>Ga0070686_100001467_pt1 | contig 13315 bp, 7 predicted proteins | sample KBSS23LmetaG_FD_65654 | JGI IMG/M metagenome (GOLD analysis project Ga0070686, IMG submission 65654) | Switchgrass rhizosphere microbial communities from Kellogg Biological Station, Michigan, USA - KBS S2-3L metaG | ecosystem: Host-associated > Plants > Roots > Rhizosphere ...
ACGAACGTCCCAGAAGAAAGACACGCCACACCTCGTCGAGTTCTCACGCGATCTTACGGAAGACGCGTCGAACGACAAACTCGATCCATTGATTGGTCGTGAGGCAGAAATCGAACGCGTTGTTCAGATTCTTTGTCGTCGTACAAAGAACAACCCAGTACTCATTGGCGAGCCCGGTGTTGGTAAGACTGCGATCGTCGAAGGCTTGGCCCAACGCATCGTTCGTGGTGATGTACCGTCGTTTCTGGAGAACAAGAGAATTCTTTCGCTCGATCTTTCACTGATCGTTGCCGGAACCAAGTATCGGGGACAGTTTGAAGAACGGCTCAAGCAGATCATGCGCGAGCTGGTTGAGAATCCGCAGTACATCGTATTTATCGACGAACTGCACACACTCGTTGGCGCTGGTTCGGCTGAGGGCTCACTCGATGCGGCCAACATTCTGAAGCCGGCATTATCGCGCGGTGAGATTCAGTGTATTGGCGCAACAACGCCGGCTGAGTTCCGCAAGTCGATCGAAAAGGATCGATCCCTCGAGCGACGCTTCCAGGCCGTGAAAGTTCCGCCTCCGTCCGAAGAAGAAGCTGTGGGAATTCTCGACGGTGTGCGCGAACGCTACGAGAGTTTCCATCAGGTTCGCTATACCGACGACGCGCTTCAGGCTGCCGTCTATCAATCGCATCGCTACATTCCAGATCGTTTCCTGCCGGACAAAGCTATCGATGTGATCGATGAGGCCGGTGCGCGAGTGAAACTTCGCGTTAGACGCGAACAAGGAAATCTCGCGGATTGGAACGAATTGAACGATTGGTCCCGTTCGTATGGCAACTCCTCAACTCTTATGCAGGAAGACACGCTCGTCTCGGCTGAAGTGACGCGTGATGATGTTGAAGACGTAATTGCGCGCTGGACTGGTATCCCGGTCACGTCACTGAAAGAAGAAGAGACGCAGAAGCTACTTCGCATCGAATCTGAACTGCACAAGCGCGTCGTATCTCAACGGCCAGCTATCTCAGCACTGGCTCGCGCAATCAGACGTTCGCGTGCAGGTTTGAAGAACCCTCTGCGTCCAGTCGGTTCATTCTTGTTCCTCGGCCCAACCGGCGTTGGTAAGACCGAGGTGGCGCGTTCCCTGGCTCAGTTCCTTTTCAGTACTGAACGGGCGTTGATCCGCTTCGACATGTCAGAATTCATGGAGAAGCATTCGGTTTCCAAACTCATCGGCTCACCTCCAGGTTATGTTGGTCATGAAGAAGGTGGCCAGTTAACTGAGCGAATCAAACGTTCGCCTTATTCAGTGCTTCTCTTCGATGAAATCGAAAAGGCACACCCAGACATCTTCAATATCCTGCTCCAGGTCTTTGAAGACGGCATCCTGACCGACGCGCTGGGCAACACTGTCGACTTCAAGAACGCGATCATCATCATGACCTCGAACATCGGCGCTCGCTTCATTCAGAAGAAGGGAACGCTTGGCTTCCAGGCGAACACCGATGCTACTCGCGAGAAGATGGAAGAAATGGTGATGTCAGCCGTGCGCCAGACATTCAATCCCGAATTCATCAATCGCCTGGATGAGATCATCATTTTCGATCAGTTGATGGACGACGAGTTGTTGGAAGTCGTTTCGTTACAGGTGCAGCAGATCAACAAGACGATGGGTCGGCATGGATTTGAAGTAATCCTGACGGACGAAGCGCGTCGCTGGGTTGTGGAGAAAACGTGTGCGGATCGCTCTTACGGCGCGCGACCTCTGCGTCGAGCGTTACAGAAATATGTAGAAGATCCACTTTCAGAAGCGCTGATTCAGGGTCAGCTGGCGGGTGCTTCGCAGGTTGAGGTATTCCTGAGCGGCAATGAGCTCGACTTCCGACCTGTTGGTGTTGAGCCTGCTGAGGAGGACGACGCGCTGCTGATTCACTAACAAAACAAGGAATTCAGAAGTAAATGGCCGCCTGATGCGTTCAGGCGGCCTTTGATTTGTGGGGCCTCACATATTCGAGAGTTAAGGTCAGGCACAGGGATAACAGGCACGACCTTCGGCTATCGTTCACTAACCCAGGTAGGACAACCGATCCAAATGTCGGCAAAATCCATCGAAACGTGAGACTCATAACACTGTTTTCCGTGTCTATGGGATCGGCTTGGAGATCGGCCTGACGGTTGATTGATACGAGCGTGTCTCTTTGTGGGAAATTATTGGCGCTCAGCGGATGGTTAGCAGTGGCTGCAAGTCAATTAGCCAGTTAGATTTCCCACTTTGGACTTTACTGTTTTTTGCCGATATAATGCGCCACTTTGCGGTGTAAATGCTGGCAACGGGGTCTGAGAACGCTGAATCCAAGTTTGCGTCTTAAACCCCAGTTTCGTTAGCAGATTTTTACCCGTTATTATTCAACGACAGATTATTTTCATCTCTTAAGCTCCCCGAAGTTTCTGAGGCCCGGAAGAACTATTGAGGGAATTGGTGCCTATGCACTCATATCGCGCGTGGTTGCTCGTGTCTGTGAGCGTTTTCTGCGGAATCATATTCATCTTCGGCTCAAGCCAGCCCGTTAAAGCTCAACAACCTCAGCAGCGCGTCGTCGAAAATGTTGACGTCACCGGCAATCGCCGTTTGCGGAAGGACGACATCCTTTACTGGGTGCAAACCCGTGCGGGCGACGTCTACAACGTCGACCAGGTCGAGCGAGACTTTCAGGCGATACTCGCTCTCGGGTTTTTCGATAAGACTGCCACGCGCGTGCTGACGGAAACGGGTCCGCGCGGCGGCGTGAATATCGTCTTCGAAGTCAAAGAACTGCCTATCATCCGCGACCTTATCTTCGAAGGACTCAGTAGTGTTCCCGAATCGGACGTGCTGAAGGCTTTCCGTGAGCGACGCGTCGGTGTTTCTAAGGAAAGTGTTTACGATCCGGTGAAAGCTCGCGCTGCGATCCGCGTGATCAAGGAACTATTGTCGGCGGCGGGTCACCCGAACGCAACTGTTGAAGAGCGGAGTGAAGAAGTATCCGCCACATCTCGCGCCATTACTTTTGTCGTTGATGAAGGCGACCGGGTTCGTGTAGTCGACATTCAATTTGAAGGCAACACGAATTTTAGCGATGGCGAACTTCGTGGCGCGATGAAGTACGTTAAAGAAGCTGGACTCATCACGCGTTTCAAAGGCAGCGACATCCTCAACAGCGAAAAGCTCGAATACGACCTGCGTCTCGTCGATAACTACATGCGTTCGAAAGGTTATCTACAGGCTCGGCACGGTGACTATCGGGTTGAAAGCCTTGGGCCCAAGCGAACTGGATTTCCGGTTCTGCCTTTGCCCTTCTTGTCATCAGTGGACGAAGGACTCCGCATCACGGTACCGATTATTGAAGGTAAGGTTTATCGACTTGGCGAATTGAAGGTTGAAGGCAACTCGATCTTTTCTGAGCAAGCGGTCCGCGCCGTTATCGGTTTGAACAAAGGTGATGTCGCTAACGGCGAAAAGATCAGCAAAGGCTTGTTTGAGAACCTGAAGAAGTTTTACGGCAACCAGGGCTTCATTGAATACACTGCCGAGCCTGTTCCGTCGTTTAAAGACAATCCACAGAACCCAGCCGAAGGTATTGTAGATTTCGTCGTCACGATCGAAGAAGGCAAACAGTTTTCGCTAAGGCGACTCGAGTTCATCGGCAACACCTTCACGCGCGATAACGTCCTGCGACGTGAGGTCCTGATCAACGAAGGCGACATCTACAACGAAGGCTACTGGGAATACTCCGTAATAAAACTCAACCAGCTCGGTTATTTCAATCCAATCGATAAAGATAAAGACGTCGACCGCAGAACGAACGAGGAAGAGGCGACTGTCGACCTAACCTTGAAGGTAAGTGAGCGGGGACGTCAGCAGATCTCGTTTAATGGCGGCATATCTGGCGTTGGCGGTTCGTTCTTCGGGTTGGATTACTCGACGAACAACTTGCTCGGACGCGGTGAAGTGCTCTCATTCAATATCGCCGCGGGCAACCGGCAGCGCTACTTCCAGTTCTCATTCACTGAGCCATACATCAAGGACCGTCCGATCAGTGCAGGTTTTTCATTGTTCGCCTTTTCGCAGAAGTTCTTTGGAGAAGGAACATTTCTTTCACAGAACCTCGTTGCGCAAACCGACCTAATCAATCAGCAGTTCGCCACCAACAACATCGATGAAGCCAATCTTTTCACTCGTGACTCGTACGGCGGTTCGATATTCGCGAGTGCGCCGCTATCGGAGTTCTATCGGAAGCGTCGCTTCACCCAGTTTTCGCGTGTTGGTGCTTCGTACCAGTTATCGATGTCGAGCGTTAAAGATCCGGAAGTAAACAACGCGAATAACTCGCAGAACTTCATTCCGGTTATCTACAGTCAGCCAAATATTCTGACCAGCCGCGCAACGGGGACGTTTAGCTACGACACGCGAAACGCCAGCATCGATCCAACTAGAGGTCGTGAGCTCTCGGTGTCGATGGCTTTGGCGGGTTTGGGAGGCGATGTAAGAACGTATCAGCCAACGATGTCTTACACGCAGTTCATACCGGTGCGACGAAAGAAATCAACCCATCCGGAAGTTTTTGGTTTCCGCATTATTGCGGGCACGGTGGGGAGTTTTGCGACTTCGGAGAAAGTTAAGAACTCAAGTTCGTTAGCATTCGTCGATGGTGTTCCGATCTTTGAGCGTTACTTCCTTGGCGACGAATTCACGATTCGTGGTTATAACGTTCGCTCAATCAGTCCGATCGCTCCGCTCGATACATTCATCACAACGCAAAACGTCGTGCTTGCGGAGAACGCTTCGGGCGCGCCAGTGTCCATCCCGGGGTTTCCTCCTGGCGCGGCTGCTCTCGGGCTGTTTACGGGTCCCGGTGGCAGCAATCCAGCCCAGTTGCCACGCACGTTCACTTCAGTCGGCGCCGATTCGCAGCTACTCGGTAACTTCGAATACCGCATTCCGATCTTTGCAGACTTTGTGAGTTTGGCGGCATTCGCCGATATCGGCTCGGCATTCAACATACGATCGAGTCACGATCAGACTTTCAGTAGTAGTTTTCTCGACGACCAGCCATTTCTTTCGAGCGTGGGCGCGGTTGCTTGTCCGCGGTTCGCCACGGGCTCTGCGCCCGTTAGCTTGAGTACCTTGGCACTTTGCAGCAATCCGCGTTTGGCGGCGTCACCGTTCCTGAGTCTCGTAGCTCGCGATAACCGCATCGTCAGCCAGGCCGAATTGGAATCGGCCGGTACGGGGGACGTTGATCCGACAACTCTGCTTCCGCGCGGTTTCCTGCCCGTATTCCTGCGCGGCCAGGCTCAGACCAACACGGTCGTTAAATTATCTGAGAGTTTGTTCGACCAAATCACCGACTACCGGTCCAGTTTGGGAATGGAGGTTCGCGTACAGGTCCCCATTATCAATGTACCGTTCCGTTTGATATTTGCGTATAATCCGAACGCCCGTCAGAACCAAGTCATCCAGGGTTTTCCGTTCTTCTTTAATGAGAAAAAGCGTGTCATCAGGTTTAGTGTCGGACGTACCTTTTGATGTCACTTAGAAACAACCAAGGCGGTCGGAGCAACAACTAACCGACTTAACTTACCGCCTCAAAAGTAAGGAGTATTACAAACTAGTTATGAAAATCGACCGTTTTATTGCTGCCGTCGCGTTGCTGATGACCGCTGCAATTGTTTCCGTTTCAGCTCAGCAACGAGGGGCAGCGCCTGCTGCTAACACGCCACCAGCCGCCGCCCAGACAGCGTCGGCGAACGTGCCAGAGAGCAAAATGGCCGTTATTTATTCGGACGCGTTCCTCGATCCGAAGAACGGTATCGCCAGATTTACGTCGCTGCTCAACACATTGAATCGTGAGTTTCAGCCGCGCCAGACTGAGTTGCAGGGCTTGCAAACTCGTATTAACACACTTACCAAAGAGATTGACGACCAGGGAGCGGTGGCAGCGCCAGAGAGCCTGCGTCAAAAGCGAGACCAGCTCGATCAGTTGAACATTGAGTTCAAACGCAAAGGCGAAGACGCCCAGGCTGCTTACACGAAACGGCGGCAGGAGATCTTCACGCCGCTTCAACAGGATATCGGTAAAGCTCTTGAGGCATTCGCCAAGGCACGTGGCATCAACTTGATTGTTGATGGTAGTCAGGTTCCGATGGTGTATGCCGCGGACGCGCTTGATATCACGACACCGTTCATCGCTGAGTTTAATTCTAAGAATCCGGCGACTGCCTCCGTAACGCCGCGGCCCTAACCGCTGGCAAATTTTGAGCGGCCTCGAATTGTATTCCGGGGCCGCTTCAGGTCTGACATATGAATAAGAATCTTCTCCTTCCTGCCGCCGCATTACTTGCGGCGATTAGTATTTCGGCTGTAGCGCAGCGTCCAACTGCTCCGGCCGCACAACCAACCCCCGCACCGTCTGCTGCTGCCCCAGCAACGGCTGCTCAGTTGCCGACAGCGAAGATGGCCGTGATCTATACGGACATGTTTCTGGATGCAAAAACCGGCATCGCTAAGTTCACCACAATCGTGAACAAGCTGAACGCCGAGTTTCAGAAACTCAAGGATGAAATCACTGCGATGCAGACCCGCGCTACCGGCCTCGAGGCAGAAATCAATAAGCTGCGAGAGGCGCCGGCTGGTACTCCAATAGATCAGCGATCACTGCAAGCGAAAATTGATCAGTTGGAGCAACTGAAGAAAGACATTCAGCGCAAAGGTGAAGATGCTCAGGCAGCTTACAACCGGCGACGGCAAGAGCTGTTTGCCCCACTTCAAGATGAGATCGGGAAAGCACTTGAGGCATTCGCGAAAGCTCGGGGTATCACTGCGATAATCGATGCGGCTCAAGTGCCCTTGCTGTACGCAGCCGACAATATCGATATCACGCGCGCTTTCATCACAGAGTTCAACACCAAGAACCCGGCAACAGCAGTTACAACACCGTAAGCACATTGCCGATTGCCGGTTGTCAATTGCCGATTAAAAAACATGTGCCACCGACTTATTGAATTATTAGCACGCACGACCTTAAGCACTACCAATCGGCACTTGGCACTTGGCAATCGGCAATGAATTCATGGAAACGATTCTCGATTCCCAGGCAATACAAAAACTCCTTCCGCATCGCTTTCCCTTCCTGCTTGTCGATCGCATTGTCGAACTTGTCCCGCGCGAGCGCATCGTGGGCATCAAGCAGGTAAGCATCAATGAACCATTCTTCCAGGGCCACTTTCCCGGTGCACCTGTGATGCCCGGAGTTTTGGTTGTTGAAGCGTTGGCCCAGGTTGGCGCTGTGTTAGCCCTACGCGAAATTGCAGATCGAGATCAAAAGCTTGTGCTGTTTACGGGGATTAAAGAGGCGCGCTTTCGCCGGCCAGTTGTGCCGGGTGATACGCTCGTGCTTGAGGTCACTGCTTTGCGCATTGGTTCACGCGTGCAGCGAATGCACGGTGAAGCCAAGGTTGACGGTCAGCTCGCTGCGGACGCAGAGATAATGAGCATCGTCGCCAGTCGAGACATGGGAAACGGAAACACCTGACACTCTCCCGATTAGACCATGTCAATTGCTACCCATCCGACCAATATCCACCCGACTGCCGTGGTCAGTCCTAATGCCCGTTTGGGCTATGACTGCTTTGTTGGTCCATACTCGATCGTCGGTGACGAAGTTCAATTGGGCGATGGCGTGCGTTTGGAATCGCACTGCGTTATCGACGGCCGAACATGGATCGGTGACGGAACGCATGTATTTCCATTCGTTTCGATCGGCCTTGCGTCTCAGGATTTGAAGTACAAAGGCGAACCGGCGGAAACACGAATTGGCAAACGAAATAAAATTCGCGAGTTCGTCACCATTCACCGTGGCACGGCAGGTGGTGGAATGCTCACAAAGACAGGCGACGATTGTTTGATCATGGCGCAAGCCCACATCGCGCACGATTGTTTAATCGGTGATGGCGTAATCATGGCGAATGCCGCAACGCTCGCGGGACACGTGGTAATTGAAGATCGGGCAAACATTGGTGCCTATTCCGGCGTGCATCAGTTTTGTCGTGTCGGCCGGGAGGCCTATGTCGGTGGTTACTCGGTCATTGTTAAAGATGCCTTGCCATTTGCGTTGACTGTCGGTAACCACGCGAAGTGCTACGGTCTAAACATCACTGGCATGAAACGACGTGGTTACGGTAGGGATGTAATCGCTTCGCTCCATCACGCGTTTCACCTGCTACTCTCCGCAAAGCTCAATACCACTCAGGCCGTTGAACAAATACGCAACGAATTGAGTGGTTCTGAACAAGTCTCCTACCTGTTAACGTTCATCGAAGGCTCGCAACGCGGCGTTATCAAATGAAGTTGGGGTTGATCGCCGGCAACGGTAAGTTTCCTTTCATGGTTCTGGAGGGTGCGCACCGGTCTGGAACTCAGGTGGCTGTCGCTGCTATCCGCGAAGAGACCGATCCGCAAATTGAACAGTTAGCCGATCGTTGTACCTGGGTTGGTATTGGCCAGCTCGGTCGCATGATTCGTTTTTTCAAAGACGAAGGCGTTGAGAAGGCGATCATGGCAGGGCAGGTAAAGCATGCGCAGATATTCAGCCGTGCCGTTCCGGACGTGCGAATGCTCAAGGTATTGTTGAAACTGCCACGGCGTAATACTGACTCACTGATTGGCGCCATTGCTTCGGAGTTGCAGAGCGAAGGAATTGAACTAATCGACTCGACCTTCTTCCTCCAGGACTATCTGCCTGATACGGGCTCACTCACGCGCCGGCAACCCGACAATCGTGAACATGAAGACATCGAGTACGGCCTGGAGATCGCGCGCGAAATCGCGCGTCTCGACTTGGGCCAGACGATCGTCGTTCGTGCAAAAGCGTGTGTGGCTATAGAAGCGATGGAAGGGACGGACGAGACTATTAGACGTGCGGGCACGCTCGCTCACGGCCGCCTAACTGTGGTGAAGGTTGCGAAACCCGATCAGGACATGCGCTTTGATGTGCCAGTTGTCGGCGTTCCGACTATTCAAGCGATGGTTGTTTCGGGCGCGACTTGTCTGTGTATCACTGCGGGAAAGACGTTGATGTTTGATCGGGATGAGATGATTCGATTGGCGAATGAAAAGAAGATCGCGATAGTAGCCGTATAAGCCGCAAATTTGAGCCGCAGATTTCCGGCAGATAACACACATAAAAATTAAACAAGGGATGCTGAAGCACTACGTTACTCAGCGTCCCTTTCTTATTCTTATCTGCGTTATCTGCGTATATCTGCGGCTTAGGCTTAATTCGCTTGCCTGGACTCGGCAGTGGTGCCCGCCTTCGGATCGTACGGCGTTGCCAGGTAACGCTTTGCTACTGCCTGCGCGTTGTCGTAGTTGTCACCTGACTGAACTGCTTTCTGATACTCCAACACTGCACGTTGCCGCTCGCCTTTCGCATCGTACGCATTGCCACGTTTGATGTGTGCCCAAACTTCAATCCAGGCGGGCTTAAGAGTGCCGTGAAGCGATGCCTCAAGGTTGTCGAGCGCTTGTTGCCAATTGCGTTGCTCGAGAAACAGCAGGCCAAGATTGTAGTAGACCCAGGAGTTTGACCGATCCAGCTTCAACGCCGCTTCGAACTGCTGTTGCGCTTCAGCGTAAACGCCTTCCTTCATCTGCTCGATACCACGTCGCGCAATGATCGACACCCGCAGATCATCTGACATGCGCAGGATCTTATTGTTTGGATCGACGACGACTTCAAGCGGCTGACCGTTCGATTCGAAATCGAAATCTTCACTGCGACCTTCAATTCGAATTGTCGTGGTTTGATTATCACCCTCGGCCCGTAACAACAGCTCGACTGGCATTCTGAGGTTTTCCAGGTTCTGTTTGGCAGTACCGCGGGTGCGGAACTTACCGGCACGCGTTCGGATGATCTGATAGTCGACTGTGAATTCAGGAACGCCTGTGCCTTCTACCCACTGCGCAAAGAAGTAGCGAAGACTCTCCTCGTTAATCTTCGAAGCCAGTTTTTCGAAGTCATCAATTGACGCATTCTTTCCGCGAAATTGCTCCAGGTAATTTCGCAGCAACTGATCAAACTTGTCCTTGCCCATGGTCTCTCTGAGCATTCGGAAGACCATCGAGCCCTTGTAGAAAACGATCGATTGATAGGCCGCTGATTGATCGTCGAGCGCACCTGGGGCACGTGCGATAGATGCGGTTTGCTCGAATGTTAGTGCTCGTTCCTGTTGCTCCCGTTGCGCCGCGTCAAGACCACCGGCCGTGAGCGTCGACTCTCGGAATGCAAACGCACTCCATTCCGCCAGACCTTGAGACAGCCACGCATCGTCGAACGACTTAAGCCCAACGCTTTGACCCCACCATTGATAAGCGATTTCACGTTCCAGCTTCTCTTCCGGTACAGGTCGCGTGGATTCAAACATCTTCGTGGACAGGAAGATCATTCCCGGTCCCGAGTAGGTGTCTAAGCTCTCATCATCGATCTGGACGATGACTAGTCGATTTCCAAATCCTGCATCACCATATTTTTTCGTGTAGAACTCAAGAACACGACCAGTCAGTTCGGCGAACGTCTCGATGCGCCGCTCGCTGCCCGGCATCGCGTAAAGATTCAATTGATAATTGCCATATGTCAGTGATTTGTTGATGTACTGACCAGCGGCGAAATTCCCAACGAGCACCGGGTGACGATGCACAAACTTATAGCGAATCGCGCCTTCCTTTGGTGCTGGCTGTGCGACAACCGGATCGTCGCTTGTGCCGGCGACCTGCAGTCCAGCGGGAACGATGAACGTTATGTCAGACGTTGCGCGATCAGCTGCGTAATCATGAAAGGGAAACCAGCGCGAGGCATACATCAGGTAAGACCCTTCAGTGCCGACGTAAGCCAAACGGCGTGTCGCGAGCGGACCGCCCTCGGGCGAAACCAGCGCGCCGCTCCATCTAACGCGTACAGTTATCGGCTGATTGGCAGGCATCACCTGGCCGAGGTCAACACGAACATTCGGGCCGATGGAACCCACACCAACATTGTCCTGAACGAACCCCGTCAGGGCCTTTCCATTCATTTCAATGCTCTCGACCTTTAATGATCCGTTTAGCTCGAACACGACTGAACGAGTGGCGTCGAGAGGCACGAACGTGATGTCTGCCCCGGCCCGAAGCATGTGCTGGTCGGGAATGATCTGCGCCTCGATACGATAGTTGGTTACGTCAAAGCGGCTGGCGGCCTGTTGAGGGGCTGGTTGCTGCGCACTAATCCCCGCTGAAACGGTTAACAAGAGCGCCAAACTTGCTAGAGCGGGGACTATAGACTTGATTCTTGACATAGCGTTTCGTGGTCTGCGAACGATTATACAGCCGTTCTACTGGCAGGCGTCACCCCTGCGAGTACTGTTTCAACCCGTTACTGAGAGAGCAATTTATTGGTTCTTAAGGCTCGCTCGATGGGACCCACGGGCGGGCTTTCCTGTGCTCTTTCGACTGTTTTGGATGGTGATTCGCCGTGGCCGGTTGTACCGACTGTTGGCGTTAGGCCTTAGGTCTTTGGCCGTTGGCCTTCGGCCTTCGGTCTTAGTTCTTTGACGAGTCCGTTGAGCGCCTCACATGATCCTTCGTAACCGACCTAAGACTAAGACCAAAGGCCAAAGACCAAAGGCCGAACCCAGGGAGCGCTCGCTTGACACTCCTTTGACGAGGGCATACAGTCGGCTCGCACGCCAGCGAGCGTCGATTGGATTCCGCGGATGGCCGCGAGCCGCACCCGGTGAACTCCAACGATTAAAGTAGTCTCCCTCCTTTTGATTCGGCAGCCACCCGTGTGCGCCTGAGAACCGTCTATACCCTCGGAGCGCGCCGACCTGTCGGCTACCGATAGTTGATTTTTGATTGGCGATTGATTCGCACCCTCGGAACAGTTACCAGCGCATCAGGACTCGCCAATCGGCAATCAAAAATCAACAATCGCTAATACACAAGAAGGAGTTTGTTTATGAGACGCGTCTCAAAGCTTTTGTTTCCGCTCTTAATCTGCGCTCTTGCTGTTCTGAACGGCCAGGCACAGAGCAACCCGCGCGTCGACTTCAAAGACACCACTTTGAAGAACGGCCTCCGCGTTATTACCGTCGAGGATCACTCAGCCCCGGTAATCGCACTCTCGATTACTTACAAAGTCGGTTCGGCGAATGAGCGCCAAGGACGCACCGGTTTCGCACACCTTTTTGAACACATGATGTTCAAGGGGTCTGAGAACGTGGGTTCCGGCGAACACTTGCTGCTCGTCTTCAACAACGGCGGGAATATGAACGGCACTACGAACCAGGACCGCACTGTTTACTACGAAGCATTGCCGGCAAACCAACTGGATCTCGGACTCTTCCTCGAGGCCGATCGGATGCGCAGCCTCGCGATCACCAAGGACAATCTCGACAACCAACGAAACGCTGTTCAGGAAGAACGACGTTTAGGAGTTGATAATCAACCATATGGCAGAACATTCGAGAAGCGACTCGAGCTGCTTTACGACAACTTCGCTTACAAACACTCCACGATCGGTTCGATGGACGATCTCAACGCAGCGAGCGTTGACGACGTCGCTTCGTTCTTCAAGATGTATTACGCGCCAAACAACGCGGTACTCGTCTTGGTAGGCGACTTCAAGACGGCTGACGCTCTCGCAAAGATTCGCACAAGCTTCGAGGGCATTGCGCGTCAACCGGATCCGCCTGCAGTTGACTTGACCGAACCGCAACAGAAGAGTGAACGTCGCGCGACTCTCGACGATGTGCTTGCTCGCGCGGCGAGAGTGGATATTGCCTACAAGGCTGTGCCGGGTAATTCAGCGGACTTCTACGCTCTGCAAGTTTTATCGACAGTGTTGGAGGGCGGCCAAAGCTCTCGCCTATATCAAAAGGTTCTCAAGGAAAAAGAGATGGTAACGGGCATTTTTGGCGGCATCGATGAGAGGCGAGGTGTCGGCGCGTTGATTACATCGGCGACGCTTCGGCCCGGCATCAAAACAGAAGATGTTGAGAGTGAAATCTACGCTGAGATAGAGCGGCTGAAGAAAGAGCCAATCGCCGACTGGGAGTTACAAAAAGCGAAGAGCAACACCAGACGAGGATTCATTGAAGGTCTTCAGAGTTCGCTTCAGCGCTCGCTTCAGATGGGTCAATTAATCGCTTACTACGGCGATCCAAATTTGATCAATACGCGACTCGAAAAAGTTCAGGCTGTGACTAAGGAAGACGTGCAGCGCGTGGCCAACAAGTATCTTGTCGACACAAGCCG
>Ga0070686_100001468_pt1 | contig 13315 bp, 9 predicted proteins | sample KBSS23LmetaG_FD_65654 | JGI IMG/M metagenome (GOLD analysis project Ga0070686, IMG submission 65654) | Switchgrass rhizosphere microbial communities from Kellogg Biological Station, Michigan, USA - KBS S2-3L metaG | ecosystem: Host-associated > Plants > Roots > Rhizosphere ...
TCTCGTTCAAGGGCGGCGGCACCTTCGACTTCTGGATCGACGAGGTCGCGTTCACGCGCACCGGCGGCGGCCCGGGAAGCGGCGGCACCACCGGCGCCGCCGGCCGCGGCGGCACGACGGGCAACGCGGGCACGACGGGCACCGCCGGCCGCGGCGGGACGACCGGCACGGCGGGCACGACCGGCATGGCCGGCACGACCGGCACCGGCGGAAACGAGCCGATGCCGCCTCCGATCACCAGCGGCGGCATGAACGCGTGGGCGTCGCGCTACTGGGATTGCTGCAAGCCCGCGTGCGGCTGGACCGGCAACACCGGCGGCCGCCAGCCGATCAAGAGCTGCAACATGCAGAACCAGACGCTGGGTTCATACACGGACCGGAACGCCTGCGAGAGCGGCGGCACCGCGTTCATGTGCTGGAACGGCGCGCCCTGGCAGGTCGGACCCAACCTGTCCTACGGCTACGTGGCCGCCTCGGGCTCGAACTACTCGTGCGGGCGCTGCTATCAGCTGCAGTTCAACGGCAGCGGACACAACGGCCTCAGCAACAACCTGAACGGCAAGATGATGATCGTCCAGGTCATCAACAACGGCGGCGTCGCCCAGGATCAATTCGACCTTCTGATCCCCGGCGGCGGCGTCGGCGCGTTGAACGCGTGCTCGAACCAGTGGGGCACGTCCGATCTCGGGGCGACCTACGGCGGATTCCTCGCCAACTGCAGCGGCGACACCAACGCGAAGAAGTCCTGCGTGATGAACAAGTGCATGCAGGTCTTCGGCAACAAGGCGGACCTCATGGCCGGCTGCAACTGGTTCGTGAACTGGTTCGAGGTGGCGGACAACCCGAACCTGGTCGCCAAAGAGATCGCCTGCCCGCAGATGATCAAGGACCGCGGGCTGCCGTAACTGGCGCGGTTCGAATCCTCTACTCAGGCCGCGACGCGGAGGGCGGGGGCGCGGCCTTGGGCAGCTTGGCGCGGTAGCGCACCAGGTAGCTCTCCGCCGCGCGCTGCGGGTTCAGGCGCAGGGCACGCGCATATTCGGTGACGTAGCCGCGCACGTAGACCGCCGCGGGCATGTCCGCGAACTGCTCGTCTTCCAGGGCGCGCAGGTAACGCTCGCTGATCTTCGTCCGCTGCGCGATGTCGTTGAGCTCGAGGCCCCGGATCTCGCGAACCTTCTTCAGAAACGCGCCCGTGACCTCGGCGGCCGGATCGATCACGGCCTCGGACGCGTCGGGGCGATCCTCGGCGGCCGCGCCCGCGCTGCCGCCGGTCCCGACCGCCGGACGCGTCACGGCCGCCGCCGCCCGCACCGCGCGCGCCAGGTCCGCCTCGGGCAGCGCCAGATCGTAAAGCCGCCGCCGGTCGGGCGCGAACAGCGTGTCGTGCGCGGCGTTGATGCGCGCATGCAGCGCGGCCAGCTCGTGGTCGTCGTAAAGGCCGGCGATCACCGACGACCCGCTGGCGTAGTTGTCCTTGACCGTCCGGTAGGCGCGCCGGATCTCCTCGTCGCTGACGCCCGGCTCGGTCTCGAGGATCTCGTAGTAGGTCTGCTCATCCTCGGTGCGCAGCGGTCCCGTCGACGGACGTTCGCGCTCGCGCTCGCCGTCCAGCGACAGCAGGCGCCGTCCCAGGCGTTCGATGTTCTTCGACGCCTTGCCGTCGGGGTACTCGGCGATCAGCGACCGGCGGCGCCGCGCCGCCAGCCAGACCGTCTCGTCGGACTCGACGTGGCCCAGGTACTCCAGCGAGTGGCCGAGCCGGCGCCGCGCCGCCGTCGCCATGAAGCTACCCAGCTTCTGGTCGGGCAACGTGCGCGTCTCGTTCACGACGAACGTGGGCCGGTAGCGGCGGATCTCGTGCGCCAGGCGCTCGGCCGGTCCGCCCGACTCCTTGATGGCGCGGTAGAGGTCGAGCGCACCCGGCGCCGGACCGCCCTGATTCGGGATCACGCGATCGAGACCGCGCGTCGTGCGCAGCCGGCGGACGAACGCACTCTTCGCGAAGCGGTAGGTCGCCTCGATCGACGCCGGATCCGGCGTCGTCACCAGAATCGGAATGTCCGACGCCAGCCATAGGTCCAGCGTCAACGTCGAATCGGGCGATCCCAGGTCGAGCACGACGTAGTCGACGTCCAGCGCCGCGATCGCCGCCAGCGTCACCTTCGCGGTCATGCGCGGGCGCGCGGCGCCGAATGCGTTGCCGTCGCCCGCGATAAGACCGACGCCCGCGACCGGCGTGTCCGAGATCAGCTCGCCCAGCCCGGTGGCCTTGCCGCGCAGCAAGTCACCGAACCCGCGCGGCGGCCGGTTCGCGCCCAGCAACTGGTGCAGCGGACCGCCCGCCGGATCGGCGTCCAGCGCGACCACCTTCTTCCCCGACTGCGCCAGGTAAACCGCGAAATTGGCCGCCAGCAGCGAGCGGCCGGTGCCACCGCGACCGGCGGCGAGCGCGATCAGCTTGGCGCGCGTCCGCGGCCGGACGGACATGTCGGTGATCTCCGCGGCGGCGGGGGCGTCCGTGACGACCGGAATGTCGTCTTCGCCGCCGTGCTCGCTATCTTCCGTCGACACCGATCCGTCTTCGAAAAAGAATCAGTCTTCGAGCTCGACGTTCCAGTACGAGGCGTCGGCGACGCCCAGGAAGGGGAGCCATTCGCGGTAGCGGACCCGTCCGCCGTTGGTCCGGAAGGTGGGCGTCCAGCGCGGCCGCAGCGGCGGCTTCATCAGTTTCAGGCCCGCCTGCTCCGGCGTGCGTGCCCCCTTCGACAGGTTGCAGTCGATGCAGCAGCACACGACGTTCTCCCAGGTGGTGCGCCCGCCCTGCGCCCGCGGCACGACGTGGTCCAGGTTCAGCTCCGCGCGCGGCAGCTCGCTCCCGCAGTACTGACACATGTTGCCGTCGCGCATGTAGATGTTGTGGCGCGAGAAGCGCACCTTGGTCTTGGGGATGCGGTCGTAAAGCTGAAGCACGATGACGCGCGGCACCCTGATGGCGCGGTTCACGGTGCGAATGAAGTCGCCGCCGTGCACCTCGACGCTCAGCTCCGCCCAGCTCTCGAAGTCGAAGGTCTTGAACTCGGGGTCGATGACGCGGGCGACCCCCAGGTAAAGCAGCGAAAAGGCCCGCCGGACGTTCGTGACGTGAATCGGCTGGTAATGCCGATTGAGAACAAGCACGGCAGCGTTCGTCACATAAGCAACATAGCAGGCCCTCATCCAGCCAGCAAAAGCCGAGTAGAATCGGCCTGCTTTGAGCATCCAGCCGGTATCGGCCCTGGTCGCCGCCATCGTCAGCCTGGCGATCGGCATCTCGGTCTTGCTGCGCGATCCGCGCCGCCGGTCGCACGTCCTGTTCGCGACGTTCACGGTGAACCTGGCGTTCTGGAGCACGCTGTCATTCTTCGCCAAGCGCCTGGACTCGCAGTTCGTCGACTGGGTGTCGTTGCTGGTCGCGGTGTCGCTGCCGGCCACGGCCCAACGCTTCTTCCAGGCGTTCCTCGGAGACGACGCCGGCCCACCGCCGCTCAGCAAGCTGACCGTCGTGGGCGCGGGCGTGCTCTACGCGATGCTGATGATCTCGAAGTTCGTCGAGCCCGTTCACAACGCGATGTGGTTCCGGGGGGCCTTCCTCGCGTACGTGTTCGTCGGCCTTTACCTGTCGGTCTTCTACCTTTACGTGCGCTACCGGGCGACCCCGTCGCGGGTCGAGAAGACCCGCCTGCTGTATCTGGTGGTCGGCGGAATCGCGACGGTGACGGCCTCGCTGGTGGAGGCGCTGCCGCACGGTCCCAACTTCGGCAACGCCTTCATCATCGTTTACCTGTACTTCCTGTCTCAGAACCTCGTGCGCTACCGGCTGCTGGATCTGAGAGAGCTGCTCGGCCGCATGGCCGTGCTCGGCACGCTGGTCGTCATCCTGGCGTTCATCTACTTCCTGACCAGCTGGGCCTCGTCCGGCGACCAGAGCCTGTACCTGTTCAGCGCATTCCTCGCGTCGGCGGCGATCGTCATCCTGATCGATCCGATGCGCGTCCGCCTCGAGGCGTGGATCAGCCGCGTGATGTTCCAGGAGAAGTTCGAGCTGTCGCGGCGTATCGAGATGCTGCGCGCCGAGCTGGCCAACGTCATCGACATGCGCGTACTGGTGCCGCGCGTGCTCGCGGCGCTGGAGGACTCGCGCCGGATCACGCACGCGTCGATCTTCCTCGCGGATCCCGACGGGTCGGGCTTCGAGCTCTCGGGCCACGTCGGCCCCCGACCGGAGGTGCGCTTCGACGCCATCGCGCACCGCGCCTTCTTCGAGCGCCTCCGCCGCACCGGCGTCATCACGATCGAGGGCATCGAGCGCGAGCTGGCGGCCCGCCGCCCGGTCGCCAACGAGGAGCAGGAAGGCCTGCAGTTGATCCTGCGGACGCTGGAGCAGATGAACGGTTCGGTCGCGCTCGGGTTCTCGGGCGAAGACCAGCTGCTGGGCGCGCTGGTGATTCGCGACGAGCGTCTGCGCGAAGCGTATTCGACCGACGAGATCGAGCTGTTCCGAGGCGTCGCCACCAGCATCGGCATCACCCTGCAGAACTCGCAGGTCTACGAGCGCATGAAGGAACGCGATCGTCTGGCCGCGCTGGGCCAGATGGCGGCGGGCCTCGCGCACGAGATCCGCAACCCGCTGGGGTCCATCAAGGGCGCCGCCCAGTATCTGCAGCCGAGCCAGAACGCGGCCGCCACGCGCGAGGGAACGCGCGAATTCCTCGACATCATCATCGAGGAGGTGAACCGCCTCAACAAGATCGTCTCGCAGTTCCTCGACTACGCGCGCCCTTATCGCGGCGAGCAGCGGCAGCTGGACGTCGCGGACGTGCTCAGGAAGACCCTGGCGCTGTTCGCCAAGGAAGCGGCGGACCACGGCAAGGTCGACATCGTCACGGACTTCGCCGACAAGATGCCGCCGGTCCGCGCCGACGCCGAGCAGCTCCTACAAGTTTTCCTGAACCTTTCCCTCAATGCGCTGCAAGCGATGCCGGGCGGCGGCAAGCTCTGGATCTCGACGGCGCTGCGGCGTTCGACGCGGCGAGGCGCCCCGGCCGCGTTCATGGAGGTCCGCTTCCGCGACGCGGGCGTCGGCATCCCGGCGGGCGACCTCAAGAACCTCTTCATCCCGTTCTTCACGACGAAGGAGAAGGGGACCGGGCTGGGGCTGCCGATCAGCCAGCGCATCATCGAGAACCACGGCGGCACAATCGAGGTGCGCTCGCAGCCGGGGGAGGGGGCCACCTTCACCGTGCTGCTGCCGATCGAGGCCGACGTCTACGCCGCCTACCTGGAGGCTGCCCGCGCCGCCGAGGCGGCCCGGCGGGCGCCGCCCGCGCCGATGTTGCCGCCGCCCCCCCCGGGCCGCGCGCCGCCCAAGGCGCCGGTGCCGGGACCGGGAACGGTACGGAGGCCGACGCCACCGACCATCGACCGCGGTAAGATTCCAATTCCGTGACCACCGCCGCCGCGTCCGCCACCGATGTGAAACGTGTCCTCGTCGCTGACGACGAGCTGAACATGCGCCGTGTCCTCGAGGCGATGCTCCGCCGCGAAGGCTACGACGTGGTCACGGCGGCGAACGGCGCCGAGGCGCTCAGCGGTATGACCGCGGGCGTGCACACCGTCATCACCGATCTCAAGATGCCCGTGCTGGACGGGATGGCGCTGCTCAAGCGGCTGTCGGCGGAATATCCCGACGTGCCGGTCGTGATGATCACGGCGCACGGTTCGGTCGAGAACGCCGTCGAGGCGGTGAAGCTGGGCGCGTTCGATTACCTCGAGAAACCGTTCGAGCAGGAGCAGATCCGCCAGGTCGTCGCCAAGGCGATCAACACGTACACGCTCGCCCGTCGCGACGCGCGCCCCGAGGAGCCATCGGCGCGCGGGCGCTTCCGGCTGGTGGGCCAGTCACCGGCGATCAAGCAGATCTACGCGGTGGTCGAGAAGGTCGCGAACACGCCGTCGACCGTGCTGATCACCGGCGAGTCGGGCACCGGCAAGGAGCTGATCGCGCGCGCGTTGCACGAGAACTCGGCGCGCAGCGCCGGGCCGTTCATCAAGATCAACTGCGCGGCCATCCCCAAGACGCTGATGGAGTCCGAGCTGTTCGGCTACGAGAAGGGGGCGTTCACGGGCGCGGTGGGCGCCAAGCCGGGACGGTTCGAGCTGGCCCACGGCGGCACGCTGTTCCTGGACGAGATCGGCGAGATCCCGGTCGAGATGCAGGTCAAGCTGCTGCGCGTCCTGCAGGAGTCCGAGTTCGAACGGGTGGGCGGCATCAAGACCATCAAGGTGGACGTCCGTCTGGTGACCGCGACCAACCGGGATCTGCTGCAGGACATCGCCGCCGGTTCGTTCCGCGAGGACCTCTATTACCGGCTGAACGTGGTCCCGATCCACATCCCGCCCTTGCGGGAGCGGCGCGAGGATATCCCTCTGCTGGTGGAGCATTTCCTGGCAAAGTTCAACGATCGCTTGAAGAAACAGATCGGGTCGGTGGCGGACGAGGCGATCGCTCGCATGGTCAGCTACCACTGGCCGGGCAACATCCGCGAGCTCGAGAACCTGATGGAGCGCACGATGCTGTTCTGCGAGCGGCCCGAGATCCAGGTGTCCGACCTGCCCCCCGAGATCGGCGGGTTGCCGGCCGCGGCGGCGGTCTCGCCGGGGTCTGCTTCGCTGAAGGAGGCGGTGCGCGCCGAGACCGAGCGCGTCGAACGCGAGCTGATTCAGAAGGCGCTCGACGAGACGGGCGGCAACGTCACCCAGGCCGCCCGCAAGCTCAAGATCTCGCGCAAGAGCCTTCAGACGAAGATGAAGGAGCTGGGTCTCCGGACCACCTGAGAGGGCCTCGGGCCCCGGGCCGGCAAAAAAGCTGGGCAGCGGGGCCGTTGTGTTATCGTCGGGCACCGCCTTGGCTGCCGACACCTTCAAGAAGTTGTCACGGGCAGTTCTCCCCCTCGTCCTGATGCTGGCGGCGTGGCCGGCCCGGGGAGCGGAGGTCACGCGCGTCGTATCGGCGCTGGACGGCAGCAACCGGTTCGACTTCAACCTGACCGCCAGCTGGATCCACGACGTCAAGAGCGCGACGGTGAAGCGCGAGCTGCAGTCGGGGCTTGCGCCGCGCAACACCGAGCTGATCAAGGACCTGCAGTTCGCCCAGACGCGCGACATCCTGAACCTGCGCGCCGACATCGGCATCCTGTGGGACGTCGGCTTCCACATCGACCTGCCGCTGGTGCTCGCCGATCAGTCAAACCTCGACTTTGATCAGAGCGAAGGCGCGGGCTGCCGCTTTCCCAGCTCGGACCCGAACGCGCCGCGGCCCAGCTGCGTGAACCAGGACAACTCGACGATCCTGCGTGACCGCATCCTTCCCGTGACGACCGACCCCGCGACGGGCGCGATCACGTCGTGGGGACAGGACGCCCAGCACAACCGCATGTTCTCGCCCGACTCGAAGAACGCGTTCCGCGGGCCGACGCGCAAGGGCTTCGAATATCTCGGGCTCGGCCTCACCTGGGCGCCCTTCAACCAGATGCGCGACGACACCAAGCCGACCTGGACGCTCTCGGTCGACGCGAAGCTGGACGTGTTCAAGGACAGGCGCTTCGATCCCTCCAATCCCACCGGCAACACGGCGGTGGGGCAGGGCTACCACCAGTTCATCGCGTCGACGTTCGTGTCCAAGCGGTTCCGCTGGTTCGATCCGTATTTCGGCGCCTGGTACATGCTGCCGGCGCGCACGAACGGAAGCCCGTTCGAGAAGTACGGACCGACGCAGACCAGCGTCAACCCGCAGCAGCAGGCGGGCGCGATGATCGGTGTCGAGCAGATCGCGTGGGAGAACCCGCGTGGCGATCAGCGCGTCACCGTCGAGGCGCGCGCGTTCATCGAGGAGCACTTCGACGGGCGCGGCCGCAGCGAGATCTGGGAGCCGCTGGCGGGCAGCTCGGCGTGCTCCAGCGCCGACACGACGGCGTGCCGGCCGGACGTCGACCTGCACTACAACCTCACGCCGAACGGGCAGCCGATAGACGCGCCCCATCCCGGGATCACCAACATCGAAAACTACGGCACCGTGGGCGGGGACCTTGGCCTCAACGTCCAGGTAGGGCGGTTCATCCGCTTCCGCGGCCTGTTCGGGCTGAGGAGCGACTTGCCGCACCTCATCACAGACGCGAGCTCGGGCGTCGACGTCAACAACGACCACCGTATCGATCCGATGGATCCCACGGTCGTCGAAGCGAACCCCGTCTACCGCCCGATCATCGATCAGCCCGGCAGGCGCTTCCGCGTCGAAGGAACGAAGATCTGGACCCTGTTCCTCCAGGGTTCGATGATGTTCTAGGCGGTCCGGCGCTGTCGCTCCGCGCCGCAGGCGCGGTGTGCGACTATCGTTTTTCTGGTAGCCGCGATCCCGCGCTTCGCGCGGGGGCGCTAGAAGCGGAAGACGATCTCCGCGGCCACGTCCATCGATATCACCATCTGATTGCCCGTCAGCCAGATCATCGGCGCCAGCAGCTCGGTGACGACGTCGATCGTCGGCGAGACCGGAAACGCGAAGCCCGTGGCCAGCCGCATGACCGGCCCGTTCCGCGGCAGGTAGCCGGAGGCGAAGCGGAACGGAACGCGCACGCCGTTGGGCGCGCCGGCCATGTACTCGGCCTGGACGTACGCGAGCATGTTGCTGGCGCGGCCCTCCTTGCCCTTCAGGTTGGCGTAACCGACGTACCCGCCGAAGCTGACGTGCGGCGAGAACACGAGATCGAAGCGGCCGCCGACGAGGTGGTTGTAGAAGTCGCCCGGGTAGAGGCCGATCGCTCCCTCGGTCTGCAGGGCCAACCGCATGGGCAGACGCGGCGGCGCCGTCGGTTGCGGCGCGGCGTTCTCCACCGTCGCGGGCGCGGCCTCGGGCGCAGCTTCGGCGGCGACCAGCAGGGCCAGCAGCGACGCGGCGGGCGCGATCATCGCGCACCCCGCTTCTGCAGGACCGCTGCCGCCGCGTCGAGCAGCGATCGGGCGTAGGGCGCGTTGTGCGTGTCCGCCGCGCGATCCTCCAGCACCAGCAGCAGGTTCCAGATCGCGCGACCGCGCGGCGTCGTGCGGTCGGCCGCGATCGCCTGCGCGGCGTGCGCGGGAGCCCGGTACTCACCGCCCCGCAGCGAGTGCCAGAGTTGTTCTGCCCGCGCCCGGATGTCGTTCATCGGTAACCCCTGCGGGTGGCACGGCGTGCAGGTCGACGGTGGGGCGCGAAACGCGTGGCCGGCACCGCGTTCGACATTCTCCGGGCCGCCGCGGTGGCAGCCGACGCAACCACCGGGGACGGCGGAGTGGGGCGCAGCGCCTTTGATCGCCGTTCCGGTCACCGGATCCAGCCCGCCGCGTCCGAACAGAAGCGCGGCCGTCGATGCGCTGGGAATCTTCTCGCCGCGATCGGGCGTGTGGCAGGGAAGGCAGACGCTGTTCGGGGCGTCCGCCACCAGCGCCGGCGCCGCCGTCGCGCGAAGCAGGCGGGCCGTGGGTGAAGCCTGCCGCGGATCGTGAACGGCGTGGCAGGCGCTGCAGGTGATCCCGACGGAGCCGGCTTCGTCGGGCGGGCGCCTGTCGACCGGCCCGCGCTCCGGCGTCGCGACCGCCGCCAGGAAGCCCGACGTCGTGTGGCAGCGCGCGCAGGTCGGGTCTCGGCGCGTGCGCGGATCCTGATCGGCGCGCGCCATCGCCGTCTGGCGCCAGGCGACGACGTGGCCGTAGCGCGGCGGCGCGTCGTGGCAGGTCGCGCACACGTCGGCGCGCAGCACGGCCCAGCGCGCGGACACCTCGGGGATCGCGCCCGGCCCGTGGCAGGCGAGGCAGCCGACGCCGCCCAGCCGGTGAAGATCGCGCGGCAGCGCATCCCACCGTCGGGTGAGGTCGCCCGCCGCGCCCAGCTCGGAGACGACGTGCGCGAAGCCGCCGTCGGGCGCGCCCGGTTCGCCGGTGGCGTGGCACGCGATCGCGCAGCGCGGATAGTCCGCCGCCGGTCGCTGATCCATAAGCCGCGCGAGGACGGTCGTCATCGGGCTGGCGGCGACAGCGTTGGCAATGGCCGCGTGGCAACCGGCGCGCCCGCAGTCGAGCGGCGTCTCGTCGTACCGGCCCGTGCGCAGCGCCAGCGTCCGCCCGTCGCCGTCGGCCAGCCGCCAGTCGCCGGTCACGTCAGGCAGCAGGCTGGCGATCCCGCCGGCCGTGATCAGCGACGCGCGGCTGTCCTCCGGATGCGCGGTGATGCGCCAGCCTTGACCACCGAGGTAGACGCGCACGCCGACCGGCGTGTTGGGCAGACCGCGCGATCGCCCTGCGGCGGCGACGCGGACGTCGCTGGTGACCGTGTGGCCGCGTTCGTCCGACCAGGTCGCGCGCAGCACGACCTCGCCGCGCGTGCGTGGCGATACCGGCACCACGCCCCAGGGAGGCGGGCTGCCGATGGCGCTCGCGAGCGGCGGCATGCGCGCGGTGAGATCGAACCCATCCGGCGCCGGCGCGAAATCGCGGAGGGTCGGCCCTTCGATCTGGCTCCAGACGACGCGGCCGCCGCCCAGCCCAGGGCAGTCGAGCTTCGCGGTGACCGAGAACGTCGCATCGAACCCGACCGGCGCCTGCGGTCCGTCGAGCCGCAGGCAGGCCGGTGTCGGGGCGGGCACCGGCGCGGGCTTGCGGCAGGCAACCGCGGTCAGGGCGAGCGCGCCCAGCAGACGCGCGCGCGTCGGCCTCACGCGCCCCCCACGCAGCTGCCGAAGCGGCACCGGCCGCCCGGGCAGTCGGTATCCAGCCAGCAGGCCGGCGCGGGGCGTTCGGGCACGCACCAGCCCTCCGCGCAACGGCTGCCGTCGACGCACGGATGCGCCCGATCGCAGGTCTCCGCCAGCGTGTGCGCGGCCGGGTCGCGATCGCAGACCCGGCGCGGAGGGCCGTCGTACACCGTGCGGCAGCGCCATCCGGGGGCACGGCCATCGGGAAAGTCGGGCGAGAGATCGACGCACACCCGCGCCCCTGCAGCGGCGCCGCGCCGCACGCCGCAGAACCACGCCGGTTCGGCGGCCGAGCGCGCCACCCCGGCCGCTCGCTCGCCGCCCATGCAGACGGTCGCGCCCGCGCTGTCCGAGCATTGCCACTCGCCGTCGTCGGGCATGCGCGGGTGGCGCTGCTCGCAGCGGGTGCCGGTGCACGCGAACGCCGGTCCCGGCGCGCGTCCGGGTGCGGCCGGCGGGCGCGCGACGACGTGGGGTCCGGCTCCGTCCCAGCACACCCGCAGCGTCTGGACGTCCGCGCAGTCGGCGCGCTGCGGCTCCGGCGCGCGCGCGCGGCACGCCGCCAGCACGACCAGAAACCACGGCGCGTAGGATCGAATTAGCCGCGCGGACCCGCATGTCACGTGCTCCGCCTGCGCTGGCGCCAGACGAGCAACGCGGTCAGCGCCAGCGACGCGAGCAGCGCCTCCCGCCCCGAGCCCGCGCCGGTCACGCTGCAGCCGCGAAAGAAGGGCGGGGCGGTCGTGTGCACGCACGATTCCACGTGGCCGCTGTCCGACAGGACGCCGGTGGTGTCACGCACGAAGCCCGCGAAGCAGACCTGGCCGACGCCGAGGTCCGTCGTCAGCCGGACCTGGATATGCTTCTCCGCGCCGTCCTGATCCTGAGGCCAGGCGCGCCCGGGGATCGGCGTCGGCTGTTCCATCACCAGCGGTCCCTGGGTCTGGAACAGCAGCAGCGTCAGCCCGCTGGTGCCGCCGTCGTCGCTCGCCGCGCCCAGCCGGAGGTCGAACACGTAGCGTTCGATCTGCTCGTCGGTGCATTCGTCGTTCGCGTGTTCCAGATCCCACGTCAGGCCCGTGACGCCGTCGAACACGGGCGGCGCGACGTCGATGATCGCGCCGGTCTGGAACTTCGCCTTCCCGTCCAAGCCCGGCGCCGCCGCGTTGATCCCGCGCAACGACGGCCAGCGAATCGTGTACTCGCTGTTCGCCAGCAGCGGCTCCGTCGGCGTCACCTGCAGGAACTGCTCGGCGCGGCTCCAGGTCGCGGGGAGCGCTTCTTCGCGACCGCCGGGATGGACCAGCACGACGTCCTCGCCCTGGTATTCGGCGGCCGTCGCGTAATGTGCGCCCAGGCGCGCGTTCAGCGGCACGCCCGTCGCTAGGTCGGGCGGCACCATGTCGACCAGATCGGGCTTGCCGCACGAGGCCGCGCGCGCCACGGAGGGCGCCGCGGCCGCGCCCAGCGCCAGCGTCACGGCCGCGAGCGTCCGCCTCACTCGCACACGACGGCTTCGCAACGGCCCACCATTTCCTTGGTGTCGTTGTCGCCGTCCAGGTCGAATTCGTCGACGCAGCAGAAGCCGTTGTCGACGCAGCACTGCTCGAGCTCGCGCGACCGCATCATCTTGTCCGCGACCTTCTTGCATTGCGGCGGGGGCTGCGACTCCATGCACTTGCTGAAGCCCATCCCGTCGGCGTTGCACACCTGGCTGCCCCAGAACGTGCAGAACGACGTGATGCAGGTGCGCTCGCTGCCGGGGACGCAGATGCCGCACCGCTTCGGGCACTCGGAGAAGTGGCCGCCGACGCACAGGCGAACGTCGCCGGCGTTGGCGCAGGGGATCGGCGCTATGTGGTTGTCGGCGATGCCGTCGCAATCGTCGTCGAGGCCGTTGCATTCTTCGTCCGTCGGGACGCAGCTGATCGTCTCGGGCCGGAGATCGGGGGGATGATCCTTGGGTAGGTCGGGCGGCAGGTCGGGCGGCGCGTCCGTCTTCTCGGCCGGGAGATCGGTCGGGCGGTCCCTGCCGGCGTCGGCCGTGGAAGGGTCGTAGGGCGGCTCCAGCGCGGTCCGCCCGCAACCGGCCGCCGCGGCCACCACCGCTGCGATCAACAGAACGCGCACGCAGGCATGGACACAGCTGCGCCTCGGAGAAGAAAATAGTTGAGGTTTGTCCGAGGTCGCTGTGTCTGTTGAATACATGGCCGGTCGGTTCTGGAAGGGGCGCGCCCGGGGGCGTAACGCCTCGGGGCAACGCACCCGGAGTCCGCGCAACCAGCGTAACACCGGCCGGGGTCTGATCGCCCTTATCGCGCTGCAGGGCGTGGTGGTAGTCACGGGTGCGCGGGCGCAGAGCGGGACGGGCGCACCGCCGCCGCAGCCGCCGCCGTTCAGGGAGCCGGCCGAGAAGCCCGGCGAGAAGTCGCCGCCGCCTACACCTGCGCCCGAGCCACCGACACCCGAGGCACCGGCGCAGCCGCCAGAGG
>Ga0070686_100001469_pt1 | contig 13282 bp, 26 predicted proteins | sample KBSS23LmetaG_FD_65654 | JGI IMG/M metagenome (GOLD analysis project Ga0070686, IMG submission 65654) | Switchgrass rhizosphere microbial communities from Kellogg Biological Station, Michigan, USA - KBS S2-3L metaG | ecosystem: Host-associated > Plants > Roots > Rhizosphere ...
AACCGGCCGTTCGACTGGCCGCCGCAGCCGCCGCCGGGGACGACGGATCCGATCGCCACCCGGGGCTGGTACGTGGGCACCGACCCCGCCACCGGCTACAACTTCCTGTCGGCGCTCCCCGACGAGGCCAACCCGCTGCCCTCGGTCTACCTGTCGGCCGGGATCATGGTCAACGGCCGGCGGCTCTGGGCCCCGGCGCGCGCCAACCCGGCGTCGATCCGGCGCGTCTTTGCGGGGCACGCCCCCTAAACGGAGGACCCTATGCCGCTCATCACGCTCGTAATCACCTTAATCGTCGTGGGCGTCTTATTGTGGCTGCTCGAGACCTACGTACCGATGGACAGCACGATCAAGCGCGTGATCCACATCGTCGTCATCATCGCCGTCGTGCTCTGGCTGCTCAACGTGTTCGGGATCTTGCCCATGGCCTCCCAGGTCCAAGTCCCGCGCGTGCGCTGATGAAGAAGAAGCCAGCCACGGCCCGGCCAAGGCGCCACCTCGACGTGCATCTGCACCTCCCGCGGGCGCTCGCGTGCCGGATCGCGCAGCTTGACGCCATCGAGCGCATGCTGCGCCATCTCATGGCGGGCCAGGGGCATCTCTCCCGGCACAGCCATCTGCATACCGCCCTGCTCAAGCGCCTGCTCCGGCAGGGGCTCGACGGCGCCCAGCTCGCCGAACTCCACACCGAAATTGACGCCCTCGAGGCGGCGGCCGGGCAGCTCACGGACGCCATGGACGCGCCACTCACCCCCACACAGGAGACCTAAGCCCATGCCCGCAGATCTGGGACCGATGATCGCGAAGATTCAGGCCGTGGAGGGCGTCGTCGAGTCGGCGACCACCTTCGTCACCGGCTTCGCCAAGCGCCTGCAAGACGCCGTGGACGCCGCGCTGGCCAATGGCGCGACGGCTGCGGAGCTGGCCCCCGTCCAGGCCGAAGTGGATGCCGCCAAGGCCAAGGCGGATCAGCTCGCCGAGGCCATCGCGCAGAACCCGTAACTCACCCCTGCTGGATCGCTCCCGTTGGCAGCGCCCCCCCGTGGAAGGGGGCGTTGTCGTGTCTATGCGACCTCTGGGGGGCGGGGTGGCAGTCGCAGCGACAGGGAAAGTTATTGCTGTCACAGCCCGGGCAGGCGAGGTGGTTGCCGTCGATACAATGCCGACTCATGCGCTCACCGATCCGCAGCCTACCACGGGGCCTCCCCTACCGCAGCCGGCGCTCCTCCTCCGCCCACTCGGCCAAGCAGGCGGCGCGCCACTGCGGCGGGGAGCCCTCCAGACACGCATCCGGCTCGCCCGGGCGCGGCGTCGCCAGCCGCCAGCCGGCGAGGGCGAGGAGCCCCGCGGCGGCCAGCGCGAGCCCTAGTCGCAGGTCGTGACGCAGATCCCGCCCGGCGTGCAATAGGTCGTGCAGTTGACCGGCTTGGGCGGCGGCCACGTGGTCTGGGCGACCGCGGGCGCGACGAGAGCGAGGAGCGTGAGGGCGATCAGCAGGGTCTTCATGGGGAGCCTCCGGGTGCGGGTTAGGGAAGGAAGCGGTCGGCCAGGCGCCCGGTCAGGACGCCGCACGCATAGCCGGCGGTGAGCAGCACGAGCAGGATGCCGAGCCAGATGAGCCAGTCGCGCATGGGTCAGGCGCCCAGCGGGGGCGGGCGGAACGGATCGCATCGGGCCTCCTCGTCTTCCGTCGCGTTCAATAATTCCACCATGCACGGGCCGGGGCAGCAGAGCCCCGGGTTTTCTTGCCACCGTCTCAGACAGACAATACTTTTATGCGGCCTTCGGTCGTCTCGGGCCTGCGCGGCAAGGCCGCTACCCGCGTGCCCGTTTACGCTCCCGGCCCTTGGCGTCCTTCACCGGGGGCAGGACGGTGGAGGGCGGAAGGATGGGTGGCGTGGCCTCGCGAGCGCGGCGCCAGGTCAGGTACATGCGGATCACCGCTTCCGGGAGCGGCTCCTTGCCGTTCTTCCACTTCGACCAGCGGGCCTCGCCGGGCGCGAGATGCTCCAGCACCCAGTGCATCATCGCGCCCGTCTCGAGGCCAAGGATCCGCGCCGCCTCCTCGAAGGTCAGGTGATGGAGGCCGTAATCCCGCTGTGCTCTCCGCACGTTAGGTCTCCGAAAGATTTCGTTTGACTCTTGCCGTGTGCTCAAGTATTGTGACAGCCACCATGACACCAAGTACCGCAACAGTAATACTCCCAATGCCCAGAGCAAACAAGCGCCTTGTTCCCGTGCAGACCAACGCCTTCCGCTCGCGCATCTTCGCGTTGAACTGGACGCAGAATGAATGCGCGCGGCGCATGAAGAAGGACCCGGGCCTCTTCAGCCGCTGGCTGCGTGGCGAGTTGTCGTCCGAGCCCATGCGCCTGAAGCTCGAGGCGCTGCTCGCCCGCGAGGAAGCCAAGCGCGTCCGCGTGATGGCGTGATGGACCGCAAGCCGCTGGCTCGCGTCGAATCCACCGAGCCCGAGACGAAGGAGCCCTATCTTATCCGTCTCGAGCCCCGCGACATCGCGCGGCTCCGCGCCCTTGCCGCTCGCCGGGGCCTCCCGCATTCGACCAACGCGCGCTTGCTGTTGCTTCATGCGCTCAGGATGGCAGAGGTCGAGGACGCGATGAAAGACGACAGGCGTATAGCGGGCGTATAGCGAAAGCATACGGGGGCCTAACGCATGATTTTTACGGTGGTCGTGGACGCCGACACGAAGCAGGACGCCGCGCAGCCCTACGAGGTGCGCGAGGAGATCGTGCGGCTGCTGGCGGCCACGCGGCGCGGCTGGACCTTCCGCGTGTGGCCCGCCGAGAAGACGGAGCGCGACGCGTGATCCCAGAGCGATTCGATGGCGGCGCTCTGAACCGCGCCGTGTGTACGCGGTGCAAGGCTGAGCCGCGCATGGCGAATCAACGCTGGGGCCTGAAGTGCCGGGCGGCCTATCGGCGCCAGCGTCGGGTGATTGAGGCCTCGAGCCGCATACAGATCAACGGCGCATCGGGCGCGATTGATCTCATTGAGTCGATCGAGGTGCTGTTCCACCGCTGGATGCGCCAAAAGGAGGCGGTATGGCTAAGACAGGCACGCAACGAGTTGGCGATGGCGAGACGGGTACTTCGCGAGCGGCTGAGGGAACTGGTCCCAGAAGCCTCAGCATCGCCTCCAGAGGCGTAAGGACCGGCCAGGACTTTGCCAACCTGATGAGCGCGCTAATGTCGGACATCATCTCCGGGCGCGTCACGCCCAGCATCGGCAACGCGACCTGCAACGCGGGCGGCAAGCTCCTGAAGGTGGTGGAGATGCAATACAAGTACGGGACCGATGGCCCCGGCACCGGCCAGAAGGTGCTCACGCTCGCCATCGGCGACGGCAGCGCGCCGACAACCTAGACCATGCAAGCCGACCGCTACGCCCGCGCCCCCATCGACCCGCCCTCGTATTCGGCCGTGACCCTGTACGGCCCCGATGGCGTGACCAAGACCGGCACGATCAGCCAGGCCGCGCTCCAGGCGCGCGCCAAGCCGACGCGGCGCAACCAGCCGCCGATGTCGCGTCGCCGCACGGCGCTGGAGGACGCGTACCCGACGGTGCCGGCGCGCACGCGGGAGACGTGGCATCCGAAGCGCGGGCGGGGCGGGGCGACGATGGAGGAGTCGGCATGGTAGCCGCGCTCCTCCTCGTCTGGCTCATCGTCGCCGTCGTGCTCGCGGTCCCCATCGCCGCCGTGCTGGGCGGCAAGTTTGAGAAATAGGAGGAGCCCACATGAACCATGACGACATCGCCCGCGCGCTGGCCCCGGATCTGCCGCACCTGCGCCAGATGGCGCATCACGCCGATCTCGCCCGCTACCTCGAGGGCGCGAGCCTCGCCGAGCTGGCCCACCTGACCGGCGCGCTGGCCGCGGAGTGCGCGATGCGCGGGATCCAGGTCGCGGAACCGCTGGGATTGGTCGCGGCCCGCCTCGAATACGTGCAGGAGGTCGCGCGATGACGGCCGAGGAGATTCTGGCGAAGGCGGCCGCGCTGGTGGAGCGGCCTGACGGATGGTGTCAGCACAAGCTGTTTGACAGCACCGGACGCGTCTGTCTCCTGGGCGCGCTCTTCGTGGCTGGCGGGGCGATGAGCCTCCAGGGGCGGGCGACCGCATCCTTCGGCGATGTGGGCGCCGCCCGCCTAGACGCCCGCAAAGCAGTTGACAGGGAGCTGGGCTCTACGGAGAACTACTCGCTCGTCGACTGGAACAACGCGCACGGGCGCACGAAGGAAGAAGTCGCCGCGACACTCCGCAACGCCAAGCGCTGGCTCGCGCCATGAACGACGTGGCGGGCTGGCTGCTCACCGTCATCGCGGCCGTGCTGATGTACCTGGCGATCGCGCTGGGGCTCGGGTCGTGAGCGCGCTGGACTCTTGGCACTCGTACCCGTCCATCTTCGCGCTCGGTCACCGTGCGCTCACCGAGCTATTCCTTGACGACGTGCTGGTCGAGGAGAAGGTGGACGGCTCGCAGTTCTCCTTCGGCTGTTTTCTCGGCGAGGATGGTCCGTACCTCCGCTGTCGGAGCAAGGGCGCCGAACTGAATCTCTTTGCGCCCGAGAAGATGTTTCTCCCGGCGATTGAGACGATGCAGGCGCTCGCACCGCTGCTCACGGTCGGCTGGACGTATCGCGGGGAGTTTCTGGCGAAGCCGCGCCACAACGCGCTGATGTATGAGCGCGTCCCAGCCCGCCATCTGATCCTTTTCGATATCAACTCGGGACACGAGGCGTACCTGCCGTGGGAGGCCAAGGCGCGGGAAGCGGAGCGCCTTGGCCTGGAGGTGGTGCCCCGCCTCTTCCGCGGCCAGGTGACCGACGCCGACATGTTCCGGTCCTTTCTTGACCGTGTGTCGGTGCTCGGTGGCCAGAAGGTCGAGGGCGTGGTCGTGAAGAACTACGCGCGATTCGGTCCCGACAAGAAAGTCCTGATGGGGAAGTTCGTGAGCGAGGCGTTCAAGGAGACGCACGCCAAGATGTGGAAGGCTGACAACCCGAACAGCGGCGACATCATTGATCGGCTGACCGCGACGTACCACTCGCAGGCCCGGTGGCAGAAGGCCGTGCAGCATCTCAAGGAGGCCGGAGCCCTCGTGGGCGAGCCCAAGGACATCGCGGCGCTCTTTCGCGAAGTGCCAGAGGACATCGAGCGCGAATGCATGGACGAGATCAAGGACAAGCTCTGGGAGTGGGCCTGGCCGCGCATCCGTCGCGGGACCACTGTGGGCCTCGCCGAGTGGTACAAGGAGCGCCTGCTCGCCCAGCAGTTCGAGCAGACCGAGACCGCGCCATGAGCCAGGGCAGAGCTGGGTGCTGGTCGATCCCGAGCGAGCGCGTGGTGTGCCTGCTCTGGGTGAAGCGCACGTACCCGACGACCTGGCGCGTGCTGTGGGCGCGCATCGCGAAGGCGTGGCATGCCTAGCTGGGCCGACGGCGACGAAGAGGGGCGCCTGGCCGAGTGGGCGGGTGTCGGCCGCCACAAGCTCGCGCAGGCCCCACGCGGCGCGCAGTGTGGCGCGAGCCTGCCGCGCGTGATCGAGGGGCACCCCGACCGTCTCCACTGCAAGTGGTGTGGACGAGACGAGCCCTGGCCGGAGTGGTGGGATAAGGGGGGAGCAGATGGGCCCCCTCGTTGTCCTGGGTGTGGGGAGGCGTAAGGCGTGGCCCGGCCATCCATCGCAGAGCGCCTTGAGCGCAACAGCATCCCGGAGCCCAATTCTGGGTGCCGCATTTGGCTCGGTAAGCTGACGCCCGAAGGATATGGGCTGATCCGGATCGGTAGCCTGCGCGATGGATCGCGGCGACTAGCCAAGGCATACCGCGTGAGCTTTGAGACACACCGCGGCCCGTTGCCGCCAGGCCTCGTCCCCGACCACCTCTGCCGCGTGCGTTCCTGTATCAACGCGTGGCATCTAGAACCCGTTACCGGGCGCGTGAACATCCTTCGCGGTGTCAGTCCTTCTGCTGAGGCCGCGCGCCGGACGGCGTGCCCACTCGGTCATCCGTATGACCTTTTTCAGCCGGGCCACCGCCGATGCAGAACGTGCACGTTGCGTAGGGCGAGGGATAGCTATGCGCAGAGACGAGCGGCCAATAGCGAGACTCCAAAGGAGAACACATGAGCACCGAGGTCGCGCGCTACGAGTCAGTGCCGAAATTTCTGAACAACGAGCAGGTGGCGCTCATCAAGCGCACGATCGCCAAGGGCGCGACGGACGACGAGTTGGCCCTGTTCATCCGCGTCTGCGAGCGCACGCGCCTGGACCCCTTCGCGCGGCAGGTGTTCTCGGTGAAGCGCTGGGACTCGCGCGAGAAGAAGGAGGTCATGTCGATCCAGACGAGCATCGACGGCTTCCGTCTCATCGCCGAGCGCACAGGGGAATACGAGGGCCAGCAGGGGCCGTTCTGGTGTGGGGCGGATGGCGCGTGGAAGGACGTGTGGCTGGAGTCGAAGCCGCCGGCCGCCGCGAAGGTGGGCGTGCTGCGCAAGGGCTTCCGCGAGCCGCTCTGGCAGGTGGCGCGGTGGGACAGTTACGTGCAGACCGACCGCGACGGCAAGCCCTTTCACATCTGGGCGAAGATGCCCGACCTGATGCTCGCCAAGTGCGCCGAGTCGCTCGGCCTGCGCAAAGCGTTCCCGAATGACCTGAGCGGGCTCTACACGTCCGACGAGATGGGCGCGGTCGTGGTCGAGACGCCCGAGCCCTCGCGCCCGGCCAAGGTGCTCGTGGTGGACAAGGAGACGGGCGAGGTCCAGGGCGAGCCCGACGCGCCCGGGGACGCGAGCGAGGCGCCGCTGGACGAGATGCTAGAGCGCAGCATCCTGAACGAGAAGATCGTGAAGCTCGGGAACGACCTCAAGTACAAGGCCGATGTGCGCGCCAAGCTGTGGTCTGAGCATGTGGGCGGGGACCCGCGCGAGGCGCCGCTGGAGAAGCTGGCCGACTTCGAGGCGTATTTGCGGAAGCTGGCGGGTGGGGCGTGAAGCCGCGCGTCGTCGGCAAAGGGCTCACGGACAAGCGCCAGCGCATCCTCCGCTGCCTCACCGCGCACATCGGCTGGCTCGCGACGGTGGAGACGATGCGCCCGTGGATGCCGCCCGTGCGCCCTGAGCGACCCCCACGGCCCCCGGACCCGGACCCGTACCGCCTGCGGCCCGCGTCGGCCTTCTTCACGCCGCGCGAGAAGCCCGCGCTGCAGTACCCCGAGCCGGGGCCGGAAGCGATCACGGAGGAGGAGATGAAGGCGTACGTGGCCGTCGATCCCTTCGTGCGCGCCGGGCTGCAACCGGCCACGATCCGCGCACTGTGCTATATCGAGCGCTTCGCGCCGACACCCAAGGAGGCCGCGCGATGAGCGGTCAGTACATCCTCGGCCCCGATCACGTCCCGACACCCGAGCCGGATCTGGACGCGTGGGGCCGCTGGATGGGCACGGCGAATCTCGTCGTCGGGCGCACGCTATTAGCTGACGGCCTGGTCGGCGTCGTCACGACGTTCCTCGGGCTCGACCACAACGACGGCGATGGGCCGCGCCAGCTCTTCGAGACGCGCGTGATCTTTGCCCGGCCTGGGATGGCCTGGCAGAACCCGACGGGCGAGCTGGGGCGCTATCCCACATGGGCGACCGCCGAAGCTGGGCACGCCGATGCGGTGGCCGCCGCCCGCGCCCGGCTCCTCGCCCTGGGGCTCACATCTTGACCCTCGCCGCCGCCGCTCGCACACTGCCTGCGCGCCAGGTCGCGACCGAGCGGCCCACATGAGCCTGCGCGACTACCTCTTCCACGCGGAGCCCGGCATCACGCTGTACTGCGGCGACTGCCGCGACGTGCTGCCGCTGCTGGAGGCCGACGCGCTCGTGACCGATCCTCCGTATGGCATCTCGTTAGGTGAGTGCGGCGATCCACGCGGCGGGTCTCATGGGATGCGGCACGACGGTTATCTCGGGTCCGATACGTTCGAGGACTTCCGCGATCACATCGTGCCCCGCATCAATCTCGCTCTTGACATGACGCGGCGCGGGGCGGTCTTCACCGGCCCACACATTCACGAGCAACGTAAGCCTGACGCCATCGGTGGCGTGTTTTGCCCGGCCGGGCAGGGGCGCACATCATGGGGGTTCAAGTCGTTCCTGCCCGTTCTTCTCTACGGAGGATCGCCTACGGTGATGCGGGGTAAAGGTGCTACGCATCCGACGACGATCCGGTCCTCGGACACGTCCGAGCAGAACGGGCATCCGGTGCCAAAGCCGATCCGATGGATGACGTGGCTCGTATCGCTCGCATCCCTTGAGGGGGAGATCGTGATCGATCCGTTCGCGGGCAGCGGAACCACTCTATTGGCCGCGAAGGAGACGGGGCGCGGAGCCATCGGGGTCGAGATCGAGCCGCGCTATTGCGAGATCGCGGTCAAGCGGCTGCGCCAGGAAGTGCTCGCGCTATGATCGCCCTCGCCCCGGCACGCGGCCCCGACGAGGCACGGGTCGCCAAACTACGCCCCGGCGTGAGGCATATGCGACTCTCCCGTGCGGTGGAGGAGTTTCTGCAAGAGCGCCAGATGGAAGGCAGCCTGCTCACCTACAAGGCGTACAAGAGCGACCTCCTGCTGCTGGTCGCGCTCGCCACGACCGAGCAGGGCGACAACGTGTCGTCCTTCACGCCCGACCTCGTGCGCCTGTACTTCCGCAAGAAGGAGGCGCGCGGGCTGGGGGCCGAGGCGCGCATCCGGTCCCGCTCGGCGCTGAGCGAGTTCGGCAAGTGGGCGCTGCGCCGGCGCCTGATCCTCGCCAACCCGATGGTGGAGGCGGCGCCGCGGATCAAGCGGCCCAAGCGCGTGCCGCGGCCCTTCACGCTGGAGGAGCGCGCGCGCCTGCTGGCGCTCGAGCTGACGCCCGAGGAGGCCACGCTGCGCAGCCTGCTCTACTACGCGGGCCTGCGCGTGAGCGAGGTGGCGGGCCTGCGCTGGCGGGCCGTGCGGCTGTCCAGCGCCGAGCAGCGCGGGGCCCTGCGCATCGTGGGCAAGGGGAACAAGGAGCGCGTGGTGCCGATGCTGCGCGAGCTGGACGCGGCGCTGCGGGCGTGGATCACGGCGCCCCTGGTGCAGGCGCGCATGCTGGCCGGCGGGCTCGTGCTGGAGCGCAAGGGGGCGCCCCTGCGGTCGCGGCGCATCGAGTACATGACGGCCAAGTGGGGCGAGCGCGCCGCGGTGGCGAATTGTACGCCGCATCGATTCAGGCACTCGACGGCAACCCTGCTATTTGAGCAGGGGGTCGACGTGCGGCTGATCCAACGCTTCCTCGGCCACGAGAGCATCGCCACCACCATGACCTACACGGCCATCTCGGACAGCGCGATGGACCGGGGGATGGATGCGCTGGAGGTGCGGATGGCCGCGCCCGAGGCGCCAGTCGTCACTACACAATCTCACGCAGGAGGATCACCTCAATGAAAACTGATGCCGCAGACATCACGATCATCCTGGACCGCACGGGCTCAATGGAGCCGATCCGCGACGACACGATCGGCGGATTCAACCGCTTCGTGGAGGACCAGAAGAAGGTGCCGGGCGTGTGTGCGTTGACGCTCGCCCAGTTCGATTCCCAGGATCCCTACGAAGTGGTGCATCGGGGTCGCGCCATCGCGGAGATCCCCGCGCTGACCCGGGACACCTACGTGCCGAGGGGCGCGACGCCGCTCCTGGACGCCATCGGGCGCGGGATCAACGATACCGGCAAGCGCCTCGCCGATCTGGCCGAATCCGACCGCCCCGGCAAGGTGATCTTCGTCATCATCACGGATGGCATGGAGAACGCCAGCAAGGAGTTCAAGAAGGCCACGATCAAGGAGATGGTCGAGCGCCAGCGGACGGCCTACAAGTGGGAGTTCGTGTTCCTTGGGGCGAATATGGACGCCATCGCTGAAGGCGGGCAGATGGGCTTCGCCGCGCAGGCCGCCATGAACATCGCCCCCGATGCTGCGGGGATCAAGGCGGCCTATCACTCAACCTCGCGCGTGACGGCCGCCTATCGCTCTGGGCAGGCCGAAAACATGTCGTGGTCGACTGAGGACCGGGACAAGCATAAGCGCTGAGTGTATTGCCCACATGTATTTACCACTCCGCAGAGGGGCCCGCGGGGGGCCAGCCATGAGGCGTATCCGGCCATCGGGGGGCGTATAGGCGTGTTTGCAGAGATGCACGTGTCTTGGCCTCATCGGGGATCGCTGAGCGCCAGCGCGCAGTTACGGGGCGCGATGTCTTGGCCGCACCCCCCGGCGCATATACGAGGGCGGGCGTGAGCGCATGCGCTACGGGTCCCTCTTCTCCGGGGTCGGCGGATTTGACGAAGGGCTTGACCGGGCGGGGTGGGAGTGCGCCTTCCAGGTCGAACTCGACCCCTTCTGCACCCGTGTCCTCGCCGAGCGCTGGCCTGACGTTCGCCGATGGAACGACGTGCGCCGCCTCACTGACGAGCAACTACGGGAAACAAGTGGACTCATCGGATCGGAACGGGGGGCCGCCCAACTTGATTTGCTCGTCGGAGGCTTCCCCTGCCAAGGCGCCTCCGTGGCCGGGAAGCGACTCGGGCTCGCCGACGACCGCACCGCGCTCTTCTGGGAGATCATCCGCATCCAGCAAATCGTCCGCGCGCCGTGGGCGCTCCTTGAAAACGTCCCAGGTCTGCGCTCTGTTCGGTTCGGACACGACTTCGCTATCTGCCTTGCCGCGCTTAAAGAACTCTGGCCTGTGGTCGGCTGGCGGACTTTCGACTCACGATTCTTCCACGTCGCCCAGCGACGCGAGCGAGTGTTCTTTGTCTGCGGTCCTACAGAAGCGGGTGTCGCCTCGGTACTCTTTGAGCCCGAAGGCGGCGGCGGGCATTCTACGGCGGGCGGCGAAGCGGGGGCGGGAGTTACCGGCCCCCTTGGCGGCGGCGCTTACGGCACTGGCCGACGCGACGAGGACGATCCCAACCGCGTCCTTGCCCGATGCGTCGCATCGGGCAGCCGATACGACGGCGACACGGAGACCTTCTTGATCGCCGACACCACGCAGATTACGAGCGCGAAGAACTACTCCAACCCGAAGGCGGGTGACACGGGTCACCCGCTGGCCGAGGGGGCGCACCCGCCGCTGCTGGTCTCCGGGCTCCTCGCCAAGACGAATGGCGGGTGGCGCATGGGGGCTGACGAGGCGGCGGGCGGGATGCTCACCGTCACGCACGCGCTCTCGGCCGAGGGCCACGACGCCGGCGAGGACGGCACGGGGCGGGGGACACCGCTGGTGGTACGGGATGAGCGCGGACGGAGCGCGGACGGCACCGTATCGGAATCGGCGTGGCCGCTCCATGCCGCCAAGGGGCAGAGCGAACAGCAATCGGTGCAGTGGGGCTCGCTGGTGCGCCGACTGACGCCACTGGAGTGCGAGCGCCTCCAGCACTTCCCCGATGGCTGGACGTGTCTGTGCCAGCCGCTCACCGCGTATGCCACTGATCCCGATGCGGCGGCGCTGACCTGCACGTGCCCCGATAGCCCGAGGTATCGCGCGTTAGGAAACGCGGTCACGGTCAGCGTGATCGAATGGCTCGGGCGGCGCCTGATGGCACAGGTCGCCCCGCGCTGATGGAGGCGTTCATCCCCGGCAAGCTCGCCAACTACGCCAACGGGCGCGTCCACTGGCGCACCGAGGCGGCGTATCGCAAGCGGGGGCGGGCGTGGTGAGGTGGCAGATTGAGCGCGGGCCGGACGGGATGCCGACGCGGCTGCTGGGCGCCCCGGCCCCGCAGCACCGCGAGACCACGGGTTCGCTCCAGGTCGGCCCGTTCATCGCCAAGGATCGCGACGTCGTGTTGATGCTGACGATTCCAGGCGATCCCCTGTCCAAGCAGCGCCCGCGGTGGGCCCGGAAGACCGGGCACATGTTCACGCCGGAGGCGACCCGGCATCACGAGGAGGGCATCAAGTTGCTCGCCAAGGCGGCCTATCGAGAGTTGGCGCCGGACACCATGGCGCTCTTCTCGCTGCGCGCTGCCTTCTATCTCAAGACCAATCAGCGGCGCGACGTGGACAACATGCTCAAACTGGTCTCCGACGCCCTCACCGGCCTCGTGTGGGCCGACGATTCCCAGGTGGTCGAGGTGTTTGCCTTCAAGGTGCCGGCCGATCAGCCGGCAGAGGCCAGGGCCGAGATTGTTGTGGCCCGCATGCCCGGGATGATGCCGTACCAGTTCGGCGCCTGCGCACTCTGCACCCGGCCGTTCAGGACGTACCCCTCGTGGCGCTACCGGGGGTTCTGTGGGCGGCGCTGCTACGGGCTCGCCAACCGGCGCCGGATCACCATCCCCTGTACGCGTTGCGCGCAGCCCGTCGAGCGCACCACGGGGGCCCCGAAGACACGCGAGACCTTCTGCTCAATGGCGTGCCGGCGCGCGTATCAGGTCGTCACGCTCACGTGCGTCGGGTGCGCCCAGCCTTTCACGCTCGAGCGATCCATGGCGACTCGCCGCAAGACCTGCTCGGCCGCCTGCGCGGCCACGCGCGCCCGTGCGGCGAAGCGGGGGCGCCCGCAAGGGACATGCGTTCAATGCGGGCGCGGCGTCACCAGAAAGGAATACCAGCGATGCAAGGCCTGCCAGATGCAGAACGTCGCGGACAAAACGATCACCCCGAGGACCACCCCATGACGGGCCCCATGGTGAAACGCAATGACTGAGGCGCTCACGAGCCAGCGCACGAAGGCCCCCGCATGAGCCCCCGGTCCCGCGCCGGGGCGAGGAGGACGGGGTGGAGAAAGGCGCCGCCAATCGTGGGCCGGATGCAGGGCTGCCTCCATGCGGGCCTCGCCGTGGAGCGCATTGCATTGCGGGCGGTGCTCGCGGTGGGTTTCGGGTCCGTCACGCTCACACGCGACGAGGCGATCGTGTGGAGCGGCGACGAGGCGTTCGTGGATGGCCGTCCTAAGACAGTCGCATGGGCTGAGCGCCAGGCCCGCGAAGATCCGAAACACGACTGGCGCCTACGATTCCACGCGCCACTGTCGGACCGCACCTATCAGCGCCACGACCGGAATGCCTGGGTACTTATTGCCCAGGGGGAGGGCTTCGCATGATCCGCCTTGTCGTGTCCGCCTGTCTCGTCGCGCTGGCGACCGCTGCCCACGCGAGTGAGAACGTCGACAGTTACGCCTACACGCGCGCGGTGCCCGACGAGCCGCGTTGGTGTACCTCGCCCTGTGAGCTCCCGCTGACCTACGTGATGCC
>Ga0070686_100001473_pt1 | contig 13267 bp, 7 predicted proteins | sample KBSS23LmetaG_FD_65654 | JGI IMG/M metagenome (GOLD analysis project Ga0070686, IMG submission 65654) | Switchgrass rhizosphere microbial communities from Kellogg Biological Station, Michigan, USA - KBS S2-3L metaG | ecosystem: Host-associated > Plants > Roots > Rhizosphere ...
GAAAGCATTCCGGCGCGCAGCCAACCTCCAACTCCTGAACAGTTGCTCGCAAGTTTTCTGAAGGCCTTCCGAGAGCATGACGAAGGTGAAGCCTGGCGCATTTTGGGTGCAGGCAGAGAAGTAATCACCGGAGGGATGGTTTCACTTCGCCTGGCTCATGAGTATGTGGTGGATTACTTGAAAGGTCAGAACAGCGAGGCAAAGGAAAAACTAAACGCGTTGGTCTTCGCGGGCGAACTCGATCGGCGTATGGCTGGAGACCCATACACCATGGAGCTCGCGGGGTATTACAGAGATTCGCCGACTCCGACGTTGCGCCTCCTGTTAAGAGCGATTGACGATGTCAACCAGGGGTACGCGCTGTGCTTGTCGAACAAATATGCCGATGCCCAATCGCGTTTCGTCGCAGCGCGCGCGACATTCGATGCGGCGGGTGACCACTGGGAGGCGAAACTTGTTGACTATTGGATCGCATATTGTTTATCGCAGCCTGGTCGGACGCTCGATAGCATTGCAATCTTAGAACCCCTTGCTGCCTATTCCGAGCAGCATGGATATAAGTGGTTACTGTCGCTGACTAGCGGATGGCTCGGCGGGGCTCACACCACTCTCCACGACTACTCCACGGCCATTAAATATCATCAACAATCCCTCGCGCTTGGCGAACAGATCTCTGACGGTTACGAGACGCAAAGAGCGCTGTTGAGTCTCGGGGATCTTTACGCGAGCCTGGGACAATCGGAAGCGTCGCTTGGATATCATTACCGCAATCTTAGACTCACTTCCACTTCAGGCGCGACTGCTCGTCAAGCGTGGCGGAACCTGACCTATTTTGGTGGGACGCTGTATGCCTTTAAGCACTATGACTCCGCACAGGCCGTAATTAATGAAGCGTTGACGATTCCACGGACGGAATTCGGTGATCCTGCCCTGCTTTATCTGCAGTACCTTAATCTCGGACGGATTTACAGCAAGCTCGGCCGATTCGACGAAGCGATCGCTCAGGCTGAAGTTGGGCTCAACATCGCGCAATCGGTGCAGGATCCAAAAGCCAGGCGAAAGCCTGTTGCAAATGCCGTTCTGAGGCAGGCCGATATCAGACGCGAAGCCGGACAATGTGAACAGGCGATCGCCAATTACAATCAGGCTATCGCGCTAGATGCGGAAATGTATGAGGACGTCAAGTCTGATGTTTATCGCTATGCTGCGTATAAAGGCCGCCTCCTCTGCGGTCGGGCCCTGGGCGACGATGCTGCCGTGGGTCGCGATCTCATTACGGTTCTTGATCTCTTTGAAAAACATCGCTCCCAAATTCGTGAGGAACAAAACAGAAACAGTTTCTTCGACACCGAGCAAAGCGTTTACGACCTTGCGGTCGAATACGAACACGAGAAACGAAACGATGTTGTCGCCGTCAATTATGCAGAAGCAAGTCGCAGTCGCTCGCTCCTTGATGCGGTGGAATCTGGAGGACGGATTCACCGTACTTCAACAGGTCCCGAAATGGCATTCGACGAAGTCTCTAAGCCCATCGGCGTCGAAGACATACGAGAGCGAATGCCAAAGCGACTACGCGTATTGATGTACAGCGTACTCCCGTCGAAGTTGCTGATTTGGAGCATTTCACACGACGACTTTTCAGTGTCAGAGCAGGCGATCCCTGCGGACGCGCTTGCGACCGATGTTAATTCCTACATTGATGCGCTGACGACCGAGCGCTCCACTACATCTCCTTCAACGATCGCCCTGGGCGCGAAGCTGTTCGGGACGCTCCTCCAGTCAGTTGCTAAGAAAATTAATTCTGACGAAATCCTTTGCATTATTCCTGACAAGTTCCTGCACCGTTTGCCATTCGCTGCGCTCGTGTCGCCGGACGGCAAATACCTCGTCGAAGATATGACGATTTTTTACGCCCCCAGCTTGAGCGTGCTTGCTCATTGCACTGAGACAGGTAGAACGAAGGCGGCTAACGGGCGCGGCACAATCCTGAGTGTTGGCGATCCGTTCTTTGACGTTAAGGCATATCCGGATCTCCCACGGCTTCGCGGTGCTGAGCGAGAGGCGCGGGCAGTGGCTGAGATCTATGGTTCTTCCAGCCCACTGTTGGGATCCGATGCGACTAAACAGCGCGTAAGCCGTCAGATCGATTCGGCTGAGGTAATACACTTCGCGGGACATTACGTTATCAACGATTCGTCGCCGCTGTTGTCCAAGATGCTGCTAGCCGCAGACGGAAGAAAGTCCGAGCCAGACAATGGGTCGACTGATTTGTCCGCCTTCGAGATCATCAGTCATCCGCTCAACCATACGAAGCTCGTGATTTTGTCGGCTTGCCAAACCGGACTAGACCAGTATCACGACAGTGAGGGACCGGTGGGTCTCGCCCGCGCTTTCATGGTGGCGGGCGTACCGATCGTAGTTGCGAGCCAATGGCCGGTTGACTCCGACGTTACCGCAACTTTGATGATCAGCTTTCACCGTTACCGACGATCAGGATTAAGCACTTTAGAGTCCCTCAAGAGAGCGCAGGTGGATGTGCTTCGAGGACAAGATCCTTCGTACCGCGCCCCGTTCTACTGGGCCGCCTTTCTGTGCGCCGGCGGCTATGTAGAGTATTGAGCTTGTCGCGGTATCAGTGCCGCTATAACTGCGGCTTTGAGTTTGTTTTTCAATCCACCAATCCAACGGGTAAAAGGAGTTAGACCATGCCATTACCATCTGTATTAGAAACGCGTCCGGAGATGAGAGCCGCGGAGTTAAAGATAGACGGACTTTCCGTTCTTTGCTTCAACACGATCAGTGGTGAACCGTTTTGGGAAGTGGCTTATCCTCGAAACCCAGAACACGCACTGAACATCATAATTCACGAATTAGACTCCAACGATGAATTCGTCCGCGAAATAGGACCTCCAGTAGAAGGATTTCCGGTTGACCCAGGTGTAAGAACTATCGAGATCAGGCTAACAAATGGGTCGGTGGACCACTTCGCTGACTTTCCAAATGGCGGTCCAGCGGATCCCAATTTCAACCGGAAGACGTCGAGCGACGAAAACGACTTAGGTTGGATGATCGACTTGGCAGATGCACGTAATGAATTGCTCCACGGGCCTGTGACGTTGATGGGAAGCGACCCCAGTAAGCCGATATCCCTCGCGCGCATTCGCCATTCGTTGCTCTGTACACTCAAACCAGACGAAGGGCCTGCCAAGATTGCGCCACGAGATGCCAACGATCCTGCGGCCGGAATTGAGATCGGCCGAACCAACGGTGAAATGGTCGGCGTCTTACTGGCGAACGACCAAGGTCAGATTCAATTCGATTTCCAGCCCGCTGGACTAACCACAATCCCTCCGCTTGATTACAGTCGCGACAGGCGATACCTCATCATGATGATCAATGAGGATGTTGAAGATCAGGTAGTTAAAAACGACCGGAAAAGTAACAGAGAGTTTGTCAGAGGGGACCTCCGCCTTTTCTACGACCACGTAATCCAAGTACCCCATCCGAAGGATTTGTGGGCGCGTGAAAAACCGGGGTTTACCCTGACTCACGGCGAAACGCATGGCGATTGCCACCCCACCGGATTTACTGGTCGAACCCTAAGGCCTTGATTGAAGTGTAGCGTGCTGCTCGCATGCTTGCAGTTTGTCTATTCAATCCAACGTTCAGCGAAAGGACTTAGATCATGACTGTCTTCGAACTACCGGATGTTCTAAGGAACGCTCCCGGCATGAGAGCGGCTCAGCTCCTTATGGATGGACTATGCGTTCTTTGCTTCAACAAAATGAACTTGGACGATCGGTTTTGGGAGGTAGCCTATCCTCGAAAAGCACACGACCTGACGATTAAAGTTCAGGAGTTGAACGGGGCTGATCGACGGGTAGGAAGGCCCATACGCCGCCGCGTTCGCAGTGAGATACGCAGTTTCAATATCAGTCTTACAAATGGTTCGATTGATCACTACAACCAGTTTACGTACGGTGGGCCAAGAACAATACCGTTCAACCGCAGAGCCCCCGGCAATGACCCTCACGATTTATCTTGGATGATTGACTTGGCAGGTCCGGAATTGCAGCACACGTTCAACGGACTAAGACGGGGCCGGCGAATATCGCTCGCACGTATTCGCCACTCACTATTCTGCACGCTTGAGCCAGAAGACGATGATGTCAAGATTGCGCTCAGAGATGACAATGATCCCGACGCCGGCAGAGTGCTGGGAAGAACAAATACTGAAATCGTCGGCGTTTTGCTCGCGAAAGCTCCTGGTGAAATTCGATTTGACTCTGATCCAGCTGGACTAATCAATATTGCTCCACTGGATTATGGTCCTGACAAACGCTACCAGATCGAGATTATTAATGAAGACAACAAGCTCCACCTAAAGAAGAAGGGTTTCGTTCGAGGCGACCTGCGCCTTTTCTACCAGGAAGTAATCGACGCCCACCCCGTGAAGGATCTGTGGGCAAAGCCAGCTCCGCCACGGAAGAGAGTCGCTCCGGACGGTGACTGTCATCCGCCCGATTTCGGTGGTGAAAGCCTGGGAGAACTCCTTCAGCAAGAGACAACAGAGTCGATTAATCGCAGAGCTAACAACGTTCTGAAGAAATCGTCCAGGGGAACCTCGAAAAAAGCTAGAACAAAATCTGCGACCGCAAATTTGAAAAAGGGGGCTAAGAAACAGACTAAACGAACCTTGAAAAAGACATCACGGCAGAATCGGTCTTAGAGTGCGACGAACTAGAAAGGTTCAGAAGGAGCTGACATATGCCAGAGAAGCTAGGACCGTTGCTGAGGGAGGCAATTGATCGGATTAGTTTTGCCTCGGACCCGACCGATATGTTACCGCTTACCTCTGCCGAACTAACTAGCTCTCACGAGATTGCCTTACCCATAGTCGTAAAAATTCCAACCGTTAAGCCGGCCCCCAAGGAATCGTGGCCTCACTATCGTGAACGTGTGCAGGACGATCTCGCGCCGGTACAGACATTGATGGAAAATACGATGGGGTTGTATCCGGTTCCGCTCCTCGCGGCTAATAGCCTGCAAGCGTTGGCCACGCGCGACCAGATTGAAATACTTCGGCAACACGCGAAGGTGAGAAAAATGGAGTTGGATCCACGGGTTCGAGTAACGTTGCTCGATGATGCCGCCAACGATCTGCTTCTAGAGACGTTTAGGACTAAGCACCCCACGCTCGATGGTCAAGGCGTCAAGGTTGCGGTGCTCGATTCCGGAGTCGATACCGAGCACCCATTTCTAAATGTTTTCGATTCGGTAAGTACCTGCGGCGAAGATGTTGCAATTCCTGGCCTTCATGGAACGCATTGCGCCGGCATCATAGCCTCGCAGCACAGTGTCTTCGGCGGAGTTGCCCCCAACGTCGAGCTTCTGAATATCAAAGTTGTCAATGCCGAGGGTTTTGGGAAGCACACCGCCATCAGTAAAGGCATAGACGAAGCCCTGGATCGTCAAGCTGACGTCATCTCCATGAGTGTAGGGTTCAACCATCTGCCTAAGTGGTCCAATGGCGGTCACGGCTGGACTTGCACCGCAGGACACTGCCCTTTGTGTACGGCGGTCGATAATGCGGTAACGTTGGATAACACCGTCGTAGTTGTTGCCGCCGGAAATGAGCACGAACGGGCGCAAGCGCTGCGCGACGCAAAAAAAGGTGATTCATTCGATACAGAATTAGTTTGCCCTGGCCAATCCCGCAAGGCGATTACCGTCGGAGCATTGACTAAGCAGACATTTTCCCTCGCAGGATCCTCCAGCCGTGGTCCTACATCATTCGATCTTTCCAAACCGATGTTATGCGCTCCGGGAGTGAATATTAGGTCGACCATACCCGTTCCACGAACAGCAACGGGTTCCGTCGATCCCAATCCTGCGCCTTCAACTATATTTGGCCGTCTGAGCGGAACATCGATGGCAGCACCATTTGTTGCTGGTGCTGCCGCGCTTCTAATTCAAGAGCGGATATCAGCGGGAAAATCGTGGACACCTGACTTAATATCGCAGACGTTATTAAAGCGATGCGTTGCCGCGCTAATTGGCTCGCCAAATGAGGTGGGCAGTGGCCGCTTGTTACTTGGGAAGTTCTAGTGTGATCACTCAAGTTCGTTCTAACCCTGAAGAAGGGTCGAATAAATAGAAAAGTTTATTTCCGTGTGCTACGGTCTGGGCATGGATTCTAAGGTTCTCGGGAAGCTCTATAAACTCGGGGCCATCGATAAGTTGGCCAACGGACGACACGGTGTCAGAGTGTCGTTGATGTGGAAGACAACGTTGCCAGCGACATCTCGTTCTGCTCGCCGAAATATATTGCAGCAAAAATTTGCGGAGGTAGCGAATGACATACGCTCGGACGGAGCAGAGGTTGATCCTGGTTCTGTCTCCGTTTCCGGGCAAACGGTCGAAGCAATTTTTCCCGTCGATAACTACGACTACATCACCGACAAGTTGAAGAAACAAGATATTCGCGTTGACTTACTCACTAGCGAGCAAGTTCTCTTAGATAAGCTCGATCAACAAGCTCAATAGATGGGAGTTAAGTCGGAAGAGATCACTCGCGAACTTCTACTTACTGATTACGCCGCTGACGAGCACTTTTTCTTGTCGTCCTGCGTGGTTCATGCCTAACCATCACAAAGCTTCGCTACGTGATTTGGCTTTACTCTTTTTAAAACTTGGAACAATTGCATTCGGGGGACCCGCCGCTCACATCGCAATGATGGAAGATGAAGTCGTGCGTCGTCGCCGTTGGCTGACGCGGGACGAGTTTCTCGACTTACTCGGCGCCACAAATCTGATCCCTGGTCCAAACTCAACCGAGCTGGCCATTCATGTCGGCCATCGACAAGCAGGTTGGCCAGGCCTACTCGTAGCAGGGATCAGCTTCATTCTGCCGGCGTTCTTTATCGTCCTTGCATTTGCGTGGGCTTATGTCCGTTTTGGCTCGCTGCCTCCTGTCATAGGAATTCTTTACGGTGTGAAGCCGGTGATCATTGCAATAGTCCTTCAGGCCTTATGGTTACTCGCCCACACTGCGATCAAAACTAAACTACTCGCGATCATCGGCATCGCAGGTGTCGTGCTCACGTTCCTAGGCGTACATGAACTCTTGATACTTCTCGGCGGAGGCATCGTCGTTTTGATCGCGACTTTGATCTTGGGAGGAAAAAAGAGTGGTAACTTTCTGTCGACATCCCCGGCAATCTTGTTTTTGCAAACCAGCGTTGCAGCGTCGAACTTCGGTTTGTTGCCCCTCTTTCTTTTCTTTCTAAAAGTCGGCGCGATTTTGTACGGAAGCGGTTACGTGCTGCTGGCCTTTATACGCGCGGATCTAGTCGAACGATGGCACTGGCTAACTGAGTCGCAACTGCTTGATGCAGTCGCAGTGGGTCAAGTTACACCCGGACCAGTTTTCACTACCGCGACTTTTATCGGCTACGTACTAGGTGGCAGTCGCGGAGCGGTGGTGGCGACCATTGGGATATTTCTGCCGGCCTTCGTGTTTGTCGCTCTCAGTGGGCCACTCGTTCCGCGCCTGCGTCGGTCGCCAACCGCTGCGGCATTTCTGGATGGTGTGAATGCTGCCGCTCTCTCGCTAATGTTCGTGGTGACTTACCAACTTGGCCGCGCTGCCTTAGTAGACACTAAGACAATTGCGTTAGCAGTAATCAGCGCAATCATCCTTTTTCGTGTTCGAATCAACTCGGCGTGGCTCGTCCTAGCGGGTGCGGTTGCCGGTTGGCTCCTTTATCGCAACGGATGATGAGATGAGGTTCGGGCAGGCCTTTGAGTACCTGATCGTCGCGTTCTCCGTCAAAAAGTAAAGTCGCGCGTCAGCTTAACTTGAAAACTGTACGAGGGACGCTCAAGACCGGCGCCTGTCGTTTGATTATAGATTACAAACAGGTCACTGTTCGGTTTGTAGATGTAGCGAAGACGAATGTTGATGGCAGAAAGGCGCGCGGCAGAATTTATCTGCATAAGCGCGGACGTGAGCAACTTGCGTGAGAAGTTGTAATCCACCCTGCCTGCGATAAGGTTTGTAGTGAAGTCTCCCTGCGGCAGGCGAACGCTGTTAAAGCTGTCGCTGAAATCAAACAATAGATGCGCGTTTGGCCGAAAGGTCGCGCCGGCTGAAATCTCATCTCTCTTTCCCGAATAAAAGTCGCCCCACTTGTATCTTCCGGTAAGAACAATTCTCTTGCTGCTATCGCTGGTAAACGAAACTCTTGGACGGTTGAAGGTATAGCTTCCGGGCGGGATTATGATTCCAGGCCTGATCTCGAATGGCTCAGTAAGTACATCTCTTACATACTCGATGGGCCGGAAGAAGAGATCCGAGGAGTTTTTGAATATCGTCTCCCACGAAAGTTCCGTTTGCCTGGTCGCCAGCTTATTACTGCGATCCGTGTAGTATTCGATTTGTGTTTCAAACTCCATCTGTAGCACATGCGGAATAAAACGTGGGCGAGGTTTATAAGCCAGTTGGCCGAAGTATTGATGGATTGCTTTTCTTTCGATGAAGCCAACCTCTGGATTGAAATTTGAGCCGATGTCTTCATAAACAGTAATGAAGCGCCAGAGGTTGTTTTCAAAGCGTGAATCAACGCGACCGGAAAGAAAGCTGGACCGCAAGCCGGGCGTCGCCGTTCCCATCAGAAAAGCTTTCAGTTGATAGTGATCCGTGAGGTTGAACTCTGCGTCGATTCCGGCGCCGCGGTTGTACTCAGTTCCGCCGGCGGAAGTCGCACCCTGACGATTCACAAACATCGCGCCAACGTAAGAACGTTCAAGGATATCTCGCTTCACGCGCGCAACCGTGAACTGCTGGCGTGGGACCCCGAATCCCGAAGCAGGATTGCCTAACTTCCGAGTCTGCACCTGAAGAAAGCCGATGTTATAAGCGCCGACTTTGCCCGTGATCTTCGCACCGTAATCTATCGGCACCGGCGCCCCATCATCAGTGAGGCCGATTCGGCGCGTGAAGAAAAGCTGATTCGCGCCCGCACGGCCAAAGAGAAAGATGCCCGCATTCTCCAAAAAGAAATCGCGCTTTTCAGGAAAGAAGATAGAAAAACGAGTCAGGTTAACAACCTGTGTATCGACTTCTGCCTGACCGAAGTCGGGATTGGCGGTGAATTCAGCCGTGAGTGACGGCGTAATTCCGATCTTTGCGACTTCCAGTCCCACCTTCGCCTGCATTCCCACATCGAAGCCCGGCTTGCCGATCGATGGAACACCTTCACGCCAGCCGCCGGATGCATAAGGTTTTACCTCCAAAAGTCTTCGTCGTTTTATCTCCTCGACACCGATCAGTTCACCAGCTTGAGAAATGCGTTCCAATCCGAACGAACGCTGCCAACTGGTCCAGAGGTTTTCTTCGTTCTTACGCCGAATGATGCGTGCGAAATTCAATCCCCATGTCTCGACGCCTTCGGTGAAACGCAAGGTAGTAAGTGGAATTGCTATCTCAACGATCCAGCCCGTCTCATCTATCCGTCCGGCTGAGATCCAAGGTGCATCCCAGGAGAGGTTAACGTCTCGCCCCTCATCTGTGATCAATGCATCCTGTTGAGTTCCGAGTGGGTTTACCGCGAAGCGGTATGCATTTCTGCGGTCGTGATACGTGTCCAGGATAATTTCGACTTTGTCGTCATTCGAGAACGTTGCATCTCGAACCAGTTCGCGCGAGTTGATGCGGGATGGCTCTGAGTCAAAGGCGTGAATGCCGACATACAGAGTCTTCTCGTCAAAAAGTAACCGCACTTCAGTCTTTTCGCTGGCGAGCTCACCTTCATTAGGTTCCCGTTGACGGAAATCCGTGGCGGCGACAGCTTGTGACCAGGCTGGCTCATCGAGCCTGCCGTCGATCTTGATCGGTTCGCTAATGTGCAACACTCGGATGCGACGATTGCCGCTTTCTTGCGTAAAGATTGGTGAGGCGAAGATTAAGAGAGCAACGCAGACGTATCCATACTTACACAGGACCAGGTAGGAGCGACTCATCACAGACTATTTATCAGAAGGGACTGCGATCCGCAGCACCGGCTTGCCGTTTATGTTCTGTAGCGGAAAGTAAACTCGATGCGTGCTCGAATCGACGGCTACGCTATGAGCATTCGGAGCAAAGAAGCCCTCGCCGACTTTTTGCAATCCGCGATCATTCTCATCGAAGATTGTGATGATGCCGCTTTCCGCTGACACGTAAAGACGCCGCAAGCCGGCATCAAAAGCGAGCACATCGGGGTCAGCTCCGACAGAGAGCAATGCCGTCGCTTTCTTTGTCTCCAAATTAAAGACGACTAGCTTTGAATTGTCCTCGCAAGCCGCAAATGCAAAGCGATGTTCGGAGTCAATTAATAACCCGTGACTACCTTTACAACCCGTGAGCGGATAGCGCGCGACGACTTGATCTGTATTCGGATCAATTTCAGCCAGCTCTTCCCGTCCATCAATAGTGACGAAGATTCGATCTGCTCCTGAATCGTACTGGCTGTTTCCGGCGCCGCCGCCAAGTGCAATCGTCGTCACTCGTTGATTTGTCTTAGCATCGATCACCGTGTCGGTCTTTCCATGAAGATCGGAAACGTAAATCTTGTTTGCTTTGCTCGCATACGCCACGCCATCAGGGTAATCGCCGGCTGGCACTCGCGCTACGATGGCGAGACTTTGATCGTCAATAACGGCTAACTCATTATTGCCGGTAGCCGAAGCATAAACTCGATGCAAACCGGGCACGGCAAGCACTCCATGAACGCGCTTCAAGTCTTTGACGTCACCAATAACGCTCTGCTTATTGACATCGAAGACTGTCAGCAGATCGGATCCGAGATGGGCGATATACAAACGACCACTGCTGTCGAGACTCTGGTAATCAAAGCGAGTAGTGCCGCCAGTCAGAGGAACATCAGTCAATACACGTAGAGGCAATGTGCCTGAGGCAGTATCAGCCTGTGATTCCGTTGTTTGATTTGCCTGCGCGTTCACGGGTGCCTGCGTGCGCGTCGCTGCACAGGCAATGAAGAGTGCACCGAGAGAGGACGCTATTAAGGCAAATATTGAGGTGATGTTCTTAGGTGGCATCTAATGACAGACAGATTATAACCGCCGAAGCGAAAGAACATCGACAGAGTCGCAATCCTTGCTGAATGAGCGCTCATTCAGTATTATGCCGAAGCTTGAAATCGCCGAATTGTCGTTTGAGAATGGAGGCTGAAGCGTGTGTCGCAAGCTGCAGTGAAATACAATCAATCCCCCGATCAGCAAAGGACTACTACCCCAATGCAGCGAATTCAAAAAGCCGCCGTTCTGGGCGCAGGCACTATGGGTGCGCAGATTGCCGCGCACCTCGCTAACGCCGGAATACCAACACTCCTTCTCGACATTTCACCTCGCGAGTTAACACCTGAAGAACAAGCCAAAGGTTTGGACCTGCAATCGAGCGCGGTTAGAAACCGTATTGCGCGCGGTGGTCTCGAGGCAGCAAAGAACGCCAAGCCCGCGGCGTTCTTCAAATCAGAACTTGCATCACTCGTAACTGTTGGAAACTTCGATGACGATCTCCCGAAACTAAAAGACTGTGATCTGGTCGTCGAGGCTGTTGTTGAGAATCTCGAGATCAAACGTTCGTTGTACGAGCGAGTCGATCAGCATCGCAAGCCGGGTTCAATCGTCGCCTCAAACACGAGCGGTATTCCCATTCACCTGTTAGCCGAAGGCCGGTCCGAAGATTTCCGCCAGCACTTTCTCGGCGTCCATTTCTTTAATCCGCCGCGCTATTTACATCTTGTCGAAATCATCCGCACTGAATGGACCAAGCCAGAAGTCTCGTGCTTCATGTTCGGCTTTCTGGATCAGCGACTCGGCAAGGGCGTCGTACCAGCAAAGGACCGTCCAAATTTTATTGCCAATCGCATCGGTACCTTTGGCGCACTGTTTACCATCAAGACAATGGTCGATGACGGCTATTCGATTGAAGAGGTCGACAAGATCACTGGTCCGGCGATCGGTCGAGCGAAAAGCGCAACGTTCAGAACGTTCGACATCGTTGGTCTCGACGTGTTCGCTCACGTTATTCGGAATCTGTACGAAGCCCTTCCCGAGGATGAAGAGCGCGCTATGTTCGTCGCGCCTGAGCTTCTGACGAAGATGGTCGAGCGCAAGCTGCTTGGGAACAAAACCAAGGGTGGGTTCTACCGAAAACAAAAAGGCGAAGGTGACAAACGAGAGATTTGGACGCTCGATACAGCGACCCTCGATTATCGGCCTTCTGAAAAAGTGAAGCTGCCTTCGCTCGACATGGCGAAGAACATTGAAGACGTGGCGGAGCGAATTAAGGCGCTTGCCTGGGGCAAAGATCGTGTCGGTGCGTTTCTCTGGAAAACGATGTCGCGAACATTGACCTACGCCGCGAAACGAATACCTGAGATTGCCGACAATGTTGTTGAAGTCGATCGAGCGATGCGCTGGGGTTTTGGATGGGAGCTCGGTCCATTTGAAGTTTGGGATGCGATTGGCGTTGCGAAATCGGTCGCGCGTATGAAAGAGGAAGGACTCACGGTACCGGAGAATGTTGAGCAAATGCTCGCTTCCGGCGCGACCTCGTTCTACAAAAAAGAAGAAAATCAACAGTTCTATTTCGACTTTGCAGCGGGCAAATACGTGCCGCTCGCTGATTCACCCGGCGTCATTGTTCTTAAGTCGGTCAAAGATCGAACAGGGGTAATTAAGAAGAACCCGGGTGCGTCGCTGATTGATATTGGCGACGGTGTCGCGTGTCTCGAATTCCATTCGAAGATGAACGCAATCGGGGGCGACACTCTACAGATGTTGAAGTTTGCGTTGAGTGAAGTCGAGAAGAACTTCGTAGGTCTCGTCGTAGGCAATCAAGGCCCCAACTTCTGCGTCGGTGCGAACATCATGTTGATGTTGATGGAAGCTCAGGAGGAGAACTGGGAAGAGTTGGACATGATCGGCCGCGTTTTCCAGAACGCTACCATGAGTTTGCGTTACTCGCCGAAGCCCGTGGTTGTCGCGCCGTTCCAAATGGTTTTCGGCGGTGGTTGTGAAATGGTGTTGCATGCCGATCGAGTCAGGGCAGCAGGCGAAACGTATATCGGACTGGTTGAAGTCGGCGTTGGAATTATTCCTGCCGGCGGTGGGACGAAAGAGATGCTTGTTCGTGCGCTGGATGCCATTCCAAAGGGCGCCGACGACGCAGATCCGTTTCCGTTTGTGAAGCACGCATTCG
>Ga0070686_100001478_pt1 | contig 13237 bp, 8 predicted proteins | sample KBSS23LmetaG_FD_65654 | JGI IMG/M metagenome (GOLD analysis project Ga0070686, IMG submission 65654) | Switchgrass rhizosphere microbial communities from Kellogg Biological Station, Michigan, USA - KBS S2-3L metaG | ecosystem: Host-associated > Plants > Roots > Rhizosphere ...
CGTGTCCACATTGGTCACGGTCCCTGCGGCCGACCCCACGCCCAGCGAAAGGAGAAAGTTGCCTCCGGTCGGCGCGAACCGGAACCCCGGATCGAACATCGGACGGTCGCCACCGCTCAGGTTCTCGACCACGTTGGCGTAGGTCTGGCCGAGCGGCTTCAACGTCGACGGGAAAGGGTTCCCGAACAATGTCTGCAGCTGCGGCACGATGGTGGTCGAGTAGTTGGCTGGGAACGGGAACGGCACGTCGAAGCCGGCGAGCTGCTGGGCGACCAGGTGGTTCTCGACGAAATAGTCAAAGAGCTTGTTGTCGCCCATCACGCCGCACATCGGCATGGCGCCGGCGTAGACGTTCGGATACTGCTCGATGGCGACGCCGGTGATGTGGCCGCCCATCGACGTGCCGGTGAAGTAGACGCGGCTCGGGTTGCCGACCAGGCCGTTGAACCGCGTGCCGAGGTCGTGCGTGTCCTTGACGCCCTGCGTGACGTCGTAGCCATTGGTGGCGTAGCTCGACGCCGCCCACGCATAACCGTGCTCGATCAGATATCTGCGAATCGGTGGGTTGCTGACCGTGAGCTCGAGGCCGCCGCCGCGAAAGCCGTGCGCGTAGAGCACGAGCTCGCCGTTCCAGTTCGCCGGCACTTCAACCCTGTAGCCTGCTCCGCCCTGCACGCCCCACAGGCGGGTCGTCACCGTGCCGGCGAGCGCGTCGAATGGCAGCTTCGTTTCATCGACAAAATACTGCGGCGGTTGATCGGCCTTCACCGCTGGCGCGCCCGAGACCACGAACAGGAACAGCCCGGCGGCGAGGCCGATCCCCGCGCGCCCCAGGACACGGCGTGCAACAGCAACGAACCGGTGCGTTCGCATGCTCCCTCCTTCTCTGGCTGGATCGTGTGTGCGCGGATACTATAGCGTTTTCATTTCTCTGTAGCGGCCCCCTTTAGGCGGACCGTCGCGATCTCGACGACGCTCCGGGTGCGGCGTTTCACCGCGTTCCAGCATGTCGACCAGTGCGGCGATTTTCCTCGCCCGTCCAGCCGGTGTCTTCATGGTGTTGGTGCGAAACACGAGCGCATAGCGGTTGTGCCGTCCCAGCGATTGAAACGTCTGGCGTGCGCGCGGGCTGGCTTCGATTGCCGCTCGCAGATCGCCGGGAAAATTCTCGTCCGACGCGTCGCGCATTGGCGCGTAGGCCGAGTCCCAGCGGCCGTCGGCCTTCGCCGCGTCGACCTGTCGTTGTCCGTGCGGCGTCATCCGTCCGGCCTTCGTCAACCGTGCGACGTGCTCGCGGTTGATCTGACTCCAGATGCTTTTCGGGCGCCGCGGCGTGTAGCGCTGCAGATAGGAGCGGTCGTCGAATGACTTGCGGATGCCATCGATCCAGCCCCAGCACAGCACGACGTCGAGCGCTTCGGCGATCGTGATCGACGGCCGCCCGGAGCCCTTCTTGAAGATGCGCAGCCAGACCTCGCGCTCGCGTGCGTGGTTGCGGCGCATCCACGATTCAAAGGCTGCCGCGGTGCGAAAGGTTTTGATGCTCATCGCGGGATCAGCGGCAGGCGGACGAGCGACCGATGCGCGCCGTCGTGCAGAATCCGCTGCCGCGCCGCGACGTACTGCGTGTCCCGCTCGTTGTCGCCGCCGGTGTTGAGATTGCGATCGTATTTCGGGAAGCCGGCGGAGGCGACGGTGACGCGGAGCCGATGGCCTGCCGGGATCACGCGGGAGGTGAACCACAGATCGATGTCGTACTTGTAGGCCTTGCCAGGTTCGAGGAGGGATGGCCTGTCGAAGCCGTCGCGAAAGCGCGCCCGCATGATCCCGTCCTGGATGCGCTCGACGCGTCCGTCCGGGTAGACGTGAAGGATCATCACGTTCCAATCAGTGTCCTTCGCGTCGGTGATGGCCCAGAGCGTCGCGGTCATCGGCCCGGTGATCTCGGCGTCTTTCGCGAGCGGCGCCGTCGTGTAGGTCAGCATGTCCCTGCGCTCGGCGTGCACGGTCCGGTAATCCTCGTTCAGGCTCAGTTCCAGCTCGCGCGCGTCGACGAGGTACGGCGTCGGATTACCGGGATCGTAGGTGTATTCGTCGGGCGGCTCGTTGCCGGGCGGCGTGGTGTCGAGTCCACCGTTCTGACGCAGGTAGAAATCGGTCCACACCGTGCGCGCGAGCGGCCATTCCCGCTCCTTGCGCCATCGGTTGTCGCCGATGATGAACAGATCGAGCGGCGCCTGGGCTTCCACCCGGTTGTCGATCCCTTTCAGATAGTGGTCGAACCATCGCAGCTGCAGCGCGCGATGATCGATGCGCGCCTGCGGCCCGAAGTCGCCGTTCACGTAGTCGATCCCCTTGTGCGCACCGGGATCCATGACGACGTGATGGACCGGCGCACTGGCCAGTCGGCTCATCACCATGTCGTTGCGGATCGTTCCCCTCGCATCGTCGTGCCAGCCGGCGATGCCCAGCACCGGCACCTTGACGCGATCGAGCCGCCGCTCGATGCTCAGCCCGCGCCAGTAGGCGTCGTCCTTCTCGTGATCGAACCAGTCGTTCCAGAACTGCGGACGTGGACAGCCGGCCTTTTCGGCGGCCTCGATCACCGGAAGATGATTGAACGCCGCCACCTCGTTGACGTTGCTGATGTCCGACATCGTGTCCTTCACGCCGGTGAGGCACAGCCACGGCACGATCGTCGGCGAGAAGACCATGTCGATGTACGGCACGATGCGCAGCGGATCCGCCGTGGCGACGGCCGGCGCGATCGTCGCCAGGTGCGGCGGCTGAGCGATCGCGGCATACCACGCGTACAGTCCTGGATTCGAGCGGCCGATCATGCCGACTTTGCCGTTGCTGCCCGGCAGCGCCGCCGCCCACTCCACGGCGTCGTAGCCATCTGCCTCCTGCATGGCGTTCATGTCGAGCACGCCGCCAGAGCCGCCGCGGCCGCGCACGTCCTGCTTGACGTAGATGTAGCCGCGCGACGCCCAGAACTCGCCGTTCGCCTGATCAGTCCGCAGGTACGGTGTGCGCTCGAGGACGACGCCGAACGGACCATCACCGACAGGCCGGGCGACGTAGTTCATGAGCGTGGTGCCGTCGCGTGCGGTCATCGGCACCGCAGCGTCGACGGTGATCTGAAACGTGGGCTGCGACACGTCGCCCGTCCAAAGGTCGTAGGTCGGCTCCCACACGGGCGGGCTGCTGCGCTTCACGAGCCACACACGATCGACCGGCTTGCCGTCGCGATACATCTGGCCGGAGATCGTGCCGTCCTTCGCCGAACCGCGAATCTCCCGCCTGTCGCCGAGAGAAATGCCGACGTGGTCGCCGCTGAGCGTCACCTTCGCGATCGCGTTCATCGCGGCGCCGCTGCGACGCTTGAGCCACGCGCCAGCCGCCGATGGCCCGTCGAAGTGGGCGACGCCCATGCGACGACGCGCTTCGAACCCGCCGTTCGGCGCTGCGCCGAGCATGACGTAATAGTCCCAGTCGCCGGCGAGTCGCGTGTCGGCTGTCGATGGCCTGTCGGTGCAGCTGCCGCCGACCGTCAACACAAGTAGGCCAGCGGCTATTCGCCTCACGTTCTTCCTCGCTGTGATGATCATCGTGAACTCGACCGGCGGGATTGTAGCGGCCGGGTTGACAGTGGCAAAGTTAGTTTTTCACGTATCGGGGAGTCCGTGCGAAAGACACGCAAACGCAACACGCGCCGACACACGAGGCAGCCTCGCCGCGGCGCCTCGGCGCCGTCGCCGCCAGCCGAGATCGTCGTCCTGTCCCTGGTCCGCGCGGCGGCGTACGAACCGTCGCGCCGCGAGATCTGCATCTCGATTACCGATCCGCAGAGCGACCCCGCCGAGCTCTCGGCGCAGTTCGCGGAAGTGCTGAGGGTCGCCTTCAGCGATATCGTCGAGCCGACGGGGCTGCCGTCCCATCAGCTGTTCGCCGCGGAGCACGCGACGGCGATCATCGAGTTCCTCGACCGGTGGCCGGATGTCGATCGCATCGTCATTCACTGCAACGCGGGTCTCAGCCGCTCACCGGGTGTGGCGCTGGCGATTGCGGAACTGCGCGGCTGGCCGACGAGCGATCTCGAACGCCGGTTCCCTCTGTGGAACAGCTGGGTGCGGCAGCAACTCGTGACCACGGGGCGCGCCGCTCGCGCACGCCGATCTGTTCGACGGTGAGCGCACGAATCGAGGTTGCGGCTCCCGGTCCTTCATCGTAATCTCGACCCCGAACCGATGGTCGAGACGTCCCGCGCGTCACGATTCGCGATCGTCGTCGTCGCGGCGATCGGCCTGTGGGCGGCAGAGGCTACTGCGACCGCGATCGACCTTCAGCCGTCGACGGGAACGATCGTCGGCGTGATCGCCGACGAAACCGGCGCGCCGCTGGCCGCAGCGACTGTGACGCTCGCTGCCGGGGCAAGACGCATCGAGGTCGCGACAGATTCGCGCGGCGGTTTCTCGCTCCGAAATGTTCCTGAGGGACCGTTCACCGTGACGGTTGCCGCACATGGCTTCGCCGGGCAGACGCTCTCTGGCGCCGTGACCGCCGGCGGCGTCGCGAACCTGGGCGAGATCCGGTTACGGATTGCGGTGAGCGCCACGTCGGTCGAAGTCACGCCGACCGTGACTGAAATCGCCGAGCAGCAGATCGCCGAGCAGGAACAGCAGCGGGTGTTCGCGGTCGTGCCGAACTTCTATCTCTCGTTCATCCCCGACGCGGCACCGCTGAACCCGCGACAGAAGCTTCAGCTGTCGTGGAAGATGCGCACCGATCCGATGCAGTTTGCGTTCACGGCGGTCGTCGCCGGCGTTCAGCAGGCGCGCGGCGATTACAGCGGGTTCGGCGACGGCGTGTCCGGCTATGCAAAACGATACGCGGCGGCGTACGCCACGGGATTCACCAGCACCCTGATGACACGAGCGGTGATGCCGGCGGTCTTCCGCCAGGATCCGCGCTATTTTTACAAGGGCACCGGCAGCACCCGGTCGCGGGTCGGGTACGCGCTGTCGCGCAGCGTTGTGCGCAAAGGCGACAACGGACGCTGGCAGCCGAATTATTCGGGCATTCTCGGAAGCCTCGCGGCGGGCGCGATCTCGAACTTCTACTATCCGGAGGAGGATCGCCGCGGTGTCCGGCTCACGCTCCAGAACACCGCGCTCGGTCTCGCTGGCGGCGCCGTCGGGCACGTCATGCAGGAGTTCCTGTACGCGCGCTTCACGTCGCGCCGCCATCAGCAACGCGGCGCGTTTAAACATTAAACGTAGCGCAGCCCTTCAGGGCTGCCCGCGCCGCCGTTGGCAGAGCTAAAGGCCTGCGCTACGGTTGGCCGCCCGTAATTTTGCAAACCTCCTCTTAGGTTAGAACCGGTAGACGAATGTCGCCTGCAGCGCCCGCGCCGGCTGCTGATTGCGGAACTGCAGGTAATTCGCCGTGTTGAAGACCTCGTTGGCGCCGTTGTAGTTGTACTGTGTGTAATTACCGGCGTTGGTCGCGTTGAAGATGTTTGCCGCGATTTCCGCCGACCGCGTGCCGCCCAGGCGGATCCGCTTCCCGATCTTGAAGCCGAGCGTCCTCACTGCGGGCGCGAGTACCTGGCCCTCCCCGCGCGTCGGAAAGACGAACCGCATCTTGGTCGACAGCGGATTGTTCTGCACGACGCCTGTCGACGAGACGACCGATGGCGGCCCGAACACGGGATCCGCCGCCGGCAGCACGTCGACGATGGCGCCCGACCACGGGCCGGCTTCGACGGTGTAGCTCGCGGCCAGGGTCACGTCGTACTTCGCGAGATAGGAGCCGCCGAAGTTCAGCCGATATTTCTGCCATGTCGGACCGTAGGTGTGGACCGTGGAGCCGGTCGTCAGCGGCAGACTGTTCTCTTCGTTGTTGCCGCGCGGCATGTAGAGCAGCGCGTCGTTCGCGAACGCGGACGGCTGGATGAACTTCGCCGGGTCGTGCGGATTCCAGTCGCCGCTGATGTGCTGCCACTGGCGGTTGATCCCCGCCATGAACTGGAACCCGTGGGACACGTTCTTGGTCAGCGTGATTTCCAGCGCCGTGTAATTCAACTGGCTCCAGGTGTTGTTGCGTTCCTGGAACACGTTCCCGCGGTTCGGATCGATGGCGCCGTATCCGCCGAACGGCTGGTTCGGCCCGCTTGGCCAGAAGCCGTTGATCTCGTAGTTCGCGTAGGTGTCGCTGTAGACGCGGTGAATGGCCGCAACGTCTACGCCAATCAAATACGGCAGCTGCTTGCGGAAGCCGAGGATGAACTCGTCGACGAACGGCTGGTGGAGGTCGGCCGCGAACTGGTTGGCCGCCACTGCCGCGGTGTTGGCCGGCGTGCGAATCGTCGAGTCGATCGCCTGATCGAGGTTGGCGCCGTAGTCGTCGCGCAGGCCGACGCGCGCGTTGCCGCCGAACGTCGTGACGGCGTCGCGGCCCATCATCTGCTCCCCGACGCGCACGTAACTGCCGCGGAGCACGTTCCGCGCGTCGCGGGTCACGAGATACGAGAACCCGAGCCGCGGCTGGGTGGTGTGCGCGTCCTCGCGGACGACGTCGAACAGTTCGTCGACGCGCTTGACGAAATCGAAGCGGATACCGGCCATCACGGTCAGCCGCCCGGTCGGTTTCCAGTTGTCCTGGAGGTAGAACGCGTAGTCGCGGTCGCGCGCCTGCCGCGTCGTGATGTCGATGGTGTCGACGTACTGCCGATGGAACGGCACCGTCCCCTTCGCGGCGTCGTTCGGATCCACCATCGAGCGCTCCTCGAGGATGAATCCGTTGTTGATGTAGATGTTTTCGGTGTCGTACTTGCTGAGCGGCGCGCCGAAGAAGCCGGTCTGGAACTCGTGCGAGCCGGCGAACCCGTCTTTGAAATACGTCAGATCGCCGCGGATCGTCCACAGCGACGACGGCGAGAGTGATTCGGAACCGCCGGGCCCTCCTGGCCCATTGCCTTCGAGGTTGCCGCCTTCGACCAGCCGGCCGGTCCCGACCATGCGGGCGCCGTTGGCGAACGCGCCGGCGTGAATGATCGTGTCTGGTCCGCTGCCGTCGTAATCGGCGAAGGTGCTCGCATCGGAGCCGCCCTTGTTGTTGTACGAGATGAGGAATGTCGTCGTCATCCGCTGTCCCCACAGCGACGTGAGCTTGCCGCCGTAGAGCGAGCCGCCGGTCGAATACAGCGTCGCGTGCGTGTAGTCGTACTCGCGATCGCCGGTCGCCTTCAGGCGATCGTGCTGGTAGAAGACGGCGACCTCGTGGCTGGGCGACAGCTTTGCTGTCGCTTTCGCGTAGGGCTGCCAGCTCTCGGTCGTGTTGGTGAAGAGATCGACGTTCGGGAAGAACATCTGCAGGTAGCGGACGTTGTCGGCGGTCCGGCTGATGCCGGCTTCGAGATCGGCCCGCCGCACCGAACCGAAGAACCACACCTTGTCTCGCGCGATCGGTCCGCCGAAGCCGCCGTCGAACTGGCGCACGATCGCCGTCGTCGGCGTCCCGCCCGAGCCGCTGGTGCCGGGGTGGCAGCCGGCGCTCGCCGAGCAGTTGTCGACGTTGTTGCCGTTCCACCCCGCCGGCTGATACGCGTACGCCGCCGATCCCTTGAACGTGTTGCCGCCGCTCTTCGTGATGACGTTGATGTTCAGGCCGGTCCCCATCGGGGCCGACGCGTCAACGCCTCCCGTTTTGACCTGCACGTCGTCGACCATATCAGCGCCCATCGCGACGTAGGTGATTTGGGCATCCTGATAGTTCGAGGCGATGGCACCTTCGAGTTGCACCACGTGGGCGAAATGCTCCGTGCCATGGCCGAAATACACCATCCGGCCGCTGCCATCGTCGAATGGGCGCGAGTGGACGCCCGGCGTGATCTCGAGGAAGTCGCTCCAGTTGCGCCGCGCCTGGATCGGCATCTCCCGCTGGAACTCGCCGGAGATGTTCAGCACATTGCTCGGCTTGCTCACCTCGAGCATCGGTGACTCGCCAGCGACCGTGACCGATTCCTGGAGCGCGCCGATCTTCATCACGACGTCGACCTGGAAGTTCGCCCCGGCGCGCAACAGAATGTCGGTCCGCCGATAGCTGGCGAAGCCAGTCAGCGTGGCCGACACGGTGTAGGTGCCCGGCGGGAGGTTGATGAGGCGGTAACTTCCGTCGGCTTCGGTGATGGCGGTTGATGGCTGGATCAACGACGGGCTGGTCGCGGTGACCGTTACGCCGGGCAGCGACCCGCCCTGCTCGTCGGTGATGGACCCACGCAGGCTGCCCTGGTTTTGAGCCGTTGCCGATACGGCGATGAGGAACTGGAGCACGAACGCGAGCGCGATCGGTCTGCGGATCATCGTGACCTCCCAGCTGGTTACAGAGGCCTACCGAACAATGCCGCGAAGACGGGATGAAGAGAAGTACGCGGACTTATATCAGCACTGACGTACGGTCGCAAGCGACGACGTTGGTGCTGACGCACTGCGGCGCCATCGTCTGTCCCTTTCTGCTTCACTGTGTCACGGTGATCGAGAACCACACGCGACGATTCGCACACCTCATGCGCGATCACAGGACGCGTCGCTGAGCTTCGGAAAAACAGGCGACAGCGGCGCGCTCTCCTGTCACACTCCCCGGACCTGTCGGGACGAGGAGGTACCGTGAAGAGCAAGGTTGGACTCTGCTCAGCGCTGCTGATCGTTCTCGTCACCGGTGATCCCGCGTTCACGCGTTCAGCCATCGCGAGCGGTGGCGGTGGGACCACGACCCAATCGGTGATCTGGCCGGGCACGCTGGGCGGCAGTTCGAGTCAGGCCTACGGCGTGTCGTCCACTGGCTCGGTGATCGTCGGCTACGCGTCGAATGCCGCCGGTCAATACCGGGCGTTCCGATGGACGGCGGCGACCGGGATGCGCGACCTCGGCGACTTCGGCTACGCCTACGCGTCGGCGTACGGCGTCTCCGGCGACGGCTCGATCGTGGTCGGCGAGGCGTGGGACGCGCAGTTCAATCAACGCGCCTTCCGCTGGACAGCCGCCGGCGGGTTGCAGGATCTCGGAACCCTGGGCGGTCCGTACGCGGTCGCAGCGCGCATCTCCGCGAACGGCCAGGTGATCGTCGGACAGTCGTGGACGGCGACCAGCAGCACGCATGCCTTCCGCTGGACGGCCGCGGGCGGCATGCAGGATCTCGGCACCTTCGGCGGTTACAACAGCGGCGCGTTCGGAGTCTCCGCCGACGGTTCGGTCGTCGTCGGATCGGCCGAGGACGCCAACGGGATGTCCCGCGCCTTTCGCTGGACGGCGTCCGGCGGGATGCAGTACCTCGGCACGCTCGGCGGCTTCGAGAGCGAAGCGTACGGCGTGTCGGCCGACGGGTCGGTTGTCGTCGGACGATCGACGAACGCCGCCAACACGCGCAAGGCGTTCCGCTGGACCGCCGCCGCCGGCATGAAGGATCTCGGGAGTCTCGGCGGGGTGGGCAGCGAGGCGATGGACGTATCCGGCGATGGATTGACCGTTGTCGGAGACGCTGCCGACGCGAGCGGCGGAACGCGCGCGTTTCGATGGACCGCGGCCACGGGGATGCAGAACCTGAGCAGCGTCTACAGCGGTTCGATTGGCAGCGGATCGTTCCTCGTGTACGGCAACGCCATCTCCGCGGACGCCCATCACGTCGTCGGATGGGGCTATTTCCGCCGCACGTCGAGGTACGAGATGTACTCGACGAACTAGAACGCAGGATCGGTTCCTTTCAGGCGCCGGCGAATGGCAGTACGATGGGCGTGTGTCTCGCCGGCGCATTCTCCTCTCGGTTGCGCTCACGCTCGCGCTCGCCGCGACGGCGTTGGGGCAGTACGGCGGACCACGTGGACCGTTTCACGAGTACCCCAACGTTCCGTACGACGGACGCTTCACCTTCGTCCGCATCAGATATCAGACTGCGCCCGGCGGCTACTGGTACGGCGGCTGGCCCGGTTGGGGCCACGGCTATCCGCTCTCAGAGCAGAACCTGATGAGCATCATGCGCGAGGTCACCAATCTGGCCCCGCATGTCGAGGAAGTGAACACGCTGGCCTGGGACGATCCGGCGCTGTTCCGGTACCCGATCGCGTACATCATCGAGCCCGACTGGTGGTCGATGACCGAGAGCGAAGCCGTCGCCATGCGCACCTACATGCAGAAGGGCGGCTTCATCATCGTCGACGACTTCAAGCCGATGCGGCGGCGGTTCCCGGGGTGGGGCTCGTACGATGAGCGGCTGGGCGTGACCTACGGCAACGGCTGGAGTGTGCTCGAGACCTACATGAAGCGGGTCCTGCCCGCCGCGCGCTTCTACGATCTGAACGCCAGCCATCCCATCTTCCACTCGTTCTTCGAGATCGACGACCTCGACGTCGTCCCGCAGATTTTCAGCATCGGCGGCCGCCCGGTCTTCCGCGGGCTGTTCGAGGACAACGATCCCTCCAAGCGCCTCCAGATGGTCGTCAACTACAACACCGACGTCTCACAGTTCTGGGAGTGGTCGAGTTTCGGGCTGCGCCCGGTGAGCGAAACCAACGAGGCCTATAAAATCGGCGTCAACTACGTGATCTACGGCCTCACCCACTAAGAAGGCGTCTCAGAATTGCGCGCGGCCTATCGTGGCGCAGGCCTTTAGGCCTGCCCACGGCCGCGCGGGCAGCCCTGAAGGGCTGCGCGACGTTAATTTTGAAACGCGGTCTAACCTAAGGCGCCCCCCGCATCGGCCATTCCTTTTCTCGCGCCCTGCGCCGTAAGATACCGGCTCACCACGAGTCAAAACGACGAACCCTCGGAGTTCGATGGAGGACAGTAATGGGGACCAAACTTGCAACGGGGTTGCTGACGGCCGCCCTGTGCGCGGCAGCGCTCGGTGTCTACTCGACGGCGCACCTCGCCGGCCAGTCTGCCGTGTCCGCGGAACAACAACTGCTGGCGACGGTGAAGCAGCATCCGCTGGCGAAGCTCGGACCGTGGTTGATCAATCTCAACGACGAATACCAGCAGTTCGCCCGCTCCGGCAACGCATCGCGATCGGCGTTCACGACTCGCAATCCGGCGCTAAGGGTAAAAAACGGCCAGGTGGCGATCGAAGGCATCGTCAACGACCCGGTGGCGTTCAGGAACACGCTCGCGGCGGTCGGCGCGACGAACATCCGCGGCAACGGCATTCTGTTCGCCGCACGCGTGCCGGTGGGCAGCCTGGCGCGCATCGGCAGCGATCCGGCACTGCGATCGGCATCGCCGGCGATGGCCGCACCGCAGGCGTTGTCGCATCCCGTTATCAGCCAGGGCGTACAGAGCCTCTTCGGCTTCGACGGGCCGAACCACCCGGAGATCGACGGCAGCGGCGTGCGAATCGGCGTGCTCTCCGACTCGTTCGGGTGCGAACCGCCGCCGTTCAACGCCGGCGCGCCGAACTCGACGGTCGCAGAGGACAAAGCCAACGACGAGCTGCCGTCGGACGTCGTCGTCCTTGCCGATCAGTGTCCTGGCAACCTCGATGAGGGGCGCGGGATGATGCAGTTGGCGCACGACGTCGCGCCCGGCGCGACCGGCGCCTTTCACACCGCGTTCAACAGCAGCATCGATTTTGCGTGCGGCATCATGGAACTGGGTGGCATCAACACGGCCGGCGCGCGCAATGCCTGCGGCGCGTTCGGCGTGCCCTATGCGCCGGCGACAGGCGGCGATGTCTCGCGCGTGATCGTCGACGACGTGATTTACTTCGCCGAGCCGATGTTCTCGCCCGGGCACATCGCCCAGGCGGCCGACACAGTTTACAAGGCGGGCATTCCCTATTTCTCGTCGGCAGGGAATCAGGAGCGCGCCTCGTACGACGCGCCGTATCGCGAGATCGTCGACAACGGCAACTTCGGTCACAATCTGAATCGCGGCGCCGTCTCCGGACCGAACGCCATCCGCGTCCATGATTTCGGCGGCGGCGACACGGCGCAGACGATCACGATGACGCAGGACAGCGGAGGTTCGTCGTTCGTGGTTCTGAGCTTTCAGTGGGATCAGCCGCACTTCACCTCGACGGCGTTCGCGACGCTGCTCAACGGCGGCTCGATTGCGGATGCGTTGAACGCGCCGGCAGCTACGACCGACATGGACGTGCTGTTCTACGACTCGAAGGGCATTCTCGTGCCGCTGTGCCCGCCGGGCGTTGCCACCGGGATCACCTGCCAGCTCACCGGGACCAACAACCTGGCGACGGGCAACGCCGTCGATATCGTCGGCCTGTTCTTCACTGGCCCGAAGCCGGTCGAACAATTTCAGCTGCGGTTCGTGCGATCGGCCGGCTCCGCGAACGTGAAACGCGTCAAGTACGTGCGCTTCCAGGAGACCGGGGACACGACGGTCAACGAGTTCGACACGCGCAGCGGAACGGCCTACGGCCACGCCAACGCGCAGGGCGCCGCGTCAATCGCGGCCGCGGCGTGGTACGCGACAGCGGTCTGGAAGGACAACCCGGCCGATCCGTTCGGGCTGTTCAGAAATCCCGACGGGTCGGCGCGCTGCAACCCCGCCTGCGCCGAAGATTTCTCGTCGGCCGGCAATATTCCCATCTTCTTCGACAGCCTCGGCCGTCGCCTGGCGGCGCCACTCGTCCGGCAGAATCCGTGGGTGACGGGACCTGACGGCGGCAATACCACCTTCTTCATCTCCGATTCGAGCTTCGACGACGACGACGGCGACCATTTGAACAGTCCGGTCAGCACGTTCCTGACGGCGATCGATCCGGATCCCGCATCGGAGTGGCCGAATTTCTTCGGCACGTCGGCGTCGGCGCCGCACGTGGCCGCGGTCGCGGCGTTGATGCTGCAGAAGAACCCCGGCCTGAAGCCGGACGACGTCTACAACATCCTGCGCGACACGGCAGCGGATATGCGCCTGCGGACGACCAACCGTTCCACGGCCGCCGGGCCGGTCGCCGACGTGTTCGCGATCGACGACCCGGATCCCGCCGGCTTCGATTTCGACACCGGCTGGGGATTCGTCAACGGCGATGCCGCGGTGAACGCAGTACCGGCGCCGCGCTCGACTTCGGTAACGCGACGGTGAACGAAGAGACGTGTCCTGGGTTACACCCTGGATCGAGAGCCTGATCCAGGACGTCCGATACGGCGTTCGCCTGGCGCTGCGCAGCCGGGCGTTCGCCGTCGGCGTCGTCTTCTCGCTCGCGATCGGGATCGGCGGGAGCT
>Ga0070686_100001481_pt1 | contig 13230 bp, 10 predicted proteins | sample KBSS23LmetaG_FD_65654 | JGI IMG/M metagenome (GOLD analysis project Ga0070686, IMG submission 65654) | Switchgrass rhizosphere microbial communities from Kellogg Biological Station, Michigan, USA - KBS S2-3L metaG | ecosystem: Host-associated > Plants > Roots > Rhizosphere ...
TGAGGGACAGGATCGCAAAGGCGACCATGATCTCGATCAGCGTGAAGCCGGACGACGACGACCGCTTCATGGCTCAACCCTCGTGCCTTCGTCGTCGGTGCGCTGCCGGCTGGCCGGCGGCAGGATCTCCTGGTCGTAGACGCGAACGCGGCCCGTGATCGGGTGAGCCACCAGGGAGTAGATGGGCGGACCGTCGTCGCTCGACAGCGTGATGATCGCGGGCTCTGTCTGCCCCAGCGGGAAGAAATATACGTACGCGCGCCCGCTGGTCAGCGGTTCCGTCAGGCGCGGCGTGTAGACGCTGCGGATCTTGGCCTTCTTGAGCTTGACCGGCTTGATGGCGACTTCCTTGAACGCGGCGAAGCGGGCGCGCTTCGGCTTGAAGTCGCCCACCTCTAGCTTGGACAGGTCGAAGCTGGAACTCGCCGGCGTCGACGAGTTGTCGTAGTTCTTCGCGGCCCGATCGAGTCGCTTCTGTTCCTCTTCGTCCTCGTCCGCCTCCCTGTCCTCGCGCCGCCGCATCGCCTGCTCCGACTCCGCCTCGCGCGGGATGTAGAACCGGTCGTCGGAGACCTCTGCCCAGTACTGGTCGGTCTCCATGTCGAGCACGAGGCGGTGCATCTTTCCAGTCGTCGAGGCGCGGTCGAACAGGTAGCGCATCGCGCCCGAAAGATGCGCGGAGGATTCCCTCAGATCGCTCTTGGCGAGCGATCTCAGACCGCGGGCGCCCAGACCCACGACGACGGCGATGATGGCGATCACCACCATCACCTCGACCAGCGTGAATCCGCGTTCCCGGCGCATGGCTCTTTCGATCGAGACGTCTCACTCCGCGGACTTGATGTCGTCTTCCGTTCCCGGTTGCTTGTCGGGACCTGCCGAGATGACATCCGCGCTATCGGGGTCGGCGGTGCCCGGGCACTTGTAGGCGTAGGGCGTGCCCCAGGGATCCTTGACGTCGTTCTTGCCCAGCTCACCCTGCGCGATCAGATCTTCGATGCTCTTCGGGCAGGTGGCTCCGCTACCGGCCATGGACCTGACCGTCGCATCGGCGATCTTCTTCACGCCGATTCGCGCGGCGCTGATCCTGGCCTTCTTCAATTGCTTGACGACCTGAACCGAGACGACGCCGACGATGATGCCCATGATCGCGAGAACGACCATGATCTCCAACAGCGTGAAGCCTCTCTGGACGTCGCGGGCGCGACGTCGAAACCAACTCCGTGCTTTTTTCATGTTCGGGCTCCCTTCCTTTGTCTTCTCACTCCATGAAACTTTGCAGGTCGAGCATCGGCATCAGGATCGAGAAGACGATGAACGCGACGACCACCGCCATCGTGATGATGATGACCGGCGAAAGAACGGTCGTCAGGCGCTGCACCTTCCCGTCGACCTCGCGTTCGTAGGCCCCGGCGACGTTCTCGAGCATCGTCTCCAGCTGGCCGGATCGCTCGCCGACCGCCACCATGTGGACCATCATCGACGGAAACTGGCCCGACCGCTTGAGCGGCGCCGAGATCGACTCGCCCTCGCGGATGGCGTCGCGCGCCTCCTCAACGACCTTCTCGAGCAGCGTGTTGCTCAGAACGCGCTTGCTGATCTCCAGCGCCGTCAGCATCGCCACGCCCGACTGCAGCGTCGTGGCCAGTGTGCGCGCGAAACGCGCGACCGCCACGAATCGAACCAGCGGCCCCAGCAGCCACATCCGCAGCATCGCCCGGTCGATCAGGTTGCGCCCGCGCTTCGAGCGCGACCAGCGCCTTATCAGGAGATACGTGATGATGCCGCCCGGAATCACGACCCACCAGTACCCGCCCGCGACATTGGACACGTTGATGAGCAGGCGCGTGTTCCAGGGCAGCGTCTTGCCGAGATCCTCGAACACGGCGGCGATCGTGGGCACCACGACGATGAGGAGGAGAGCCATCACGAGGGAGCCGACCACCATCATGATGATCGGGTAGAGGAGCGCACCCGTGACCTTCGCACGCAGGGCGAGTTGCGCCTCCAGGTAGTCGGCCAGCCGCGCCAGCACCTGATCCAGGTTGCCCGCGGCCTCGCCGGAGCGGACCATGTTCGCGTACAGGTCCGGGAACAGCCTGGGGTAGGCGCCGAGCGTATCGGCCAGCGAAGTTCCCTCGTTGACCTTCGTGCGGACCTCGACCAGCACCATCTTCAGTTTCGGGTTTTCGGCCTGGTCCGCCAGCGCGCCCAGGGCCTCCGCCAGCGGGATGCCCGCCTTGAGCAGTGTCGCGAGCTGCCGCGTGAACACCGCGACGTCGTGCGGGCGCACGCGTGTGAGCAGGCCGCCGATGTCGATCTCGCGCTTGTAGAACGGAACGTTTTCGCCGCTCGCCCTCGCGGTCGCCGCCGGCCGACCAGCTGCCTTGCTGCCGGCGCCCAGCACTTCCTTGTGCTCGGTGACGAAGATACCGTCCTTGCGCAGCGCCTGGCGCAGCAGCTTCGGGCTGTCGGCGTCGCGCGTGCCGGACGACGCCTTGCCCGCGGTAGTCAGTCCTTTCCAGGCGTAGACCGGCATGGCTTCAGTCGACGTCCTGGGTGGTGATCATCAGGACCTCGGCGGTGGTCGTCATCCCCGCCATCACCTTCTGCGCGCCGTCCTCGCGCAAGGTGCGCATGCCGGCCTTGGTGCCCTGGACCTTGATCGATTGCGCGTCGGCGTTCTTGACGGTGAGCTGCCGGATCTTTTCGTCGATGATCAGCAGTTCGTAGATCGCCGTCCGTCCCTTGTACCCGGCGCCCAGGCAGACCGAACAGCCGCCGTCCTTCGCGCGGAACAGCATCCCGGGCGGCGGCACCCAGGCCTCGTCGCCCTTGAAGTGGACGCGCCGGGCCTTGCCCTGCGCGAACGCGACCGGGTCGATGCCGATGCTCGACAGATCCTCGTCGTCAGGACGGTAGAGCTCGCGGCACTCGACGCATACGCGCCGCACCAGCCGCTGGGCCAGCAGCGCCATCAGCGACGACGCCACCAGGAACGGCTGCACACCCAGGTCGACCAGACGCGTGATCGCGCCGGCGGCGTCGTTGGTGTGAATCGTCGACAGCACCAGGTGGCCGGTGAGCGAAGCCTGGATCGCGATCTCCGACGTCTCGCGATCGCGGATCTCGCCGACCATGATGACGTCCGGGTCGTGGCGCAGGAACGACCGCAAGCCGGTCGCGAACGTCAGGTCGATCTTCTCGTTGACGGCGGTCTGGGAGATGCCGTCCAGCTGGTACTCGACGGGATCCTCGATCGTCAGGATGTTGAGGTCCGGCGCGTTGATCTTCGCGAGGCAGGCGTAGAGCGTCGTCGTCTTGCCCGAGCCGGTCGGCCCGGTCACCAGCAAGATCCCGTGCGGCTTGTGGATCAGCTCGTCCATCTGGCGGAGGTGATCATCACCGAAGCCGATGTCGGCAAGATCGTGCAGGACCGATTCGCGGTCGAGAAGACGGATGGTGATGCGCTCGCCCTGCTTGACCGTCGGCGCGGTCGCGACGCGCATGTCGATGTCCTTGCCGGCGATCTTGCGGCGGATGCGTCCGTCCTGCGGCAGGCGCTTCTCGGCGATGTTGAGGCCCGCCATGATCTTCACGCGCGAGATGATCGACGGCATGAACTGGCGCGCGGCGCGCCGCGTTTCGTACAGCTCGCCGTCGATGCGGTACCGGACGAGGACCTCCTTCTCGCCCGGTTCGATGTGAATGTCGCTCGCCCGTTCCTTGACGGCGTTGAACAGCAGCGAGTTGACCCAGCGGATGATCGGCGCCTCGTCGGTGATCTCGAGGATGTCGACCAGCTCCTCGCTGCCGCCCTCCATCTCCTCTTCGTCGTGCTCCTTCGCGAGATCGCCGCCCTTGTCGGCCCGGCGTCCGTAGATGTCGTTGATGACGTCCAGGATTTTCTGCGACGGCACCAGGACCGGCTGTACGTCCATGGACAGCTGCATGCGCAGATCGTCGAAGGCGCCGATCTCCAGCGGGTCGGCGGTCGCGACCATCGCGGAATCGCCGTCGCGCTTGACCACCAGCAGGCGGTGCGACTTGGCGAAGCCGATCGGAATCGACGTCGCCAGATCGACGTCGACGTCGTCGGCCTTCAGATCCGCACTGTAGGCGATTCCCAGCTGGAACCCGAGCGCCTGCAGCAGATCCTCCTCGGTGATGGCGCGCATCTTCAGGAGGATTTCGCCGATGCGGCCGCCCTCCTCCTTCTGCGTCGCCGCGGCCTGCTCGATCGATTCGGGCGTGAGCGTAGTCATCGCCCCAGGCGTCTTCGCCTTGAGCTGCAGCAAGATGTCGCCGATGCGCTTCCGGGCCACCGTCAAAGTCCTCAGGGTGCGGGCGCGGGTGTCGGACCGGCCCCGCCGCCGGCGGGCGGCAGTGGGATGCCGCCCGCGCCGGGCGGCAGTGGCATTGGCACGTCCAGCGGACCGGACTGGTCCTGCGATTGCCTCGACCGGAGATCGTCCAGCTCCTTCTTCTCGACGTCGATCTCGCGCGCGACCTTGTTGATCTCCTCGAGCATGCCGACGTTCTTGCGGTAAGAGCGCTCCGCCTCGGTCGGGCGGTCCTGCCCGCCGTAGCGCTCCACGAACTCGCGGCGCTCCTTCATCTTCTTGTCCAGAACGCGCCGCAGATCCGACATGTCGTTGATGACGTACGGCGTGAGCGCGATGATGAGATTGGTCTTCACGATCTTCTTCGTCGAGCTGCGGAAGAAGAACCCGAGGATCGGGATGTCGCCGAGCAGCGGCACCTTGGTGACGGTGTTGATGACCTTGTCGGACATCAGGCCGCCGATCAGGATCGTCTGCTGATCCTTCGCGACGACGATCGTCTTCGCCGTCCGCTCCGACGTCGACGGGCCGAGGTTGCTCGGGCCCGGCGCCAGCTCGGAGATCTTCTCGTCGACCTCCAGCCGGACCATATCGTGCTCGTTGACGTGGGGCGTGAGCTTCAGCTCCAGCGCCACCTTTTCACGCTGCACGTTCGGGAAGAAGCTGTTGAGCCCGCCGAACCCCGGGATCGGCGCGGCGCCGCCCGGCGCTGCTCCGCCGCCCAGGCCGAAGGTGCTGACCGGGAACGGCACGCGCGAGCCGACCGAGATCTCGCCGTCCTCGTTGTTCATGATCAGGAGGTGCGGGTTCGAGAGGACGTCGACGTCGCTGTTCGTCTGCAGCGCCTTCACCAGCACGCCGAACGACGGGATGTCCAGCGTCGCGGTCGACGAGGCGCCCAGGTTCTTGGCCTCGTCGGCGTTCAGCACCGGGCCGAGCACGCCGGCCAGCATCGTCTCGCTGAGCGACGCCGCCGGGAACAGCGTCTTCGCGGGGTTCAGGCCACCGACGGCCAGGGCCTGATCGTCCAGCCCCGGGATGCCGAACGGCTTCGCGGCGTGGAACGAGACGCCCAGCTCGCGTGACTTGTCGAGGGTAACCTCGAGGATCATCGCCTCGACGAACACCTGCTTGCGCGGCGAATCCAGCCGCTCGATCACGCGGCGGAGCGACTGGTAGTCCTTGATCGACGACACGACGAGCAGGGAGTTGGTCGGGCGATCGAAGTTGACGCGCACGTCGCCCTCGAACAGCTGGTTCTGCATCCCCTGCGCCTGCCCCGCCGGCGCGGCTGCGGGCGCGGGCGTCGCGGCCTGACCGGCCCGCCCCCCTCGCCGCGCGCCGCCCTGGCTGACGGTGACGGTCACGCCCGTGACCGCGCCGAGCGTCTGCGCGAGCTCGTCGCAGTTGGCGTGCTCGCAGTAGTAGACGTGGATGCGCCCCTCGCTGTCCGGAACGGGCTGGTCGAGCAGTTCGACCATCCGCTTGACGCGCGCGTAGGTCCGGTCGGTCGCGATGACGATCAGCTGGTTCGAGCGCTCGTCCGGGATGATCTTCGAGACGATCATCTCGGTAGTGAGATCACCGATCTTCGGCTTCGCTCCGCCCGCCGGGGCGGCCGGCGCCCCGCCCCCTTTTTTTACGGCCTGCTGCACCTGGAAGATCTCGGCGAGCTTCTGGGCCATGTCGGGCGCCGCCGTGTTCTTCAGGCTGATGACCCAGACCTTTTCCTGCGCGCCCTCGCGATCGATCGCGTTCAGGATCTTCATCATGCGGTTGATGTTCGAGGCGAGGTCCGTGATGATCAGCGCGTTCTGGGGCGCGAACACGACGATGTCGCCCTGCTCGCCCTTGACGCGGCTGAGCGCCGTCGCGACCTCGTTCGGATCGACGTACTCGACGTGGACCAGGCGGGTCACGTAGCTCTCACTGGCGGGAACGTCGGCCCCCTCGGCGTAGACGGGGATGCCGCCCATGGTCTTGACCTTCGCGGTCTCGACGATGCGCTCGAACTTGCCCGTGTGCTCGATGGTGAGCCCCGCCGAGTCCAGCGCGCCCAGGAACAGCCGGTAGGCCTCCTCGGGCGTGATCAGCTCGGGCGCCACGACCGTCACCTTCTTGCTGTTCGCCGGGATCGTCCCCGGCAGCAGGAACTGCTTGCAGGTGATCGACGAGATCCAGGCGATCAGATCGCCGAGCTCCGTGTCCGGCTTGAGATTCAGCTTCACGATCCGCTTGCCGGGCGGGAACTTCTTGCAGGTGTTGAAGTCCTTTTCGCCGATCAGCTGGTTCGCGCCGGTCACGCCCGGCGTGCCGGCGGGCGCCGCGGCCGCGGCCCCGGGTGCTCCCGGCGCGGGCGTCGTCGGCGGCTTGCCACGCTTGCCGCCCAGCACGCCCGGCAGTCCCGGCAACCCCGGCGCTGTTCGCGGCGTGCCCGGCGCCGTTGGAGGAGTTGGAGCAGCGGCCGGATTGGGAACGTTCATCCCCGGCGTGACCTTCACTGGCTTGCCGTCTGGACCTGTCACCACCGCCGCGCGCAGCGGGCTCGCGCAGAAGAAAAACGCAACCACCGCGGCGACACTCTGTTTTGTTTGTCTTGTCATCGGATGTTGTAGTCCTTGGTGATCTTCTGTCCGTTGCGTTCCACGGCGACGGTGAGGTGATTCGCCGTCTTGAGCTTGGTGTAGGCGAGCAGGGCCTGGTCGGGGCTGGTCATCTCCAGGCCGTTGATCGCCGAGACGACGTCGTTGTTCTGCAGTCCGATCTTCGCGAACGGACCGTCAGGCCGGATGCTGAACAGCCTGAACCCGACGGACTTGCCGTCGCGGACCTCGGGGACGATGCGCGCCGCGCGCGCGAGCGCTGCCATGTTGTTCGTCAGCGCGTCCAGGGTCGATCGCTGCACCTCGTACTTGTGGTCGGAGATCTGCTTGATCCCCTTGTCCAGCTCCGCCTGAAATGGGTCGGTGGGCGTCGCGGCCGCGACGGGCGCGCCGGCCGCGGGCTGCGGGCGATCCAGCAGGTCCAGGAACTCGTGCCGGCCGCCGCCGAAGTCGAGATAGACCTTCGCGTCGTCGATGTCCTCGATCGTGGCGTCGCGGATCTTCGAACCGACGTTGTACGGCCCCGCGGTCTTGGCGTCGTTGTCGCGGATGACCGCGACCGACCAGCGTGGATCGGCGGGCGGCGGCGCGAACATGATCGCGAGCAGCTTCAGGTTCAGCGACGTGCGCTGCAGCGGCGGGGGCGGCGGCGGCTCACCCGTGCCCTGGCCCTCGACCGGCAGGATGGGCGGGCAGGCGGAGCAGAAGATGTTCCGCTTCAGGATCTCCTCGACCTGCTTCGAGTAGACGGTCGCCGGCGTCGCGGCCGTCGGCGCGCGCAGCGCGACCTTGGGCGCGGGCCCCGTGCCGACCAGCTTCTTCTCGAGCGCGGTCGCGATGCCCGTCGATGCCGCGCGCGCCAGGAAGATCGCGCAGATGGCGACGACCACCCCGTCGAGGGCCCACAGGTATTTGCGCAGCAGTATCTCCACGATCCCGGGACTGATAAAGCAACGCCGGGACCACCCGCGCCGCCCACAAAGCCCACTGATTACAGGCGGTTAAGTGCGGGTGGTGCCCCGGTCCGGCTGCCAATTTGGCACCGGCGGGCGGCCGAACTCCGTCAGCCGTTGCTGGAGGCGGCCGCGTCGGTCGTGTCCGGCTCGGTCCGCTCTTCCTCGAGGCGACGGTAAATGGTCCGCGTCGCGATGCCGAGAAGCTGGGCGCAGAGGCGCTTGTCGCCGCCCACGTGCGCCAGCGTCGCGTGGATGACCCGCCGTTCGATCTCCTCGAGCGGCGTGCCGACCGCGAAGGACAGCGACCGCCCGTCGCCCTGCACGCCCCCGCCCGTACGGACCTCCGACGGAAGATCATCCAGCTCGATGGCGGTGCCGCGTGACAGCACGACGGCGCGCTCGACCGTGTTCTCCAGCTCGCGCACGTTGCCGGGCCAGTCGTACCGCGACATCGCGTCCGCCGCCGCGCGCGAGAACCCGGCGAGGGTGCGGTTGTTGCGCGCGGCGTACAGCTGCAGGAAGTGCTCGGCCAGCAGCGCGATGTCGTCGCGCCGGTCGCGCAGCGGCGGAATCGGCACGGCGATGACGTTCAGCCGGTAGAAGAGATCCTCGCGGAAGCGGCCGTCGCGCACCGCCGCCCGCAGATCCTGGTTGGTGGCGGCCACCAGCCGCAGGTCGACCTTCACCGTCCGACCGCCCAGCCGTTCCACCTCGCCCTCCTGCAGGACGCGCAGCAGCTTCACCTGGACGTGCGTCGGAATCTCGCCGATCTCGTCGAGAAACAGCGTTCCCCCGTCGGCCTGCAGGAAGCGGCCGTCGTGTCGCTGGACCGCGCCGGTGAACGCCCCCTTCTCGTAACCGAACAGCTCCGCCTCCAGGATGCTCTCGGGCAACGCCGCGCAGTTCACGGGGACGAACGGCCCGCCGGTGCGCGGAGAGTTCTCGTGGATCGCGCGCGCCAGCAATTCCTTGCCCGTGCCCGATTCGCCCAGCAACAGCACGTTGGCGGTCGACGGGGCCGCCTGCATGACGATCTCGATGGTGCGCCGCCACGGCAGCGACTGACCGATCAGCGAGCGCCGCTTCTCGGCGGCCAGCTGCGCGCGCAGCGAGCGGTTCTCCTGCACGAGCGATCGCTTCTCGATCGCCTTACCGACCACGCGCACCAGGTGCGCGCGCTTGATCGGCTTGGTCACGAAGTCGTAGGCGCCCTGCTTCATCGCCTCGACGGCGTTCTCGACGGTGCCGTACGCGGTCATCAGGACGGTCTCCGTCTCGGGGGCGACGCTCTTGCTCGCGCGCAGCAGATCCATTCCCGACATGCCCGGCATCATCAGGTCCGTCAGCAGCACCGAGATCGCCTCGCGCCGGATGATGTCCAGCGCCTCGCCGCCCGAGCCGGCGGTCAGCACGCGCAGCGACTCGCGCTCGAGGATCTTCTGCAGCGAATCGACGATCGCTGGCTCGTCGTCAACGACCAGGACCGTGGGGGCTTGCGGGTTCGGCATCAGGTCCATGCCCTTTCCGACTTCAACTGCGATGCCATCTTACGTGGAACCGCGTAAGTCATTGAATTCACGCGACTGCATATTACGACAGAATGGCCATATACGCCATTCCCATGCCAGAGTGACAAGCGCCCACCTGACTGGCAGTTGGGAGTGCCAGATTGTCAGGCCGACGGAGGGGCTATCCGCGCGTGGGCGTAGGCGGGCTTTGCCTGCCGGAGCCCACCGCGGGGGGTTCGGGACCCTTCGAGGGTCCCGACTCGACTGGCGAGGCCGCGGCGCGCGCCGGAAGGACGATCCGGAACGTGGTTCCCTCCCCGACCTGGCTCTGCACCGTGATGCGGCCGCCGTGGCGATCGACGATGCCGTGGACGATCGACAGCCCCAGGCCCGACCCCTCGCCGACGTCCTTCGTCGTGAAGAACGGGTCGAAGATCTTCGGGATGACGTCGGCGGGAATCCCGGGACCGTCGTCGGCGACGGTGATCTCGACGTCGTCGGCCTGCTTCTGCGCGGCGATCCGGATCGTGCCGCCGCTGTCGCGCTCGCCCACCGCCTGCGCCGCATTGGAGATCAGGTTCATGAACACCTGATCGATCTGGCCGGGAAATCCGAGCAGGCGCAGGTCCGGATCGATCTGCTTCTCGACGCGGACGTTGCGCAGCCGGTGCCGCAGCAGATCCAGCGTGTCGTCGACGCTGCGGGCGATCACCAGCTCGCGCGGGCGCTGCTCGTCGCCGCGCGAATAATTGTGGAGGGCCTGCACGATCGCCTTGGTGCGCGCGGCGCCGCGCTGAACGACCCGCAGCATCTCCTGCGCCTCGTCGGCCCCGCGCGAGGCGGCGTCGCCGGCGCGCTCGCCGGCCATCGCCTTGATCGCCTCTTCCAGCGGCGCGAGCGTGTTGATCACCGCGTTGACCGGATTGTTGATCTCATGGGCGATGCCGGCGACAAGGCGGCCCATCGACGCCAGCTTCTCGGAACGGACCAGGTCGTCCTGCGCGCGCCGGAGCTTCTCCAGCGCGTCGTGCAGCTCCGCGTTGCGCTGCTCCAGCACCTCGGTGCGGCGGCGGACCTCGCGTTCCAGATCGACGTTCAACGATTCGGTCGACCGCAGCTTGTCGCGCAGCGCGCGCCGCATCTCCTCGAAGGCGAAGCTGAGGCGCCCGATCTCGTCCGCCTCGCCCGACGGCGGAACGGGCCGGGCGAGCTCGCCGCGCGCCATCTCGTCCGAGCGCTCCTCGAGCGCGCGCACCGGGCTGACCATGTCCCGGACGATGAGCAGCACCAATCCCAGCGCCAGCGCCAGCGCCAGCGCGATCGACGCCAGCATGATCCAGAGCGCGTGTCTCGGGGACAGCGCGAACAGCAGCACCAGCCCCGACGTGAACACCGTGACGCTGGAGAAGAAGAAGACCAGCTTCGTCCGCAGCGTGATCGGCGCGCGGACCTCGTTGACGGGAAGCCGGTGGCGCGCCCCCAGCTGCGCCAGCAGCGGGCGCAGCACGTCGCGCAGCATCAGCGTCTCGTACTGCGCCATCGCCAGCAGCATCAGGCCGCTCGCGCCGAGCATGCGCCCGGCGGTGCTGGCGTCGAAGCCGAACAGCTTGCGTCCGATGACCGCCACCGCCACGACGGCAAACGCGCAGGCCAGCGCCTGATATCCCGACAGGCGGTAGGGCAGGCTCTGCGCGGCGCGGAAAGCGGCCACGGCGTCGGGGTCCTCCCGGGCCGGCCCGCGCACGCCCGGATTGCGCACCGCGATCTCGAAGTAGCGCTCGATGGCGACCGTCCGCCGCCTCAGCGACCCGTACCAGATCAACATCGGGATCAGCAGCGCCGGCACCGTCAGAGCCAGCAGCGTCCCTGATTGCGCGGAGTTGAGGTCGGTGAACACATTGACGAGCGCCGCGTTGACCGCGTGCGCGACCGCCAGCAGTACGCCCGCCGTCTGGCAAAGTCGCCGGCGGTAACTGGCGGCGAAGATCCGCAGCGCGTCGACGTTGGGCAGCACCAGCCGCCGCGCGCCGTCGAGCTTGCGCTCCCAGAGGACGGCGCGCGCCGCGGCCGCCCCGCCGGCGTGGAGAAAGGTGATGCAGGCGAGGCCGAAGGCCGCCGGCGACGCCAGCAGCCCGCGTGACGCGAGGTAGACCGCCTGGTAGGCGCCCGCCACCGACCAGAGCAGCCAGCGCGTGAACGCGACCTCGAACGGCGCGCGGCGGACGGCGCGTTCGGTCGCCGCGATCTCGGCGGCGTCGAGTGCCCGGCCGGCGCGTTTCGCGTTTCGTGCCGCGACGATCGGCCGGATCAGGTCCGCCGCTCGTATCCACCCGGCGACCATCAGCGCCGCGACGATCAGGACCAGCGGGCGCAGATCCCCCGCGTGCTCGAGGGACATCTTGGCCAGCGCCAGCGCCGGACCGACGACCAGCAGGACCTCAGCCAATGTAATGCCTGCCTCGACCGCAACCAGGCCGCGCACGAAACGGAATCTTCCGTCGGCGTGGGCTTGGCGCGGCAGGTCGACCGTCGGAGCTGTCATCGATTTTCCGATTCTACATGTGGACCCGTGTTTGCGCGGCAGACCCGGGCACCATCCGTCGTTCCAGGCTACACTTCTCTCCAAATGTCCTGGGAAATGATGCGGAACCTGGTTCGCGACGAGTGGGTGATTCTCTCGTTGCTGCTCGCCTGGTCTCTGGCCGGTCTCGCCGTCATCTGCGAGCGTCTCTACGCGCTCTGGAACCTCATTCCGAAGTCGGAGGCGTTCAAGAACCGCGTGATCGACGCGCTCGACAAGGGAGACATCGCGAAGGCGACCGCGCTGTGCGAGATGTCCCAGGTCCCGATCGCCGACGTGTTCGAGCGCGGGTTGCAGGTGTACAGCAAGACGCCCGAGAAGACGACCGAGGCGGTGACGTCGCAGCGGAACGCGACGGTGCTGTCGCTCAAGCGGTACCTGTGGGCGCTGGGCACGGTCGGATCGTCGGCGCCGTTCGTCGGTCTGTTCGGAACGGTCGTCGGCATCCTGAAGGCATTTCAGTCGATGTCGGTCGCGGGCACGGGCGGCTTCAAGGTCGTTTCACAGGGAATCGCGGCCGCGCTGGTCGCCACCGCCGCCGGCCTGCTGGTCGCGATCTACGCGGTCATCGCCTACAACTACTTCGTCGCGCGCATCGGCGTCATCGCCATGCACTATCGGCTGTTCGCCGAAGAGTTCCTGACCGCGCTGGGACAGGGCCTCAAGCGCAAGCCCGCGGTCGCGGTGGTCCCGACGGAAGCCACGGGCACGGGGACCTGAGGCACGACCGTGGGACTCAATGTACAGATAGACGACGCGACCGCGACCAACGAAGACGGAGAGGTCGCCGCCGACAACGTGGTCGCGGAGATCAACATCACCCCGCTGACCGACGTGTTCCTGGTTCTGCTCATCATCTTCATGGTGACGTCGACGGCCCTGGTCGAATCCGAGGCGGCGTCGCGCGCCGGGATGAAGGTCGTGCTGCCCAAGGCGAACGCGGCCGGGCCGGTGTCGCAGCGCCGCAGTGATCCGGTGCTGACGGTGACCCGGAACAACGAGCTCTACCTCGGGTCGCGCAAGCTCGAGGCGTCGAACCTGGAAGGCGAGATCCGCAAGGCGCTGACGGAGGTCGGCTCCGACGTGCTGCTCATTCGCGGGGACAAGAACGTCCTGCTCGGGTCGGCGGTCGACATCATGTCGGTGGCCAAGAAGGCCGGCGCCGCCAAGATCGCGATCCTGACAGCACCCAATAAGTAGCGCGGCACGCGCGGGATAAAAAAAACCCCCGGCTCGCTC
>Ga0070686_100001482_pt1 | contig 13230 bp, 13 predicted proteins | sample KBSS23LmetaG_FD_65654 | JGI IMG/M metagenome (GOLD analysis project Ga0070686, IMG submission 65654) | Switchgrass rhizosphere microbial communities from Kellogg Biological Station, Michigan, USA - KBS S2-3L metaG | ecosystem: Host-associated > Plants > Roots > Rhizosphere ...
TGGCGATCGACGGCCACCCGGCGAACTTCACCTATCGCGGGCTCTCCACGTATCAGTCCAATCTCGGTAACCCGAACAACTGGCGCGCCTCAGCCTCCTACATCACCGGCGCGCACAACATGAAGGTTGGCTATCAGGGCGCGTATCTCATCGCCGATACCGAATTCGACACCAACCAGTCGCAGCTGCTCTATCGCTTCAACAACCACGTGCCGAACCAGTTCACCTACCGGCTGCCGCAGTTCCAGACCGCCGATCGGACGAAGATGACCGCGCTGTTCGCGCAGGACACGTGGACGCGCGAGCGGCTCACGCTGCAGGGCGCGCTCCGCTACGACCAGGTGTCGAGCTTCAGCCCCGCCGAGCACAACGGCACGTCGGTCACCTCGCCGTTCAACCCGCAGCCGGTGATCCTGCCGGAAACCCAGGGCGTCAGTTCGTACCGCGATATCTCACCGCGCGTCGGCGTCGCCTATGACGTGTTCGGCAACGGCAAGACAGCGGTGAAGTTCAACTACGGCCGCTATCTCGGTCCGGCCACCAACGACACGATTTACACGCAGAACAACCCGGCGAACGGCATCGTCGGCTACAACAACACGGCCGTCAACCGCGCGTGGACCGACGTCAACGGCAACTACCGGGTGGACTGCGACATTTCCAACCCGAGCGCGCAGACCGTGCCCGGCGGCGACGTCTGCGGCGCGCTCACCGGCAACTCGCTGAACTTCGGCAAGACCGGTACCTCGACGCGCGTCAACCCGGCGCTGCTGCACGGCTGGAACATCCGGCCGGCCGACGCGCAGTGGGGCATCAACCTGCAGCAGGAGTTGATGCCGCGCGTGTCGCTCGACCTCGGCTACAACCGCCGCTCGTGGAGCCACTTCACGGTGACCGACAACACGGCCGTCGGACCGGGCGACTATCAGCCGTGGACGATCACCGCTCCGACCGATCCGCGCCTTCCTGGCGGCGGCGGCTACCCGATCACGGTGTACACGTTGACGGCGGCCGCGGCGGCGCGTCCGGCTGACAACTACGTGACGTTCGAAACCGACTACGGCCCGGCGCGCATCAACTACTGGCACGGCGTGGACCTCACTGTGACCGCGCGCCTCAGCCACGGAACGACGCTGCAGATCGGCACGACGACAGGGCGCGCGATCAACGACACCTGCGCGACGATCCTGAACGTCGACAGCCCCGATCCGCGGTTCTGCCGCGAAGTCGATCCGGTGGAGACGACGCTGCGCGGCCTCGCGTCGTACACGATCCCGAAGATTGACGTGCAGATCAGCGCGACGTTCCGCTCGCAGCCGCCGGTGATCTTCATGGCGGTGAACCCCACGATTTTCATCGGCATCCAGCCGACGACGCCCGCGACCGCGCCGACCGGGGCGAACTGGAACGTGCCGAACACGGTGGTCCAGAGCCTCCTCGGACGGCTGCCGCCCGGAGGTCTCGCCAACGGCAACACGCTCGTGCCGCTGGTCGACAACACGCTGCGCGTGTACGGTGACGGCCGCCGCAATCAGCTCGACATGCGCTTTGCGAAGGTGCTGCGGTTCAGCGGCCGTCGGCTCGACGTCGGCATGGACCTGCAGAACATTCTCAACGCCAACTACGGCCCGCTCGCGACCTCGTACGAGTCGCAGTACGACTACACGGCGCCGAACGGCGGGACGTGGCTCAACCCGACGACGATCCTCGGCCCCCGCTTCGCGCGGTTGAACGTCACCTTTAACTTCTGACGCAGACGGGGATTGGGGATTGGGGGTTGGTGAGTGACCAAAAACCAATCCCCCCAATCCCTAATCCCCAATCCCCAATCCCCGCTCTGTCTCGAGCAGCCGCATGCTCTCCGCGGGATAGCGCGTTCCGGCTGCAGCGCCGATAGGAAACGCCGCCTCGAGCGCGGCGATGTCTTCACGCGTCAGCGCGATCGCCGCGGCTTCGACGTTCTCCTCGAGATAGCGACGCCGTTTGGTGCCGGGGATCGGCACCACGTCGGCGTTGCTGGCAAGAATCCACGCCAGCGCGAGCTGCGCGGTCGTGCAGCCCCTCGCGTGCGCGACGGCGTCGAGTTGGTCGTAGAGCGTCAGGTTGCGCTGCAGGTTGTCGCCTTCGAACCGCGGCAGCTTCCGGCGGACGTCGTTCGGCGCGAGCTGCTGTGTGTCGCGGATCGCCGAGCCGAAGAACCCGCGTCCGAGCGGGCTGAAGGCCACGAACCCGATGCCCAGTTCGCGGCAGACCGGGAACACCGATCGCTCCGGCTCCCGGGTCCACAGCGAATATTCGCTCTGCACCGCGGCGATCGGATGCGTCGCGTGGGCCCGCCGCAGCGACGCCGGCCCCGCCTCGGAGAGTCCGAGGAAGCGGACCTTGCCCTCGGCGACCAGTTCCGCCATCGCGCCGACGGTGTCCTCGATCGGCACGTTCGGATCGACGCGGTGCAGGTAGTAGAGATCGATCGTCTCGACGCCGAGCCGTTGCAGGCTTGCGTCGCAGCAGGCGCGGACGCGTTCCGGCCGGCCGTCGACCTCGCTCGCCGGTCCGCCGCCCGGCGGCGGCACCAGCCCGAATTTGGTCGCGAGCACGACCTCGCTGCGCCGATCGCGGATCGCACGGCCGACGAGCACTTCGTTGGCGCCCTTGCCGTAGACATCGGCGGTGTCGATCAGCGTGACGCCGAGGTCCAGCGCGCGATGCAGGGTCCGGGTCGACTCGTCGTCGTCTCCGGCGCCGTAGCTTTGCGACATCCCCATGCAGCCGAGGCCGATGGCCGAAACGGTGAGTCCGCGTGACCCGAGCTTTCGCGCGTTCATGGGCGTAAGACTACATTACAATCCGCGGCGGACACTCCCATGACCAGGGTGATCGGACTGGTGCTCGTCGCCGTCGCCGTCGCCGCTGCCGCGGCGCAGGAACACAGTTACACGCAGGCGGACATCGAGAATGGCGCCCGCCTGTACCAATCGAGCTGCGCCGGCTGCCATGGACCGAACGGCGACATGGTGCCGGGGATCGAGCTGCAGCGGGGGCAGTTCCGCCGCGCGACCACCGACACCGAGATCATGCGCATCATCCAGTCCGGTATTCCCGGCACGACGATGCCGCCGAGCAGCTTCACCGATCCGCAAGCCGGATCGATCGTCGCGTACCTGCGGACCGCGTCGCCGGCGTCGGGCGGCGGCGGCCGCGGCGGCGCCGTCACGATCGCGAGCGGCAACCCGACCAGCGGACGATCGATCTTCGAGGGCAAAGGCCGGTGCGCGACGTGCCATCGCGTCGCCGGCAGCGGACCGCGGCTCGCGCCGGACCTCAGCGAGATCGGCACGATCCGTCCCGCCGCCGAACTGCAGCAGAAGCTGCTCGACCCGAACGCGACCATCCGTCCCGGCAACCGCTACATCGAGCTGACGATGAAGAACGGTGCCAAGACGTCCGGGCGCCTTCTCAACCAGGACACCTTCACCATCCAGCTGCTCGACGTCAACGAACGGCTCGTCTCCGTGTCGCGATCCGACGTTCGCGACCTGGTGTTCGTCAAAGACTCGCCGATGCCGTCGTACCGCGACACGCTGTCGCGCGACGAGCTCGCCGACGTCGTCGCGTATCTGGTGACGCTGAAAGGATACCGTCCATGATGCCTCGGACGCACGCGATCGGGCCGCCACGAAGACACGAAGGCACGGAGAATCTTTTGTACAAAACGGCCTTCGTGTCTTCGTGTCTTCGTGGCGTGCGCCCGGTCGTCCTCGCGCTGGCCGCGGTCGCTGTCGTCAACGCCCAGCAGGTGACCTTCGATCGCATCCTGCACGCCGACCGCGAGCCGCAGAACTGGCTGACCTATTCGGGCGGCCTGTTCGGGCACCGCTACTCGCCGCTGACGCAGATCACGCCGGCCAACGTCAAGAACCTCGAGCTGCAATGGGTGTTTCAGACGCGCGGTCCGGCGGAGCCAACCGAGAAATTCGAGGCGACGCCGCTCGTCGTCGACGGCGTCATGTACACGACGCTCGCGCCGAACCACGTCGTCGCGCTCGACGCCGCCACCGGGCGGATGTTCTGGATGTACTCGCCGCGGCTGTCGCCGCTGGCGCGCGTCTGCTGCGGCCGCGTCAATCGCGGTCTCGCGATCCTCGGCGACACGCTGTTCATGGGCACGATCGACGGCCACCTGATCGCGATCGACGCGAAGATCGGCAAACCGATCTGGGATGTGGCGGTGTCGCGGCCGGAGCTCGGCTACTCGCTGACCGTCGCGCCGCTGGTGATCAAGGACAAAGTGATCATCGGCCCGGCCGGCGGCGAGTACGGCATCCGCGGCTTCATCGCCGCGTTCGACGCGAAGACCGGCAAGGAGGCGTGGCGCTTCAACACTGTTCCGGGACCCGGCGAAGCGGGACACGACTCGTGGCCGGCCGGCAGCGATGCGTGGCAGCACGGCGGCGGATCGATCTGGGTGACCGGCTCGTACGATCCCGATCTCAACCTGCTCTATTTCGGCACCGGCAATCCGGGTCCCGACTGGAACGCCGATCCGCGCCCCGGCGCCAACCTCTACACCGATTCGGTCGTCGCGCTCAACCCCGAGACCGGCGCGCTGAAGTGGCACTACCAGTTCACGCCCAACGACGAATTCGACTACGACTCCACCCAGGTGCCGGTGCTCGCCGACATCGAGTGGCAGGGACGGCCGCGCAAGGTGATGCTGTGGGCGAACCGCAACGGCTTCTGGTACGTGCTCGATCGCGCGACCGGCGAGTTCCTGCGCGGCAAGCCGTTCGTGCGCGTCAACTGGGCCGAGGGCATCGACGAGAAAGGCGTCCCGAAGCGCGTCCTCAACGCGACGCCGGAAGGGACGCTCGTCTATCCGAACAACCAGGGCGCGACCAACTGGTATTCGCCGTCCTACAGCCCGCGCGTCGGCTACTTCTACATCCCGAGCTGGATGGACACCTACTCGACCTACACGAAAGGCGCGGTCGAGTACAAGGAAGGCAACCAGTACGTCGGCCGCTTTCCGACGATGACGGTGCCGGCGCTGCGGACCGGGCCGGGCAACGTCAACACGCGGACGCCGCAGGAGGGCTGGGGCGCGATCCAGGCCTTCGATGCGAAGACCGGCGAATTGAAGTGGCAATTCAAGATGAGCGACGTCACCGACAGCGGGGTTCTCGCCACCGCGTCGGATCTGGTGTTCGCCGGCGGGCGCGAGGGCTACTTCTTCGCGCTCGACGCGCGCAGCGGCGCGCAACTCTGGAAGGGCAGCGTCGGCGGTCAGGTCTCGGCCGGACCGATGTCGTATGCCGTGAACGGACGACAGTACGTCGCGATTGCCGCCGGCAGCGCCCTGTTCGTCTACGCGCTGCGCCAGTGACGCGCGCTACCGTAGCGCGGGCCTTCAGGCCTGCGAGCGGCCGCGGGCAGCCCCGAAGGGCTGCGCGACGGTGTTTGGCAGTGACGAGGAGGATGTGATGTCGCGTCCGAAACTGCTGGCGCTGTTGCTCGTCCTGTTGGTCGGCGGCGCCGCATTTCAATCGACGCTGCAGTCGCAGTCCGCGGCGCCGCGCAAGCGCGGTCCTGACGAATTGCTGCGGCTATCGGTCGCCGCCGAAAAGTCGGGGCTGGCGGAACCCTTCACGGGCATCACGACCAACGGCAAGGTCGAAACCGGATTGTTCGCCGTGCGCTCGACGGGCGTTTCCACTGCACCCGTTCGCAAGGCGACCGAGGCCTTCCTCGCGGGCCTCACGGCGGAGCAGCGGAACAAGACGATCTACAAGGTGGACGACGTCGAGTGGCGCAAGTGGATGAACCAGAGCTTCTACGTGCGCGCCGGCGTCGGCTTCCTCGCGATGACCCCGGCGCAGCGCGAGCTTGCGTTCGGGCTGCTGCAGGCGTCGCTCAGCGCCAAGGGGTTGAAGCAGACGCGCGACATCATGCGGCTGAACGAGACGCTCGGCGAGCTGAACGACAACAACTTCGACGAGTACGGCGAGTTCCAGTACTTCATCACCGTCATGGGCACGCCCTCGGCGACCGAGCCGTGGGGCTGGCAGCTCGATGGCCATCACGCCGTGATCAACTACTTCGTGCTGGGCGATCAGGTGGTGATGACGCCGTTCTTCGCCGGATCGGAGCCTGCGATCGCGCGCGCGGGCAAATACAAGGGGACGTCGGTGCTCCAGGTCGAGCAGCGCGACGGCCTGGCGCTCGTCAACGCGCTCGACGCCGCGGCGCGCAAGAAGGCGATCCTGAAGTTTTCCAAGACCGGCAACGAGAACCTGACCGAGGCGTGGCACGACAACGTCGTGCTCGACTATGCCGGCGTGCGCGCGACCGAGTTGGGCGAACCGGTACGCAGGCGGCTCGTCGATCTGATCGCGCTCTACGTGGACAACATGGACGACGGCCACGCTCGAGTGAAGATGGACGAGGTGCGATCGCAGCTCGATCGCACGTGGTTTGCGTGGATTGGCGGCACCGAGCCGGGCAGTGTCTTCTACTATCGCATCCACAGCCCGGTGATCCTGATTGAGTTCGATCACCAGCAGCCGGCCAACCTCAAGCACCTGTCGAAGAATCCGGATCTGCCGAACCCGGAGCATGTCCATACCGTGGTGCGGACGCCGAACGGCAACGACTACGGCAAGGATCTGCTGCGCCAGCACTACCTGCAGCATTCGCACTGAGGTATGCGCCGACGAGACTTTCTCGCCACCGTCGCCGCCGCCGGCGTCGCGGCGGTGCCAAAGGCGCAGGCGCCGCCGGCGGCGGCGCACACCGGCCGGGTCAAGCAGGCGTTGATGCGCGTCAACTTCGGCCGCGACACGACGCGCTCGTTCGACGAGATGTGCCGCGAGGCCGCGCGGCTCGGCGCCCACGGCTTCGATCTGATCGCCGCGCCGGACTGGCCGACGCTGAAAAAGCACGGCCTCGTCTGCACGATGGCGCCGGCGATGGGCGTCACCATCCGCGACGGGTTGATCCGTCCCGAGCTGCACGGCGCGATCGAGCAATCGATGCGCGAGGAGATCGAGCTGTGCGCGGCGAACGGCTGGCCGAACTTCATCACCGTCGGCGGCGAGCGCCGCGGCATCGGCGCGGAAGAGGGCCAGGATCGCTGCGCGGCGCTCCTCAACCGCGTCAAGGCACACGCCGAGGACAAGAACGTGACCATCTGCATCGAGGTGGTCAACAGCAAGTACACCGATCCGGAGTTCGGCCGCGCCGACGCGATCTTCGATCATCTCGAGTGGGGCGCCGAGGTCTGCCGCCGGGTCAATTCACCGCGGGTCAGGATTCTGTTCGACATCTACCACGTGCAGATCATGGAAGGCGACGTCTGCGCCAACATCCGCAAGTATTTCCCGCTGATCGCCCACTTTCACACCGCCGGCGTTCCCGGCCGCCGCGAGATCGACGACAGCCAGGAGTTGAACTATCGCTTCGTCGCGACGACCCTCGCCGACCTCGGCTTCCGCGGCTACGTCGCCCACGAATATCGGCCGTCGCCGGGCCGCGATCCGATCGACAGCCTGCGCCGCTGCCTCGAGGTCATGAACGTGTGACTGCGTTATACTCCCGCGTTCGATTACCGAGCGGTTCAACTGAAGGGAGTTGTTCGACATGGCGGACTTTTTTCTCGGCGAGTCCCTGGTTGGCGACGGCAACGAGGTCGCGCACATCGACCTGGTGATTGGTTCCAAGACCGGGCCGGCCGGAGCGGCGTTCTGCAACGCCCTGACCAACAACAAGGACGGCTTCACGACGCTGCTCGCGGTGGTCGCGCCCAACCTTCCGGCGAAACCCGACACCGTGCTCTTCAACAAGGTCACGATCAAGGGCGCCAAGCAGGCGGTCCAGATGTTCGGTCCGGCGCAGGCCGCGGTCGCCCGCGCCGTCGTCGACTCGGTGGCGAGCGGCGTGATCCCGAAGGACAAGGCCGACGACTACTGCCTGATGGTCGGCGTGTTCATCCACTGGGACGCGAGCGACGACAAGAAGATCTACGACTACAACTACCAGGCGACCAAAGAGTCGATTCAGCGGGCGCTCGGCAAGAAGCCGTCGGTGGACGAGGTGCTGACCGCGTCGAAGACCGCGAAGCACCCGTTCAGCCCGAAGTAGACGCGCGCAGTGCGCAAGCTGCTCCTGCATCTCGACACTTCTGTCCACCCGAGCGCGTTCGACCGGATCGTCGCGCTCGACGGCGGCGCCGACGAGGTGCTGAGCTACGGCGGAGTGAGCCCTGACGCCGTGCGCGATCTCGTGCACGGCGCCATCTTCACGCGCGGTCCGAAAGATCTCCACCACACCGCGATCTTCATCGGCGGCACCGATATGTCCGCCGGCGAGCGGCTGCTCGCCGCGGTCGCGAAAACGTTCTTCGGGCCGATGCGGGTGTCGGTGATGCTCGACTCGAACGGCTCGAACACGACCGCCGTCGCTGCAGTCGCGAAGCTGCAGCGCGCCGTCGGCGAGCTCTCCGGCCGCCGCGCGGTGGTGACGGCGGGCACGGGCCCGGTCGGGATGCGCGCCGCCGGATTGCTCGCCAAGGGCGGCGCCGACGTCGTCGTCACGTCGCGCCGCACGGATGGCAGCGCGTCAGTCGCCGATTCGATTCAGCAACGATTTGGCGCCGCGGTGCGGCCGGTGGCGATGGCTGGCGCGGCGCAGGCGGCGTCGGTGCTCGAAGGCGCCGAGCTGCTGCTCAATGCCGGCGGCGCCGGGGTCTGCCTGGTGCCGCGGGAGGCGTGGCTCGGACGATCCGGACTTCGCGCCGCCGCCGACGTCAACGCCGTGCCGCCGCTCGGCATCGACGGGATCGAGGTCACCGACAACGGCGCCGACCGCAACGGCGTCACGACGTTCGGCGCGCTCGGCGTCGGCGGCCTGAAGATGAAAATTCACAAGGCGTGCATCGCGCGCCTCTTCGAGCGCAACGATCAAGTTCTCGATGCGGAGACGATCGCCGAAGTCGCCAGCGGCCTCACATAGCGGGCGCGCGAGAAAAACAAGCAACCGCGAGCCCGCGAAGGCTTCGGCCGAGCGTCGGCGGGGTCGGCATCCGGCGGCGACGATACGGGACCGTGGGTTTCAGAATCGCACGTCGCGCGCATGGATTCGTGTCCGCAACGGACGGATCGACCCGACTTCGCCGCGTGCCTTTCGTCGCTCGAGCGCGTGCCAGAGGTCCCACGCACCCTGGAGGTTCAGCCAGAATTCAGCCGACGTCTTCAGCAGTTCGGACAGCCGCAGTGCCGTATCCGGAGTAACGCCGCGCTTGCCCTTGATCAACCCATTCAGCCGATTGAGTGGCATCTTCAGCCGTCGCGCCGCCTCGGCTTGCGACAGCTCGAGTGGGATGAGAAATTCCTCTCGTAGCATCTCACCAGGATGCGTGGGTGGACGGAGTTTCGGCACCATTAGTGGTAATCCTCGCACTGCACGTCATAGGCGTGCCCGTGTTCAAATCGAAACGTGATGCGGTACTGATCATTCATTCGAATGCTGTTGCGGCCGCGCTGATCGCCTTTGAGCGCTTCGAGACGGGTTCCGGGTACGGCGCCTAGATCTTGCAGGTTTGACGCTGCGTTGAGGGCGTCAAGTCTTCGTCGCACCACATGCCACAGATCCTTGGCCACTCGGCGCCGGGCCACCTTGCTGTCGCGGCCATCGTAGAGATCGAGCGTCGCGGCATCCGCGAACGAACGAATCACTCGGGCATTTTACACGTATACACGAGATGTGTGGATAATGGCACTGGCGCTCTCGGACGCTAGGAAGTGGGCTGCAGGTTGCACGTCGTTCGGCCGGTCTCGTGATCACGGAGCAGTGCCATGTCACGGAAATGGTCACGTCGTTCATTCGTGACGTCGATGGTCGTGGGCTCAGTAGCAGCCAGCCGCGGCGACCTGCATACCGAGCCGGCCGGCAGGGTCGCTGGTTTCGATCACGTCGCGCTGCCGATGCAGAACGTCGACGCGATGATCGCGTTCTACCGCGCGCTCGGGTTCGAGATGACCGAGACGTCGAACGCCGTCTCGGTGTATGTCGGATCGCAGATGATCAACTTCCACCGGCCGTCGCTGTGGCAGAACACCTCGTTCACATTGCGCGCGCCGGCCGCGAAGCCGCCGTGCGGGGATCTCTGCTTTGTCTGGGATGGATCGCCGGAGTCACTGAAGGCCATGCTTGATCGCGCTGGATCGAAAGTCGAGCTGGGACCTGTGCCGCGCCAAGGCGGCCGCCGCAAGAACGGCTTGAGCGTCTACGTGCGCGATCCCGACGGCAACCTGCTCGAGTTCATCATCTATTCGTGAGTCCGCTGCGTGCCACGCGTCATCGGCATCGATCCCGGCACGGTCAGCGTCGATCTCTGCGGCATCGACAACGGCACGGTGTTTCTCGATCGCACCTTGGCGACGGCCGATGCGCTGGCGAATCCGGCGATCATCATCGACATCCTCGACGCGGCGCATCGGGCGGCGCCGCTCGACCTGGTCGCCGGGCCGTCGGGATACGGCCTGCCGCTGATGCGCGCGCAGGATCTGACGGATGCCGATCTGCGCCTCGCGTATCTCGCGCCGGAAGGGGAGAGCGGCGGGATCGGCGGACTGCGGTCGCTGATGCGCGCGCTGCAGACGACGACGCTGCCCGTTGTGTTGACGCCCGGCGTCATCCATCTCCAGACCGTCCCCGCGCACAGAAAAGTGAACCGCGTGGACATGGGCACGGCGGACAAGGTCTGCGCGGTGGCGCTTGCAGTCGACGCGGAAGCGCGCCGGCGCGGCTGCGCCGAGCGCGAGGTGTCGCTGATCCTGGTGGAACTCGGCGGCGCGTTCAGCGCTGCCGTGGCGGTCGAGCACGGCCGGATCGTCGACGGCGTCGGCGGCACGTCCGGACCGCTGGGCCTTCGCGCCGCGGGGGCACTCGACGGCGAGGTCGCGTTTCTTGCCGGCACGGTCTCGAAACGGCTGTTGTTTGGCGGCGGCGCCGCAGCGATCGCCGGTACGCCGGACACATCTGCCGATTCACTGGCGAACCCGACCACTGACGCGGGTCGCCTGGCCCGGGCCGCATATGTGGAGAGCGCGGTCAAGGCGGTTGCCGCGCTCGCGGCAATTGCACCATCAGCATCCGACGTGATCCTGTCGGGCCGCGGCGCCGATCTCCCTGGCGTCCGCGACGCGATCGCGGCGCGACTGGCGGCCGTGAAGACCACGCTCTCGGTCCGTCCGCTGATCGGGTTTGCGACGGTGGCGAAAGCCGCAGCTCAAGGCGCCGCGCTCATCGCCGACGGTCTGGCTGGCGGACGCGCGTCGCCGCTCGTCGAGACGCTCGGCATTCGCGACGCGCGCGGGACGGTTCTCGATCATCTGCACGTTGTCGATCCGTCGACGGCGCGCGCGCGCCTCGGGATCGTGTGAGGGTCCTCGTCGCCGGCGTGTCGACGCGCGCCATGGCCGAGTCGGCAGCGCGCGCCGGGTTTGCCGTCACCGCGATCGACGCGTTCGCCGATCTCGATCAGCATCCGTCGGTCGACGCGCGGTCGCTCGGCGCACGCTTCTCGGCCGACACCGCCGCGCGCGAGTCCCGCGGCGCTGCCTGCGACGCCGTCGCATACGGCGCGAACTTCGAGAACCACCCGGACGCGATTGCGCTGCTGTCGCGCGACCGCACGCTCTGGGGCAACCCGCCCGACGTGATCCGCCGCGTCCGCGACCCGAGGCTGCTGTCCGAGTCGCTTCGCAGCCGTGGCCTCGCCACGCCAGGAACCACAGATCCGAGAACCAGAGAACCCAGAACCGAGAACCGCGAAGCCCGAACCCCGAACGCCGAACCCCGCTGGCTACTGAAACGCCACGCCTCCGGCGGCGGCCGCGGCGTTCGCGAGTGGCGTCCCGGTATGCCTGTGCCGAGCGGGGCCTATCTGCAGGAACTCATCGACGGCGCGCCGCTGTCGATCATTTTTGCTGCCGCGAACCGGCGCGCGATTCCGATCGGCCTCACCCGACAGCTCGTCGGCGACGAATCATTCGGCGCGTCGGGATACCAGTATTGCGGCACCATCCTCACCGCGGCCGGCGAAGACGATCAGGTGCTCGCCGACGCACGCGCTGTCGCAGACGCCGTGTCCGACGAATTCGGGCTGGTCGGCGTGAACGGCATCGATCTGATCGTCGCCAACGGTATTCCGTACGCGATCGAAGTGAACCCGCGCTGGTGTGCGTCGATGGAGCTGGTCGAGCGCGCCTATGGTCTCTCGGTATTCGGTGTGCACGTCGCGGCGTGCCGCGACGGCGTGCTGCCCGATTTCAAGCTTGCGAACGTCCGTCGTTCGGCGCCGGCGACCGGCAAGGCGATCGTGTTCGCGCGTCGCGACGTCACCGTCGGCGACACGTCGACGTGGCTGCCGACGGGCGAGGCGCATACACATGAGATCCGCGACGTGCCGAGGCCCGGCACGCGTATACGCGCCGGTCATCCGATCTGCACCGTGTTTGCCACGGCCCGCGACGCGCACGCGTGTCGCGGCGAGCTCGTCTCGAGGGCCGAGCACGTCTATGCGGCCGTGGCTGGCATGCTATGATTTTCGCTCGCGAATCCGCTCGCTGGGGGACGGTATCCGATTGCAACCAAAGCGCTTCATCATGAATGCCGGCCGCACGACGAAGCAGGGCCAGCAGATCAACGTCGGCAAGGATTCGGCGGAGTACCAGGCAACCGTCAGCACCGTGACCATGCACGCCGAGGACATGAAGGCAGCGGGCATCCAGCCGGGTGGCAGCGTGCGGATCAGCACGGAACACGCGGCGGTCGTCTTCAGGTGCGTCGAAGGCAAGGTGCCGCAGGGGATGATTTTCGTGCCCTATGGACCGCCGACCTGCCAGTTGATGGGGCGCAGTACCGATGGCACCGGGATGCCGACGTCGAAGGGTTGGGAAGTTGAAGTCGAAGCCGTCGCGTAAAACGACATCACGGCGCGGCCGGAGCGCGAGCCTGTCAGGCGAGCGTACGCCTGTTGTCGCCAGCGTGTCGGCGTGGGAGATGATCGAAGCCGGCCGCTACATGCCTCGCCGCATCCGCGGCAGCTTTCCGGGCCGCGAGCTTGGCTGAACCTTCGTGATCCCGCCCGGTCCGGGCGGCAAAGAGCAGAAGTGAGCCTCAACCAGAGAAGCCTGAACGTCGTCAAGAACGCGACCTGCACCTTCTGCGGCT
>Ga0070686_100001485_pt1 | contig 13204 bp, 4 predicted proteins | sample KBSS23LmetaG_FD_65654 | JGI IMG/M metagenome (GOLD analysis project Ga0070686, IMG submission 65654) | Switchgrass rhizosphere microbial communities from Kellogg Biological Station, Michigan, USA - KBS S2-3L metaG | ecosystem: Host-associated > Plants > Roots > Rhizosphere ...
CTCATCTCGCTGCAGCACGACTACGTCAACCATCAGGGAATGCTCGATGGTTATCACGAAGACTGCGGCGAGGCCACGCCGTTCCAGTACAGCGTGCCCAACCTGCGCGTTGCTTTCGGCCGCGCCCGGCGCAACGTCGGCTCGCCAACTTCCATGCGTGGTCCAGGGGCAGTGCCCGGACTCTACGCAACGGAGTCGGCGATGAACGAACTCGCCGATCAACTCAAGATCGATCCAGTCAAGTTTCGCATTCTTAACGAACCGAAGATCGACGAGGCGATGGGACTTCCTTTCTCGTCGCGGCATTTGCTCGAGTGCTTTGAGCTCGGCGCGGAGAAGTTCGGCTGGTCCAAACGCACGCCTGAGATTGGATCGATGAAGCGCGACGGCCTGACGCTCGGCTGGGGAATGGCAAGCTGCGCGTGGCTCGCCGCTAGGTTCGACGTCAACGCTTATCTGCAACTCCGTGATGATGGAAGCGTGCGCGTCGCCTGCGCAACCCAGGACATCGGCACCGGCACGTACACAATTCTTGCGCAGCTCGCCGCAGAGAAAACCGGTGTGCCGCTCGACAAAATCGAAGTCGCGCTCGGCGACACTTCCCTTCCGGATGGCCCAATTTCCGGCGGCTCGATGGTAACGCCATCTTTGGTTCCAGCGGTCTTTGCAGCTGCTGACGCCGCAATCGCACAGCTGCTGTCCGTCGCCACGACCGCGCCCGGCTCACCGTTCAAAGACCGAACGCCCGACGAGTTGGGTTTTGAAAACGGTCGCGTGTTTATGAAGTCCGATGGTCCAACGAACGGTGTTCCATTCGCGGAGCTGTTGCAGCGGGCGAACCTCCGACTGGTAACCGGAAACGGCCAGTCGGACGCATCATTCGGTAACCCGGAACCGAAGTTCTCGACGCACTCGTGGGGTTGTCACTTCGTCGAAGTCACCTGGCAACCGGAGATCGCGCGGCTGCGCGTCAGTCGAGTTGTCACAGTCATCGATGCGGGACGCATCATGAATCCGCTCGCCGGCCGCAACCAAATCGAGGGCGGCGTCGTGATGGGAATCGGCATGGCGCTGTTTGAACACACGACTTACGATCCGCAGAACGGCGCGCCGATCAACAGCAGCCTCGCGGACTACATCGTGGCGGTCAACGCCGACGTGCCGCCGATTGAAGTGCACTTCCTCGACTTCCCTGATAAAGAAATTAACGAAATCGGCGCGCGCGGGATTGGTGAGATCGGCCTGGCGGGAGTCGCTGCTGCGATCACAGCGGCGGTCCATCATGCAACGGGCGTTCGCGTGCGTGAACTGCCGGTGAAGATCGAGGACTTGTTGACGTAGGTTTCAGGTCAGAGTTTGGAGTTTGGAATCTTGAAGAGTTCCAACTCTTAAGAGATGGGCCAACCGACAAAGAACAGTGTAAGAACGGCGGCTGGGCGACCTTTACCAACCCTGAGTTCAAGAACCAGGACAATGCATTAAGTTCGTCATCCACATGAATGAATAAAGCACTGAATGAATGAATAGGCCTTGCTTTAGTCCGCGAAGCGGACGCCAGCATAAAGCCTGGGGCGTAAGCCCCAGGATCAAGAACCGGAATGTAGTCGAGCCCGCGAAGCGGGCGATAGACTTTGCGCTTTGAACGCTTTCCGTGTGATCGGGCTGTCGCCCGCTTCGCGGGCTCGGTTCACTTCTTTTCAACGCGATCCTGGGGCTCACGCCCCAGGCTTTATGCTGACGTCCGCTCCGCGGACTATCACCTCCGGTGCCTGTCAAAATTGACAGCTTCACCCCTTGCGCCGCCTCACTAAACCCCAAGCACACCCAACGGTTCTCTCAAACCTAGCTTAAGGAGGAACTTGTCATGGCTGAAACAGGACACGCCCGCAACGCAAGGATCGGTTATGCGCTATTGCGTGGCCTTCTTGTGCGTCAAAACGTTGCACGCTTCGGCTGCGGCCGTGGGATCAATCGCCACATTTCCTTCGTCGATGTGTTGAATGATTCCGTTCTTGTCGATGACAAACGTGGCGCGATTTCCGAAGCCCTGCTCTTCGTTAAAAATCCCGTAGTCTTTGACGACTGTTCGTTTGAAATCGCTGAGGAGCGGAAAGGTGACGCCGATGTCTTGCGCGAAGCGGCGGTTGGCCGGAACGCTGTCGACACTAACACCGAAAACCTGAGTATCGTTGCCTTCGAATTTGGCGATATCAGCCTGATACGCCTTCAATTCCTTCGTTCAACCACCGGTGAATGCCAGCACATAAAAGGCCAGCACCACATTCTTTTTTCCTTTGAAATCGCTGAGTTTCACTTTTTCGCCGGCGGTGCTGGGAAGTGTGAAATCCGGCGCGGCGTCGCCAACTTTCAAAGTCGTCTTAGGCGCGACCGGCTTTTGCGCGTTCATCATCACGCCCAGCGCCAGTAGTAGTCCGATACTCAGAACTCGCTTTAACATGGCATCCGTCTCCTTACTGCAGATTGAATTCGCAACCGAGTTTACAGCGGTGTCAGACTCACTACAAGAAAACTTGTACCGAGGTTCGCGTTGGGACTGACTTGCCGGCGCCGGGCAGCAGCGGTCCGGTTCAGGACTACTGTCTTTTCACCTCGCTAATCAGGAATCGCGAGCTTGTAGAATTGGGTTTTGAACTCGGTCGCGTTAATGCCGTTACCTTTGTAAGTCGCACCTATCGCATACAAGAGAATGCAGGAACTCGGAGTGCCGTAGACTGCGTGCGAGGCTTCCGTCGGCTTGCCGTGCCAGACGTGAAAAACGCGACAAGGCAATTCCGTCTTGTAGGTGTCAAGCAACTTCATCGTGGCGGCGTCGACTTTAAAGATGGTTGTCCCGTGCGAGACGAATATCAGTTTGTCGTCCAAGGTACGCACCATACTTATGGAGCGTTGGTTCTTATAGGTTCCAGGTGGGCGCTGCTGGCGCGTGTCGGAGGCCAGATCAGGAGCCTTTTGACCAGTCTGAAGCTGAAGACTATGCGTTTGTTTCCAGGCTTTGTTGTCGACCCGCGTGAGCCGTAAACCCATCTCATCGCTCTCGGAATGCAGGCAATAAATGTGTTTGCCCTCGGCGCCAAATACAACGGCTTCTTCCCGGCCCGCGGCATTGAGAGCAAGCGTGCGAGTTACTCGTTCGGAGCTGCCGACAGTGATTAGTCCACCATCGATGCAAATGGCAGCCTGCCAAACAAATTCACCATCGTTAGAAAAATTCGACGGAGAGAGCGCCATTGGCGATAGAGTTTTGGAAGAGACCCAGGCCGGATAGCCCGTCATCTTATTCTCCGCACGAAAACCCTGGACGGCGTCTAACGATACTTCCCTAATCGGGGACACCTTGAACTGTCCCGAGCGATCGTTTATCAACTTCGTCCCAAGGGCGTGACTGAACCTGGGGTTTTGAGTCGATCCTTTGTCTTTGAAGCCCAGCAGCAAGGTCAACTCGTTGGGACTCCTGATGCCGGTGACTACCGTGTAAGCGTCAGCGAGGTTCACCTTGGCTTTAATTTGCATTGAAGAGTCGATGACGTGAAGATCGGTATCGCCAAACATCGCAAAAATAAATTCATTGCAAAGCACGATGCTGTTGGGCGAGGAGAAGGCGCCAGAGCTTAAGATTTGCGTCGGAATGGTTGTCGCGCTGGTGGCTAGATTTTCAAGATTGATTTTCCACACCAGCGGGATCCTTTGGTCTGAACTGTGCGCAACCGGCAGGTAGATGGCGTCTCCCTTTGTGGTGGCTACGCCGTCGCCGATATAGACGGCATCCACTTCCCGCTTGAGCAGGTAGCTGATCTTGGAGACGAAAGAAGTCTGGCTCGTAGTGGGATCAATTTCAGCGCGCAGTCCGGTTGTTTTATCGGTGGTGATGCGAACTAGTTTGAGCTGCGGCTGGTTGCTCGGGGATATTTCGACGCCCAGTGGCAGCGCGAAGTCGACGTTGATGTCCAATTGACCCGCGCCGTACGCAGAGAGAAAAAACGCGGGAGTCTCATAGGTGATTTTTATTTCGTCACCAGAATAGCGTTTCAAGACCTCGTTTCGATCTTTGGCTTCAGGTGTTTCCCGCCACAGTTGATAGGTGGTCAAATTTTGCGCGCGCAACTTTACGCCTTCGATGAGTCGCTTGGGCGGCGGGATCACCACGGCAGCGTTGGTCGAGTGTTGCACCTTCGTATCCGGTATTTCAGCGATTGATCGCCTGCCGCTACTTTCTACTTTGACGCGCTTGAAAACTGAGGTGGCAGTGGAAAGATCCGGGCCGGAGAAAGTCAGTTCCAGCACGTAATCGTGTTGGAAGCCGGTGGTGTTTCTAACCTGGAAACGCAGGTTGATCGGAGCTGGATCGGCCTCGTTGTACCCGAACTCAACCGTTTGCGTCGCTCCATTGCGGAATTCTGCCAGCGGTGGTGAGATGAGTTCTGCTGGACGATTGACGCTGAAGTCAGCCAGGCCGGCGTTGCGCAGGGTCTCGCTCAGCGGCTGCAGGTGCAGGCCCGTATTGTTTGTGATCTTAAATTCCCGCGTCTTGTTCAGATAATCCGATAACGGTTTGGTCGGAAACTCGAAGACGAAGTCGGGTGCAAAAAGTGTCTCATCGCCGGCCGCCAACGTGTCTATTTGGTTGTCTGGATGAACCACCCACAGACGCATTGACTGGCCGCCGCGAAACGCGGCTTTCGCATTTGCTTTGACGTCCAAATCGTGACCGCAGCGGGCCCAATAATCCTTCTGTGGGTTGTAGACGAGATCCTGCGGAATATTGCTGGGGCTGGTAGGGGCGGAGTTGGAGGATGAATGTCTCAAGGTGTTCTGCAGGCCGTAACGCTCCAACGAAGAAACCGCCGGGACGGAGGTAGGACTGAGCACGACCAGCAGGCGTCCCACCGGCGTCAGCAATCCATCCTTGACCATTGATTCATCCTTCGCACCTTCAACTTTCTTAACGGCGCTGGCAGCTTTCTTTGGCGTTTCCAGCGTGCCGGTCTTCGTGAGATCAAAGCGGAACATCTCGCCAGAATCGCGATTCAGGGCGTAGAGTCCTTTATCGAAACTTACCAACCGATAGCCAATTAAAGGTTCGAGCAGCGGTTCAGAACGCAGGTCTGCTTTCTTTGTCGTACTGTCAAAGCCCACTGACCAGGCCCGCCGCGCGGTTCCCAATGGCTTAGGCGTTTCGACGACAAAGTAAGCGCGTCCCCAAAAACCGACAAAATCAATCACGGCGCCCTGCGCGAATGCCAGGGGCTGAACCTCGGGCGGCAAGGTCACCGGCGGAATCTTGTCGGCCTCACCGTCCGACGTAAATGGCGCTAACTCCACCTCCGCCGTCTTGGACATGGTCATCCGCACGCAAACAAATCTCTGGTCCACTGCCGCCAATGCTCGGAACATCGACGACCCGGTAGGCGAAGCCTTCAGGGTGAAATCGAGTTCCGCTGAAAAAGACGAACCGTCGACGTGGCCAACGTCGGCGACATACAAAGCGTGCGTCGTGAGTAATGCAATCCTGGGAGCGATAACTGCCAACCCAACTGGTTCACCCGCAATTTCCGGAGTCGTATTCGGCATCCAGGGAACGACCGTGACAGTCTCTGACTTTGAAGGTAAACCGGGAGCGTTGAGTGAAATTTGTTCAATGGTAGCCGTTTCTTTGTTGACGACCTTTCGCGCAGTGATCCGCATCACGCCGCTGCCTTCATAAAACCGACCCAGAGTCTGCTGCGTTAAGGGGATCGTGCGAGTGTTATGTCCGCTAACAGAGATCATTACTTGCTTTACACCCCAGGCTGCCCAATCAATTTCGATCAGGCCGTAGGGCAGCACGAGACCCGGGCGCGGCGACAAAAACGTATAGTTGCGATTTTTCGTGTCGAGCGAAAGCATACGTACTATCTCGACGTTATCCTTGCCAGGCCCCTTCACTTGCGCTTGCAGGATGTACGTCGCCGAACTGACAACGCGGAGCTCCAGCGACCCCGCTGAGATTTTGAAGTCGGCCTCAGGCCGTGACTCGAGTGGCAACTCAGCATTGCCGCCCGGCAACGGTCCGAACAGCTTCCCGCTAACTCCATCTTTAACGCGCCAGAAGATCTTCACGAGGCTACCGTCTTCGATCGCCGTCGGGCTGGCGTGGTTTGTCGTTAGTCTTACGTCCGGCGCCCAATCTATGACTTTGTCGGATTTGAGTTGAAGCTTGTCATCGATGCGGTCATCGCCATGTTGATAGCTATAAACTAGCGTGAGGTCGGTGCGCTCGGCTTGCGGATCGAGCGGTATGCTGATGATGAACTCGGCGCCGGCGGCCACCGCGATTGGTGTTTCTATTACATCGCCGCTTCGGTCGACGTCGTTGAAGAGCGCGATGATGACACTGGTGTCAGAGGTCTCGCGCCTGGCCCAGACCGACCAGCTCTCGGGCCCGCTCACCACCCCAGCGAGACTGGCCGCACCGATCGGTTTCAGGCTCGTGGCAGCCGCTTTGGCGGCGGCGTTGATCTTGTCGTTCACCAGGAACGCCGGCGCGTAAAACTCCATCGATAACGGGCTCGTCAAGGCTTTTCCGCTAGTGTTTTTGACTTTGATCTCCAACTTATCAGCCGTGAAAGACTTGACCGATAACTCGAATACTTTTGCGTCTGCCATCGTGTTTCCTCTTTACTCTTCGTTTAGCAACAGCAATCGTCCTTCGGTAGCAACGATTGGCTGATCGCTGAAATACCGGGGATCGAAAGCGGCGACAGTAGTGGCGGTTTGGTCCGTCAAAGGTCCGCTGAAGTTCCAGGTTCCCTTGTCGGCCGCGGGTGTGGGCAAAGCGATCTTGCCGGCCGGCAGCAAGACCGGACCGACGCGGAACGAAGTTTCCATTTGGGCCACGGTCTGGTCCAACGCCGGATGCGCCAGGGTGATCGTCTTTGCCGGAACGAGCCCACACGCCGCTTGCACCGAACCCCACGGATCCATCAGCAGCGTTATCTTTTCCGGTTGACCAAAACCAACTCGTAACGCGTGACTTTTTGGATCGCCGATATAATTCGAGACTTCGGCATTCTGCGGGAGTTCACCGACAACAATACGGCTGTAATCCGCGTTCTGGTAATAGCCGACCAGTCCGTCTTCTACGTTTTGCAAAGAGCCGAGATTGACGCGGACGCGCAGCGCATCAAGCGCGGGATCGCCCGTGCCCGGCGCCGGCGCCGCCGCGACTGCCGCGTGTGGATCGGTCCAAGCTTTGCCAAATAACTCCAGGCCGACGCCGGCATTCACGAGGGCCAGCGGCCGACTCGCCAACATGGAGTTGTTGCGCGCGGCCGCCGGACGAATCCGTTCCAGCGCACGATCGATAAGTTTAAGTAACTCCAGCAACCGCGGACTCGACACGCCAGTTTCGATCAGCGACCGCGCGAAGGCTTGCAGCGTCTGATTCTTAATCTTATCGAGCGCGACTCCACCCGCGCCGGGTTCCCAACTGATGCGGTATTTGTCTGCCTCTTTGGTAATCGCGAGTTCGCCAACGAGATCGCCCTGGCGGTCGCAAAGCACCAGCGCCCGATCGAGATGGTTGAAAAAGAGCCAACCGCAGATCGAGCTGAGCGCCGGATCGGAGTCGGGCGCAACGTCGTCGGCGGCAGTGAAACGGAAGTTGAGCCGGGCGGGCTGCAAGATCCGCGGCGGCATCGCCACCACGGACTGATCGTTGTGCCAGCGAATTCGGGGGTGGAAGAGTTGGCCTGACGATTCGCTGCGGGCCGGCGTCAAACCGAGCAAGTCTGCCGACTGGCCAAAATCATCAACGAGCCAAAGTTCATCAATCCGCAGGGCGCCGGCGCGGACCAGCGAGTAGGACATTTTCGTCGGCGGCGCGGGGGTGGGGGGCGGAGTGGGCGGCGCCAGGCGTTCGCCGGTCAACATTGTGTCGGGCGCGTCGAGTAGTTTGCCGACTTCACCATCGAGTGATTTTAGATCCCGATTTTCGATCCACGGGCGTGCCGCATCGGGCCTCACGCGCGGAAGCGTCGCGTCGCGCCGCAAGAGCGCCTGGTGAAAACCGGTCAGCGCCTGGCCCATGAGACCGGCGTCTTTGAGTTCTCCCAGCGTCTTGTCCCAAACGATCTCATATTTCGACAGCACCTCGACGACGGCCTCCGGAAAAGGCGCCCGGCCATCTTGACGTTGATTGTCACTGTTTGCCTGCAGCAGTTCGTGCAACGTGTCGATCGGTTCCTGGAAAATGCGGCCGTCAATCGGGCTGAGCAAACTGCGGCCCCGGAACGTGTAGCCCGTCGCGGGGATCGAGTTTCGGTCTGGCGGCACGTAGTCGAAATTTCGCAACGGCCACTTTGGACCAAAGCCGTCTTCAGTCGCCGGCAGGTCGGCGGTCGGAAACCAGGTGATCTGCCAATCGAGGAAGAGCGGCGCCCAGGGCTGTCGTCCCCACAATTCCACGAGCTGCTGCGGTTTAACTTCCGGTTTGTCAAAGGTAACCTGATCGTGCGGGAAGGTTTCGCGTTTACCATTCCAGCTCAGATCGTTTACGAGCCGGTCAACCCAAGTCTGCCACTCGTCGGCGGTATCGAATCGCATGCCGTCCGGCAAACTTCGGCTAGCCAAATCAGCGATCGCCTGTTCGACCATCGAACCTTCGTCCAGGAGATTGCTCAGTATCTGCGGACACGCCGGCAGATGCTGCTGCGCTGCCGCGGCAATCTCGGCGACCGTGGCGGCTTTGCTGAACGAGCGCTTGTCTTTTTGGTCCACCGCAACGGCGACGCTCGTGACAATCTGTTCCGGCAAACGACACGGAAGTGGATTCGGAAACTGATGTTTGGTGGGACAGCCACAGTTTTTGACGACGATGACCGGGTCGGCGGGTAGCCAGAATCTTGGCGCGGCGTCGCACTTCAGCTCCAGCTCTTCCGGTAACGTTGCCGTTAATTTATCCGGCAGCGATTGCAGTTCGGCCTGCCGTTGATCGCGAGTGGTTTGCCGATCCTTGACGCGAGCCACCAGCTCTCGCACGTCTTTCGCTTCGTCCGTCAAGGACACACGAAACACACGCGACTTGTCCGCCAGTTTCCACCAACGCGCGTAGAGTTCCTGTTGCAACGCGGCGAGGTCGCGGCTGGCTGCATCAGCCTTGGCTTGTGCTTCATTGAGTCGACTCAGTTCAGCGAGCTGTGCCCGCGTCGGTTTGATCTGGGTTTGCGCGGCTGCCTTGTTAGGATCGGTGGGGAACACGCCTTCGTTGTCTTTGCCGGCTTTGGGGCGAATGAACCAGAGCTTGCCGGCCTCGTGCGTGGAAAACCAATTCTGATGCACGGCATTGTCGCGCGGCGACGCGTTCCAACTCCTGACGAGCGATTCGGGCTGGCGATAGATGACGGCCTCGAGCGCCTTCCAAAGATTGGGCGCCTCTTTTGCGAGACCAGCTTCCTGCTCGCCGCTGTATGAACTCGAGACCAGCGAGACCAGCGCGTCTTCAGCGCTGTTACCGACGCCAACCTGGAACGCAGGCGTATCTTTGCCCAGTCCTCCGACCCGCGGCGCCCCGGGATAACCGAGAATCTGTCCTTTATAAGTACCCGCGCTCCAATAGTTGATGTGCGCCACGATGCCGTGAAAGACGGAGCGTCGTGTAAGTAGATTAGGGATCGCTGAGTTTGCCGGGATGAACCAGCCCGGCGGATCAACAAGAAAGCCAAGCAGCTTGTCGTCGGCGTCGCGTTTCTCAGTAACTTTGACAGCCGGCGACCCGAGCGCTTCGTTCGCTTGATCTCGATACCAACCGACCAGGAGATAACTGAGCGTAGTCCCTTCGGGCACGCTGCCAGTCGCATTCGGCTGCCGGAGGTCTTCGAGTTTATCGTGCCACGAAAAGACGTTGCGATTTTCCGCGATCGAGGCGGTGAAGGTCGGCGAGCCGGTGAACGCGTTTCCGAGTGCCGTGATCGTCGTGGGCTCTGCCGGCGCACTCGCGGACGCGAACTGTTCGAGCGGAACGACTTTGCCGATGCGCTTCGCGGCGTACTTCTCACCGCCGGCGACGAGCACGCTGGCTGGTCCAGCGTCAGCCGCCAACGATCCCCCATCGACAAACCACGCGTTCGTTTTCAGAGTTTGGTTACGCCGCGCGAACCGCACGATCAACCAGTGATCGGGTAACGGCGGAAAATCGAGCGAGCCCGGCGTGTAAGCGTGCCGCAATCCCGAGGGCAGGACCCAGTGTAAATAGACGCCGCGATCCTTCTCCTGCAGCCAACGCGCTTCGTCAAGGACGAGCTGCTCCGCCTGCTTGCCCAGGTAGGTGCGGGTGGCTCCATAAAACGGTCGCGGACCCGCCGCGCGCAGCGACGCAGGCAGCAACTGATAGTCAAACAACTGCGGCGACCAGCGGCCATCGTTTGCGGCGTACCGGTCGGGGTCAAGCGGGTCTTTCTTAATGTTGACGACGCCTCGCTTTTGAAAAACGATGTCGTCGATAACCAGCGCCTGCACCTTGATCGGCACCAGCAGATGCTGTGAGTCCATGTCAGTTTCCTTAACTGCGTTTAGTCCAATTGATGTCTTGCTGTTCCGGCTTGCGAATCATCTCGGTGGCGAATTCGGCTGAGCCGCTCGACTGCAACTGTTCGCGAAGTTTTGCAATGTCGACGACACCCGACAGCGCGGCCCGCAACAGATCTTTGCGCACGTCTAGAACTTTGCCAGACTTCGAAGCTTTCACTTTTCCGTCGCTGCTAACTCCAAACGTGATCCCTTCGCGAGGTTCGCGAAAAGTCACCGTCTCCAGCGAGCCGCGGGCGAGACAAAACAGCACGCCTTCCGAAATCTGATCGAGACGCAGAATCTGCGGCAGATTTGGATCAGGCGCAGCACTCGTCAACGCCGTCACTTCCACTCCGGGCCAACCGCTGACGATGCTCGAGCGCAATAGAAATCCGGACTTCGGCATGTCCATGTAACTTTCGGACGGGTTCCATTCCGGCTGTTTGCCCTGAAGCCGCAGCCGGTGCTGGTAAACGATTCGCGACAACACTGACTGCAAATCAGCGCGCGAGGAAACGCGCAGTTCGGCAGTTCGCACCGCAATGCTGAACGCCCCGTCAAGCATCGCGTTCACCCAATTGTCATCGAGGTTAAAGAAGCGCAGCGATTCCGGTGGTAAGAGTGACGTGTGCGGGACCAGATACTGGAACGGCACCGGATACAGCAACACCAGGCGCGCGATCCACTGAACGAGTTCATCGGCGATGGTGATCCTTTCTTTGGCGGGCGACGGCGGCAGCGAACTCGGATCTTTGAAAGAGGTACGATGTTGTCCGATAAACGCATCGATCTCTTTCGCGAACTCGGCGGCGTTCTGGCTGCGTTCGACAAACATGGACAGCCCTTTAGCGAACGCGGGTGAAGCGAGCGCCAGCAAGCGGCCGAGTTCCCACGCCGATGCATACGACACATCCATCATTGCGTTCTTGTCGTCGAAGATCAGCGCCGCGTCCGCGCGCTCAAAAGCGGGCCGGTTCAAGCGTTGTCTTGGAGACGCCGCCAATGGACCACGATACCAGGCGATCGTCGGCGTGCTCTGCAACGGTTTGTAGTCAAGCGGCACGTAACCGCGTTTGAGCGCGTTGTCGACGTGCGTGTGGCCTGAAGTTTCGGGCAGCGTGATGCCAAACACCGCCGCGTTCTTTTTCAGTTGCTGCATCAACCCGCCGAAAGTGTCGTGCCCGGTTGGGTCGTTAACGAAAGTCCAACTGCCGAGGGTGATGAGCCGCACGCGCGAAGCAGGCTGCGGCTGGTCCACCGCCGCGTCGAACAAATCGGTCCAACCTTCGAGTGAGATCAAATAGATCGTGTTGGTGCCGACGGGCGGAAATCGGTTGGCAACTACTACCGAAAACTCGCCGTCAGCAACCATCTCGAGCGGAACCTTGTCGGCAGTGTCGACGTGCCGAATGTGCGCGAGCAGCGGCAGTTCTTTGCGGCTGGGACAAAGTTTGCGAAAGAGATTGAGGTCGAGATCGAGCAGCCGAACCGGCGTGTTCGCATCTTCCGTGCGCTTAAATCGCGGCAGCAGCACCATGTCGATGTCATCAGGCCGGAACCAGGTTCCCAGCGCCTCATCGTCTCCGCGGAAATCGTCCGGACGAGATGGCTTCAGATCGGCAACGGTGCTGTTCTTGAACACGACCTGGCCGTCCGCAACGTCTTGCTCCGAAAGCACCAGCAACGCGAGCCATGGTTCTTTTTGCGACGAAAGAACTTTTTCCCACGGCAGGTTACGTGAGCGCAAAACGAGATGCGGCAGAACGTTTTTGTAATCGGCAACGCCGCCGCTCGGCGGAAAGTACGCCTGAATCTCATCAGCATCGATCGAATAACGCGGCGCCAGAACTTCAAAGCGCTGATCCTGATAGTAATGGCGCGGTTCATCACCTTCGAGGCTGACGGTCTGCTGCAGCACAAAACGATACGAACCCGCCGTCAGCGGCGCCTCGTAGTTGTCGTAGAAGATCATCGCGTCAGTCTGTTGCTCAGTCGACATTTGTTCTTCGTGTACCTTTTTGGACTACGCTGCGACCGCTCCGGCAAGGGGTTCGGCTTGCAGTTCACGGAAGCGAATCTCCGGCGCCGCTTGCCACGACAAAGAGAAACCCGCGGCCGCGAGCGCGTCGGCGATCTTCTCCTGCTCTTTCTGTTTTTGGACCAACGCCGGCTGAATATTTCGCGAACGAGTTGCAGACGGCGACTCTTGCGCTGTCTCCGATTTGCTGACGGTGCCCGGCTCAAGTGGATGCCATTCGATCTTCGGAGGGGCGGCGCGTTTGCCGAGTTTTCCTGTCGGCGGCTTGAGTCGCTTGATGCCCGTGATGCAGTCTTCGATCAGTTTTGCGCTCGGTTCTGACGGGCTCAGCGTCGGTTTCGCAGGATTCCAAAGCGCATGAGGCACCGAGCTGCGTTCTTCTTCGATGGTCCACTGCGAGAGTTCCGGTTGCGTAGCCGAGACGTCGTCGGGAATGACTGTGACCTTAAGCACCGAGTCGATCTTCTTGCCCATCGGATGAACACTAAACGCATTGGCGGAACTCTTTGGCGGCAACGCGTCGGCCTTTAGCACGACCGGCTTGGCAACCATCATCGGCTGGCCGCTCAGGTTTAGCGCCTGAATCCCGTCCGACGCCGCGTT
>Ga0070686_100001486_pt1 | contig 13204 bp, 8 predicted proteins | sample KBSS23LmetaG_FD_65654 | JGI IMG/M metagenome (GOLD analysis project Ga0070686, IMG submission 65654) | Switchgrass rhizosphere microbial communities from Kellogg Biological Station, Michigan, USA - KBS S2-3L metaG | ecosystem: Host-associated > Plants > Roots > Rhizosphere ...
GACTGGAACTGCGCAACCGTCAGCGCCTTCGGTTGCGGCGCGGCACGGGTCTGCTGGATGCGCGCGAAGGCGAGCAGCCCCGCGTCGGAAAGCCACGGCAATGCGGCAACGGTTCCGAGCGCTTTCAGCGCCGTGCGCCGGCTCGGTCGTCGGCCACGAGCTTCGGTGCTGTCCACGTTTGAGTCCTCGTCCATGATCGTGATTCTCACACGCGACCACTCTACCGCTGTCCGGTTCCGCGGCGAAGGACGACGAGACGGTCGCCTTTGATGGACGTCCAGCGCTCGCGCTCGCCATCGGGCCACTGCACCGCAACCGCCGACACGTCGGACGACGCCCCGAGGCCGAAGTGCGCCCGCACATCGCTCGCCGACAGATAGCTGCCGTCGGTGCGGACACGGCGCCACAGCGTCTTTTGGCCGGTCCGCTCGACGCCGACCCAGCTGCCGATACCGAAGCGGTTCGAGGGCCGCTGTTCGAGGCCAACCTGCAGCCAGTGATTCGCGGCGCCGACCTGATTGAGCAGCAGCCGCACCGGACCGTTGTTGTTGGTGACGACGATGTCGACGTCGCCGTCGTTGTCGATGTCGCCGAATGCGGCCCCGCGGCCGATCTCGGCGCGTGCGAACGCCGGGCCGGCGCCCGCGCTCGTCTCCTCGAACCGGCCGGCGCCGGTGTTGCGCAGCAGTTGATTGCGCATGCGGTATGGCGACGGCTGTCCGCGCAGCGCCTCGACAATGTTGACGGCGCCGTTGGCGACGAAGAGATCCGGCCAGCCATCGTTGTCGTAGTCGATCCAGTCGGTGCCGAAGCCGGTGAAGGCAGCAGTGAGCGCGGCCAGCCGCGATTTCGCCCGCGCATCCTCGAAATTCCCGCGGCCGTCGTTCACGTACAACACCGACGTCTCGCCGATGATGTTGGTGACGAACAGATCTTCGTCGCCGTCGAGATCGAAGTCGCCCGAGGCGATGCCCATGCTGCCCTCGGGGTTGCCGTTCGCGTTCAGCGCCGCGCCGGAGATGAGTCCCTGGTCGACAAAGGTGCCGTCATGCTTGTTGATCCACAGCTGGTTCGAGCCGCCGTCGTTGGCGACGTAAATATCAAGCCAGCCGTCGCCGTTGTAGTCGCCGACGGCGACGCCGAGGCCGGCGCCGTACGCCTTCGTCATGCCCGCCGCCGCGGTGACGTCGGCGAAATGGCCGCGGCCGTCGTTGTGAAACAGGCGCGCCGGCACGGGTCGATAGGCGCGCGGCGTACAGTAATCGCGCGCGCCGGCCGGATCGTTGCACTGTTTGTTGGCGGCGATCGTGAAGTCGACGTAGCGGGCGACGAACAGATCGAGGTAGCCATCGCGGTCGTAGTCGACGAACGCCGCGCTGGTGCTCCACCCCGATTCGGAGATCGCCGCCTGCTTCGTGACATCGGTGAAGGTTCCGTCGCCATTGTTGCGGAGGAGCGTCGTCGAACCAAATCCCGTGACGAGGAGATCGGGATAGCCATCGTTGTCGTAGTCGCCGACGGCGGCGCCCATGCCGTACCCGCGCACGCCGACGCCGGCCGTCTCGGTCACGTCGGTGAAACGCAGCGTGCGGCGGCCGTCGGCTGCGACCACGAGATCGTTGCGGAAGAGGCGGCAGGTCGGCTTGCCGCTGCTTCCTCGTCCCGCTTTCGCAGAGTCTGCGGGTCGCGCGCCCGCCGGTGCGAACGCTTCCGCGGGCAGCCCCTGGACGAGGAAGACATCGAGATCGCCGTCGTTGTCGTAATCGAAGAGCGCGACGCCAGACCCCATCACCTCCGGCAAGAAGTAGTGGCCGGCGGCGCCGTTGACGTGCGTGAAGATCAAGCCGGTTGCCGCCGCCGATTCAATGAAGATCGGCGCCGGCGTCGCCGCGCCGCCAGCGACAATCGACGCGGCCACCGTGACCGCGACGGCGACGATCCAGGGTTGGCTGCGAACCGCGGTGACGGTCCCGCTGACGCCGGACGACACGGTGAGAGGCGACGTCATTTCAGCTGCGCGAGATCGCGCGCGATGGCGGCGGCGAGCTCGTCCTGGCCGTACTGCTGCGCCAGCTGCTTCGCGTCGTTCGCCCACTTGATCCCTTCATCGCGATGGCCGGCTCTCACGTGCGCGGTGGCGAGCGCGAAGAGATAGCGTGGCGTCTCGGCGTCGCGCGGCTCGGTCAGCCGTCGGAGCTCGCCGATCGCTTCGTCGGTGCGGCCGAGCGCGATCAGCATCCGGCCGAGATTGAACGTTGCGACCCTGAACGCCGGCTGGCTGTCAGATGCGACCTTGTACTCCGCCGCGGCGGCCTCCAGCTCGCGGCTCCGCTCGAGAATCTGCCCGAGGTTGTTGTGCGCCTGCGCGTGCCGCGGGTTGACGGCAATCGCGTCGCGATACGCGGCCGCGGCAAGCTCCCACTTCTCCTGAAGGCCGAGCAGCACCCCGTAGTCGTAGTGCGCGTCGCCGAGATTGAAGCCGAGCGCGATCACGGCACGGTAGTGTTGCTCCGCTTTCACCCAGTCGCGCGTGCGGCCGTACAGCGAAATCAGGTTGGCGTGCGCCTGCGCGATCGACGGATCGCGGGCGAGCGCCGCCTCATGCGCAGCAATCGCGCCGGCGACGTCGCCCGCTTCCGCCAGCTTGAGCCCGCGCTGGAGCGCGGTGTCCGCGTCGTCCCTGAGAGCGATGACGGCGGCGAGCGTGGGATCGTCGATCGCCGGCCAGCGGCGGCCATATTGCTCGTGTCGGGTGAGCGCGCGCTCGGCCTGATCGTCGCGTCCCAGGGCGCGGTACGACAGCGCGAGCGTGTAGTAGGCGGCGCCGAATTCCGGGAAGAGCGCCACGGCCCGTTCGAGGTGCGTGACGGCGGCATCGTGGCGAAGCCGCGCGGCAGCGATCCGCCCCAGACCGAATTCGCCGATCGGTTGCGCCGCCGGGTCGCGGGCGAGCGCCGCGTAGATCGGCTCGGCGCGATCGCCCTCACCGGAATCGAGGAGCGCCTCCGCGAGGCGGGCGCGCGCCGGAAGGTAGTCGGGTGACCGGCGCAGCGCGGCGTCGAGACACGCCGCTGCATCGCCCGGGCGCGCCAGACGCTGGAGCGCAACCCCGTCGAGGTACAGCCACTCGAATGCCGTCGGTGCCAGCGCCTGCGCGCGCAGGTAGGTCTCGTGCGCGGCGCCCACCTGATCCCACGCCTGCAGCAATCGCCCGAGCACGCCGACGGCGCTGACGTCGGTGGGCCGGGAAACCGCCGCGGCGTAGGCGCGCGACAGCGCGTCGCGCGTCTGGGGTGGAAACGCGTCGAGCGTGAGCCGCGGCAGCGGCGGCGGTATGGTCTGCGCCGCGACTACGGCGACGGCGCAGACCCGAAATGCGGAACGCGGAATGCGGAAGGCGGAATAAATGCGGAATGCGGAATTCCACATCCGACGTGCAATTCCGATTCCGCATTTCGCATTCCGCATTCCGCATTCAGAAGCTGAACCTGAGTCCCAGGCGGATCTGGCGCTCCGGATAGAACGCCGCGCCATTGTTGTTCGCCACCGCGGTGATCACGCCGAACGTTCCGGACGTGACGTTGTTCTGCGGATTGGCGAAGACCCCCGTATTGAAGAGATTTCCGACCTCGAATCGTGCTTCGAGCTTTCGCTGCCCGCCCACCGGGAAGGCACGGAACACCGACAGATCCAGGTTCCAGCCGCCCGGACCGTAGAACTGATCGCGCGTCGTGTTGCCGAAGCGTACGCCGGTCGGCTGCGCGAAGGCGCTGGTGTCGAACCACGCGCCGTCGCTGCCCACGTTGTTGGTGATGTTGTAGGTGCCCACCAGGTCTGCGAGGTTGGCGTTGGCCGTGTTGCCGGCATTGTTGCTCGGCGTATTCAAGCTGCCGCCGTTCGCGATCATCGTGAACGGGTTGCCGCTGAACGCCCCGAGGACGCCGTTGATCTGCCAGTCGCTGGCGAGCGCCTTGCCGAAACTGCTCGTCCCGTTCTCGGTCCGCCACGGCACTGCGTAGATGACTCCGAGCTGCAGGTTGTGCCGTCGATCGAAGCCGGCCGGCCCCCAGTTGCGCCACAGCTCGCCCGGCGTGTTGAAGCAGAGCGTCGCCGCGCCGTCGCCATCGTTGCAGCTTTCGTTCATCGCCTTGGCGAGTGTGTACGCACCCTTGAACGCGATGCCGTGGGTCATCCGTTTGTTGAGCGCGACCTGCAGGGAGTTGTAGCGCGTCGACAGCCGATCGCCCCACAAGAAGATCGGTTGGAGGCGTCCGAGCGACGCGTATGGACGCCCGGCGTCGCCGACGCCGAGCGTTTGCGGGGCGTTGATGTCGAGACCCGCATAACCGCCGACGCCTTTCGCGCCGACGTAGGCAACTTCGACGGTCGAGTTGAACGGCAGCATCCGCTCGAGCGCGATGTTCCAGGTATGCACGTAGCCGCGATCGATGTTGCCCAGCTCCGGCGTGTAGAACCCGGCGGCGAGATCCAGTGGGATACGGCCGGAGCTCAGGTCGGGTCCGAGGATCTTGGGAATGCCCTGCTGCAGCGTGGCATAGGGCGCGAACGCCTCGGAGTTGACGAATGTCGAGGCGATCGTCACCGGGTAGTCGTTGTGGCCGCGCATCGGCCGCGCCCACGGCTGCGCGTTGTAGGTCAGACCGTAGCCGCTGCGGAAAACCGTCAGATCGTTGATGCGATAGACGCCGCCAAGCCGCGGCGCAAAGTTATTCAGGCTCGTGTCCATCCCGTTGTTCTGCGGGTTGCCGCCGCGTCCCGCGATGATGACGTCGAGCTGCCGGGCGAACACCGGGTTCTCGAGATCGAGCCGATCGATCCCGCGGCCATCGGCCCGGTGCATGATCGGATAGAGCTCCCAGCGCAGGCCGAGATCGAGTGTGAGCCGTGCATTCGGCGTCCAGCGATCGCGGAAATACAGCGCATGCTGCCACTCGCGCGCGGTCATCAGCTCGTTCTGCACGCTCTTGTTCGCCTGCCCGACCAGGCCGAGCAGGAACGACGCATAGGCGTTGTAGAAGTTCGCGGTCTGGCCGTCGCGCAAGCCGGTCGTGTTCGGGTTGAAGATGAACTGCCCGCGCGGATTGCCGGTTTCCGGCTGCCAGTGATCGAGGTAGAGGAAGTTCAGGAAGTAGCCGCCGCGCAGATCGTGCCGGCCGGCAATCTTGGTGACGTTGGTCGCCAGCGAGTAGGTCCGTTCGTCGCGGAAGATCGGATTCCACCCGTCGCGGTTGCCGAGCTGGCTGAAGAAGCCCGACGTCGTCCCGCCCATTCGGAACTCGGGATATCCCGCGTATCGCTGATCGCCGAGCCCCTGGTCGTTGGTGCCTGGAATCCCCAGCGTGTCGAGGCCGAAGTTCCCGGCGTTGAAGTCGGGGCCGAGGACGTCCTGCTTCTGCCGCGAGAAGCCGAACGTGGCATCCCACAGCAGCGTTGGCTTGAGCGTCCAGGTCTGCCCGGTGGTGAACTGCCAGACCTTCGTGTCGCCGCCCGATCCCGAGACGGTCGGCACGCCAAGATAGTTCGAGAGGTCGTCGACCAGCGCGCCCATGTGGCTGAATTTGAACCAGACCTGGTGCGCCGACGTGCGGTTCCAGTTGATCTTCGCGTCGTAATTGTTGCGGTCGACGGTGCGGTCTTCCTGGCGCTGGTAGTTGTTCGCATAGCCGCCGGCGCCGATCCCCGGCGTGTTGGGCAGCGGATACAGATTCAGAATCTTCAACGCAATCGGGTCGATCATGTTCGACGGGATTACGTTGTTCGCGAACGGCTGCCGGCCGGTCCCGTCCGGATTCCCGGTGAACGGGTTGTAGATCGTCTGCAGCGAGCCGTTGCTGTTGAGCGCCTTGCTGAAGTCGCCGGCTCGAAGCGCCGCGTCGGGCACGGTGAAGAACGTGAAGATGCTCTGGCGACGCTTGTAGCCTTCGAACGAACCGAAGAAGAACAGCTTGTTGCGCTTGATCGGGCCGCCGAGCGTGGCGCCGTAATTGTTCGTCGTCACCGGCAGCTTGTCGGGCGCTGACGACTGCGGGCCGTTGAAGTAGTACGGCTTCGCGTTCAGTTTGTCGCTGTTGAAATACTCCAGCGCCGAGCCCCTGAAGGTGTTCGTGCCCGACTTGGTGATCACCGTGACGGCGCCGCCGCCCGCCATCCCCTGCTCGGCGTCGAAGCTGCTGGTCGAGACGTCAACGGTGTCGATCGTCTCGGCCGGCGACACGTACATCACGTGGTTCGGCAGCCAGATGTTCATGTTCGTCGCGCCATCGGTGCGCGTCGAATTGTTGGTGTTCGCCTGGCCGTTCACGTTGGTCGCGAGCGAACGCGCCGGCGTGTCGGTTTCCGCGTTGCCGAACGCCAGCGGCGTCGTCCCCGGCGCGAGGTTGAGCAGCGCCTGGAAGTTGCGGTACCGATTCAGCGGCATGTTGGTGAGGTCTTCCGTCTTCAGGCTCGTATGGACGTCCGCCTTGTCGGTCTGAAGGAGCGGCGATTCGCCCGTCACCATGACCGTCTCGCTCAGGGCCCCGACCTCCATCGCGATGTCGACGCGCGAGATCTCGCCGATGGTCACCGGGACGTTCCGCGCGACCTCTCGAAATCCAGTCAGCGTGAACTTGGCGGTATAGGGGCCGGGCAGGAGGTTGATGACGCTGTAGGCGCCATCCGTGTTCGTCGTCGCCTCACGCGTGAGGTTCGTGTCGCGGTTGACGATCGTCACGGTGACCCCAGGCACCACCGCGCCCGAAGTGTCCCGGACGACGCCGACCAGTGTGCCGTAGAGAATCTGCGCGGTGGCAACCGGAGCGGTTGTTGCGCCTGCGAGGATTACGAACGCCAGAACCAGCAGGGATCCGAACGCCCGCCGCCGTCGAAGACCGTTTCGCACGAGTGCCTCCCTCCCTGAATGGACGCAATAGGAGTGCGCACACGACGCGTGAACGCGGTCAATGTAGAGAGGTCGGGTCGGGTCGTCAAGGACTATTTCCTTATGCCAACGGCTATTTCCTGATGCCCGACGGTCGCCGGATGGCCCTCAGGGTGCCGCTGTTCCCGCCGCCGCAGTAAAAACGGTCACCGCCGTTCGCTTCGAGTCCCGACACGCCGACGCCGCGCGGCATCTCGATCGTCTCCAGCACCTCGCCTGTCCGCGGGTCGACCCGCCGGACTTCGCTCTCGTCGCCTTCCCAGGTCCCGTGCCACAGCTCGCCGTCCACCCAGGTGACGCCGGTGACGAAGCGATTCGATTCGATGGTCCGAAGAATCCGGCCGGTCTGCGGATCGATCTGATGAATCTTCCGATCCCGATATTGCCCGACCCAGAGCGTGCCTTCCGCCCACGCCAGCCCCGAATCGCCGCCGCCCCCGGGCGCCGGAATCGTGGCGAGGACGCGACCAGTCTTCGGATCGATCTTCTGGATGCGATCCTCGGCGAGCTGAAAGAGATGTTTTCCGTCGAAGGCCGTGCCGGCGTGCGCGGCCACGTCCAGTGAGCGCTCCGGCTGGCCGGTCTCGGGATCGAGCGACTTGAGCGCGTCGCCGGAGGCGAACCAGATGCGGCTGCCGTCGAAAGTGACGCCGGCGACGCGGTCGACGCCCGGGAAGGGGCCGTACTCTCGAATGATCTCGGCACGCAATCGACGCATGCCCCCACGTTAATCAATCGGCAGCGGCGCGGGGAGTAACAACGTCGTCGCGAATCCGGGCACGGGCGGCATCAGCCAGCGGCGCGCACGGCCGCGGCCGAACGCCTGCACCTTGCCGGCGGCGGCGAGCGCGTCGAGCGCGCGCTGCACGGTCCGCTGACTGCTGCCAAGCGCGAGCGCCAGCGCCGAGCTCGACCACGCTTCGCCGTCGTTGAGGAAGGCGAGTACCGCCGCCTGCTCGCCCTCGACCGGCTGCGCCAGGACGACGACCTCGCGTGCGCGTCGCGGTGCGAGCGCGAAGCCGCGCTTCGTCGCGTTCACCGCCGCGATCGGCCGCAGCAGCGCCCGCAGGCGGCCCACGTCGACACGCAGCCGCGCGCGGTGCGAATCGTCGACGAATTTCGATCCGAAGGCGCGCGCGATGAGCGCGTCCCGCGGCACTTCATCGGGCCACGCTTCGCTCAACGCGCGCACGAGCGCGAACAGCACCGGTTTGGTGGCCAGCGGGATCACGGTCGCGCGGCTGCGGACCAGATGACGGCAGGCGTCGACGATGAAGGCCTGCGACGCGAGCAAGGCTTCGACGTCGTCGAGCAGGAGCAGCCGCTCACGGCCGTTCGCGACCAGTCGCGCGGCGGGCGTCGTGAGGGCGGCGGCGGCGCCGGCGACTTCCGCGGCCAGCGCCGGGATGCGCGCGTCACGCGCGGCCGCCTGCGCGCGACTCAGCGCCGCGCGCGCGTCCGCTGCTCGTAGCCGCCGCAGCGCGATGCCCGCGACGATGAGGTCGTGCACGGCGCGCGACGCCGGCGGAAACGGTGAGGGGTCGAAGTCGGCGAGCGCGCGCTCCGCTTCGTCGAGGCGTCCGATCAGCAGCAGCCGCCGGATTTCGAGATAGCGCGCGTGTGCGGCGTTGACGCGGTCGCCGTGCGCGTCGAGCGTCGTCCGTGCGGCGGCAAGCGCGCGGGCGGGCCAGCCGAGATCGCGCGACGCGAGCGCAATCTCCGCCTCGGCGACGACGCAGCGGGCGCGCGACACCGTTTCGCGCGATCCGAACGCGCGTCCGGCGCGGCGCAGCAGCGTGCGCGCCCGCGGCAGATCGCCGAGCTGCGCCATCGCGATCCCGCGCAGCGCCAGCGCCGCCGCATCGTCGCGCAGCGCGACCCGCTTCAGCGCGCCGAGCGGATCGCCGGCCGCGAGCGCCCGCGCCGCCGCGGTGATCAGCGAGTCCACCGGAATCGCGCCACGCTTGTCACTCCCACCGTCTGCACGCCAGGCGCTAAATCTATCTCACGGCCGCGCACCAGCGCGGGCCGGTTCGGCGGCAAGCGTGATGAAGGCAACCAACGAAGGAGATGACCGCGATGACGAAGCACAGCATTGGCACGCGTGAACAGTGGCTCGCGGCTCGGCTCGAGCTGCTCGAGACCGAGAAGGAGCTGACGCGACGGAGCGACGAGGTGGCGGCGCGGCGGCGCCAGCTGCCCTGGGTCCGCGTCGACAAGACGTACCGGTTCGATACCGATCGCGGCGAGGCCACGCTCGCCGATCTCTTCGAGGGACGATCGCAGCTCCTCGTCTATCACTTCATGTTCGGGCCCGACTACACCGCGGGCTGCCCGTCGTGCTCGTCGATCGCCGACGGCTTCAACGGCATTGCCGTCCACCTCGCGCATCACGACGTGATGCTGATGGCCGTGTCGCGGGCGCCGCTCGCCAAGCTGCAGGCGTTCAAGCAGCGCATGGGCTGGACCTTCCCGTGGGCGTCGTCGTTCGGCGGCGACTTCAACGCCGACTACGCCGTCGAGTTCAGCGAAACGCAGCAGCGCAACGGCGGCATCGAATACAACTACCGGCGCGAGAAGCCGTGGACCAGCGAGAGCGGCCGCGGCACGCTGCCGTACGCGACGATGGCCGGCACCGATCCCGCGACCTACACGCGCGAGCGTCCGGGCGTCAGCGCGTTCACGCTCCAGGACGGCGTCGTCTATCACACCTATTCCGCGTACGCGCGTGGCGTCGACGGCCTGTGGAACATGTATCAGTGGCTCGACCGCGCGCCGCTGGGACGCAACGAGTCGGGCCTGTGGTGGCGTCACCACGATCGCTACGAGGACTAGGCCATGCCGATGCCGGGCGGCTGGACGATGTCGATGGCATGGATGCGGATGCCCGGCCAGACGTGGGCCGACGCAGCCGCGATGTTCGCCGGCATGTGGATCGCGATGATGGTGCCGATGATGCTGCCGTCGCTCATCCCGATGTTGCGGCGCTATCGCCGCGACGTCGGCGCGATCAGTGGAATTCGCCGCGGCGCGCTCACCGCGATCGTGACCGCGGCCTACTTCGCCGTCTGGACGCTGTACGGGCTCGCGGTATTTCCCGTCGGCGTCGCACTCGCGGAACTCGCGATGCGCCAGCCGGCGCTCGCGCGCGCCGTGCCGATCGCAGCCAGCGCCGTCGTGCTCGCGGCCGGCGCGCTGCAGCTCACGGCGTGGAAGGCGCGTCAGCTCGCGTGCTGCCGGGCACCGGCGCACCAACCGGCGCCGCCGGCCGATGCGGCGACAGCGTGGCGACACGGCGTGCAGCTTGGCTGGCAGTGCGGGCGCTGCTGCGCGAACCTGATGGCGATTCTGCTGGTCGTCGGTATCATGGACTTTCGCGCGATGGCGGTGGTGACCGCCGCCATCACGCTCGAGCGGCTCGCGCCGGCCGGTGCGCGCGCAACGCGTGCCATCGGCCTCGTCGCCGTCGGCCTGGCAGCGGTCGCGATCGCGAGGGCCGCCGGGCTCGGCTAATCGACCATGACGCAGAACATCTACGACGATCCGATCTTCTTCGGCGAGTACGCCCGCCTCGACCGATCGCTTCAGGGGCTCGACGGCGCGCCGGAATGGCCGGCGCTGCGCGCCTTGCTGCCGGATCCGCGCGGCCTGCGCGTGCTCGATCTCGGCTGCGGCTACGGCTGGTTCTGCCGCTGGGCGAGCGAGCGCGGCGCCGCGCGGGTACTCGGCATCGACGTCTCGGCGCGCATGCTGCAGCGGGCGCGCCGCGACTGGCCAGCCGATGGTATCGAGTACCGGCGCGCCGATCTCGAAGACGTCGACCTTCCGGCGGCGTCGTTCGATCTCGTCTACAGTTCGCTGGCGTTCCATTACCTGACGCGGCTCGCCGATCTCGCCGCGCGGATTCACGCCGCGCTCGTCCCCGGCGGCCGTCTCGTCTTCTCCGTCGAGCATCCGATCGCCACCGCGTCGCACAATCCAACCTGGGTCCAGCGCGAGCCCGAACCGATCTGGCCGGTCGATCATTATTTCGACGAAGGGCCGCGGACGACGAGATGGCTGGTCGAGGGCGTGCTGAAACAGCACCGCATGCTCGGGACCTATTTCGAGATGCTGCGGACCGCAGGCTTCACGGTCACGCACGTAATCGAGTGGGGCCCGACGCCGGAGCAGGTCGCGGCGCGGCCGGAGTGGGCCACCGAGCGCGAGCGTCCGCAATTCCTGCTCGTGGCGGCGGTGCGATCCTGAGGTCGAGAGCACCCGTGCGATCGGCAAAAATGGTGTGCATTCGTGCGGCAACGAATCGGTCGGCAATGCGGTAGAATCGCCGAGCCTCCACACCATGCCCTGGAAATGTCCGGCCTGTCAGATGCAAATCCGGCATCTGGAACATGAGGATCGGCCCCGACCCGATCAACGTTATCGGTGTCACATTTGCCGATTGGAGCTCGTGCTCGATCCGCGGACCGACCGATTGCGCGTCGCGTCCACGCACAGCGACGAACCGAACCAGCGGCAGCGCGACACGAACTGATCCCCGGATGGTGACAACCAGCGCCGCCGCTCAGTGAAGCAGCAGATCGTGCAGCCGCGCCGCGAAGTCGTGGACGCGATCGATCTGCGACCGCGTCGTGAAGCAGGCAAACGCCGTGGCGCTGACCGCGCGCGTGCGTCGATCGAGGATGGCGGATAGCGCGTCCGGCACGACGGGACACTCGCTGAGCAGGCCGCACAGGCACGCCCAGGCTGGCGTATCGAGGATGGCGATGACCTCGAGCGACTCCGCGACGCGCCACGGCGTCCCTGCGGCGCGCTCGCGGGTGAGCTCGCGGCGCAGGCGATCCAGATCGCTGTCCACGTCGTCGTCCACCGTGCGCAGCCTGGCGAGCGTGGCGATCAGTTCATCGGCGATGAAGAGGCTGACCTCTTCGTGCAGCAGGCGCCAGCCGGCTTCGAATTCGGCAATCAGGTCGTGCGCCATGAGAAATGCGTCCGGCAGCTGGCCGCGATCGAGACCGAGGTTGCAGACGCCGACCGCCGCGTCCCACGCTTCCTGAATCGTGAACGCCCGCCCGTGCACCGAGCAGCCGGCCATGAGCGCGTTCGCCAGAAACGTCAGCTCCTGGTTGCGCGAGAGGTACGCGGCCGGATGCGCCGTGAAGATGTATTCCATGAGCGGCTCGAGCGGCGTCAGCCGCGCCGCATCGCCGGCCGCCGGGCCGAGCAGCGCGCGCACGCCGTCGGAGTGCGCCGGCGCGATGCCGGCTTCGGCCATCACCTCCGCGACGGTGTCGAGCGAGGCCGCGAGGTCGGCGTCGGCGACCGCGGCGGCGCGATCGTCAGACGGCCCCGGTTCGTTCGGCGAGGCGATCGACTCGTTGAGATCGCGGAAATAGGCGGCGGCGATCGGGTTGGCCGCCGGCGACGGACCTCGCCTCGGCTGTCGCGCCAGCTTCAGGAAGGCGCGCGCATCCTCCGCCGACAGGTAGCCGTGCCGCGTGCGCCGCTGCTCGCGCTCGAGCGCCGCGTCGTGGAGCGCCTGTTCCGGCGCCAGCAGCAGATCGTCGAGGCCGTCCTGCTCCGGAGTCGAGTGGGACAGGTCCCGGCAGCCTGTCATCAGCGCGTGGAAGGCGCGGGGGCGCTCGTCGCTGAGCGTTCCCAGCAGTCCGACGATTGCGTCCCAGGTGTCGGCGGTGCGCGCGCGAATCACGTAGCCGCCGACTTCGCACTCGCAGTCGTTGGACGGCCGTGGACCATTCCACTCGTGCTCGTCGTCGCTCGACATGGTCGGCTCGAAGATGCCGGGGTCGAACACGCGCACGTAGCGCGACAGCGCGGCGACGGCGAGGCTCTCGTCCATCTCCGCGATCACGCGCGCGGCGACCGCCTCGCCCTCTTCCACCAGCGCTTCGAGCCAGTCGCCGAATCGCGCCACATCGAACAGTTCGGCGCCGCCCGCGGCGGCGGGACGCCACAGATCGAGATCGAGGATCGCGGTGACCTGCTGCGGCGTCGCCGCGGCGACGAGCGCACCGCAGGCCTCGAGGCCGTGGTGGCGGATCACCTGGTGCAGGACGTCCGCCGAGAGGCGCGAAACGACCTGCGCGAGGTGCGGCGTGTCGATCAGGCGCGCGAGCGCGCTTTTCGAATCGGAGTGGTGTCTGTCGCGACGAGGAAGGTCGGCGCGCTTCGACATGAGCCGCCGATGATAGAGGCTGCGCGGGTGAAGAAACAGTCTTGAACTTCGAAGGCCGTTATCGGATC
>Ga0070686_100001489_pt1 | contig 13188 bp, 15 predicted proteins | sample KBSS23LmetaG_FD_65654 | JGI IMG/M metagenome (GOLD analysis project Ga0070686, IMG submission 65654) | Switchgrass rhizosphere microbial communities from Kellogg Biological Station, Michigan, USA - KBS S2-3L metaG | ecosystem: Host-associated > Plants > Roots > Rhizosphere ...
CCGCGCTCCGCGGCCGCCGAGAGGACGCGTTCCGCGGATGGGACATCGAGTGCAAGAGGCTTCTCGATCAGCACCGGGCGGCGCGCATCGATGGCGGCCAGCGCGATTTCGGCGTGCGCGGCGGGCGGCGCGGCGACGATCAGCGCATCGACATCGTCGTCGCGGACGAGCTCGCGCCAGTCCGCCAGGACACGGCAACCCGGCGGCACGAAAGAAGCGGTTCCAGGATTGCGGCTCGCGACGCGCGTGAGCTGCAGGCCGCCGAGTCCGACGATGGTGCGGATGTAGTTGCGGCCCCAGGGCCCGGCGCCGATCAGGCCGAGGCGCAACGGCTTCAACGGTGGTCCGCTCCTGTTCGGCTGGAAAGGCCTCTATCTTAGCCGGAGAGCACGATGCAGGTCGTGGACGAATGCGCGTACAGCTTGCCGGCCGCGTCCTCCAGGCGTCCTTCCGCGGTGGCCATCCGCTTGCCGACGTGCAATGTCTTGCCGATCGCGCGCAGCTTTCCCGTTTGCGTGGTGATGGCCCGCACCAGGTTGGTTTTTGCCTCCAGCGTGGTATAGCCCGAGCCCGCCGGCATATGCGTTTGAACCGCGCAGCCCATCGCCGAATCGAGCAGCGTCATGGCGAGGCCGCCGTGCACGACGCCGATCGGGTTGTAATGGCGCTCGCCCGGAACGATTTCAAACACGGCGTGGCCCGGCTCGACTTCCACGAGGTGAAAGCCGAGCAGCGCGGCGATCGGCGGCGCGGGGAAGCGGCCGTCGCGGATCCCGCGCAGGAATTCGATGCCGCTCATCGTGCGCCCGGCGGCGGCCAAGGGCAGCGGATCGCTCCATTCGACGGTCAGGCTGCGCTTGCTTTCCCCGCTCATTCGTCTTCCTTCCTCAATAGAGTGGCGATGGGTTCGGCATGGCGGGGGCTGCGACGTCCGCGACGCCGGAGCGGCCCGCAATGAATTCGGCGGCGAGCGAAGCGACGCGCTCATCCTGGAGGATGCGGCGATGGCCCAGGCCATGCGTGCTGTAAAGGCGCGCGCCGGGCCAGCCGCGTGCAAAGCTCGCGCCCTGGTGCCAGGGCACTGTGCGGTCGTGGCGGTCGTGGATCACGAGCGCAGGCGCGGTGAGGCGCGGCGCGAGCTTTGCCGGGTCGAGGTCGGCCCAGCGCACCCCGAAGCGCTCCTCGATGGCGGACTGCATCGCCGCGACGACCCGCTGCGGAATCCAGTGCCAGCGCGCGAACTGCCGCGAGAAGAACGAAAAGTCGAGCGAGGCGCCGATGGTGACCACGCGGCCCACGCGCAGGCCGTGCGCGATGGCGAGCGCCGTGCCCGCCCCGCCCATCGAATGCGCGATCACCCCGTGCACGCCGCCATGATGCCAGGCCACCTCGGTCATCACTGCGGCGAAATCAGGCAGGCCGGTGAGCCTGCCCTCGGAAACGCCATGCGCCGGCTGATCGTAGGCGATGACGCGGTAGCCCGCGCAGAGCAGCGGAAAGACGAAGCCGCGCATCTGCGCCGCGTGACCGCCCCAGCCGTGGGCCAGCAGGACGGCGGGAGCGTTCCTCGATCCCCAGCGCCACGTGACGATCGCGCGGCCCTTGTGCTCGACGATTCCCGAGCGCGCGTCGATGAGGTCGAGCGCCGCGGCCGCGGCGTCCGGGGCGCGCGGCGGCGTGAGGAACAAGCGCTCGGCGAGCGCGCCGGCGAGCTCGGGGAAGATGAAGCGCGAGGCAGCGAAGCGAACGTTCGTGCTAATTTTTGGCAGGGCGGCGGAGAGCGACATGAGTTTCCTTTCCTTCTAGCGCGCGGCGGCGCGCAGCGGCTTGGCGGGCGCGACGTGGCGCGCGAACAGCGACTCGAGCGCGGCGAGCGCACGCGAGCGGGCCTTCGGATAGCCGAGCAGGCGGCGATGGTGGTGCACGACGAGCGCGATGCCGAACATCTCGAACGCCAGCTGCTCCGGGTCGGTGTCCGCGCCGAGCTGGCCTTCGTCGATCGCCTGGCGCACGCCGCGCTTCAGCGTCTCGCTCCAGGTGCGCTGGCCGGCGGCGAGCATGTCGCGCACCGGCCCGGGCTTGTCGTCGAACTCAGCCGCGCCGCCGATCATCGGGCAGCCTCCGGGGAGCTCCGCCGATTCGGTCCAGTCGAGCCAGTTGACGAACATCGCGCGCAGGCGCGGCGTGCCGCGCGGGTGGTCCATCGCCGGCTTGAAGACGACCTGGGTGAATTCCTGCTGGCCGTGGGCGAGGACGGCAAGCAGCAGCTCCTCGCGCGAGCCGAAGTGGGCGAACAGCCCGGACTTCGACAGCCCGGTCGCCTCGGCGAGCGTGCCGATCGTCAGGCCTTCCAGGCCGGACTTGCTGACGATCTTCAGCGCCTCGTCGAGGATCGCGGCGCGGGTGCGCTCGCCTTTGGTGGAAGCCATCGGCGATAAAATAGTACGATCGTTCTAAAATGTCAATCGCGGGCCGGCCGCCTACGCGGCGGCGCGGTGCGGCGCTCCGGCCAGCGCCTTCTGCAGGTAGCGTCCGGTATAGCTCGAGGGATTGGCCGCGACCTGCTCGGGGGTACCTTCGGCGACGATGCGGCCGCCGCCGTCGCCGCCTTCCGGCCCGAGGTCGACGATCCAGTCGGCCGTCTTGATGACGTCGATGTTGTGCTCGATCACGACCACCGTGTTGCCGGCGTCGCGCAGCCGGTGCAGCACATTGAGGAGCAGCTGGATGTCGTGGAAGTGCAATCCCGTGGTCGGCTCGTCGAGGATGTAGAGCGTGCGGCCGGTGTCGCGCTTGGAAAGCTCCAGCGAAAGCTTGACGCGCTGCGCCTCGCCGCCGGAGAGCGTCGTGGCCGACTGGCCTAGGCGCAGATAGCCCAGGCCCACGTCGAGTAGCATCTGCAGCTTTCGCTGGATGGCGGGCACCGCGGCGAAGAACTCGGCTGCCTCGCCGACCATCATCTCCAGGACTTCGTGGATGTTGCGCCCTTTGTAGCGGACCTCGAGCGTCTCGCGGTTGTATCGCTTGCCGTGGCAGACATCGCACGGGACATAGATGTCGGCGAGGAAGTGCATTTCCACCTTTGTCACGCCGTCGCCCTGGCAGGCTTCGCATCGCCCGCCCTTGACGTTGAACGAGAAGCGCCCGGCGTCATAGCCTCGCTGGCGTGCCTCGGGCACGCCGGCAAATAGCTCGCGGATCGGCGTGAACAGTCCGGTGTAGGTGGCCGGGTTCGAGCGCGGCGTGCGGCCGATCGGGCTCTGGTCCACGTTCACTACCTTGTCGAGGTTCTCGAGGCCGCGCACCTCGTCGTGAGGCGCCGGCTCCGTCGACGCGCCGTAAAGATGGCGCGAGGCGGCGGCGTACAGCGTGTCGTTGATCAGGGTCGACTTGCCGGAGCCCGATACGCCGGTGACGCACACGAACAGGCCGAGCGGAAGATCGAGGTCGACCTCTTTCAGATTGTTGCCGCGCGCCTTCTCGACGAGCAGCCGGTTCTTGTCGGGCCGGTTGCGCAGGCGCGGCACCTGGATCGACAGCTGCCCCGAGAGATAGCGCCCGGTGAGCGAGTCGCCGTTGGCGATTACCTCCTTCGGTGTGCCTGCGGCGACGACCCGCCCGCCGCTCTCGCCGGCGCCGGGGCCCATGTCGACGACGAAATCGGCGGCGCGGATCGCCTCCTCGTCGTGCTCCACGACGATCACCGAGTTGCCCAGGTCGCGCAGCCGCTTGAGCATCTCGATCAGGCGTGCGTTGTCGCGCTGGTGCAGGCCGATGGACGGCTCGTCGAGCACATACATCACGCCGGTAAGGCCGGAGCCGATCTGGCTGGCGAGCCGGATGCGCTGCGCCTCGCCGCCGGAGAGGGTCTCGGCAGAGCGTCCGAGCGTCAGGTAATCCAGGCCCACGTTGACCAGGAACTCCAGGCGGCTGGCGATCTCGCGCACGATGCGCTCGGCTACCTGGCCCTTCGCGCCCGCAAGGCGCAAGTCGCGGAAGAACTCGAGCGTGTTGCGCAAGGCAAGGGCAGACACTTCGTGCAGCGTCTTGTCCGCGATCTTTACATGGCGCGCTTCGCGGCGCAGCCGGGCACCGCCGCATTCCGGGCACGTGCAGGTGTTGCGATACTTGCCGAGCTCCTCCCGCACCACCGCCGAGTCGGTCTCGCGATAGCGGCGCTCGAGGTTCGGCAGCACGCCCTCGAACGCGTGCTCCTTCAGCGTGGCACGGCCTCGCTCCCCGACATAGCGGAACGCGATCTTCTCCTTGCCCGAGCCCTCGAGCACCACCTTCTGCACTTCGTCGGGCAGCATTTCCCAGGGTTGCTCGGTATCGAAGCCGTAGTGCCCGGCGAGCGACTGGAGCATCGAGTAATAAAAATGGTTGCGCCGGTCCCAGCCGCGGATCGCGCCGCTGGCAAGGGAAAGGTTGGGGTGCGCGACGATGCGCTTCGGATCGAAGAACTCGATCGTGCCCAGGCCGTCGCAGCGGGGGCAGGCGCCCATCGGGTTGTTGAAGGAGAACAGGCGCGGCTCGAGCTCGGGCAGCGCGTAGTCGCACGCCGGGCAGGAAAAGCGCGCCGAGAAGAGGTGCTCCTTGCCGCTGTCGACTTCGACGGCGAGCGCGCGACCGTCGGCATGGCGCAAGGCCGTCTCGAACGACTCGGCGAGCCTCTGGCGCGCTTCGGGCTGCACGCGCAGCCGGTCGATGACCACGTCGACCGAGTGCTTCAGGTTCCTGGCGAGCCGCGGCGACGTGTCGAGGTCGTGCACCTTGCCGTCGATGCGCACGCGGGTGAAACCCTGGGCGCGCAGTTCTTCGAGCAGGTCGGCCTGCTCGCCCTTCCTGCCCGCGATCACGGGCGCGAGCAGCATGAGCCTCGTGTCCTGCGGCAGGGCCATCACCTGGTCGATCATCTGCGTGACGGTCTGCGACTGGAGCGGCAGGCCATGCACCGGGCAAAACGGCGTGCCGGCCCGCGCATATAGAAGGCGCAGGTAGTCGTGGATCTCGGTGACGGTGCCGACCGTCGAGCGAGGATTGTGGCTCGCCGCCTTCTGCTCGATGGCGATGGCGGGCGAAAGCCCCTCGATCAGGTCGACGTCGGGCTTCTCCATCAGCTGGAGGAACTGGCGCGCATAGGCGGAGAGCGACTCCACATAGCGGCGCTGGCCCTCCGCATACAGCGTATCGAAGGCGAGCGAGCTCTTGCCCGAGCCGGAAAGGCCGGTGATCACCACCAGCCGGCCCTTGGGAAGGTCGAGGCTGACGTCCTTCAGATTGTGGGTGCGCGCGCCGCGGATTCGAATCGAATCCATAGTGTGAAGACGAAGAAGGGAAACTTGCTACTATAGCGCGCTTCGTTTTCCCGCCGACAGTCTCCATGAACCCCGAACGCATGAGCGCCGCCGAAGTACGCGCGGGCGCGAGCCTCGCCGGCGTCTTCGGCCTGCGCATGCTCGGGTTGTTCTTCATCCTGCCGGTGTTCGCCGTGCATGCGCCTTCGCTTGAAGGGGGCGACAACCTCACGCTGGTCGGCCTGGCGCTCGGAATCTACGGGCTCGCGCAGGGAATCCTGCAGATCCCGTTCGGCATGGCTTCCGATCGATGGGGCAGGAAGCCGGTGCTTTATTGGGGACTCATCGTCTTCGCCGCCGGCAGCTTTGTCGGCGCGGGGGCGACGGACATCTGGACCGCGATCGCGGCTCGGGCGCTGCAGGGCGCCGGCGCGATTTCCTCGGTTGCGATGGCGCTCGCCGCCGACCTGACCCGCGAGCAGCACCGCACCAAGGTCATGGCGATGATCGGATCGACGATCGGACTGATGTTCGCGCTTTCGCTGGTGGGCGCGCCGCTTCTCTATCGCTCGATCGGGATGGACGGGCTTTTCATCCTGAACGGGGTGCTGTGCCTCGTTGCCATGCTGATCGTGCGCTTCCAGGTGCCGGATCCGCCAGTCATCCGAGCGAAGAAAAGGGCGGGCGGGTCGCTGCGCAGCGGGTTGCTCGACGCGGAGCTGCTTCGCCTGAACGCCGGCATCTTCATCCTGCACATCGTTCTTTACGCGATGTTCGTGGTCGTGCCGCCGATCCTGGTGGAGTCCGGCCTCGAGCTCGCCGCGCACTGGAAGGTCTATCTGCCGGTGGTGCTGGTGTCGTTCGTGTTCATGGTGCCGGCGATTCTGTATGCCGATCGTCGCAACCGCTCGAAGAACGTGCTGGTCGGGGCGGTCGCGCTGCTCGCCTGCGCCGAAGCGCTGCTGTCGATGATGCACGCCGGCATAGGCGTGCTCGCCGTCCTGATGCTGGCGTTTTTCGTCGCCTTCAACGTGCTGGAGGCGCTCCTGCCCTCGCTCGTGTCCCGCCTGGCTCCGGCCGAATCGCGCGGCGTCGCGATCGGTGTTTACAACACGACTCAAACGCTCGGAGTGTTCTTTGGCGGGCTCCTCGGTGGCGCCGTGGCCAAGTACTATGGGACTACCGCGGTATTCGGCGTATGCGCCTTGCTAGTCGTACTATGGCTTCTTCTCGCCTTGGGCATGCGGCCCCTTCCGGCAGTCAACGAGGCTTCGCGCGCGGCGTTGTGAGGACATCATTCAAGGAGACGTGACATGGCATCCATTAACAAGGTGATCATCGTCGGCAACCTCGGGGCAGACCCTGAGACGCGCTTTCTTCCGAGCGGCGAGGCGGTGACCAACATCCGCGTCGCCACCACCGACCGCTGGAAGGACAAGGCCAGCGGCGAGATGAAGGAAGCCACCGAATGGCACCGCATCTCGTTCTTCGGCCGCCTCGCCGAAGTTTCGGGCGAGTACCTGAAGAAAGGCTCGCAGGTATATGTCGAGGGAAGCCTGCGCACTCGCAAATGGCAGGACAAGGACGGGCAGGATCGCTACAGCACCGAGATCCGGGGCGACGTGATGCAGATGCTTGGGCGCCGCGAGGGCGGCGGTGAGCCGCGCCCGGTGGCCGATATGGGAGAACGCGGAGAACGCGCCGAGGCCAAGCCGGCGGCGGCGAAGCCCGCACCGGCGAAGAAGCCGGCCGGGAAGTTCGACGACATGGAAGACGATATTCCTTTCTAAACAGCGATATAATCGCTGCATGCCGATCTACGAATATCGCTGCGGGGAATGCGGGCACCAGGCAGAGCATCTGCAGAAGGTGTCGGAGAAGCCGCTCTCCAAATGCCCGGCCTGCGGCAAGAAAACCTACAAGAAGCAGCTGAGCGCCGCCGGCTTCCAGCTCAAAGGCAGCGGCTGGTACGCAACCGACTTCAAGACCACGGGCAAGAAGCCGCCCGAGAAGAAGGCGGACCTCAAGTCCGAGGCCAAAGGCGACTCGAAGCCTGAAGCGAAGAGCGACTCGAAGAGCGAGTCGAAGCCCCAAACCAAGAAAGCGGCCACCCCGGCCGTGAGCGACTGACGCCGGGCGCGAACGCTATCCGGCCCGGCACCTGCCGGGCCTTTTCATTTCTGCGAGCGTGAAGAAATACTTCATCACCGGACTGCTGATCTGGATCCCGCTTGCCATCACCATCTGGGTGCTGAAGCTGGTGGTGGACGTGCTCGACCAGTCGCTGCTGCTGCTTCCCGACCGGCTGCATACCGAAAACTGGCTTGGCTTCCATCTCCCGGGGCTGGGCGCCGTGCTGACGCTGGTCATCGTGCTGCTCACGGGCATCTTCGCCACCAATTTTTTCGGCGCGCAGCTGGTGCGGATCTGGCACCAGGTGCTGAACCGCATTCCGGTGGTCAACTCGATCTACTCCAGCGTCAAGCAGATTTCGGACACGCTCTTCTCCTCGAGCGGGCAGGCGTTCCGCAAGGCGCTGCTGGTGCAGTGGCCGCATCAAGGCATGTGGACCATCGGTTTTCTCACCGGCACGCCCGGCGGCGACGTCGTGCGCCATATTCCCGAGGACTGCTTGAGCGTCTATGTGCCGACCACGCCCAACCCCACGGGCGGCTATTTCGTCATCGTGCAGCGCAAGGACGTCGTCGAGCTCGACATGACGGTCGATGAAGCGCTGAAGTACATCATCTCGATGGGCGTCGTGCCGCCCTCGCAGCCCTCATCCGGGGGCGGATGATGCGGACGCATTATTGCGGCGAGATCAATGCCGCGCTGGTCGATCGGGTGGTCACCCTCGCGGGGTGGGCCCACCGCCGTCGCGACCACGGCGGCGTGATCTTCGTCGACCTGCGCGACCGGGACGGCCTGGCGCAGGTCGTGTTCAATCCCGACCGCAAGGAAGCCTTCGCCGCCGCCGAGCGCGTGCGCGGCGAGTTCGTCCTCAAGGTAACCGGCAAGGTGCGCCGGCGCCCGGAAGGCACCGTCAACCCGGACCTCAAGTCGGGCGAGGTGGAAGTGCTGGTGCACGAGGTCGAGATCCTCAATCCCTCGGCCACGCCGCCGTTCCAGATCGACGACGAGAACCTGTCCGAAACCGTGCGCCTCGAGAACCGGGTGCTCGACCTGAGGCGCGAGGCAATGCAGAAGAACCTGCGCTTGCGGCACCGCGCGGCGATGGCGGCGCGGCGCTTCCTCGACGGGCAAGGCTTCATCGACATCGAAACGCCGTTCCTCTACAAGTCCACGCCGGAGGGCGCGCGCGAGTTCCTCGTGCCTTCGCGCCTGCACGACGGGCAGTTCTACGCGCTGCCCCAGTCGCCCCAGCTCTTCAAGCAGATGCTGATGATCGCCGGCTTCGACCGTTACTACCAGATCGTGAAGTGCTTCCGCGACGAGGACCTGCGCGCCGACCGGCAGCCCGAGTTCACCCAGATCGACATCGAGACCTCTTTCCTCGCCGAGGGAGAGATTCGCGCGCTCATGGAGCGCTTGGCGCGCCAGATGTTCAAGGACGCGGCGGGAATCGACCTGCCGGATCCGTTTCCGGTGATGCGCTATGACGAAGCCATGCGCGACTACGGCAGCGACAAGCCCGACCTGCGCGTGCCGCTCAAGCTCGCGGAGCTCACCGACGTGATGCGGGACGTCGACTTCAAGGTTTTTTCCGCGCCTGCGAGCGCCCCGGGCGGCCGCGTCGTCGCGCTCAATGTTCCCGGCGGCGGCACGCTCACGCGCGGCGAGATCGACGCCTACACCGATTACGTGAAGACGCTCGGAGCCAAGGGCCTGGCCTATATCAAGGTCAATGAGAAGGCGAAGGGCGCCGACGGACTGCAGTCGCCGATCGTGAAGAACCTGCACGCCAAGGCGCTCGCCGCGATCCTCGAGCGCACCGCCGCGGCCGACGGCGACCTGATCTTCTTCGGCGCGGACAAGGAAGCGGCGTGCAACGCGTACATGGGCGCGCTGCGCCAGAAAGTCGGCCACGACCGCAAGCTCGCGCAGGGGGGCTGGCGGCCGCTGTGGGTAGTCGACTTTCCCATGTTCGAGTTCGACGAGGAGGCGAAGGAGTGGAAGGCGCGCCACCATCCCTTCACCAGCCCGAAGGACGGCCACGAGGCGCATATCGGAACCGCACCGGAAAAGGCCTATGCCAAGGCATACGATCTGGTGCTCAACGGCTGGGAAATCGCCGGCGGGTCGGTCCGCATCCATCGCCAGGAAGTGCAGCAGAAGGTGTTCGAGGCTCTGAAGATCAGCCCCGAGCAACAGAGGGCGAAGTTCGGCTTCCTGCTCGATGCGCTGCAGTACGGCGCGCCGCCGCACGGCGGCATCGCCTTCGGCTTCGACCGCACCGTGGCGCTGATGGCCGGCGCCGACGCGATCCGCGACGTCATCGCGTTCCCGAAGACGCAGCGGGGGCAGGACCTCCTGACGGGGGCGCCGACGCCGGTCAACGAGAAGCAGCTGCGCGAGCTCCACATCCGCCTGAGGAATCCCCAGCAGCCGTGAGGCTAGCGGTCGCGCTCTTCGCCGCCGCGTTCTCGCTCGGCGTCCTGGGCAAGGACATACGCTCGAACGATCTGCCGGAGGAGGCGAAGCGCACCCTCCGGCTCATCAAGGAAAACGGTCCGTTTCCCTTCAAGCAGGACGGCGCGACCTTCGGGAATCGCGAAAGGCGCCTGCCGCAGCGTGCCCACGGCTACTACCGCGAGTACACGGTAAGGACGCCGGGCGCGAAGGACCGCGGGCCCCGGCGTATCGTTGCCGGGAACGGCGGCGAGTTCTACTACACGCCGGACCACTACCAAACGTTTTCGAGGGTGCGCGACTGATGGGCAAGCTGCTGCAGCGGCTGCAGGATCCTTCGCGTTCCGGCGTCTACCGGGTTCGCCGCGACAACGAAGTGCTCGACGCGTTGCGCGAAGGTGGAATCACGGGGACCAGGATCTCGCTCAAAGGCGTCGGCACGAAGGATGCATTGATGTCGCGTCTCGGCCAGGCCCTTTCACTACCGGACTGGTTCGGCGAGAACTGGGACGCGCTCGAGGATTGCCTCACCGAAGTGCGCGGCTATCTGCTCTTCTACGACTACCAGGACCTTGCGGTGGACGATCTCGGAATTCTGATGGATGTACTGGCCTCCAGCGCCGAGTCCGGAATGAAACGCGGCGAGCCGTTCTTCGCCGTGTTCGTCGATCCGCATGGCGCGCTGGACGCGGACGACCTCTTCCGCGAAGCGTGAGCCACAAGCTGCCGGTTTCCGTGCTGGTCGTCGTCCATACGGCGGAGCTGGACGTCTTGCTGCTGGAACGCGCTTCCCATCCCGGCTATTGGCAGTCCGTGACCGGGTCCCTGGACCGGCTCGACGAGCCCCTCGCGGATGCGGCGGCCCGGGAAGTGCTGGAGGAAACCGGCATCGCTGCCGGGCAGGGAAGCCTGACCTCGTGGAATGTTACGAACACGTTTGAAATCTACGCCACGTGGCGGCACCGCTTTGCCCCTGGTGTCACGCACAATGTCGAGCATGTGTTCGGACTGGCTTTGCCGGCGCGCGTCCCGGTGGTTCTTTCGCCGGCAGAGCACATCGCCTTCGCATGGTTGCCGTGGCGCGAGGCCGCGGAAAAATGCTTCTCCTGGTCTAACCGCGACGCCATCATGATGCTGGGCGAGAAATCATGAACCGGCTGCGCGTCGTCACGCTGAACATCCACAAGGGGCTCTCGCAGTTCAACCGCCGCATGGTGCTGCACGACCTGCGCGAAGGATTGCGCGGGCTCGCGCCCGACGTCGTGTTCCTGCAGGAGGTACAAGGACTGAACCAGCGCTTTGCGCTGCGCTTTGCGGTCTCGCCTCCCGGATCGCAGCACGAGTTCCTCGCCGGCGACGACTGGCAGCACGTCTACGGCTGTAACGCCGTGTACGACCATGGCCACCACGGCAACGCCATCCTGTCCCGCTTTCCGTTCCTCTCCTTCGAGAACACCGATGTGTCCGACCACCGCTTCGAGCGCCGCGGGCTGCTGCATTCGGTGGTTTCCGTGCCGGGCTGGCGGCGCAACCTGCACCTGGTGTGCGTGCACCTTTCGCTGCACGAGCGCGGGCGCAACCGCCAGATCGAGGCGATCTCGGGGCGCCTCGAGGAAATCGCCTCGCGCGACATGCCGATCATCGTCGCCGGAGATTTCAACGACTGGCGACATCGCGCGACCTCGATCCTCGAGCGGCGCCTGGGCATGACCGAGGCATCGGTCGCGCACCATGGCCGGGCGCTCGCGACTTTTCCGAGCCTGCTGCCGTTTCTGCGGCTCGACCGGATTTACGTGCGCGGATTCGAGGTTGCTTCGGCGAAGGTGCACCGCGGCAAGCCCTGGTCGATGCTCTCGGACCATCTGGCGGTGAGCGCGGAACTCGAGCGCGCCTGAGGCGCGCTCAGGCGACGAGGCGCAGCCGTCCGGACTCGAGCGCCGGCACCACGGGAAACGCGTCGACGCGGCAGGCGAATTCGACTTCGTGCGCGAGGCCGCGCGCGGCCATCATCCGGCCGATGCGGCAATCGAGGAGCGCCTCGGGAATGCGCGCATGGCGGTAGAAGGCGCGCGCGGCCTTCGCGGCGTCTGACAAGTCGGCCGCCGCGCCCAGGCGCTCGGCGAAGCGCTCGACGAAACAGCCGGCGCCGTAGAAGTCCTCCAGGTTGAAGTTTCCGCCCGAGCCGGAGCAGACGATGAGTACCGTCTCGCGCGGGTGGTGCGTCATTACGTGCTCGACAAGGCGCGCAGCATTGAGCAACGCGCCGCAGTAGACGCGCGCGGCGCCGGCCGCCAGCGTCATGGCGACAGTGCCATTGGTGGTCGAGTAGATCACCGATTTCCCCTCGATCCCGTGGCTGATGAGCGAAAGGGGCGCCGGATGCACGAACCCGGCGAGCGTCTCGGCATAGAGCTCGCCCGACAGCACGTACGAGTCCTGCGCAAGCTCTCCGCCGAGTGCGCGCGCCGCGGCCTCATCAAGCACCGGCAGCACTTCCGCGGCACCGTGGGCCAGCGCCGCGACCATCGTGGTGGTGGCGAAGATGATGTCGAGGACGATGACTACCTTGCCGGGCACGCGGATGCTGTCGAGCTCTTCCTTCTTGGTGAGGACGTGGATCTTGTGGTTCAGCTCGATGTGCGCGCTCATGCGGCAGGCCGGCGGCCGTACATGCCCCAGCCCTCCATGGTGAGAACCGTCTCGCCCGACTGGTTCACCGCTTCCCAGCGATGCTTGACGAGGCCCACGCCGGCGCGGCTTGCCGAGGCGCGCGACTCGATCACAATTCGAGAGTAGGTCAGCGTGTCGCCGGCGCGCACCGGCTTGAGCCAGCGGATGTCGTCGATGCCCGGCGAGCCGAGGCTCACCGTGCGGCCGATATAGTTTTCCACCATCAGGCGCATGCCGACGGCGCACGTGTGCCAGCCGCTGGCGATCAGGCCGCCGAAGGGCGTGTCGCGCGCGGCATCGGCGTCGGTGTGGAACGGCTGCGGATCGAATTGCCTGGCGAAGGCGATGATTTCATCCGTGGCGAAGGTGTGGCGTCCCATCTCCGAGCGCTCGCCGACTTTGAAGTCCTCCCACCAGATCATGCTTGCGACGAAGCCGGCGACGGCGCGATTTTCTCGTAGCCGAGCACGCGTTGGCGCAGGTCGTCGGGCAGCGGCGCGGACTTCATGGTCGACGGATCGGCGTTCACGTACACGAGCTCGGCGGTGACCAGGGGCGCGCCCGCGGCGTCGCGATAGATCTCGAAGCGGAATGTCATGCTGCTGCGGCCCAGGCCCGCCACGCGACAGCA
>Ga0070686_100001490_pt1 | contig 13183 bp, 11 predicted proteins | sample KBSS23LmetaG_FD_65654 | JGI IMG/M metagenome (GOLD analysis project Ga0070686, IMG submission 65654) | Switchgrass rhizosphere microbial communities from Kellogg Biological Station, Michigan, USA - KBS S2-3L metaG | ecosystem: Host-associated > Plants > Roots > Rhizosphere ...
TCCCGCTTCACTGTTCCCATCGTAATAAGTCGAGAATTCTTCGAACCCGGCCTTCACATAACCCTTGTCCGGATCGCTCAAATTCAACTGGAGCGAATAATTGTGCGCGTCGAAAATACCGCGCCCATCCACCTCGAAAATCCCCTTCTTGCCCACGTCCTTCTCGTAATGAAAATCCGTCACCCCGCCCCACACATCGCGGGGCTGGCCGGTGCGTTGTTGAAATGCGCCCCGATCCCCATGCACGAAGTTGCCGCCCATCGAGGTCTCGATCCAGTTGCGCGTCTCTTCATTTTCCGAAGCCGCCGCGTCTGTTTTCTTCTCCTCCTTCTTCGCCTCGGGCGCCGCATCGGCCGCGCGCACGTGTTGAGCTCCGATGACCGCCGCGCCCAGCGCGCAGGTCGCAATGACCATTTGTTTTCCAAAGGTCCGCGGGAAAGGTGTTTGTTTCATATCTCGAGGGCGTAAAAGTTAAAAGCGAAGGGATGAATTAACGTGAGAACCATGCACGGCTTCGTGACAGCCGGACGACCAACACGTCCCCTGCGAAAGACGCGCGCTATGTTCCTGCCCGCCGATGTAAATAACTCCCGGCGTCGGACCTTGTGATTGGAAGTGGCACTTCAAACAAAGATTGGCGTTCCGTTGCACCAACATCTTTTCGTTCACCGTCCCGTGCGGGTTGTGACAGGTCGTGCAACCTTCCCGCGTCGCTTCGTGCTCGAACACGAACGGCCCGCGCTGTTGCAAATGACATTGCGTGCACGTCTCCGCCTCCGACATCAACGAAGTCCCGCCGCCTTTGATCATCGGCCCCTTGTGCGGATTATGACAGTCCGCGCACGACACCTTCCCATTTTCCACCGGATGATGATGCGGCGTCTCGAACTTCGCCTTCATATCCATGTGACATTGGAAACACGTGTCCGCATTCCGGCGCGGATTCAAAATCGTCCCCTTCAACCCGCCCGATTCCTTATGCTTGCTCCCGGGCCCGTGGCACGATTCGCAACCGATCTCATCCGCGTTCGTGCCCAGCGCCTTGATGTGCGCATGCGTCGCCGTCGCAAAATCCTTCGTCAAACTCTGATGACATTCCGCGCACGTTTGATCCCCGATAAACGTGGCGCCCTCGATGTGCGGCGGGATGACAACCGCCCGCTCGACCGACGCGCAGGAGATCAACGTCGCCGCGACCGCAATGCCCAGCGCGCCCAACAAAGCGGCGCGCAGCCATTTGTTCCCTGGTTTCGGTGGAGGTAATGATTGCATAAGGTTGGAGTTCATATCGGGGTTAAACCGTTCCCCGTTCCTTTGGCGATGGTGGTGAAGTGAAATTGCGAGCGGACAAATCGCGGAGCGCCGAACCGACCTTAAGGACTCGTATTCGATTACCGTGCCGACCTGCCGCCCGCTGCATTTTCGATGGCGCTCTCATGTTTTCCCGAGCCGATCATCGACACGCCAACCCCTTTACTCTCTCCCGATTTTGCTCCCTTCTTCTCCTAAATGGTAATCCGCCCACTGGCCTCGCCCCTTTCGTACCACCGAGGGAACAGAGGTTGGTCAAAAAAACCCGCCCGCCACAAGACGACCATGCCAGGACCTGCCAATTCTGGCCTCAAAACGAATTGAGCGTATCGACAAGTTGCCGCAGCCGCCCGTACTGCTTGCGATCGAATCCAAATCCAATTCGCGCGTAGTCCAGGCAATCCTTGTCGTCCATTTCGTCTCGCGTCGGCGCGGTCAAATGAATCCGCTCGCCCGTAATGATGTCAGCGAAATCTTCGTTCAACCCGTCGATCGCCGATTGCGAAGGCGCATGCTTCAACCGCACGATCAGCAAATCCTTCACCCAGCGCGTCGAATGAAAATTCCGATAAAAACGCGTGATCCATTTCACCGCCTGGTCCGGCGAATCGGTATATTGATACAGGCAAAGATCGTCGTTCGAGATCAGGCCGTTTCGCAACAGATGCTCTTTAATATTTTGATCCCACGTCTTCCAATAAGTCCCGCCCGGCTTGTCCATGCAGATCAGCGGCATCAATTGCGACTTGCCCGTCTGCATCAACGTCAGCGCTTCGAACCCTTCATCCATCGTGCCGAAGCCGCCCGGAAAAAGCACGATCGCATCCGAATGCCGAATGAACGTCAGCTTGCGCGTGAAAAAATATTTGAACGTGATCAGCTTCTTATCCTTCAACATCACCGGGTTCGCGCTTTGTTCCCAGGGCAAACGAATGTTCGCGCCGAAACTCATTTCCGTGCCCGCGCCTTCGTGCCCCGCCTGCATGATGCCCGGCCCGGCGCCCGTGATCACCATGAAACCCGCCTCCGCAATCTTCCGCGCGAACTCCACGCATTGCAGATATTCCGTGCGCGTCGGCGCCGTACGCGCCGAACCGAAAATCGTCACCTTTCGCTTGTCCACATAAGGCGCAAACAACTTGAACGCATAACGCAATTCGCGCACCGCCGTGTCGATCACGCGCACATCGCCGCGATGCTGCACGTCCCGCATCAACTTCAACGCCTGCCCGATCAAATCCTCGACCAGATCGGCGTTGTAACCCCCGCCGACGTAATCGATCAAATCATCGATGCGCCGTTGCAAACCCGGATCGAGCGGCGGACGTTCGCGCCGCGTGGTTGGTTCAGCGGCCGTTCTTTCCGAACTGGCCGAATCTCGCGGCGACCGTTCCAGCGGCGCGCGCCGCCGGGGCCTTCCCTTGTCCACATTCTCCATACGCCGACACCTTACCGCGAAATCTGTTTTTTTCAGCGTGAATTTCGCGCAAACTATCCCTGTGTTTCGACCTTGCATCGACCTGCACGAAGGACGCGTCAAACAAATCGTCGGCGGAAGCCTCAGCGATTCCGGCGCGGGCCTGCGCACCAATTTCGTTTCCGAACGCCCCGCCGCGTGGTTCGCCGAACTTTATCGTCGCGATAACTTGCGCGGCGGCCACGTCATCATGCTCGGGCCCAACAACGAAACCGCCGCGCGCGAAGCTCTCGCCGCATGGCCGGGCGGCCTCCAAATCGGCGGCGGCATCAACGCCCAAAACGCCCGTGTCTGGCTGGACGCCGGAGCTTCCCACGTCATCGTCACCTCCTGGGTCTTCCGCGAAGGCCGCCTCCATTGGGATCGCCTGCGCGAACTCATTTCCGCCATCGGCAAAGATCGCCTCGTCCTCGATCTAAGCTGCCGCAAACGCGGCGGAGACTATTTCGTCGTGACCGATCGCTGGCAAAAATTCACCGACCTGATCGTCAACCGCGCCACCCTCGAAACCCTCGCCGCCCACTGCGCCGAATTCCTCATCCACGCCGTCGATGTCGAAGGCCTCTGCCAGGGCATCGACCAAACCCTCGTCACCAACCTCGGCGCCTGGACCCCGATCCCCACCACCTACGCCGGCGGCGCCCGTTCCCTCGAAGACCTCCAAGCCGTCACCGCCCTCAGCCACAACCGCATCGACCTCACCATCGGCTCCGCCCTCGACATCTTCGGCGGACTCGGCATCAAATATTCCGAAGCGGTCCAATTCAATCAAGCGTCCGGTAAAAAAGACATTCCTTGACGATCTGTCCGATATACCGGACGTTAATGAAAGGATGACGAAAGCCGGTACAATTCCCATACCTGCGGCCTACGCGTTGCGAAAACTCGGTCGCGACCTGGCGGTGGCTCGCCGCAAACGGCGCATTTCCACCGCGGACATGGCTTCGCGCCTTTTTGTCAGCCGCGACACCCTCTGGCGCCTCGAACGCGGCGATCCAGTCGTAGCGCTTGGAACTTTCGCAACCGCCGTCTTTATTCTCGGACTGAACGATCGCCTCGCCAATCTTGCCGCTCCGGGGGTCGATGAGATCGGCCTTGGTTTGGAAGAGCGACGTCTGCCCAAACGGATTACGCGCCCCCGGTAATGAGTGTCGAAGTTCACCTCGAATGGAAGGGCCGAACCGAACTAATCGGCCGGCTCCACTCTGCGGATCGAAATCCTTCCGTCTCATTTGAATATGACCGAACATGGCTGGAGCGGGAGGGAGCGTTCTCGATCGACCCGACCTCGATGCCACTGCAACGAAACTCGCTGCATAGCGCGTCTCTGTTCGGCGCCATTCAAGATGCAGGCCCCGACCGCTGGGGCCGAATGTTGATCGATCGCGCGGTGCGCAAAAAAGTCCTCGCGAACAAACCCTTTCACGACCTGAATTACGTCCTCGCGCTGGACGACGCGCCCCGCATTGGAGCGTTGCGCTTTCGTCATGACACGGGAAGTCCATTTCTCGCCCCAACGGTTGGAAAAATTCCGCCGCTCATTCGCTTAAGCGCGCTGCTTCGCGCCACCGAGGCCATCCACACCGAGACTGAGACCGCCGAAGATTTGCGCTTCCTGCTTGGCGCAGGATCGCCGTTGGGCGGGGCTCGACCCAAGTCAGCGGTAACTCTGCCCAACGGACAACTCGCCATTGCCAAATTCCCCAAGCCGGACGACCCGCGCGATATTGCGGCGGGTGAAATCCTCGCGCTCACGCTGGCTGCGAAAGCAGGAATCGATGTGGCCGGGCATCAACTTATTCCAGTCAAAGGACAGAGCGTTGCCGTCATCACGCGATTTGATCGTGACCGAGAAAAAAGAATCCCATTTCTTTCGGCGTCAACCTTAACCGGGTTGCCGCGCGACGAAGTCGGATCCTATACCTTGATCGCGGAAGCCATGCTGGGCCTTGGCGATCGCATTCGAGCGGACTTGTGCGAACTGTGGCGCCGTATGGCCTTCTCGCTTCTGGCCAGCAACTTCGATGACCACTTTCGCAACCACGGTTTCCTCATGCGGGCGGCAGGTCGCTGGGCTCTATCTCCCGCCTATGACATCAATCCCATGCCGGAGTCCGACCGCTTTCGCTGCAACAAAACTCCCATTGCCGAAAACCAGGCGGAATCCACCATCGAGGGCGCCCTCTCCGTGGCTGAATACTTCGGACTCGAATCCGCCGATGCCAGAGCAATTCTCCGGAAGAATTACACGGTCGTCAGCGATTGGCGCAAAACCGGCCGGCAACTGCGCCTCCCCAAATCGACTTTGGACGCCTATGAAAGCGCTTTCGACAACCCATTCATGGATGAGGCCCGTCGTTTGTTGGGGAAATGAGTTCACGGCGCTTCGCGTGGGAATCGGTGAGTTGCAAAAAGGGGGAGAAAGGTTACTTTCCTCTGCATGGCTGAGCCCAAAAAGAAGGGACCTTCGATTCCGAAGGAGCCTCATTTCCCCGATTCGTCCCTCAATGATCTCCTCTCGCGCGATGAGCTGGATCGTTTATCCACATTGCAACTGGTCGATTTGATCGCCAGCAAGCTGCCCAATCGCCATTCGACGTTGCTCGATCTCGTCTATTTGCGGGAGCGCATTTCCGGGCTCGAAGAGATGAATTTCCAGGCGCAACAGGCTCTCGAAAAGATGGACGCCATCATCGAGAAGCTGCGTTCACCCGCGTTTCGCGTCGGCACGATGTTGATGCCGATCGAGCCGGACAAAGCGCACGTCTGCGTGAGCGGCACGGATTACGTTTGCCGGATCGATCCGCAAATTCCGCTGCAAAGTTTGCAGATCGGCCAGCGCGTGTTGTGCAACGAAGCCTTCGCGGTGGTGCAAGGCCTGGGCTTCGACCGCAGCGGACCGATCGTGCGCATCGATGAACTTTTGTCCGATGGCCGTTTGCGCATCGGCCAGGAATCGGGCATGGCGCCGCTGGTGGTGGTTCGGTCGGCGTTGTTGGTGAAGGAAAAGTTGAAGACCGGCCTCGAAGTGCGGCTTGATGCCAATCAGCGCGTGGCGTTGGAAGTGATCGGCGTCGGCAAGCGCATCGAACGTTCGCTCGAACACGTCACCGAGCTTCCGTGGAGTTCGATCGGCGGCCAGGAATCCGCCGTGCAGGCCATTCGCGACACAATCGAGATGCCGCTGTTGCACAAGGATCTGTTCAAGAAATTTCAGTATAACGTGCCCAAGGGCTTCCTGCTTTATGGCCCGCCGGGCTGCGGCAAAACACTGCTCGGCAAGGCGACCGCGTATAATTTGCGGCAGCAAATCAAATCGCAAACGGGTGTCGATCATCCGGAGTTTTTCCTGCACGTCAAAGGCCCCGAAATCTTGAACATGTGGGTTGGCGAATCCGAGCGGCAGGTGCGCGATCTCTTCACCCAATGCCGCGAACGCGCCAATGAAGGTTCGCTCGCGTTTCTCTTTATCGACGAAGCCGAATCGCTCCTCGGAACCCGCCGCGCCGGCCGCTTCAACAGCATGTCCAGCACGATCGTCCCGATGTTCTGCACCGAGATGGACGGGCTCGATCCGTTGCAAAACGTCGTCGTGATTCTCGCCTCGAACCGCGCCGACTTGATCGATCCTGCGATTTTGCGGCCGGGCCGAATCGATCGAAAAATCAAAGTGACGCGTCCCGACGAAGCGGGCGCAAAGCGAATCTACGAAATTTATCTGCGCACCGATTTGCCATTGGCGGAGTCGCCCGAAGAACTCGCGGACGCCGTCAGCAAAGCCCAATACGCTCACACGCCCGAGAACCAATTTCTCGAAGTCCAATATCGCAGCGGACGCAAAGACATTCTCTATCGCGGTCAACTTGCCAGCGGAGCCATCATCGCGGCCGTTGTCGATCGCGCCAAGAGCCTCGCGATCAAACGCGCCATCGAATCCAAAGCCGAAACCAAAATCTCGCGCGAAGATTTGTTGGCCGCCTTGAAGGCCGAGTATTCCGAGAACGATCTCTTCCCCGCGACCGACGTCACCGAAGATTGGTTGAAACTCACCGACTTCGATCCCGACAACGTGATCCGCCTCGGCCCCATCCGCCCGCGCAACCCCGAAATGCGCGCCGGGATTATTTGAAACAAAAGCGCGGCCCCGCGAGCGCTTGCGAAAAAAACGTTTCTTTGGAATATTGAACTTATGAGAGTGCTTCAAATTGACGAGGCCAGGGCTCGATTTGCCGAGCTTTGTGCGGATGCCTTGGGAGGCGAGGTCATTCACCTCCAATTCCCGGGCGGCGCTCTCCTGCAACTCAGCGCTGTCGTTGCTGGCGCGAAGGCGCCTCCCTTTTCCGAGCAGGAATTATTGAAATCCTACGATGATCCGGAATGGGCAGCCTTCGAAAACAACTGTGGTAAGGCCAGCGACTAATGGCCCCCTGGGAAATCTGGACTTACGATTTCCCGCTCGAAGGGACGCATCCGTGCGTCATCTTCGCCAACGCGGCGCGTCTTGCGCATCCATCGATTGATCGCGTAAATATATTATTGTGCCGGACTCTTCGTGCCGGAACGCATCGAGATTTTAAGCCTGCGGAAATTCTTTTGGATCGGGCCGATGGTCTGGATTGGGAAACGTTGTGCCGCGTGGATTCAATGCACTTTGTTCCCAAATCAGGATTACGGGAACGCCGAGGAATTGTTTGCCGTGAACGGCGGAGACAAATTTGCCAACCGATGCTTCAGCTATTTCCTTTTGAGCTCTGAATCCAACGCCGTGATTGAGAGGCGGGTCAGGGTTATTTTTTCGTAAGGAGATTTTTCGCCGCGTTCGTACAGGCAGAGAATGGTTCCGTCCTTGAGGCGCGCCAGACAGGAATAGGCGCTCGGGCCGGGGCATAAGACGCGCGAGGCCGTCCAGGTTTGGCCATCATTTGTGCTGAGTCGGATAGTCATATTCTCACGCTTTTTGCTGGCGGGATTTGCGAAGAGGATTTGGTCGGAAGAGTAGCGCAGGATGCTCGCCTGACAGACGGAATCGACGAGATTGGTGTCGAGCGTGACGGGGGAAAAGGTGAGTCCGCCGTCGGTGCTGGTCGCGATGGCGCGAGCGTTTTTGCCGTGATAGGAACGCATGTTGTGAAGGACGTTTCCATTGGACAGTTCGACCAGGGTCGATTCGTTCGTTTTTTCTTCCTCGATGCCGCCGATGCGCCAGGTCGCGCCGTGGTCGTCGGAATAAATGACGTGCGAACGATACGGATGTTTTGCCGGATCGGAATGGTCGGAGTGATTGGCGGGAATTAATAAACGACCGCTCCTAAGTTGGATGCCGTTGCATGGGCCGGTTGCATACCAGCGCCAATGCGCCTTTTTCACCTCGCTGGTAATATCGCGCGCGCCCGACCAATGTTCGCCGTTGTCCCCCGATTCCATGATGAAAACGCGACGCGTGTCCGTGGACGTTCCGTTTAAGATGGCCTTTTCGGTGTCGGAGCCGCGATTCCATGTTGTGAGCAGAAAAATGGTTCCTGTGATTTCATCAACGACCGGCGCCGGATTGCCGCAGACGTTTTCGCCATCGCTCCGCAGCACGCGCCCATCGCTCCAGGTTCTGCCGCCGTCATTGGAAGTTCGCAGCAACAGATCGATTTTGCCGGAATCGCCCGCGCCCGATTTGCGTCCTTCGCAAAAAGCGAGAACTGTTCCATTGGTGGCGACGACCATCGCCGGGATGCGACAGGTGTGGTAGCCCATGAAGCCCGCCGTAAAGACGTCAATTTCTTCGGAGCGGCTGCCCGCGCAGAGCCCGATCAGCAGTAAAATGAGCGTCAGTGTTTTTGCCATGTGGGTCCGACTTCGGCTTTGGTGACGGGCGGTTTTGGCGGGGCAGGGGTGAGATGCTGATACGAGATGCCAGCATGATTCGGCAGTCCGAGATCTTCCGCCAGATTGTTTTCCCATTTGTAATTGGCGCCTTCCGTTCCTTTCAGAAGAGGAGCCTTGTTAAGCGCGAAGAAATTATCGCGAATGGCGATGTTTTCGGGACGCAAGGTGCGGCCGGAGGTTCCTATGCCGGCATCGAGTTGGATGAGCGGGCCCGGAGAATTGGCAACGATGTTCGAAACAATGAGAATATTGCGCGCCTGGAAATAACCTTTGAGTTCGGAATTTGGAATGCCCGAGGTGATCCAAAAGGCGCCCATCTCCACGGCGCCGATATAATTGTTCGCGATTACGTGATCTTCGCCGATGATGCGAATGCCTCCGGAACCGCGCTTATGTCCGGCGTCGAAATAATTTCCTTCCACACGACAACGATTACCGTGGCGCAGCGTCAAGGTGCCGGCGCAATTCAGGAACGCGTTTTGACGATAGATATTTTCGCAGGATTTACTTGAGATGATTTCCAATTCGCCATCGCATTCGTCGAAAACGTTCAATTCGACGAGCGTCCCCGAATTCGTCATCGATTGGTGGCTGTAGCCAACGCGGATGGTTTCGCCGCCATTTTTCCCGAGCGGCGGGCGATGTCCGAAAAGGTTGTGATCGATGCGATGAAAATTCGCGCGACCTTCGACTTCGACCTGGAAGGTGGGATCGACGTTGGTCTTGCCTGCGAAGTAGCAGTGATCGACGCGATTGGAAAGGCCGTGAAGACGCACGAAAAACTTGTGCGAGCCCCCTTCGATCGCCGTCTCAGTGAGGCGACAATTCGAGCCGAAGAGTTCGATCGCCGGATGGCTCGAGGTAGCGTGATCGAAGCGCAAACCCGAAACGAGAAGACCCTCTCCCTCCACCCGCAACGAAGACGCGCCCGTCAAAATAACCTGCCCGGGCGTTTGCGCGCGCAACGCAACATTGCTCGCTCCCTTTAAATCAATGGCCTGATCCACCCATGCGCCATTCTTCATGACCAGCGCGTCGCCCGCCATCGCGTTCTTTATTTCCCGTGCAATGTCCGCCGCGGACGAGACCGGAATTTCACGCGCGCAAGCCCATTGGGCCGCGGCCAAAAGCCACGCCAAAACGCAACACTTCATCAAAGCTGCATCTCATTTTTCAGCTTCAAAGTCATGTTAAATCGGAACGTGCCGAAGCCTTTGGCGATCATCTCCGGCTCCTCCAAATCGCCGACCAATTTCGTTCCGCTCGCATCGAAGAGACCGCTCTTTTTGAATTCCTCCGCGACCGCAAACGCGAGCCGGCCATTGGCGGACGGATCGTTCGGATTGTTCAAATTCACGGCGCGGAATTTCACGTTGATCGTGACGAGGTTCGTGCTGACCTGCGGCTTCACCACCAACATCGATTGCTCAGCGTTCGCGAACAGGCCCTGCGATTTCATCCATTCATACATGACTGGATTGATCCGACGGACCATTTCGGGATTTTGCGTCATCCAGGTGGGAATTCCGTTCGGTCCAAACAAGGACTGCGTGGGGGCGGCGCCTTCCTGCTCTTCAATATCCTCAACATTCACCGCTCCAAAATTTTCGATCCAAACCCCAACGTCGCGCCCGGGACGGCCGATTTTGTCTTCGACGTTGACGAGCAGCTTGCGCATTTCGACGAGCGCTTCCGGCCAGAAAAAGCGATCGCGCAAATAGCCGGTGTACACTTCCATCTCGTCTTTCGCGCGCTCGACCAGCTTATGCGTTTTCTCCATTTCCTCGGCGCGCTTCTCGATGGGCCGCATGACCTCGTTGAGATGCGCCAGCGCCTCGCGCTTGATCTCCGTGACTTTGCTGTAAAAAAATCCGATGCCAAAAACGACGAGAATCAAACTCGCCATCGTCGCGATGAAGTATGGTTTCTTGCGATCGAACGATTGTTTGGCGCGGATGCTTTTGGGAACGAGATTCAATTCCACCGGGCAACGCGCAATGTTGCGGAGGGCCATGCCGACCACTTCGCCAAGGCTGTGCGCCGATTTCGAAAGCTCCTCTATATTCACCGAAGGCTCGATCGTGATGTTGCGGAGCGGGTTGAAATATTCGATCGCGATGCTCAATTTCTCAGCAAAAAACTGCGCGGTATAGGGCATGATCGACGCTCCGCCCGCGAGGAACAACCGCGTCGGCGCCGATCCACCGTTCTGGCCGCGATAAAACTGGATCGTCTGATTCACCTGGATATGCAGCCGCGTCATCACCTGCCGGGCGATTTTCGAAAGCGCCGCGGCGTGCGGATTTTCCGGTTCTTCATACGAACCGCCCAATCCGACGAAGCCTTCCTTGATTTTGATTTCCTCGGCCTTGGCGAAAGGCATTTTGGTTTCCGCAACAAATTCCTGCGTGATCGTGTTCGCGCCAATACTGATGCTGCGCGCAAACACTTTGCCTTTTTCGAACAACAACACATGGCTGGTGCGCGCCCCGATATCGAGCAACATCGTGCAGCCATCGAGATCGCCGTAATTGTAACGAAACGCATTGCACAACGCGGCGGGCGTCGCATCGACAAGTTCGAGTCTTAGTCCCGCCGCCTCGGAAACTCGAAACATGCTTTCGACGGCATCGGCTTTCATCGCGACCAACATCACCTCAACTTCCCCGGAAGGAGCTGAACCGAGAATCTGAAAATCCCACACCGCTTGATCGAGCGGGTAGGGAATATTCTGCTGCGCCTCGTATTGAATGATCTGCCGGACCTTGTGCGCATCCACTGGCGGCAACTTCACGACCTTCGAAAACACCTGGTAGCCAGGAGCCGAAATATTCGCGCGTTTTGCGGAAAACTCGCCGCTGCCAAAAAGGTCCTGCACGGCGGCCGCGAGAACCTTTTCCCGCTTCGAATCCTGGGCGGCATCAGGCCCGAGCGGTTTGATTTTGAATTGGCGGAGCGAAAGAGCTCCCGAGGCGGCGACGCCGAATTCAGCGGCTTTCAAATTGCCCGCGCCGAAGTCCAGGCACAAAAACGATTTATTGGACATGTTCGTTTGACAGCGGAGGGTGGGTGGGCGTTCAAAGGCACACCTTCTGGGAAGACTGGGACTTACGACGCCAAAATCCCGGAAAGCTTACACACCCTGGCGCAATGCCTAACAACTGTTCTCAGACCGTCGAGAATTCATCACGACGGCCTCTGCGTTACTGTTCAGCTCTTAGGGGTATTCCCCGATCCGAGATTGAAGCGCCGTTCAGGTTGCGAGGGTTGCGTCGGTCCGGCACTGTCGTGGGGTAATGAATTGGACCTCCACCCAAGTGCCCCTGTGGCAGGTTGATTGTTCGGAATTCTGCCGGGTCGGCCGACCGTTCGAAGTGCGGGATGTAAATTTGCCCGAGCACGACCATTTTATCGAATTGTTCGCGACGCGCCACGATCTCAAGTTTGTGCGCAATGGAAGCACGGTTGTTCTGGAACGTTGCGCGGACAGCGAGTTCCCCGGCGAACGCGCCAAAAAAGAGACTTCCGATCTGCGCAGCGTCGCCTGCTAAAAAGCGCGCGCTTTTTTGTCGCGCGAAATTTGTCCTTAAAGTTTTTCTTCGTTCGTCATACTTTCGGAAGAACCATTAACCACGGGTAATTCGAAGGAAATGTATGAGCAGAGTCCGAGTGCTGGTTGGGACAAAAAAGGGCGCATTCATTCTGACGGCGGATGGGGCGCGCAAGAATTGGGAGGTCAACGGTCCGCATTTCGCGGGTTGGGAGATGTATCACCTCAAGGGCTCGCCCGCTGATCCAAATCGCATTTACGCTTCGCAAAGCAGCGGGTGGTTCGGGCAGGTAATTCAGCGCTCGGATGATGGCGGCAAAACGTGGGCCACGCCGGATGGTTCGACGCTGCCGGCGCCCGGCGAATTCCCGACTGGCGCGAGCAATCGATTCGCTTACGAAGGGGAAGTCGGCACGCACAAGTGGTACGATGGCTCGCAGCATCCGTGGGAATTCAAACGCATCTGGCACATGGAGCCGTCGTTGACCGATCCGAACACGGTTTATGCGGGCGCGGAGGATGCGGCAATTTTCAAATCGACAGACGGCGGAAAGAGTTGGCATGAACTTTCCGGTTTGCGCGCGGCCAAGGGGCATCTCTGGCAACCGGGCGCGGGCGGGCTGGCGGTGCACACGATTTTGCTCGATCCGAAAAATGCTAATCGGATTTACATCGCGATTTCGGCGGCGGGCGCGTTTCGCACGGATGACGGCGGCAAGACGTGGAAGCCGATTAATCGCGGGCTCAAATCGCAATATGAGTTGCCCGATCCCGATGCGGAAGTGGGGCATTGCGTGCATCGCATTGCTTTGCATCCATCGCGTCCGGACGTGCTGTTCATGCAGAAGCATTGGGACGTTCTGCGCAGCGACAACAGCGGCGATCAATGGACCGATGTGGGTGGGAATCTTCCCACGGATTTTGGATTCCCGATCGATGTGCACGCGCACGAACCCGAGACCATTTAC
>Ga0070686_100001491_pt1 | contig 13179 bp, 10 predicted proteins | sample KBSS23LmetaG_FD_65654 | JGI IMG/M metagenome (GOLD analysis project Ga0070686, IMG submission 65654) | Switchgrass rhizosphere microbial communities from Kellogg Biological Station, Michigan, USA - KBS S2-3L metaG | ecosystem: Host-associated > Plants > Roots > Rhizosphere ...
CGAGCCCAACCCTGTCACCAGCACGACGAACTACTGTCTCGTCAACGGCGGCAAGGTCGCCTTCGACCAGAACGTTCACGACCCTTTCTTGCGGCGCAAGCAGGACGCGAAGGTCAAGTGCTGGAAGGACGGAGAGATCGTCATCGATCTCGACATTCGCCAGGGGCACAAGGCAGCCGGCTTCGCGACCATCTTCGACGGCAAGGGCAGCCGGCGCGTTCCTTACCGCGACGACAAGCGGCATGGCGACGAGAAGCGCTTCGAGGACGGCAGGCTCGTCTCGGTGATCGGATACGAAGCCGGCGAGCGCGTCTGGGAGAGGGAATTCTTTCCGAACGGCACCCTCAAGACGTACTCGCGAAAGTTCGCCGACGGTTCCGGCGAGCTGTCCGTGAAGGAAGACGGTCGGGTCTACCGGCTCTCCTGCTCGCCCGCTGCGAAAGACGACAAGGAGCTGCGCAAGCCCTGCGGCTTCGACGGCGCGGCGACCACGTCGATCTACGACGGCACCGGCAAGGTCGCGCGGGTCGACACCTGGAAGGACGGCGTCCTCCAGAAACAAGGCGCCGGGACCAGCGACTACGGGTCACGCAGCGAGGTCGCGTTCAAGGACGGCAAGAAGCAAGGCGAGGAGCGCGTGCTCGCCAAGGACGGACGGCTGACGTCGATCATCACGTGGAATCGCGGAATCAAGGACGGAAAGGAGCTGGTCTACGCGGACGACGGCAAGCGGATCGTGAAGGAGACGGTGTGGCAAGCGGGCGAGATGAAGCAAGTGACGGAGCTGTACCTGAACGGGAACCCGAAGCTCACGGAGATCTACGAGGGCACGAAGCGCAAACTGACGAAGGAGTTCTGGGACACGGGCAAGGTGTCACGCGAGGGCGCGCTGATCGCCTGCGATGCGCAGTCGTACCGGCGCTGGTGCGAGGACGGCGTGCACAGGTCGTACTTCGAGAACGGGGCGCGCCGCTCGGAGGTGACCTACCGCGCCGGCAAGCGGCAAGGGGCCAGCCTCACCTGGTGGCAAGACGGCAAGCCCGAGACGGTCGCCGAGTATGCGGACGACAAGGTGACCCGGGCCAAGAGCTGGGACAAGGACGGGAAGGTCGTCGCCGACGACGAGTTCGAGGCGGACGGCTCCCGCAAGATCAGGCGGTGATCAAGCGGCGCGCCTCGACCTGCCTCGTCGAGGCACCCCGGTGCGCTACTTGCCGACGAACGTCGTGACCGTCGTGCCGGCGAGCGCGGCCTGGAACGTACCGCTGGTCACGGCAACCGGGGTCCCCGCGACGAGGTTCTGGCTGGACGACGTCACGGTGGGCGTCATCATCGTCGGCGCCGCCCCGCCGCTGATCGTGATCGGCACCGTGACCGCCGCGGTGCCCTTGTTGACGGCCACAACGACGACCGTGCCGTCCGTGCCCTTGTAGCCCGAGATCAGCACGCTCGAGTTGGAGTTCCCGGTGACATCCACCGCGACGTAGCCGGGGCGGATGAACTTGCTGTAGTTGCCCATCGTGAAGTAGCGCTTCGCGACGGTCGTGCTCCCCTGGATGATGGCCAGGCCTTCGTTGTCGTTCTGGAAGTAGCTCTCGTACCACCACCAGAGCCAGGCCGAAGCCTCGCCGACCGTCAGCGCGGAGTGAATCCACCCGGCGACCGCGATACCGTTCTGGATGGTCGTGTTCGGCCCCTCTTCCGGCCAGTACCTCACGCCGGACATCTCGGTCTGCCAGACCTCTTTGTCCCGCTTGCCGCCGGTGACGTCGGCCGGCCACGCGAACGCGATCTGCGAGTCGTACTCGTGCACGCCGAGGATGTCGAAGGCGGCCCATGCGGCCGCATCCTTGGCGAGCCAGTGGCCGTAGTCGTAGCCGTTCCCGTCCTTGCATGTTTGAGCGCAAGAGGTTTCGCTGCCGATGACGTTCCCGTAGCATCCACAGTTCAGCGGATCCGAGCTGTTCGGATGCGTGGAAACGGTCGAGCCCGTCGCCGAGATGTTGGTCCAGGCGTGGATCCATTCCGAGGCTTCGGGCGCGATGACCTTGACCCCCTTGGCCCTGATCTTCGGTCCCGCCACCTTGACGAAGTCCACCATCTGCTTGGCGGTGTACGTCGTCGTGTCGTAGTCGTCGGTGCAGGGCGGGCCCTTGGCCTTGCACGACGCGAAGTCAGACTCGTTCGCGATCGACATGGCGTACAGCCCCTGGGTCCCGGCGAAGTTCGCAATCGTCGTCGACCACGAGTCGATGCAGTTCGCGAGCAAGTACCCACCCATCTGCGTGCTGTTGTTGCTCTTGCAGTTCGCGGGCGGGCTCCAGGTCGATCCGATGACCTTCAGCGACGAGTTCGCGGACTTCGCCTGGGAGATGAACTGCCCGGTCAGGCTGCCGTCCGAATTCATGCCGATGCGAAGGATGGAGAGGCCGATCGAGTCGGTTGCCGTGGTCGTGAACAGCTTGTCTGTCGGGAAGTTCTTCCCGGTCGGCATGAGCGCCGTGTTGATGCCGAACCCCTGGATGGTCTGACGGGTCGCGGTGAGGTTCACCGTCACGCCGCTGGGCGTTCCCCCCGTGCCGCCGCTGCCGGTCGTGCCCGCGGTGCCGGTCGTGCCCGCGACGCCGGTCGTGCCGCCGCGACCCGCGGTTCCCATCGTGCCCGCGGTTCCGGTCGTACCGCCGCGGCCCGCCGTGCCGGTCGTCCCCGCCATGCCCGCCGCCGAGCCGCCGGCGCCGGTCGTACCGGCCGTACCGGTCGTGCCGGCTGTTCCCGTCGTACCGGCCGAACCGGAGGTACCCGCGCTGCCGCTCGTACCGGCGGCGCCGCTCGTGCCGGCAGTCCCGGTCGTTCCGGCGCCCGATGAACCGCTGACACCGGTAGAGCCCGAGGTCCCTGCGGAACCGGGGGTGCCCGGTCCCGTGCTGGCTGGACCGCAGCCCAAGGCAACCAGTGCGCTCGCCCAAAATACGCTGCGAAGTCTAATGTTGCCCACGTATGCCTCCGGTCGATGCCTGGTTAGAGTTTCGCCCCTGCAAGCTTCACCAATTCCCGCGATCGCTCGCACGGATCACGGCGGCCGCCCGCGCGGGCGCTAACCTGGCGTGATTGTTGGCCCCGGGCTACCGGCGTTTCCCCGTTCACGACAAAGGGGATTCCTAACACGGCCATTGGTCCGATCCCCTCTCCCGCTTTGCGGGAGAGGGTTAGGGTGAGGGCAAGCCGCTTTCTGCAGCGCCGCGCCGAGCCCGACTGGCGCTAGAACGCGGCGCGCGCGCCCGCGAAGGTCGCCGCGACGTTGCGCGGGTCCATCCCGAAGTCGATGCTGGCGGTCCATTTGCCCGTCGCGACGCGATCGATGCGGCGATCGGCGGTGTCGCCGTCCGTGGCGGCGTCCCACAACTGCGCCTGACCGCTCTGGCGGAGCGCATCGAACCGCAGCGCGCGCACGCGGTCGGTCAGCTGTTCGTACGCGAGGTCGAGGCCGCTGTCGCAGATCGCGGCCAGCGTCGACTGGTGGCCGATGCACGCGCCAAGCACGCACTTGCCGGCCACGCTGGCCGCCATCGCGTCGCAGTTGACGAGCAGGCCCAGCGCGCCACGCAGGTCCGTGCCGTAGCGATGGCTCATCGCCTGATCGAGGGCGGCCAGCGCGAAGTCGCCGTACGGCATGCCGAAGGCGTGCTCGCCGACCTGCAGATGCGCGTCCTCACCGGCGAGGCCGCGCGTCACCCGCGCGGTCGCGGTGGTCTCCACCGTCAGCAGCGAGCTGGCGGCGCCCGGCAGCGGCGCGATGGGGACGGTGATCTCGTCGGTCCCGCCATAAAGTCGGTAACGCAGCTCCTCGAGGCGATGCGTGGCGGTGGTGGCGCCGGTTGCGTCCGGAACGGCCAGCGACAGCTGGCTGGCCACGTCGGGGCGCGCGACCACGGTCTCGATGGCGGCGGTCAGCGCGTCCAGCTCACTCGACACGCGCGCGTCACCGTAGACCTGCGATGCGAAGAAATCATTGATCGCCTTCTTCAGCTGATCGGCGAGGGGACCCGGCAGCGCGTCCATCAGATCGGATGCCAGCGGCACGCCGGCGTCGTCGAGCAGCTTGAACATCGTGCCGGCGGGATCGTTGCGCAGGCCCACGATGTCCTCCGCATACGTCGCGACCGGCTGCGGGAGCACGCTGCCGACGGTGAGATCGTAGGTGCTGACGATCTGGTAGTCGCCGTCCACGCGCAGGTCGGCCGCGGCGGGCCCGGGATCGGCGGCGCCTCCGTCGTCACACGCCGCGGCGCTCACCGTCATCACCAGGAAAATTGCCAAGCCATGTCGTTTGTCCATGGCGGCTGGAATTGCAACCGATACGCCACCAGAAGCCGGCGAAAACACCGGCTGGTGAATCTTCAACAGTGACGGCGGTACCTCAGTAGTAGAGCTTGAAGGTGCCTGGTGTGCAGCATGCCGAGCACGTAGAGCACGCCGTTCCAGCAGTCGCGCTTGGGGATGGCGGCCGACCAGATCTTGTCGACGAAGGGCTTGCCCGTTGACGCGGGCTGACCGAAGCCGAGCAGAGAATTGCACGACATCTGGGCCACGCCGTTCGCGCGCGAGCTCTCGTACGCGCCGTACTTCGTCGCGTACGTCTCGGTCTGCCAGGGATCCGACGCGTAGAAGTTGTGGTCCATCATGATGTTCATGACGCAACGGATCGTGTCGGAACCGGGGCCCTGCTGCTGCCTCGGTCGCGTAGTTGAACTTGCCGGCGTCGCCCCAGCGCTTCGACGCGAAGATCAGCCCGTAGGAGGCCTACGGCACCCGCCATGTGCGGCCAGAAATTCACGACGGTTACTGGCAGATGGCGGCGTTGTTGTTGCCCAGCTCGTAGAGCATCTGGCCGTTGGCGCGCATGAACAGCGCGCGAATCTCGCAGGCAGGTAACCGGGGATTGTTCAGGGCGTCGAAGTTCCCGAGCTGTTCGAGCGCCGAGAGACCGCGCAGGTTGGCGAGCCGGTTGTTCATCGAGATCGTCAGACGATCGGCGGCCGTCACGCTCTCGAGACCGGTCAGATCCTGCAGCGTTGCATTGTTCGTGATGTAGAGGCTGCTCAGCGCCGGCGCGTTCGCGATCGCGAGATCCGCCAGCGTGGTGAGCTGCATGTTCGAATCGATGCTCAGCGTACCGCCGCTGTAGAACGTGAAGGGGCCGAGGCCGGCGAGGCTGGTCAGGCGGGTCGAGCCGATGTTCAGCGAATTGACGATGGCCAGCTTGCGCAGGCCGGCGAGCGTGTTGATGGGGCCCATGATGTTCAGAGTGTTCGTCGCGCTGGTGAGGTTGCGCAGACCTTCGACGTTGCGAAGCGCGGCGTTGTCGGAGATCTCGAGATCGTAGACGGTGGTGATCGCGGCGAGCCCCTCGATGTTCTGAAGGACCATGTTGCTCCGGATGTCGACGGTGGAGACACTGGTCAGCGCCAGCGCCGCGAGATCCGCGAGCCGCTGATTCGACACGATCCGCAGGGTGCCGACGTCCCGGACGCCGCCCAGCCCGGTGAGGCTGGTCAGCATCCGATTGCCGCCGATGTCGATCGTGTCGAGCTTGGTGAGCGACGCGAGCGCGGCGACGCTGGTGAGCGCGTTGTTGTCTTGTATGGAGAGGGTGTTTCCGGTGGTCGTCACGGCACCGAGGCCGTCGAGACGGGTGAGCGCCGGGTTGCCCGAGATCTTGAGGCCGACTCCAATCTTCGTCACGGCGTCGAGCCCGCTCATGCTGGTGAGCATCGGGTTGCCCGAGATCGTGACCGTGCCGCCGATGCTCGTCACGGCGTCGAGACCCTTCAGGCTGGGCAACTGGACGTCATCGGTGATCGTGACGTCGAAGCCGATGCTCTTCACGGCGTCGAGCCCGGTGAGGCTGGTCAACGCGCGATCGCCCGTGATCGTGACCGAACCTCCGATGGTGGTCACGGCGTCCAGGCCCGCCAGATTGGTCAGGCTGAGGTTGTTCGTGACGATGAGGTCGCCTTTCAGCGTCTTGACGGCGAGCGCGCGCAGACTGGCGAGGTTGTCGTTCTTCGAGACCGTGAGCCATCCCAGATCGGTCACGCCGCCCAGTCCGGTGACGCTCGTGAGCAGGGGATTGGAGGCCAGCTCGATGCCGCCCGCCGTCGTCACCTTGGCAAGACCGGCGATGCTCACCAGCGACGGGTTGTTTGTGATCGTGATGGTCTGGCGCACCGACGTGAGCCCGCGCAGGCCGTCGAGATTGGTCACCGCGAAGTTTGTGACGGTGAGGGCACCACCCACCGACGTCAGGCCTTGCAGGCCCTCGAGATCGGTCAGCCCGGCGTTCGACACGATCGTCAGGTTCGCCCCCACGCTGCGCAGGTTCTGGAGGCCGGCCAGACCCTTGAGCGTGGTGTTGTATTCGATATCGAGCGCGCCGCCGATCGATTCGAGCCGGGACAGGTCGGCGAGGCTGGTGAGCGCCTGGTTGCCGAGGATGGTGACGCCGCCGGTGACGGTCTTGAGACAGGCGAGGCGCGCGAGCGTCGGCGTGTGCGCGTCGATGGTGAGGTCGCCACGGACCTCCGATACGAGCGGCCCGGTGTCGCCGGGGAAAGAGACGAAGACGAGCGAGCCCGTCACGGGCTGCGCCGAGCTGCATCCCGGATCGCCGGAGGCACCGCCGACGCCGGAGGAGCCGGCAATGCCCGGACCCACGAAGGTGCCGGCGACGCCCGCGAAGCCGCCTAGACCTCCACCACCGCCCCGGCCGCCCGCGCCCGCCGCACCGCCCGTCCCGCCGACGCCCGCAGCGCCGCCCGTGCCGGGCGCTCCCCCTGCCCCACCCCTACCGGGCGAGCCCCCTGCCCCGCCGGTCCCGGAAGCGCCACCGCCGCCCGGACCACCTGCGATCGCGCCCGCGCCACCGCCGCGTCCCGCGACGCCGGCCGCATCGCCGTCGTTCGGGTCCCCTCCGTCCGGGCTTACGCCGCCGCCCGCCCCGCCCGCGCCGCTGGATCCGGCGGCGCCGTCGGTCGACAGCGTCCGCTTGTTGCAACCGACCGCCGCCGCGCCACACGCGGCAAGCGCGAGGATCTGTGGCCACCTATGTCTGCCTGCACGCACGTACTGGCGAAAGACGTCCTGACGTCACACAACCGGCTCAGCCAGCACGACCGGACATGTGCCAATGATTACAGTTGGTTGATGCAACGGATGAGGCGCGCCGGCCGGCAAACGCGTCCGTCGCGGCCTTGCCCTGGCGCGCCCTTCCGTGAGACGAGTGGTAAACAGGGCCCGATGAAGAATATCTTCGAGCACATCTACCGGAACGACCTCTGGCATGGCGGGTCGGGCCCGGGATCGCTTCCCAGCGTCAACCGCCCTTACATCCGGTTCCTGCACTCGTTTCTGCGCCACAACCGGATCGCCTCGGTCGTCGACCTCGGTTGCGGGGACTGGCAGTTCTCGCGCCATGTGAACTGGGGAGATGCGCGGTATCTCGGTCTGGATGTCGTGCCGCACGTCCTGGAACGGAATCGGGGTCGCTACGGCAGCCCCACGATCGAGTTCCGCGAATCGCCGGCCGACGCGAACGATGTGCCCGCGGCCGACCTGCTGCTGATCAAGGACGTGTTCCAGCACGTCAGCAACGCGAAGGTGCGCTCCTACGTCGAGGTGTTCCCCAAGTTCAAGTACGTGCTGGTGACCAACTGTATCCAGAAGAGCCGGCACCTGATGAACACCGACATCGAGGACGGCGGCTTCAGGCCCGTCGATCTGCGGCTGCCGCCGTTCTCGCAGCCGATGGCGTCGGTGCTGGAGTTCGGATCGAAGCGCATCTTCAACCCGTGGCGGTTCGAGATCACGACGCCCGGTGTGAAGGAGGTCTTCCTCTGGATCCACCCCGCGGGCGAGGCGGCCGGGGAAGCGGCCGTCGAGCCGCCGCTGCAGGCGAACGCGGTTCAGCGCTAAAACCAGGGCTCGCCTGTGTTGATATCGCTGGGCCGTATCCGCGCGTCCGGCGAGCGCCATCGTGCGGACCGCTACGCTGGTGCGAGACGCAGCGCTCGATCCGCACGAAACCTGAGGCAACCGCCGCTAACGCAGTACTTTGAGCGCGGAAACCCAGGCTAGCGCGCGGCGCGAAGACCGCGCTTCAAACCACTTGAACCGCCGCTTGCTAGGCGCTCGCCGGACGCGCGGATACGGCCCGCGCGCTGCGAAGGTATCGACACGGGCGATCCCTGGGTTTAGTCGCTCAAGAACCGCGCGCCAGGCGCCGAGACAGGCGTCATGAGCGACACGCGCGCGCAGGCCAAGGAACAGCTGTCCGCCCTCATCCAGCGGGTCATGGAAGACGGCAAGATCGAACCCGGTGAACGCGAGGAATTACAGGCGGTTTACCGGCAGGCAATTCTCACCGTCGGCGACGTCAGGGAGGTGCTGGGCCGCTACATCAAGTCCGTGCAGGACGAGGTGCTCGCGGACGGCAAGGTGACCGACGAGGAACGCAAGCGCTGCCGCGCCGTCGTCTCGGAGCTGAAGATCCCGCCCACGCTGCTGCCCGAGAGCTTCAAGGCGATCATCATCTCGTCGTAGCGCGAGGTTTACGCCGCGCGGGTCTCGCCATCGCCGCGCGTTCGGGCTGCTTCGATCGCAGCGGCCAGCTCGTCCGCGAGTGCGTCGACGAAGGCGTCGATGCTCGCGCGATCGTTGTGGCGCGTGATCGTGAAGCGGATGCCCGGCTGGTTCACCGGCACGGCGGGGAAGACGCTGGGGCAGACGTAGAAGCCGCGGTCGCGCAGGTTATTGACCGTGCGGAACACGATCGCGGTCGAGTCGCACGGCACCATGAAGATCGGCGTCCGGTCTCGGCCGGCCAGCGGGATGTCGCGCCGTGAGACGGCCTGCCAGGCATGGTCGATCAACGCGGCGAGCTCGTTCTGCAGCCCCGCGAACCAGGGATCGTTGTGCAGGCGCGCCGACGCGACAGCGGCGCCCAGCATCGGCGGCTGGATGGGACCCGAGAACAGCATGGGCCCGCCGCAGCGCCGAACCAGCTTGACGGTGTCGGCGTCCGGCAGCACCAGACAACCTCCTGCCGCCGAGAACGCCTTGTTCAGCGACAGCGCCACGGTCACGCGCGGATGCCCGCCCAGGCTGGCCAGCGCGGCGCCGCGGCCGCGCAAGCCCGACCAGCTGGTCGAGTGGGCGTCGTCGACATAGAGGTGCAGCGTCGGATACGCGTCGAGGAGGGCGCGCAGCTTCGCGAACGGCGCGAAGTCACCGCGCATCGAGTAGACGCCGTCGCACACGTAGAACACGCGTCGTCCGCCCGCCGACAGCTCGGCGACGCGTCGCTCGAGCCGTTCCAGCTGGTTGTGGCGCACCCGTTCCACGGGCACGTCACGCAGCAGCGCCGTCGCCGTGTGCAGGCTGGCGTGCGCGAACTGATCGATCAGCACGGCGTCACCCTCGCGGACCAGCACGGGCAACGCCGCGATGTGGCCCAGCGTCGTCGACGGCGCCACCAGGACGTGTCCGTCCGTCATCGCCGTCAGCTGCTCCTCGAGCTCGCGGTAAAGCGCGTTCTCGAGGTACGCGCGCGAGAACGAGAACTGCGTGCCGTAACGGCGCGTCGCCTCGCAGGCGGCCTCCCGGAGATCATCGCGCATCTCCAGCCCGAGGTAGCTGCAGCTGCCGAAGTTGCGCATGGCCTGGCCGTCGACCTCGACCGACGAGCCGTCATACTGCCCGGCGCGGTTCATGATGACGCCCGCGTCGGCCGCCTCGCTGACGAAGCGGTTCGCGGAGTCGATGATGCGCGAGGGCGCGAATCGGAAGCGCGGGCTATCCATGGCCCACCTCCCCCGCGACGACGGAGCGCAGGTCGACGCCCGGCCCGCGGAGCGCGTCCTCGTCCCAGCACAGGCTGACCACCCGCCACGATCCGTCCTCGTTCACCAGCTGGATCGAGTTCACGCCCTGCCCCAGCCGATCGACGGCCGCCGGGTGGCGCTTCGTCTCGTAGGCGCTGAGCACGTGCACGACGGCGCCCAGGCGGTCAACGCGACGACTCACCTCGCGCTCGTGGAAGCCCGTGTACGCGCCCAGGTCCAGCATCTCGCGCGCCATCGCGCAGAACGTCGGCAGATCCAGATGGTCGATGCCCTCGGGCGTCACCCGGGTGATCCGCGCGTGACGCGAGAACACGTCTTTCATGCCGTCCCAGTCCGGCTCGCCGCCCTCGTCGAAAGAGATGACCTGGTAAAGGCGGTCAAGCACGCCGTCGAGCGCCGCGCGCTCGCCGCCCGAAAGCTCGTGTCTCGGTGATGTCATGAACGATTCCTCTCGTGTCGGGGGGATTGGTCGCGAACGACCGACACATGAGCAATCGACGAGCCAGCGGCGACACCCGCGGATCACGCGGGCGCGCCGCGCTCCCACGCGCGGCTTGCGCACAGATTGCTCAAGCCGCTGAACAGATTGTTCCGTCGGTGGGCGCGGGCCTCACCGACGGTCATTCGCAACCAAACGTCGGCGGCTAGGGCTAGTAGCCGTAGAGGCAGGCGAAGATGGCGTTGACCTCGTCATCGCAGTTGGGGGACTGCGGGAACGGCGCGGAACCCGCGCTGCAGAACCAGTTCTCGGCGGCGGGCGAGAGGCCCTCGATACAGCCGAGGAACACGTTCCACTCGGCGCCGCAACCGAAGGCGTTGAAGTAATCCGTGTTCGAGAGGCAGTCGCTGATGCACAGCGGGCGGCTGAGGTGCGGGCTGGCGCATTCGGCCGCCAGCTGCGAGTCGCAGGTCCGCGCGCACACGAACGTCGGGTTGGCGGGATCGCAGACCGGCGAGGACGCGTTCGCCACCACCGTGGTCGACGGGCCCCCCGGCGGGATCAGCTTCCACGACAGCTCTTTCCCGCTGGTGAACGGCACCGAGAAGTCGAACGGGTAGTCGCCCGGCTGGAAGTCGCGCGGCCGCGCCTGCGCCGTGTCCGCGGCGAACAGGTTCTTCTTGCCGTACGGGATGGTGACGGTCAGCCCGTTGTCGTTGTGGTAGCCGAAGTGCGCGGCGAACGATCCGTCATCCTGCGGCTCGATGCACTCCAGCCGCGGGATGATCGGCGCCTTGCCGGCGTGCGTGACCGCGTCGTCGAAGTAGGCGAGGAACGGATCGATGCGCGTGAAGATCGCGTAGTCCTCGCAGAACAGGCCGGTCCAGAAGCCGACGCCGGCCAGGTAGGTCTTGCCCTTCCGCTCGACGAGCAGCGGCCCGCCGGAGTCGCCCGCGCAGGTGTTCGCGGACGGCGCCAGGCCGTTGGTCTTGAGGAGGTTCGGCTGGATCGCCGGATCGAGGATGCCGGGGTTGGGATCGTCGGGGTGAAAGTCGGCGTCGGTCGGCGAGCCGAGGAGCTTCACCTTGGCGCTGCGCTTGATGCCGGCGCCCTCGACCTGGGTGATGTCGGCCGTCAGCGCCTTGCTGCCGCCCCAGCCCACGATCTCGCCCTTCTTGTCGGCATCTGTCACCGGCTCGCGCAGCAGCGGGATCGGATCGAAAGGAAGCTTGCGATCCAGGTGCAGGATCGCGAGGTCGGGGTAGTTGATGTTGGCGACGTAAGACGGGTTTCTCGCCAGCGTCTCGACGCGCGCCCACAGCGAAGGCTGGCCGGGCTCGGGAATGTTCGGCAGCGTCGCGACGTCGGTCAGGTAGTCGTTACCGAAGTAGACGAAGCTTTGCCCGGGGATCGCGTCGGTGCGAATGCAGTGCGCCGCCGTCACCACGACGCGCTCGGCGAAGTACGTGCCCGTGCAGAGAATCCAGCCGCCGTTGAACAGGTTGGACCGGACGGCGACCACCTGCGGCAGCTTCTTCTCGGTCTTGCCGCGAATGATCCCTTCGGTGCTGTCGTCGGTCGGGTCGGGCACGTCCGAGCAACCCGCCAGCAACGACAACGACAGCGACGCGCACATCACCAATCCAAAGCGAGAGGGCTTCATATTCCGAACCTCCAGTAATTGAGGGGCTTCCGCGACTAACGACGCGGGCGGATAGTTGCCGACGCAGCGCGACCGGGCAAGCGACAATTCGCTCGAATTGCCAAGATCGGGCAACGACGTGGCCGCGTCTGCCGAAGGTGAGATTGTCCTCCTGGACGTTTTCTCGCTCGTTTACCGGGCGTTCTTCGGGCTACCGCCCATGGTCACCACGCGCGGGGAGCCGACCGGCGCGCTCTACGGATTCTCGACGCTGTTGCTGAAGCTGCTGCGCGAGCGGCGGCCCCGGGGGATCGCCGCCGCGCTCGATGCGCCAGCCGCCACGTTTCGTCACGCGGCGTTCGCGGGCTACAAGGCCAACCGGCCGCGCGCGCCGACACCGCTCGGGCAGCAACTCCGGCGTTTGCCGGAGCTGCTCGACGCGTTCGGCGCGAGCAGTTTCACGGTGCCCGGTTTCGAAGCGGACGACGTCCTCGCGACGCTCGCGCGCGAGCTGGCCGGCGCGGGCGAGACGTCGCTGGTCGTCACCGGCGATCTCGACGCGCTCCAGTGCGCCGGCGATCGCGCGCGCGTGTTCGTGGTCGGGCGCGGCGCCACGGCCGGGCGGCTGTACGACGAGGCGGCGATCTGGACGCGCTTCGGCGTCACACCCGCCGAGCTGCCGGACTGGAAGGCGCTGGCCGGTGACGTGACCGACGAGATCCCGGGCGTGCCCGGGGTGGGAAGCCGGCGCGCGTCGCAGCTGGTGCGCCGCTTCGGCGGCGTCGACGGGCTGCTGCGCAGCACCGACGAGATCTCGCCGGCCGCGCTGCGCGAGGCGATCGCGGCGCGCGCGGGCGACTTGCCGCTGTGGCGCGATCTCGCGCGCCTGCGCGACGACGTGCCCTTGCCCGAGGGCAAGCGCTTCGGCGTGTTCGACGCGGCGGCGCGCGCGCGGACGCGGGCGCTGTTCGAGGGCCTCGAGTTCCGCTCGCTGCTGCCGCGCCTCGACGCGCTCCCGCCCATCACGAACTAACGTCAGAGCGCGCCGGACGGCGCCGCGAACGTGTCGCAGCGGCGGGCGTCGCCGCTGTCGAAGCCGCGCTTGAACCAGCGCATGCGCTGCTCGCTGCTGCCGTGGGTGAACGTCGCGGCGTTCCGGTGCCCGAGCGCGTCGTCGCCGATGTTGTGCGCGGCGGTGA
>Ga0070686_100001493_pt1 | contig 13164 bp, 11 predicted proteins | sample KBSS23LmetaG_FD_65654 | JGI IMG/M metagenome (GOLD analysis project Ga0070686, IMG submission 65654) | Switchgrass rhizosphere microbial communities from Kellogg Biological Station, Michigan, USA - KBS S2-3L metaG | ecosystem: Host-associated > Plants > Roots > Rhizosphere ...
ACGACGTCGCGGACCTGCTTGGCCGAGGGGCCGGCCTGCATGTGGGCGCGCTTCTCCTTCTCGCGCGAGCGGCGCAAAGCGGCGAGCGAGCGGGCGCGGGCGTCGCCGTCCTCGCCGAGCGCGCGCGAGACGGTGAGCTTGCCGCGCTCGCGGCGATGCTCCTCGCGGCCGCGGGTCGGGCGCGCGGGCTCGGGGCGCTTGGCGGGGGCATGGCCGTGGCCATGGCGGGCGCGGGCGGAACGCTCCTCGTCATCCTCGTCGGAGACCGGGGCGGCGGGCTGCGCAGGCTCGGGCTGCGGCGCCGCGGCGCGGCGCGCTTCCTCGGCGCGCGCCTCCTCCTCAGCCTTGAGCCGGGCTTCCTCGGCGCGGCGATTCTCCTCGGCGCGGCGCTTCTCGTCCTCGGTCGCGGCCAGGGCCTGCTTGTCCTCGCGGCGGCGGGCCTCCTCGAGCGCGGAGAGGCGGGCATCCTCGGCCTCGCGGAGCAATTTCTCCTGAAGCTCCTTGCGCGCGGTCGCGCTGTCGACGGGACGCTCGGCGGGCTTGGGCGCGGGGACGGGCTCGGGCGCGCGCGCCGCCGGGGCGGGCGCGGCGGGCTGCGGCTCCGGAGCCTCGGGCGCGGCTTCGCCGGGGCGGCGCAGGGTGCGCGCCTTCTTGGTCTCCACGATCACCGTGTTCGAGCGGCCGTGGCTGAAGCTCTGCTTCACCTTGCCGACCTCGACAGTCCGCTTGAGGCCCAGAGGGGCGCGCATGCCCAGCTTCGGCTTGTCTGTCGTCTCGCTCACTCAAAATCCTTCGTTCAAATCACAGCCGTAGCGTCCGCCGCGACGGCCTCTAGCCCAGCATCACGTCCGATAAAAGCGCGCCACCGGCCGAGCGCGTGGCTGACACGCGCCGCCGCGGCCCGATCGATGATGGCGGCGTGTACCACATTTTCGCGGCCCAGCGCCAACGACAATATGGATCTTTCCACCGGTAAAACCAGACCTTGGCGGCCGCTGCCCTCCTCCTCCAGGCCGACGCGCCAGGCCTGGTCGAGCTTGCGGCGGCCCTCGGCGCTGGCGTCGGCGGCGTGGAGCAGGAGATGGACGGCGCCGCGGCGCGCCTCGGTCTCGATCCGGTCGGAGCCGGTGGCGAGATGGCCGGCGCGCGCCTCGAGGCCGAGCCGGTCGAGCATGGTCTGACGCAGCGCGGCCTCGATCCGGGCGCCGAGATCGGCGGGGATGGCAAGCTCGCCGGTCTTGAAGGCGCGGGCCAAAGCGGCGCGGAGCTTGCCCTTGGCGTTGGCCGCATCGAGTGCCTCGCGGTCGACGCCGATCCAGGCGCCGCGGCCCGGCGCGCGGGCGCGCACGTCGGGCGCCACCTCGCCGCCGGGGCCGAGGGCGAGACGGATGAGTGCGTCGCGCGCGGCGGTCCGGCGGGTGAGGATGCAGGTGCGCTCCGCTATGTGTCCCGGCGAAGGCCGGGACACAGATTCGGATTCAGACTTGGCCCCGGCTTTCGCCGGGGAGCGGTTTTTATCCTGGCCCCCCGCTTTCGCGGGGGTTCGGGCCTGACGCGTCAGGCCCTCATTGGGAGGATTCCGCATTCGCGTCCTCCCCCGCACCCGCATCCTCGTCCTCGAACCAGTGGGCGCGGGCGGCCATGATGATCTCGTTGCCCTGCTCGTCGCTGAGGCCGTAATCGGCGAGCACGCCGCCTTTGTCCTCGGGCCGGTTCGATTCGCGTTGGCGGCGCTGCTCGGGCCTCTTCTTCTGGACGAGCTCGTCGGTGGCGAGATCGGCAAGGTCGTCGAGCGTGCGGATGCCCGCCTTGCCCAAGGTCACCAGCATCGCCTCGGTGAGATAGGGCATTTCGGCGAGCTCGTCGGAGACGCCCATCGCGCGGCGCTCCTCGCGGGCCGCTTCCTCCTGGCGCTGCAGCGCTTCCTGGGCGCGGTTCTGGAGCTCTCCGGCGAGCTCGTCGTCGAAGCCCTCGATCGAGGCCAGCTCGTCGAGCTCGACATAGGCGACCTCCTCGAGCGCGCCGAAGCCTTCGGCGACGAGGAGCTGGGCGAGGGTCTCGTCGACGTCGAGCTCGTTCTGGAAGAGCTCGGAGCGCTCGATGAACTCGCGCTGGCGCTTCTCGCTGGCGTCGGCCTCGGTCATGATGTCGATCGCCGAGCCGGTGAGCTGGCTGGCGAGGCGCACATTCTGGCCGCGGCGGCCGATGGCGAGGCTGAGCTGGTCGTCGGGCACGACCACTTCGATCCGGCTCTCCTCCTCGTCGATGATCACGCGCGAGACGGTCGCCGGCTGGAGGCCGTTGACGACGAAGGTCGCGAGATCCTCGGACCAGGGGATGATGTCGATCTTCTCGCCCTGGAGCTCCTGGACGACGGCCTGCACGCGCGAGCCCTTCATGCCGACGCAGGCGCCGACCGGATCGATCGAGCTGTCGTGGCTGAGCACGCCGATCTTTGCGCGGCTGCCCGGATCGCGGGCGGCGGCCTTGATCTCGATGATGCCGTCGTAAATCTCGGGCACTTCCTGCGCGAACAGCTTCTTCATGAAGTCCGGGTGGGCGCGCGACAGGAAGATCTGCGGGCCCCTATTCTCGCGGCGGACGCTCAGGATCAGCGAGCGGGTGCGGTCGCCGACGCGGAGGATCTCGCGCGGGATCTGCTGGTCGCGACGGATCACGCCCTCGGCGCGGCCGAGGTCGACGACGACATGGCCGAACTCGACGCGCTTGACGACGCCGGTGATGATCTCGCCGGCCCGCTCCTTGAACTCCTCATATTGGCGCTCGCGCTCGGCGTCGCGCACCTTCTGGAAGATGACCTGCTTGGCGGCCTGGGCGGCGATGCGGCCGAACTCGATCGGCGGGAGCGGATCGACGATATAGTCGCCGACCACGGCGCCGGGCTGCAGCTTCTGCGCATCCTCGAGGCTGACCTGCTTGAAATAATCCTCGACCTCCTCGACCACCTCGACGACGCGCCACAGGCGAAGGTCGCCGCTGGTCGGATCGAGCTTGGCGCGGATGTCGTTCTCGGCGCCGTAGCGGGCGCGGGCGGCACGCTGGATCGCGTCCTCCATCGCCTCGATCACGATCATCCGGTCGATCAATTTCTCGCGCGCGACGGCGTCGGCGATCGCGATCAGCTCGGCCTTGTTGGCGGAGACGGCGCCCGGGGCGCTGGGGCTTGGGGCTTCGGTGGCCATGTCTTTCAGTCCTGTCCTTCTGAGTCTTCGATTTCTTCGATGTCGGCGCCCTCGGCGCTGAGCGGGGCGGTCGCGGCGATGAGCCGGTCGGTGAGCAGCAACTTAGCCGAATGGATCGACTCCAGCTTCAGCCGGGTCTCGCCCGCCCCCGGAACGTCGATCAGCACGTCGCCGTCCGACAGGCCGAGCAGGGCGCCCGAAAGCTGCTTGCGGCCGTTCACCTTCTCGGTGAGGCCGATCCGGGCCTCGTGGCCCTTCCAATCCTCATAATCCTGGCGCCGGGTCAGCGGCCGGTCGATGCCGGGCGAGCTGACCTCGAGCCGGTAATCGTCCGAGAGATATTCGTGCCGCTCGGCGATGCGCCGGTGCAGGCGCTCGCACTCCTCGATCGAGAGCTGCCGCGTGTCCGGCCGCTCCGCCATGATCTGGATGGTCGGATCCGACGTGCCGCCGGTCAGCTTGACGCGCACCAGGGCAAGCCCTTCGGCTTCCACCTCGGGCTCGATGATCCTGGTCAGTTCGGCAATGTCCGCCACGCGCGCTCCAGAAAGCTAAACACCTCCGGCGCCGGCCCCGTCCCCGGGGCCAGCCTCAACGTCTGACGATGTCGAGGAAGGCGAGTCGCATATAGGAGCGGGACGAGGCGGGAGCAAGCGCGATCGGCGCGCATTTTCGTCGCCCCGATCGGCGCTTCCGTCGCCTTCGTCGCAGAGCGGCGCCGGCTTCGTCGCAAGGCGCGCGCATTTCACGCGGGCATCGGGCTGAGCGCTCGCCGCACCTGTCCAAGGAGATTCGACGATGACCCTTTCTTCCGTCCAGCCGCGCCCCGCCCTCGAGGGCGATCCTTCGCCCGACCAGATCCTCCAGGTCGGGCTGGGCTTCTGGGCCTCCAAGACCCTGCTCAGCGCGGTCGAGCTCGGCCTGTTCAGTGCGCTCGCCTCGGGGCCGAAGACGGGCGCCGAGCTGGAGGAGGCGCTTCGTCTCCATCCCCGCGCCACATCGGATTTCCTCGACGCGCTGGTCGCGCTCGGCTTCCTCGCGCGGCGCGGCGACGGCGAGGAAGGGCGCTACATGAACACGCCCGCCACCGCGCTCTATCTCGACCGCGCCAGCCCGCGCTATGTCGGCGGCCTGCTCGAAATGGCGAATGCCCGTCTCTATCGCTTCTGGGCGGACCTCACGCCCGCACTCCGCACCAGCCAGCCCCAGAACGAGATCAAGCATTCGGGCAAGCCGATGTTCGACGAGCTCTACGCCGACCCCGCCCGGCTGGAGCAGTTCATGGGCGCGATGACCGGCGTCTCGATGGCCAATTTCGAGGCCTTCGCCGACCGGTTCGACTTCTCGCCTTACGCAACCATGGCCGATATCGGCGGCGCGACCGGACAGCTCTGCACGATCGTCGCCGGCCGCCACCCGCATCTTGCCTGCAGCTCGCACGATTTGCCGGTGGTGAAGCCGATCGCCGAGCGCCGGATCGCGGAGACGGGGCTCGCGGCGCGCGTCGCCGCGCGGGAGATCGACTTCCTCCGTGAGGAATTCCCGAGCGCGGACCTGATCACCATGGGGATGATCCTCCACGACTGGAATCTCGAGCACAAGAAGATGCTGATCGCCAAGGCCTGGCGGGCGCTGCCGGAGGGCGGCGCACTGGTCGCGATCGAGAATATCATCGACGACGCCAGGCGCGAGAATGCGTTCGGGCTGATGATGTCGCTCAACATGCTGATCGAGTTCGGCGACGCCTTCGACTTCACCGGCGCTGACTTCACCTGCTGGTGCCTGGAGGCGGGCTTCTCGCGCTGCGAGATCCTGCCGCTCGGCGGCCCGGCCAGCGCGGCGATCGCCTATAAGTAGGACGGCACGGTGACCTGTGGACGTCGCAGGCGCATGAAGCCTAGACTGCCCGGATGAAGATCATCGGAAGCTACGTTTCGCCCTATGTCCGCAAGGTCACCGCCTGCCTGGCGCTGAAGGGGCTCGATTATGAGATCGATCCGATCACGCCCTTCTTCGGCGGGCCGGAGTTCGACCGGCTCTCGCCGCTGCGGCGGATCCCGGTGCTGATCCACGGGGATCTGGTCATGACCGACAGCTCGGTGATCTGCGCTTGGCTGGACGAGGAATTTCCGGAGCGGCCGCTCCTTCCCGCCACCCCCGCCGAGCGCGCCCGCGCGCGCTGGCTCGAGGAATATGCCGACACGCGGCTCGGCGACGTCTTCATCTGGGGTTTGTTCTACCAGAAGCGCGTCCACCCCGCGGTCTGGGGGGAGCCCGGCGACGAGGCCCGGATCGCAAAGACCCTGGCCGAGGACGTGCCGGCCGTGCTCGACTATCTCGAGGGCGAAGTGCCGGCCGAGGGTTGGCTGTTCGGCGAGATCGGCCTTGCCGACATCGCCATCGCCAGCTTCTTCCGCAACGCGGCCTATGCCGAGTTCGCGATCGACGAGGCGCGCTGGCCGCGCACCGCGGCGTTCGTGGCGCGCGCGCTCGGCCACCCCTGCTTCGCCGCCACCTTCCCGTTCGAGCGGGCGCAGCTTTCGACCAACCCCGCGGGCCGGCGCCAGGCCCTGCTCGACGCGGGCGCGCCGCTGACGTCGGAGTCCGTCGGCATCCGCGAGCCACGGAAGGGCGTGATGACGCTCTGAGATTCGCAGGACCGAAGCCAGGAATCCGTACCTGAACCGGCTGCCGAGAGACGCGCCTGCCCAGATTCGCCTCGGCTTGACCGCCCGCTTGCTCTCCCTACAGGTTGGGCACGGAGGTCCGCCATGCATCTGCCACGCCTCGCCCTGCTTCCGGTGCTGGCCCTGATCGGCTGCTCGGCCGGCAATGGCGGCGCCGCCGCGCAATCGCGGGACCGGCCGTTCGAGGTCGAGACGCTCGCCAGCTTCGACGAGCCTTGGGCGATGGTCTTCCTGCCCGGATCGGGCCAGGCCCTGGTCACCGAGAGGCGCGGCCGGCTGAAATTGTGGACACCGGGCCGGCCGGCGATCGACGTCGAGGGCGTGCCCGCCGTCTCCTATGGCGGGCAGGGCGGGCTCGGCGACGTCGCGCTCCATCCCGATTTCGCCCGCAACCACCTCGTCTATCTGAGCTTCGCCGAAGAGGGCGAAGGCGATGTCCGCGGCGCCGCGGTCGGGCGCGGACGGCTGGTCGTCGAGAACGGGGCGGCGCGGATCGAGGGCTTCACGGTAATCTGGCGCCAGCAGCCCAAGGTCGACGGCCGGGGGCATTTCTCGCACCGCATCCTCTTCGGCCCCGACCGCCTGCTCTACATCAGCTCGGGCGAGCGCCAGCATTTCGATCCGGCGCAGGACATGAGCGGCAATCTCGGCAAGATCGTCCGCCTCAACGACGACGGCACGCCCGCCGCGGGCAATCCGTTCGCGGCCCAGGGCGGGATCGCCGCGCAGGTGTGGACCCTCGGCCATCGCAACATCCTCGGCCTCGCCTTCGCGCCCGACGGCCGGCTCTGGGAGGACGAGATGGGGCCGCAGGGCGGCGACGAGGTCAACCTGATCCAGCCCGGCCGCAATTACGGCTGGCCCCGCGTCTCGAACGGCAGCCATTATGACGGGCGCGACATTCCCGACCACAGCCCAAGCGACGGCTTCGAGCCGCCCAAGGTCTGGTGGAATCCGAGCATCTCGCCGTCGAGCCTGATCATCTATTCCGGCACCATGTTCCCGGCCTGGCACGGCGACGCCCTGATCGGCGCGCTTTCGGGCCAGGCCCTGATCCACGTCCGCATCCGCGGCGCCGATGCGGAGAAGGCCGACCAGTGGGACATGGGCCGGCGCATCCGCGAGGTCGAGCAGGGCCCGGACGGGGCGGTCTATCTGCTCGAGGACGGGCCGGGCGCGCATCTGCTGCGGCTGACGCCGCGTCGCTAGGGCTCGCAAGCGCCCGAGTTCCCGGCGAAGGCCGGGGCCCAGCCCTCCGGCAGAACTGGACTCCGGCTTTCGCCGGAGAACGCAGGGGCCGAACTATTTGAGCATCCGCGTCGCCAGCCAGGCGACGGCGACGAGCACGGCCGCGACCAACAGGGTGACGATAACGAACCATCTATTCTGCCGCCCGGAGACGATCATGTAGATCGCGTTGACCGTGCCGAACGCGCCGAACAGGATCACCAGGCCGAACAGGCCGAGGATCATCTGCGCCTGGTCCCTGGTGCCGGTGAAGGTAGCGCTCGCATATTCCTTTCCGGGACGGACGAGGGTCGGCCACAGGCTCCAGGCGATCCAGCCCATGAACAGGACCAGGAACAGCCCGCAGCAGAGCAGGACCCAGCCGCGGGTGCGGATGTTGCGGGAATTGCGCATCGCCCAGCCGCATTGCGGGCATTTCTTCTCGTTGCCGGGAATCGTGATCCCGCAAAGCGGCGACAGGCAGGTGCTTTGATCGGCCATCTCCTTCCCCCTCCCGGCGAAGGCTACACCCGCCGGTAGCGGAAATACCAGATTTCGCGGCCCTCGCGGCGCGCCTTGGCCTCGTAGCGCGTCTCGGACCAGCCGCCGGGGCGGGTGAGGAAGTCCTGCGCATTTTCGGCCAGCCAATCGAAATCGCGCCGCTGGTTCATGATCATCATCGCCCAGCGGCAATAGACCGGATCGTCGGTGCCGAGCCTCAGCTCGCCGCCCGGCGCGAGCTTGGCGGCGATCAGGTCGAGCGGGCCATGGTTGACCATCCGCCTCTTGGCGTGGCGCGCCTTGGGCCAGGGATCGGGGTGAAGCAGATAGACGAAGCGCAGGCTTGCGTCGGGCAGGCGCTCCAGCACGCCGAGCGCGTCGCCCATGTGGAGGCGAACGTTGGCAAGATGCGCATCGCGGATATGGCCGAGCGCGGCGACGACTCCGTTGAGGAAGGGCTCGGCGCCGATGAAGCCGTGATCGGGGAGGAGATCGGCGCGGTAGGCGAGATGCTCCCCGCCGCCGAAACCGATCTCGAAATGGAGCGGGCGCTCGTCCCCGAACAGGAGGCGCGAATCGATCGGCCCCTCGGCGGGCAGGCTGAGCGCCGGCAGCAATTGCTCGACCAGGGCCGCCTGACCGGCGCGCAATTTGCGACCCTTGGCCCGGCCGTAGAGGCGGCGGAGGGTGAGCGGGTCGGCCATTCCGGGCGCTTAAGGCTATTCCCGTTTGGAAGGAACCGTTGGGGCCGAGTCTGTCGAAGCCCTCTCCTTCTTCGGTTCCAAGAGAAGCAACGTCCTTCGACAGGCTCAGGACGAACGGATAGTCACGACAACAAGCTCTTGCGACGGCGGAAGGGAACGCGCGGTCGATCAGTCCGCGAACAGATACGCGTGCGCCTCGCGCAAGACGGCCTTCTGGACCTTGCCCATGGCGTTGCGCGGAAGGGCGTCGGCGAACAGGATCCGGCGCGGCTGCTTGAAGCGGGCGAGCGTGCCGGCGATCGCGGCCAGGAGCACGGCTTCGTCGAGTGCCGGATCGGCGCGCACGACGACCGCCGCCACCGCTTCGCCGAGATCGGGATGGGGCAGGCCGATCACCGCGCTCTCGGTGACGCCCGGGACGGCGTCGAGCGCGAGCTCGATCTCTTTGGGATAGATGTTGAGGCCCCCGGCGATGATCAGGTCCTTCGCCCGCCCGACGATGGCGACGCGGCCGTCCTCGGCCATGGTCGCGACGTCGCCGGTGATGAAGGAACCGTCGGCGCGCATCTCCTCGGCGGTCTTCGCCGGCTGGCGCCAATAGCCCTTGAACAGGTTTGGCCCCTTGATCTCCAGCACGCCCGGCGTTCCGCGCGGCAGCTCGGCACCTTCATCGTCGGCGACCCGGGCCGAAATGCCGGGCAGGGGGAAGCCGACCGTGCCCGGAATCCTCTCGCCCTCATAAGGGTTGGAGCAGATCATCCCTGCCTCGGTCATCCCGTAGCGCTCGAGGATGCGGTGTCCGGTCCGCGCTTCGAAGGCGGCGAAGGTGGATTCGAGCAGGGGCGCCGAGCCGCTGACGAACAGGCGCATGCCTGCGGCGCTTTCCCGGCTCAGCCGCTCATGGGCGGCGAGGCGGACGTAGAAGGTGGGTACGCCCATCAGGATCGTCGCCCGGCGGAAATCGTCGATCACCGCTCCGGCATCGAAGCTCCGGTGCCAGATCATCGTCGAGCCGTTGAGCAAGGCGCCGTGCAAGGCCACGAACAGGCCGTGGACATGATAGATGGGCAAAGCGTGGATCAGCACGTCTCCAGCCTGCCAGCGCCAATAATGTTTGAGGACGACGGCGTTTGAGGCGAGATTGTCGTGGCTCAGCATCGCGCCCTTCGAGCGCCCCGTCGTCCCCGACGTGTAGAGGATCGCGGCGAGATCGTCGGGTTCGCGCGGCACGATGGGGGCTTCCGCGCCGGGCACGATCCCGGCCGCGATCTCGCCGAGCTTGGCATCGTCCACGTGGACGACCGGCTCGGCATCCTCGACGAACCAGGCGATTTCGGCCGGCGTGTAGGCGGTGTTGAGCGGCACATAGACCAGGCCCGAGCGGAGGCTGGCGAGATAGAGCAGGACGCCGGCGACCGACTTCTCGGCCTGGACGAGGATCCGGTCGCCGGGCCGCGCCCCCAGGCGCCGCAGGGCGTCGGCCCAGCCGGCGACCGCGGTGTCGAGCTCGGCGTAGCGCAGGACGGCCTTGCCGTTCTCGATGAAGACCGGCGTCTCGCCCGCCTCGGCCGCGGCGGCAGCGAACAGGCCGTAGAGGTTGGCGCCCGCGGTCATCGCCGCGGCGGTCAGACCGCCTGCTTCAGCCGATCGACCAAATCGGTCTTTTCCCAGCTGAACAGATCGCCTTCGGGCTTGCGGCCGAAATGGCCGTAGGCGGCGGTCTTCTCGTAGATCGGCTTGTTGAGGCCGAGATGGGTGCGGATGCCCTTCGGCGTCAGCCGCACCAGGGTGGGGAGCACCTCCTCGAGCTTCTCGGCGGTGGCGCCGTTCAATTCGGTGCCGTGCAGGTCGACGTAGAGCGAGAGCGGCTCGGCGACTCCGATCGCGTAGGAAAGCTGGATCGTGCAGCGCTTGGCGAGGCCTGCGGCGACGATGTTCTTGGCCATGTAGCGGGTGACGTAGGCGGCCGAGCGGTCGACCTTGGTCGGGTCCTTGCCCGAGAAGGCGCCGCCGCCGTGCGGGGCCGCGCCACCATAGGTGTCGACGATGATCTTGCGGCCGGTGAGGCCGGCATCGCCGTCCGGGCCGCCGATCTCGAAGCAGCCGGTCGGGTTGATGTGATATTGGGTCTCGCTCGAGAGCAGCTCCGCCGGGATCACCTCGGCGACCACCTTCCGGACATAGGCGTCGAGCTCGGCGCCCTTCTCGCCCTCGTCATAGCCGGGCGCGTGCTGGGTCGAGACGACGACGACGGTCGCGGCGGCCGGCCGGCCATTCTCGAACTTCAGCGTGACCTGGCTCTTGGCGTCCGGCTCGAGGAAGGGGGCGGCGCCCGAATGGCGGTCGGCGGCCATGCGCTCGAGGATCTTGTGGCTGTAATAGAGCGTGGCCGGCATCAGGTCGGGAGTCTCGTCGCAGGCGAAGCCGAACATGATGCCCTGATCGCCCGCGCCCTCGTCCTTGTTGCCCTTCTCGTCGACGCCCTGGGCGATATGCGCGGACTGGCCGTGAAGGTTGTTCTCGAAGCGGAAGGTCTCCCAGTGGAAGCCCGACTGCGCGTAGCCGATCCTCTTCACCGTGGCGCGGACCGTGTCCTCGATCTCCTGCTGCGCGCCCGGCGCCCATTCGCCATTCTCGTAGACGCCCTTGCAGCGTATCTCGCCGGCGAGGACGACCAGCTGGGTCGTGGTCAGCGTCTCGCAGGCGATGCGCGCCTCCGGATCCTTGGACAGGAACAGATCGACGATCGCGTCGGAAATCTGGTCGCTGACCTTGTCGGGATGGCCTTCGGACACCGATTCGGACGTGAAGAGATAGGAACTGCGCATCGTGAGAGGCGATCCTCGTCAAAGGTGGAGAAGATTTCAGATATAAATATATCTTTATGTGCGATGCCCCTAACGCGCCTTGCGCCGCACTGCAATCGCCGCCGCGACGAGCAGCAGGGCGAATGCGAAGGGAAGCAGGTTGCCGTAGCGGGCGAACAGGGTCGGCGGGAAAGGCCCGGGCAGGCGGGAATCGATCGCGCCCGCCGTGCCGAGCGGCAGGCTCTGCTCGACCAGCCCGTCGGCGCCGATCACCGCCGAGACGCCGGTCGGGGTCGCGCGGATGACGGGCAGGCCCTCCTCGATCGCGCGGAGCCGCGCCTGGGCGAGATGCTGGGGCGGGCCCCAGGCGCCGAACCAGGCGTCGTTCGAAGGATTGAAGATGAAGTCGGGGCGGTTGGCCTCGTCGACAACCTGGCCCGAGAAGATGATCTCGTAGCAGACCTGGACGCCGGCCCGGCCGAACGCGCCCAGATCGAGCGTGCGCGGGCCCGGCCCGTCGCGGAAATCGAGATCGCCGGGCGCGAGCCGCGACAGGCCGATCGCGGAGAGGATCGGCCGCATCGGCAGATATTCGCCATAAGGGACGAGATGGGCCTTGTCGTAACGGCCGGTCAGGCGGTCGTCCGGGGTGAGCACATAGACGCTGTTATAAGCGGCGATGCCCATGCCGGCCGCATCGAAGACCGGCTCGACGCCGCCGAGCAGCAGCAGGTCGCGCGGGCCCAGCAAGGCGGCGAGCCGGCGCCGCGCGGCCGCATCGTAAGCGAGAAAATCGGGCGTCGCCGCTTCCGGCCAGAGCAGGAGCCGCGGCTCGGGCGCGGGCGGCCCGGTCAGGCGGACGAAGCGCTCGAAATTCTCGCGCTCATAGCCCCGGTCCCATTTGTTCTGCTGGCCGATATTGGGCTGAACGATGTGGATGAGCGGCCGGCCGCCCGGCGCGGTGACGCGGATCGGGAGGAGGAGCAGGGCGAAGGCGAGGATCGGCGCCGCGATCGCCGCGCCGGCCAGCCAGCGGCGCCGGGCGAGCAGGAAGAGGGCGCCCCCGGCGAGCAATGTCACCGCGCCAAGCCCGTAGGTCCCCACATAAGCGGAAAGGCCCGCCACGCCCGCTACTCCCACCCAGGCCACGCCGGCCGGGTTCCAGGCGAAGCCGGTGAACAGGGTCGCGCGCAGCCACTCGGTGACGATCCAGGCGGCCGCGAGAAGCAGCACGAGCACGACCGGGCGGCCGGGCGCGAGGGGCGGCGGCGTCTCGCCCGCGGACGCGCTGGTCCCACCGATCGCCCAGCGCCAGGCAAGGCCGGCCGCCGCCGCCGGATAGATTGCGAGGTAGAGGGAAAGCAGCACGACCGCGACCCAGCCGAGCCAGGCCGGCATCGCCGCCTGATAGGTGAAGGCGGTGGCGATCCAGTTGAGGCCTAGGACGAATTGCCCCACCCCGAACCACCAGCCGCGCGCCAGCGCCGCGCGCAGGGACGGCGCGCCCTCGATGAGCCAGACCAAGAAGGCGAAGGCGAGGAGGGTCAGCGGCCACAGCCCAAGCGGCGCGAAGCCGAGCGCCGAGACGAGGCCGGCGAGGAAGGCGAGGCCGAGGGATTTCATCGGCCCAGCTATGGGGATAGCGGGCGCCGGGCGTCAATGGACCAACAGGCGGTGCCAGTCGCCGCCGAGCAAGGCGAAATAGGTGAAGGCGAGGTCGCCCAGAAAGTGCATGATCATGCCCGGCACGATCGATCCGCTGTGATAAGCGAGCAGGCCGTAAAGGAGCCCGGCGAAGAAGATGCCCGGGCCGAGGAAGAGCAGGGCTTCGAGCCCATTCACCGCATGGGCGAGCGCGAAGGCCAGAGCGCTGACGACGATCGCCGTGCCCGGCCCGTGGCGCTCGAGCCCGCGCTGCATGTAGCCGCGAAACGCCGCCTCCTCGACGACGCCGCTGACCAACGGGCCGATGATGACGACCGAGATAAGATAGGCGCTCGAGCGGTAATGGCTGAGGTCGGCCGGCCGCTCCGGC
>Ga0070686_100001496_pt1 | contig 13136 bp, 2 predicted proteins | sample KBSS23LmetaG_FD_65654 | JGI IMG/M metagenome (GOLD analysis project Ga0070686, IMG submission 65654) | Switchgrass rhizosphere microbial communities from Kellogg Biological Station, Michigan, USA - KBS S2-3L metaG | ecosystem: Host-associated > Plants > Roots > Rhizosphere ...
GATGGGCTTACCAATCTACAAGAGTATCGTGCCGGCACCAACCCACGCAACCGGGACACCGATGGCGATGGAATCCCGGATGGATGGGAACCAAGTCACGGCCTGAATCCCCTGGATATATCGGATGGCATTTTAGACCCAGACCACGACGGACTCACCAACTTGCAAGAATTCCAGAACAGGACAGATCCCCAGCAAGAGGACACCGACGCCGACGGATTGCTCGACGCAATGGAGGTGCTGGAGACCCAAACTAGTCCATTGACCAACGACATTCGCGGAATCACCACGGCCGTAGAGGTTCCAGGTTCGGCCGCGGCGGGCACACTCGGCCGTTGGGCAAGGACGGGGACCGCTCTCTATGCGGAGGACAGGCGAGGCTTTGTGGAATACGTGTTGACCGCTCCGCAGCCAGACATGTATCGCCTGGAGATCCAAGGCCGCTCCCATAACTCAGAGGAGGAGAGTGAGGAATTTCAACTGGTAGTGTCGATCGACGGCGAATTCTTGGGCAGGACCTATCTCAGTTCGGGAAACGGCACTGCTGGTTTGGTCCATGTATTCACTCCTTGGATTACCGCAGGTGACCATCTGTTACGTATCTTGTGGGACAACGCCGCACGAGGTCGCTCCGTCCAGTTCGATGCGGTGCGCCTGCAGATCCTCGACGCGACTGACTCAAACGGGAATGGCGTCAAGGACTGGGTCGAAAACCGGCTGCGAACTCTTTGCCGCGTCGAAGCAAGCTCAGCGGCCAGTGCCGTGTCACCGGCGTTCGTGGAGGGCCGCGGAGGGTTTCTCTCGATGATGACTTTCTCTGGCGGGGCCGTGCCTCGAAATGGTCCGGGCGACCGCTGGTATGCAAACCTGCCGCTCTCTCCGACCGGAGTGACCACTAACGTGATCTCATTTCAGAATGGCGGGCTCAGAGCCACGAATCGCGTCAGTTGGCGGCCAACCAACCTTCTTGGAGCAAGCAATCAGGTCCTCCGCGTCGGCGACGCCCTGCTTTTAACGGCGGTTCCCACTGGCGGTGGCGGAGGAAGCATGACCATTACGGTTGCCGGAATCACGAACTACTCCGGGACGACCGCGGAACCTATGATCCATCAGTTCACTCAAGCGGGAACATTCACCGTAACGGGGACTTATACGCCTGCGGCTGGGCCACCGCAAAGCCGGAGCATCATCGTGAAGTCCGTGGCCGCAGCGTTTCCAGCAACGCCGGCAGTCTGGGTGGGCAACTCGCGGCTTTGGGATGGCCCCAATCTTCCTGCCGAAGCCGCGCTTGAAGCCGACCCGCGTGTGCAGTTAGACCCGCAGCGAATGGCGGCCAGCACATCTCAGTTCGTGCTGGGAATCGATGCTCCGGAACCCAGATTCGCCGTAGCCCGCCTTGGTGTAGGAGGCCCCGTGCTGACCAATAGCGCATTCGAGGGTTTCCGCTTTTTTTCGTCGTGGCAGACCGACGTTGAAGTGCTCAGCACCTTCGAAGATGGAAGCCGCCTGGTCGCGATGGGGCTGGTGTTGAGCCCAGTCCTTTCCCAAGTGGCCGTCCGCGTGAATATCGTAGTCGGAGGAATCACTTTCGACGACGGCACTTTGATCAAAACGTTGACCAGCGCGGATTTTAACGCCCTGGGTGAGTCACAAGTGCGATTCATCTTGCCGGCCAGCGCTACCACTTCGGTCTGTCATGAGACACGAGTGTATCAAGGGCCCGTCCTGTTGGGTGTCCACACACGATAACTCTCAGATCTATGAACAAGCCTCGTCTTGTCTGGCTGGGTTTCGCGGCGGCAGCGCTGAGTCTTGTCCTATTCTGGACGGCGCCTCGTTTCCGCCGAGCACCAGATTTCTCTTCGACTACGAACGTCATCGTGACAACTCAGCGTAATCCCCGTCCAACTTCTCCAATTGCCGTGCCGACGGCAGGCGCGGGGATATCGAAGCCGAACGTCCCAAGCCGGCTCGTGGGCGTCCTGGGCCTGGACCCCACGCTGGATTTTCACGCACGCTTAGCTGCGATTCATCGGCTGCGCGGCCCCATCACTACCGAGGAACTTTACGCCCTGGCCGATTTTGTGCGCGGAAGCTACGACACGACGAATCGCTCCGAGAACACAACCCTGAAGAATGACGTGCTGGACGCACTGCGTGAACTCCAGGTCGGCGCGACAATTATTGTTCCTGTCTTGTTGGATGTCTTTCGGGACCGGGAGCAAGACAGCGTAATGCGTGATTACGCGCTGCAGCATCTCGTGTCCTGGTACGATTTGGCGGACGCGACTGGGATTCAGCCCGCGCTTTGGGATGCGTTGGGCGAGCGAAGGGAAAGCCTGGCGGGAACCGCGCTCCTGGGACTGCACCGGCTAGCAATGCAACACGAGGGATTCGACCGCGCGCAAATTGATGTCGCCGCCGTGAATATTTTCCGGGACAAACAATGCGGAGAACTCGCTCGCATCACTGCGATCCAGGTTTGCGCCCAAAGGCAGCGGACGGAAGTGCTATCCGACCTGCTGATCCAGGTGAGAGGGTCGAAGAGCATTCCCACGCGAATTGCCGCGGTGGCCGCTCTGGGTGAACTCGGAGGCAAAGCTGAAGTGGCCTTTCTCGTTAGCTTGGCTCGTGGCCCTTCGGCCGCTCTACAACCGGCGGTCCACTCTGCTCTCAAACGACTCCGGGAGCGTCTCAATCCACCGAAAGCATCCCTCTAAAGGAGAACGCGCATATGACCTACAGGCGATTGACTCTCATGATGATTGTTGGGCTGGCGTCTCTCCCCGGGCTCCAGGGTGCCAACCCGTGCGTCACGACGTCGACGACGTATACGTGCCTGAACCAAGCCTCGGTGTCCTTGGCCGCAGTGACTGGGCTTCCGGCAAAAACGTGCATCGGTACGGCCTTGTCCGCTTCCACTTCCTCCACGTCCGTTAGCTCCAAGAAACAGACCACGGTCAACTACAATAATTGCCCTGCCTCCCTGAGCACCAACGTCTATGCGCCCACCCTCTCGAATCAGCGCTGGGTTGTTTCCGGCGTCACAGCGAGCCCCCAAAGTGGGACCGGCTTGACGGCCAGCTTCACGCCGACATCTGCAGGCGTTGGTACGGTGACGTTCTATGTAGATTGGGGCCTGACCTCGGACCCGTCGCCCTGCACTTATTACCAGAATCAAACGGCCACTTCTGCGGCTACGTTTACTGCCTATGCTGTAGCGGCACTGGATTTGGCGGTCGGCACGGCCAGCGGCAACACCTACACGCTGTGCCAGTCCGCGGGAGGCACGGTCCAGGTCAGTGCCATGTCCAATCCCGGTGTCTCCAGCGCCGGCCAACTGCCCTCCGGCTGGACGATGACCGTGGACGGTGCATCGCAGGGAGCGGCGCTAACGGCCACGCTCAGCACGGCCACGGTGGGAACGCACACGGTGACGTGCACGGCCGGGAGTTCAACCATGACGGTCACACTCCAGGTCGTCGCAGCGAGCACCTTGGACAGTGATTATGATGGTGTTTGCGACTGTCAGGAACGGATTGACGGGACGGACCCAAACAGCGCCAGCAGCGTGGCACAGGTTCCCTTGGGTCAGTTCCCGCTGAGTACCGGCGCCTTTGCCGGGGCGCGCGGGCAGACACCACTTGTTCTCTCGGGCGTGAGTCCAGTGCCGGGTTGGAAGGGCAATGGGATTGAAATTAACACCGTGAGCCAGCAGTTGGTGTATCGTCATTCCGAGTCAGCCACCGGAACGCCAAATTTCAACGCCAAGAGTGGTACGGTGCGCTTTTGGTATAGCCCCAACTGGTCCAGCAGCAGCATCGGTGGAACTGGTCCGACGGTGGAGGCGCGCTTGTTCGAGCTGAAAGATTACAGCGGCACGCCGGTCGACGAATGGTGGGCGCTGAACATCGATGCCAACGGCAACACGATTCGTTTTCAGACGCATACCCCCGGCACTACCACGACGATCTTGGCGACTACCGTGCCACTGGCCTGGCGGCTCAAGGATTGGCATCAACTTGCCTTGACGTATTCTGCGTCCAGCGCCGCCCTCTACATCGATGGCGTATCGGTCGCGACCAGCGCCACGGGCGTCGCTTACACTCCAAGCGCCCAGGTCCGCGCCAATGGCGGGTTAAGTATTGGCAATGATCCTGCCATGGGCCGGTTGGATGAGGTGGAGACGCTGAACTTCACGATTTCACCCACGGACGTGCAACAAGGTTTTGTCGCCGAGGTGGGTGTACCCAAAGTCAACACTTGCTTGTTGCGTCCGATTGGTGTGCCTGCGACGCCACCCGGAGGAGGCAGTTGGGTGGTGAGTTCCACCTACACCCTGAACGTCGGAACGGTGGCCGGCAACTTCAGTTGGCTGCACTGGGATGGCCGGACCAGACGAGCCACGCCCGATGAATTGGCCCAAGGACTGGGCGGCACGTTGGACAGCAGGACCGCTTATTACAATCCGCTACAGGAAAGCGATCGTGATATTACCATCGGCGATCCCATCCGAGGAGACTCCGGCGTCTCCCTCTCCATCGGGGTTCGTTCGGCCCTGGACGCGCTGATTAGCGCGGGGACCTACATCACGGTGCCTCTCTACAGCAGTGTTGAGCAAATCCAAAGTGACCGGTTCTATTGGGTTTCAGGCTACGCCCAAATCCAACTAACTGCCTATGATTTCTCCAACCCGAAGACGCTTACCTTCATTTACCGCGGCTCATCCATCTGTGATGCCACGCAGGCACACAATCCGGTTGCCGTCGCGGATTCCTATAATGTGAACGAGGATGCCGTGCTCAACATCACTGCTCCCGGGGTGCTCACCAATGACACGGATCAGGATAGTGACCCGCTCACGGCCAGTCTGTACCTCAATCCGACGCATGGCTCCTTGACGCTGAATGCAAATGGGTCCTTCACCTATACTCCTGCAGCCAGTTATTTTGGAACGGATTCGTTTTCTTACCGTGCGTTTGATGGTGCGCTCTATTCTGCCCCGGTGGTGGTCAATATCACGATAAACTCAATCAACGATTGTCCCACCCTCGATGTCATCAGCGCGCTAACGGTTAACGAAGACGCCGCGACGCAGACGGTCAACTTGACAGGTATCGGGCCCGGCCCTAACGAGAGCCAGACCCTGACAGTATCGGCCTCCTCAAGCAATCCGGGGCTCATACCGAATCCAACTGTCACTTACACAAGTCCCAACCCGACGGGCAGCTTAACCTTCACCCCGGTGGCCAACCAGTCTGGAACCGCGACGATCACGGTAACCGTGCAAGACAACGGCGGCACAGCCCTGGGAGGATGTAACAGCCTGGTTCGCACGTTTCTTGTCACGGTTAATGCCATAAACGATTGTCCAACTCTCAATACACTCACGGCTTTGACCATCAACGAAGATGCGGGAGGGCAGACGGTCAACTTGAGCGGCATCGGACCTGGTCCCAACGAGACCGGCCAGGCACTTACCATCACTGCCTCGTCAAGCAACACGGGCCTTGTTCCTGCGCCTACGGTCACCTATACGAGTCCCAATGCGACGGGGACATTGAGCTTTGCCCCTCTGGCCAACCAGTCTGGTAGCGCAACCATTACCGTGACGGTACAAGACAACGGCGGTACGGCTAATGGAGGATGTAACAACGTGGTCAGGACTTTCCTCGTCACTGTGAATCCCGTCAACGACTGCCCGACGCTTAATACTATTGCTCCGTTAACGCTCAATGAAGATGCCACGACGCAGACGATCAATTTAAGCGGGATCGGACCCGGCCCGAGCGAGACTGGCCAAGCTCTCACTCTCACGGTGTCATCAAGCAACACGGGCCTTATTCCAACCCCGACGATTACTTACACAAGTCCCAATTCAACCGCCACTTTAACCTGCACTCCAGTCGCTAACCAATTGGGAACTGCGACAATCACAGTAACCGTACAGGACAACGGTGGCACTGCTAATGGAGGTTGTAATAGCTTGGTCCGAACGTTTGTCGTCACCGTCAATCCGGTTAACGATCCACCCATCGTCAACGCTGGACCCGACATTACCATCGTCTGGCCTTCGCCAGGAATTATCCAATTACAGGGAACAGCAACAGATCCGGATAATCCAGCCGCCTCGTTGACCATCACGTGGAGCAAGCTGATCGGCCCAGGAATCGTAACTTTTCTCGACCCGGCAACCTTTAACCCCGGAGCTGAGCACATTCTTAACCCTTATGTTAAATTTAGTGACCCCGGCGTTTATCAACTCCGCCTCACCGCGAGCGATGCGCAGTTTTCAGTGAGCGATGTGGCCACGGTCACGGTCCTGGAGAACAAGCCCCCCGTAGTGGATGCCGGTCCTGACCGTCGGATTGCTCCCGGCGGCACCGCCGCCTTGAGCGGCAATGTCAAGGACGATGGCGTCGACGGCCCGCTCCAGTTAATAGTTTGGATCCAAGTTTCGGGTCCCGCCACCGTGGAGCCCGTGAATCGATGGAACCCAGCGACGTCGGCCACTTTCACCCAGCCCGGTATTTATGTCTTTCAACTCTATGGGGCGGACTCGACGTTCTCCGTTTCAGACACCATGACCGTGATGGTATCCGATCCAAATGCCTTTACGTACACCTTCAACGCCGACTTCGCTAAGGGACTTCTCCAGAACGTTAACTTCGATGAGGTTCCCGATCAGTTGCAGCTTAATAAGACAATCAAACCATTTCCGTTTGTCTATGTTCCCTGCTCCGAGCGAGGGACTGTCGTTCGGATCGACGCCAACAGCGGGCAAATCGTTGGCGAATATGCAACGGCACCCACGGCCGCCACAACTTCATGCCAGGGGACAGCATGGCCGTCGCGGACCGCGGTCGACAGCAAAGGTAATCTATGGATAGCCAATTCAGGAGACATATGGAACGACAATGGAATCCGGAAAGGCTCCATCACTCGAATCGGAGTAGTGATTGGGGGGACGCGGGGCAGAAAAGTTTCGGGCAATTTTATCCCTGACCCTAACGGGGAGTACCTCCAGCCGCCGTTCATTTACAACACGTGCAAGGATCGGGATGGTGACGGTCTGATCAAGACCTCCATGGGAAGAAAGACCGACGGAACCTCGGATGTCCGGCCTTGGAACAACCTGGGAGGCGTCGATACTCCTGGCGGTGTCGCTACGGCCGAGGACGAAGCCGTCTTGAACTACATTCGCGTGAGGCCTACGGCCTCAGAATAATCAGTCCACGAGGAGACCTATGAATCATAATCTCTCAGTGATACGCCCATCCAGACCTTACATGACAGCCGCACGTTATCATTTCCCAGCGGTCAAGCGGTGGCTGCCCCTCAGGCAAGCAGCATTTAGATCCATCGGGATCCTGGTTTTCTTCCTGGCTCTGGTTGGTGGGTCCGTCCCTACCTTTGCGGCTGCAATCCGTGCTGGCTTCAATGCGACCACCATCTCCACCTTTGGAAACGATGGAGATCAGACTACAACAGGTGAAGACGGCTCCATCCCTAATGTGCCGCTTGGCTTCTCAGCGCGGTTTTGCAACCCCAACGATCCTGCCTTCACTCAGGTGAACGTTAATATTAATGGCAACGTCACGCTCAACGCTCCGTTCCACACGTTCACTCCCGAGCAGACGCTTTTAGACACCCAACAGCGGATCATAGCGCCCTTCTGGGCCGACGTCGATCCCCGTCCGGCAGCTTCCGGGAAAGTCAAATACGGGCCGGGTTCGGTCAACGGACGCACCGCGTTCGGGGTCACATGGATTAATATAGGGTATTTCACTTGGGGGGCTGCGGGCGGCACGGACAAGCTCAATAGTTTTCAAGTCATCCTTATCAACAGATCGGACACCGGCCCTGGCAATTTTGATATCGAATTCAACTATGATAAGGTGCAATGGGAGGCTGGGGAGGCAAGCGACGGGGACCTGGGTCTCGGCGGTCACGCCGCGCGTGTCGGATACGCCGACGGGTTGTGCGGCAACTTCGAATTTGTGGGGTCGGGAACTGCTGGTACCTTTCTCGACAGCAATCCCACAACCGGACTCATCTATAATTCCTACAACAGCACTCTCCCGGGTCGCTATGTTTTCCAGATTCGAAATGGACTTTGCCCGACACCTTTGCAGGCCCGCCAATACCTGTCGCTTGCCTTGGACTCACGTGACAATGTTTGGGTGTCAGGCTGGGGTCAGCAACAGAAGGTACTCCTGTACGACTCCATTGGCCAAGCCATTGAGCCCCCGATGCTGGAGGCCAGCTTTGATACCCCGGACGCCGGAGGCCATGGGGCGCTGGTGGATCGACTGGGACAAATTTGGACGGCAAAACGCGATACGGGATTGATTCGATTCAACGATGATCCTGCCAACAGAAATCTGCAGACTTACCACAGCACCGACGCAGCCACTCCGCCTCCGTTCGGATTCGGAGACCATAATGTTGGGTTGGATCCTGTTAGTGGAGACATGTGGACGGCGCGGAATGGGGATCCGGTAGTTCGCTTCGCCGTTGCTTCCTTGCCAACCGCTCGTCCGTACAAATTCCAGTTCCCTCAGGGAGGTGGATCTGCATTCACCGACACGGTCGGCCTCGCCGTCGATGATCGTGGAAACGTCTGGCTTGCGAATCCCGATGGCTTGAACCGTGTGACTCATCTGCGCACCGACGGGGCTTTGGTTGGTTGGGTAGATCTCCCATGCACTCAGTCCCCCAAGGTCGCTGGCCCGCGCGGTATTGGAATTGACGCCAATGGCAAGATTTGGGTGCCTGACTTCACCGCGAGCAAGGTCTTTCGCATTGACCCAGACATGGGGCCGGTGGTCATTGAGCAGGGAACATCGCCGGAAACCAAGCGCGGTTCGCGCCTTGGTGCCGTAGACATGACAGTCGATCTGGGCGCGGGTGCCTCGCCGGACGCTTACGCGGATCTCGGAGGTTTGGTAAGCGCAGTTGCGCGTCCGGAATCCGGCACGTGGGATGTTGTCCACGACGCGGGCGCCTCACGGAATTGGCAGCAGATTCGATGGACGCAGATCCTCCGGGCCTCCACCGAACTTAAAGTCCAGGTCCGTGCTGCGGCAGCCGAGATTTCTCTTCCTGCCCAGCCATTCGTAACTTTGAGTGAAGCGACAACCGCGGAAGCAACCGCAACGGTGGTCAAGAATCTCGCCCCCCTCGCTGGTCGCTTCCTTGAAATCCGGGTCGCCATGAACAGGTTGCCCGGAGCTGTGGCTGGAGCGACGCCCATCCTTAAGGATCTTAGCATCACGGACACCGCCACTTTGCCTCCCCTTCCTCCCGACAACCGTATCCCGCTCGCCCAACCCGATTTCGTCACTACGACTCGCAACAGCCCGGAGCAAATCCTGTACGTTCTCCAGAACGATCTCCTCTATCAGAAAAACCCCGACGCCGCCCACATTGCGACCGTGAGCCCTGCGTTGTCTGGCACGCCAAGAATCAGCGATGACTTGAAAGCCATCCGCTACACGCCCCGCGCTGGTTTCTACGGAACGGATCGATTCACCTACACCGTGGAGGATGATTTGGGTGCAACAGAAACTGCCATCGTCGAGGTCCAAGTGATCCAGCTTGATCTCACAGCCGCGTTGCCGCCTCCAGTGGCTGCGGATGATGTCTACCCATTACCTGCAGCGCCTCTCATTCGTGGCAACTCCGAGGGAAACATCCTGGATGTGATCGCGAACGATTGCTTTTCCGCCACTGACACCGACTGTGCGACGAGTCGGGCTCAGATAAAGCTGGTGGAAGTCACCCAACCCCAGCACGGCACGGCTCGGATCATCAACTGCAACCAGGTATCCTACACCCCAGCACCTTACTTTGTCGGCACCGATACGTTTAAATATCTTATCAGCAATGGCAGCGCCGAGCCAAGGGAAGCGACTGTCACTGTCACCGTAACAGGCAGCGCGCCAATTACGGTTGGCTGCGGATCTTCCGTGAACGGAGGCTTGGACACAGGCGACACCGCGTCCCCGGATCGCCCGGGATTTTTCTGCGACACTTACTACCTCAACGGCGCGGCTGGAAAAAGTGTCACCCTGCGTGTTAACTCTCCGAACTTCTATCCCTATCTCCGCCTGAGGAGCCCTGGCGGCGCCATCCTATCGCAAGCGGCAGGCAACCCTGGAGCCAATACCGACGTTCTCGCCCTGCCGCGGGATGCGGGGAGTTACATTCTGGAAGTGAGCAGTGCGGACGGCCACATACCTCTGGTGGGCCAGTATTCGTTGTCGGTGATTTGTCTGTCCATGTGGGTCAAATTCGTTCGTTCCGATGGGAGTACGGTAGGCCTCAACTCAGGCGACGTTTTGGACTTCGGAGTTTCACCCTTAAACTCTCCTCCGCCTCCTGTCCATTTGATCGTCGGCAACGACGGCACCTCCGCGCTAAACATCAGCTCATTGGGAACAGATACGGCGTTCCGCGTCTCCTTGAGCGGCACCGACGCCAACCCCGGGACGGGCCCTCTGAGTTTCAGCATTCCCGCTCAGAGCACAAAAGATGTCTACCTCTACTTTAAGCCCACAACGGTCGGGGACTTCAATAACGGTCATTTCTCATTCCTGCCCTCGTTTAATCTCAGCTTGAGAGGACATGCCAATCCGACTCCTCCGCTAACTACCCTCACGGTCAATTTAGTTTCACCAGCCGTCGGTCGCTCGGCGTTGCCGCTCAACGAGGTGACGCTGATCGCACCGTCCAGCATCAGCATTTTAGCTGAGGTGACGGCGATGAACACGAGTCCGGATCGAGTGGAATTCTTCGCTTGGCGAACGGATGAAAGCATACCCACCGTTCCATTCCAAACGCTCACGACAAGCCCGTACTCACTCCAATGGCGAGGCCCCGGAGGAGCTGGAATTGTGGACGGCGACTATGTCATCGCGGCAGTGGTTCGTAATGATGCACTTGGTTTGGCTAATGTCTCACAATGCCTGGTGCGTGTGCGCAGCGACCCGATACCCAACCGCCCGCCGACGGCCATGAATGATACTCTGATCGTGATGGGCGACAGCGCGAACAGCGTGCTCGATGTACTGGCCAATGATTCGGATCCCGACGGTGATTTCGTAGTGGTGACGCAGTTCCAATTACCCGCGAACGGAAGCATGGCTTACGATGCGTCGCAACGACGATTCACTTACACCCCCAGGGCCGGCTTCTCCGGAGACGATGGGTTCGACTACACCATCAGCGACCAGCATGGGGGCACCGACTCCGCCGTAGTGACCATCCATGTCGTGAACTCTTCCATAAACATTACAAGCCCACTCAATGGCGACGGCATCCAGTTACCGCTGACGGGTAACGCTCTGCCGATCACTGCCACCGCGAGCGCCTTTGGAGGCGCGACGGTCGTTCGCGTCAGATTCTTCGTCGACAACCAGATGATTGGACAATCCACCTCCCCCAGCTCAGGGAATATCTATTCGTTTAGCTGGTCCGGCCCCACCCCAGGGGATCACTTCTTGACCGCCGCCATGGTAGATAGCGAGGGGCGTCAACGTTATTCCCAGCCTGTCCGCATCACCGTTTTCGACGTTAGTCCGCCAACCGTAGCGATCACCAGCCCCACCGCTGGTCCAATCAACCTGCCGCAGCCGGGCGGCATCCTTCTCACAGCCCAAGCTGCCGACTTCAGCCAGGGACCAGTGGCCAAGGTTAAGTTCTACGTGGACGGGGGGCTGATCGGCGAAGACACCACTGCGGCGGCCGGCAATACCTACTCTGTCGCTTGGACGTTTCTGAAGGCGGGCACGCATTACCTCAACGCCGTTGCGGTGGACACGCAGGGACGAACGCGCCGATCGGCGACCGTCGCAGTCGTTCTGCAACCGCCGCCTGGCAACACACCGCCGGTGGCCGTAATTACCAGTCCGGCGGAGTCGACCGATCCTACCGCTACTGGGGAACTGGGGATTCCCGTGGTCCCGCGAATTCAAGGTGACCGCTTGAACGTTAGAGGCATCGCCAAAGACACGGATCCCGGCCAGACGGTGACCTATCAGCTCGTTGTTTCTGACGTCGACGGGAACGTTGTGGCCCAGAACCCGCCGGTGGCAGGGGTGAATATCACGACCGCGAGCGATCTGGGGACGGTGTCCTTGACGGGCCTCCGAAACGGCCGTTACAACATGAACCTTCTCGTCACTGACCAATCCATCGCTGTCAGTGCTACGGTTTGTTTCCTCTACGACTCTGAAGCGAAGATTGGTCACCTCAGTTTCAGCCAGCAGGACATGGTTGTCCCGGTGAGCGGAATTCCGCTCACCGTCGTCCGGTCTTATAATTCGCGTAATCCCAAAAGTGCGGATTTCGGCTATTCCTGGACTTACTCGGTCTTGGATCTCGATATCGAGCTGGACGAAACTCGAGGCGACTTCTACGACGCCGAGGGTGCCGACAGGGAGTCGTTTAGCATGCGCACGGGCGGTGGTCGCAACGTGACCCTCACTCTGCCCGACGGACGACGCACCACTTTCGTCTTCGCGCCGCGCAAGGCTGGCCTTGGCTATTATGCGGAGTGGAAAGCCCCGCCTGGGGTCAGCGCAAAGCTCGAAGGCATCGGCGTCCAGGCCCTCACCGGTCCGGACATTACCCTTCCTGCTCACTGGGGTGCGGGAAGTTTTCGCACGCCGTTTCAAAGCTTCGACATCCCAGGGTTTCAGCTCACTTTGCCGGATGGAACCCGCTACATCATCGGGCGGGAGGATCTCGGGGATCATTTCCCTGAGCCCGCCTTCGAGGAGGAAGATTTTGACATCCCAAGTGACATCGATGCGCATATCTATGGAAAACCATATCTGGCCGAGATCATTCAGCCCAACGGGCAACGGCTTGTGATCAACCGAGAGTTGATTATGCAGTACGGCGAGCGGGGCTTCGTCAGCATCGACCACTACAGTCCTCCGAGCACGGGCCATCCCAACGGCGAAAAGACCGCCTCCATCGGCTTCATACGCGATGATCAGGGCCGAATCAAAGAAGTCAGGGATCCAAATGCCTACGACGCCGCCGGGAACCCAATCGGGCTGCCGACTATCACCTATGATTATGACCCGGCGGGAAATCTCTCCCAGGTTCTTAGGCTTAAGGACCGA
>Ga0070686_100001499_pt1 | contig 13132 bp, 10 predicted proteins | sample KBSS23LmetaG_FD_65654 | JGI IMG/M metagenome (GOLD analysis project Ga0070686, IMG submission 65654) | Switchgrass rhizosphere microbial communities from Kellogg Biological Station, Michigan, USA - KBS S2-3L metaG | ecosystem: Host-associated > Plants > Roots > Rhizosphere ...
GAGCTTCGCGCCGCTGTTCAAGGACCTGTTCGAGAGCAATCGCGTCTCGGGCAAGGGCAGCGCCAACATCAAGCTCGCCGGCACCGGCCGCACGACCGCCGACATCATGAAGACGCTCAACGGCGCGGTGGACTTCAACGTCGCCGACGGCGCGCTGGAAGGCGCGGACCTGTGGTACGAAATCCGCCGCGCGCGTGCCCTGCTCAAACAGCAGGCAGCCCCCGAGCGTCCGAGCGGCCCGCCGCGCACGCCATTCAGTGCGCTGACCGGCACCGGCTCGATGAAGGACGGCGTGCTGACGAACAACGACCTGAACGTGGCCATGCAGTACCTGAAGGTCACGGGGCAGGGCAGCGTCGATCTGCCGAAGAACTCGCTCGACTACCGGCTCGTCGCCGCGGTCCTGAAGATTCCGCGCGAGGGCGCGGATCCTACGCAGATGCAGGACATGGTGGACGCGCAGATTCCCGTGAAGGTCACCGGCGCGCTGAGCGATCCGAAGGTCCGTCCCGACCTCGAGGGCTACCTGAAAGGCGAGGCCAAGAAAGAGGTCGAGAAGAAGATCAAGGACAAACTTAAAGATATCTTCAAGCGGTGACCGGGAACCCGGATGAACGCCGGGCGTCTGGATAGGCACGTACAGACACCATTCCTCGTGCTTGAGTGCCGGTTTCGTTCATGTCCCGTTTATGTCTGGTCCCCGCCGTGCTCGCCGCCGCCTCGCTCTGGGCCGGCGCCGCCGGAGCTTTCGAAATCGAGCACAGCGAAACCCGCTACGCCGACAAGCGTTACCAGTGCGATCTGAACGTCCGCCTGGACGCGCCGCTCGACAAGGTCTGGGCGGTGCTGCTCGATTACGAAAAATATCCGGCGCTCGATGGACGCATCCTGGAGGCGCACGTAATCGACCGCCCGGCCCCGAACATCGCCGTGCTGCAGACGACGCTGCGCGTCTGCATGGGATGGTTCTGTCGCAACGTGAACCGGGTCGAGCGCGTGGAGGAGTCGCAGCACGCGCTGGCAGCGAGCGCCGATCCCAGCCGCAGCGACGTGAGGTTCGGTGAGACGCACATGCAACTCTCGCCCGGCGAGAACGGCGGCACGGTGGTGCACTATCGCACCAGCATCACGCCCTCGTTCTGGTTTCCGCCCGTGGTCGGCCGCCGCTGGATGCTGCGCACCCTGGCGGATTCGACCAGCGCGCTGTTCATGAACGTGGAAGAGAAAGCGCGCGATGAGGAGAAAGAAAAAGCGGCTAGCAATTGAGTTGCCAGCCGCCTTGCGAGAAGAGCCGGAGTCGGGCTGAAGCCCGACCTACAGCGCTTTATTTACCCGCTGCGGACGAGACTTTGACGTCGGCGCCAACCGGCGTCAGCTCGCGGAACTGCACCACGCCGTACAGCATCTCGTCGAACGACTGCTCGCCCCACGGCACGGTCCGGTTCGGATCCGGGTTCGCGGGGTTCTGCGACGAGTTGTCGTACACCGTCGTGTGCACGATCTTCGTGCCCGCCGGGATCTGCTTCGGCGTCGCGAACGTGTACGTCGTCTGCCAGTTGAAGTCGTACTTCGGCACGGACAGCAGCAACTCCTCGCGACCATCCGGATAGATGGCAGTGAACTGCGAGGCGTGGCCGCGGAAGTGCGCGTGCGGCGTCAGCCGGTAGAGGATGATGTCGCGCGGGAACTGCTGCGCGATCGTCTCGGCGTGTTCCTTCGTGTTCGGCGGAATCTTGATGTTCGGATTCGCCAGCGCGACGGTCTTGAACTCGTACGTCGGCGCAGCGTCGCGGAAATACAAGCCGAAGCGCGTCGCATCGTGCGTCGCCTTGCCCGAAGACGTGTAGTGCATCTGGAACGCGAAGGATTCATCCGCGCGGACCAGCACGCCCGTGTCCTGCGGATACAGCGTCGGACCGTTGCCCGGCACGTACGCGCCCAGCGACGGGCTCGACATCGAGATCATGCGCTGACGCTCGGGGAGCTTCGGATCGTAGATGCCCACGATGACGTGGTGCACGACCGTGCGGTCGCCGGGGATGATGTCAGTCGCACGCACCCACACGTCGCGGCCGAGCGTGTTCTGCACCACGTAGCGCTTGTAGTCGACGATGCCGGTCGCCGGCACATCGAACTCCGGCACCTGGATGACCATGTCCGGCTTGCCGAACGCCCACTCGCTCCAGGTCTTGTGCAGGTCGGCCAGCGGATCCGGACCCTTGCCGCGCGGCGCGCCGGCTTCGATCCAGTGCACCAGCGTCTGCTTCTCTTCGGTGCTCAGCGAGCGATCACCGGTCCACACGCCCGTGTGCGGGTCTGCATGCCACGGCGGCATGCGCTTGGTGCGCACCACTTCGCGGATCATCGGCGCGAAGCCTTTGACCACGTCGTAGCTCGTCATCTGCCAGGGGCCGATGCCGCCGGCGCGATGGCACGTGACGCAGTTGTCGATCAGCATCGGCGCGATCTTCTCGGAGTAAGAGACCTTCGCGCCCGCGTTCGTGGCCTTGGCGGCCTTGATCGTGCAACCGTGTGCGGACACCTGCGCCTTCTTCACCGGCTGACCGGCCAGCACGGAGTCCAGCGCGGCTGTGAGCAGCGCGTTCCCCGACTTGTTATCTTTCTGGGCCTTGTCCAGCGGACCGCGATAAGCGAGCTTCCAGCCCTTGGTATCGATCACCAGCACTTCGCCGGCGCGAGTCAGCTGCAGCGACTCGCTGACCAGGTGCGAGTCGTCGACCAGCACCGGGATGGTCGAACCCTTGACCTTGGCAGCGACTGCATCGCGGTCGTCCTGCGTGTTGATCATCAGGAACTCGACGCCCTTGCTGCCGTAGCTGGCCTTGGCCTGCTCGAGGGCGGGCAGTGCGTCGCTGACGGCGGCGCACTCGTCGGCGTGCGTCATGAGCACGACCGCCTTGGCGTCCGAGAGGTAATAAAGGTCGTGATACTTGCCTGCCGAGTCCAGCAGCGCAAAGTTGTCGACGTGATCGATCGGAGCAGTTGCCCCTGCAGAAGCCGCCCAAAGCACGGCTGCGGCGACTGCCGTCTTGCGTACCGAACTCATATCAACTCCCCGGTGAGGAAAGACCGTAAACTATTGCCCTGCACTACGATGCTAAGTTTCGCCTAAGGGTTTGCCTGAGAGCATCTGCCCTTCAGACGCAAGCGGGAGCATCCTGGTTGCAAAGTCGCAGACATTCTGCGTATCCGGCCTCACCGTTGCTTGTATGAAACTGGCGCAGACACACATCTATGCATGCGATCGTTTGGTGATTTCGGCCGGGCCGGGCCGCGAGAATTCCAGTCATCGCCACTTCGGGGCAATCCTCAGCGTCACCGTCGACGAACCGGTGACACTTATGTCGCGCGATGCCGAGCCCATCGTGTGCCGGGCAGCAATCGTCGCACCGAATGCGTGGCATCGCATCGACGCGCGGAATGCGAGCCTCGTCACGGTGCTGATCGGCGCGGACCATCCGTGGTTCCGCTATATCAAGCCGCTGCTCACCGGCGAGCCCATCGTGAAGCTCGACCCGGCCGTGCTCGACACCCGCTCGATTCCGTTGGACGCGCTTTTCGGCGGCACCTGCGAAGGTCGCGAGGCGAACCGCGCAGCGCTGACGATTCTGCAGGCGTTCGGTGGCGTCGATGCGCCGCCTCACGAGCTCGATGCCCGCATCGAAGAGGTGTTGCAGATTTTGCGTGACGCGGTCAGCGACACGCCGACGCCCGACGAGCTCGGTCGTCGCGTCGGGCTGTCTGGCTATACGTTGATGCGGCGTTTCAAAGCCGAGCTCGGTGTGCGCATCCGCGAGTACGTGCTGTGGCGCCGGCTGATGGTCGCGCTGGAGATGGTCGATGGGCGCAGCACGATCGCGGAGATCGCGCAGCGCACGGGCTTCTACGACCAGGCTCACCTCACGCGCACGGCGCGGCGCATGGTCGAGCTGGCACCGTCGTTCGTGAACGACTTCAGTCAGACGCGCGTGCACGTGTGTCGCGAGTGAGATCGATCGCCGGGCCGCTGCTCGCGTGGTTCGATCGTGCCGGACGCAAGCATCTGCCGTGGCAGCAGAACCCCACGCCGTACCGGGTATGGGTTTCGGAAATCATGCTGCAGCAGACGCAGGTGGCGACCGTCATCGGTTACTACGAGCGCTTCATGCAGCAGTTCCCAGACGTGCGTGCGCTCGCCGCCGCGCCGGTCGATGAAGTGCTGCATCTCTGGACCGGACTGGGTTACTACGCTCGCGCGCGCAATCTGCATTGCGCCGCGCAGCTGATCGTCGCGGAGCACGACGGCGAATTTCCGCCAACGATCGAAGCAGCGCAGGCGCTTCCCGGCATCGGTCGCTCGACCGCGGGCGCGATTCTGTCGTTGTCGCGCTCGCAGCGACATCCGATTCTCGATGGCAACGTGAAGCGCGTGCTCGCGCGCTACTTCGGCGTCGACGGATTTCCGGGCGAGCGCGAAGTGGAGAAGACGCTCTGGGCGCTGGCTGACGAATGCACACCCATTGACCGTGTCGCGAACTACACGCAGGCGATCATGGATCTCGGTGCGACGTTGTGCGTGCGGTCGCGACCGCTCTGCGCAGCTTGTCCGTTGACTGAGCATTGCGTCGCGCGCATCGAAGGTCGGCAGTCGACGCTGCCGACAGCGCGGCCGAAAAAGATCCGGCCGCAGAAGTCCGCGTATGTCGTGATGATGGTTCGTGACGACGGTGCCGTGCTGTTGGAGCATCGTCCGCCTGCGGGCATCTGGGGCGGGCTGTGGACGCTGCCGCAGTTCGACGAACGCGAGGCGGCGCAGGCATGGATCCGCGAGAGGAGCAACGTCGAGCGCACGAATACCATGCCGCCGTACGCTCACTCCTTCACGCACTTCGATCTCACGCTGCATCCTCTCGTCGTGAGTTCCGTGCCGATCACGGCCGTGCACGACGGCGACCGCTATCGGTGGTACGAGCCGCGGCAACCGGCGAGAATCGGGCTCGCAAAGCCGGCCGTCGAGCTGATTCGCGCACTTGCAGAGCAACCCGCAGCACCCATGCAGCGTCAAAGCTCTCTACTATGAATGTCACCGTACTCACTGCCCCGACAGCGGTCAGCAATTGGCAGCGCGTCGGCTGGATCCTGCTGCTGCTCGGCGGCCTGTTCGCAGCCGGCAACGCCGTCATGTTCATGCTCGTCGGCGGCCACGGCTCCCCCGAGATCAAGGAACGATTCTTCGCCACCGCGATCGCCGGCTGGTCGCACGCGTTTGGTGGTGCGATCGCGGCACTGATCGGCCCGTTCCAGATGCTCGCGAGCGTGCGCAGGTCGTGGCCGAGAGTGCACGTCTGGATGGGGCGCATTTACCTGACCGCGGTTCTCGCTGGCGGACTCGCCGGCTTGTACTTCGCGCCAGTCAGCTCGGCGGGCATCGTTGGACGCGTGGGCTTCGCGACGCTCGCAGTGTTCTGGCTGTTCAGCGGCACTCGTGCGTATCTGGCAATCCGGCGCGGCAACGTGCAGGAACATCGTCGCTGGATGCTGCGCAATTACGCGCTGACGTTCGGCGCGGCGACGCTGAGGATCCAGTTGCCGCTGCTGATCATCAGCGGAGTGAGCTTCCCTGTGGCGTACACGATGGTCGCGTGGCTCTCGTGGGTGCCGAACTGGCTCGCCGTCGAGGCGTGGCTGCGTGCGCGCCAGACGGTGGCGGCTCGATGACCAAGGACGAGATCCTCGCGTACCTGCCGCCGGCGGCGAAGATGCTCGGCCGCGAGGTCGTCGAAATCGACCAAGTGAACGGCGGCGCAGTGCTGCGCTTTCGCGCGCAGCCGGAGTTTCTGAATCGCCATGGCACCGTGCAGGGCGGCATCCTGTGCGCGATGCTCGACTCTTCGACCGCGCTGGCGCTGTACGCAGTGTTGCCGGCGGAGCAGACCGGGCTCACTGCAAACCTCAACGTCTCGTTCGTGAAGCCGGCAAAGGTCGGCATATTCACCGCGACCAGTCGGCTCGTAACCCGCGACGAGCGCAATGCCGAGACCGTCGGCGAACTTCGCGACGCCGACGGCGTTCTGGTCGCAACGGCCACCGCGCGCTTGCGCATCGTGCCGCGGCGGGATTGAATGGGTCATGGCTAGAACCGTCCATTGCGTGCTGCTCGGCATCGACGCCGAAGGTCTCGATTACGCGCCGTATCCCGGCGAGCTCGGGCAGCGCATCTACGAGAACGTCTCCAAGGAAGCCTGGCAGCGCTGGCTCAAACACCAGACGATGCTGCTCAACGAGTATCGCCTCACGCCTATCGACCCGAAGGCGCGCAAGTTCCTGGTCGAGGAGATGGAGAAGTTCTTGTTCGGCGGCGGCTCGCCAAAACCGAAGGAATACGTCGAGCCGAACGGGAAATAGGGATGTAGGTCGGCCGCTCCAGCGCATCCTGCGCCCGCGGCATTCGCGCATCCCTGCGCAGCAGGCTTTAGCCCGACATCCTTTTCATTCACGCGCGCTTCAGCGTTCCGTCGCGATACTGCGCCCCCATGTCTCGCTTCGCCCTCGTCTGCCTGGCAATCCTGCCGCTGCTGAGCGCGTGTCAGCTCGCGCGCATGCAAGTCAGTCGCGATCTCGCAGGCGTCGAGCCGTTCGCGGTCGATCGCGCGTACTGGCGCAAGCCGAACGACCCGCTGAGCTTTGGCTCGTGGCGCACCCCGCGCATCGACGTTGGCTGGAGCCGGTTCCGCAACATTCCGGTATTGATCGGCAAGAGTGCGCTCGACTTTCAATCCTTCCTGCGGCCGTATCGCCTGGACGTCGAGGCGAGCGACGGAGTGATCTCAGCGGAGTGCGTCGAGCGCGCCGAGGCCGTCAGTTACAAGGACTGGACGCTCGACAGCGGCGCTCTGCGAGGACTTCCGGTGTTGCACTGTGCGTACTACGGCGCGGCTGAGGGAGAGCTGGAGCTGCTCGAGATGCCGACGATCGCAGGGTCGGAAGAAGGGAACATCGACTTCGAGGTGACCCATTGGCACCTGCAGTCGGTCAATCGCATCGAGGGCGGCCGCGGGCCCGGGGGTATCTGCGGTTACGAGATCCGCAGCGACAATGCAGTGATCGCCGCGGTCGAGACCGTGAATCGCGGGCGCGTATGGATGTCGCCTGAGCTCACTTCGCTGGAGCAGGACCGCGTCGCGAGCGTGGCCTTCGCGCTACTCGTCCACCTCTCGCCGCAAGCCGAGACCGAGGATATCCACGAAAGGACCAGGGAAGACTAGCCGGCCTTGCGCGCCGGCTCTTCGATGCCGAACTCCGTGCGCAAGCTGTCGCTGACGCGCGCGAATTCCGCCGCGATCTTCTCGAAGTCCGCACGCCAATCGGCCTTCTGCCCCGACTTCGCGCGTGACTCCAGATCGAAGGACAACGTAGCGAGATTGTTGACGTGCAGATTGGCCGCCGCACCCTTGAGCTTGTGCGCGGCGCGGCCGATCGCGGTCGCATCGGAGAGCTCGACTGCCGCGCGCAGTTCCTGCACGGTGTCTGCGCCGCCGGACAGGAAGGCGTTGACCAGCTCGATGATGAATTCCTCGTCGTCGCCTGCGACATCTGCCAGGCGTGCGCGGATTGCGTTGTCAGCGGTGGGAAGCGTTGCTGCTGCACTCAGCGGGGCTGCTGCGACCGGATCGCCTTCGGCGCGGCCCATGAAGCGATCCAGAACATCCTGCAGCCGCGAGATGTCGAGCGGCTTCGTCAGATAGTCGTCCATTCCAGCCTCCAGGCAGCGTTCGAGCGTGCCCATCATGGCGTTCGCGGTGAGCGCCACGATCGGTGTGCGCTTCGCTCCACCCTGCTCCAGCTCGCGGATGCGCCGCGTCGCTTCCAGGCCGTCCATCACCGGCATCTGCATGTCCATCAATATGAACGTGTAGCTGTTGCGCTCGTACGCTTCGACAGCCTGGCGACCGTCGCCGACCACCTGCACTTCGCAGCCGAGACGTTCGAGGAAGCGCCGTGCGACGCGTTGGTTGATCGCGTTGTCTTCGACCAGCAGCACCTGGCCGGAGTACTGGCGCCGCGTTTCGGTCGCGACCAGCGTGCCGCGCGTGATGATTGGTTGACTGTGCATGTGCCAGTCCTGCGCGTCGTGCGACAGCGCGCGATTCAAGCACGCGAGCAGCTCGCGGGTGCGAACCGGCTTCGTCAGGTACGCCGAGAAGCCGATCTGCGCGAAGCGTTGCATGTCGCCGGAGCGATCGAGCGAAGTCAGCAGCATCAGCCGCGTCGGCGCGATCTCGCGCGACTTCACGATCTGCTCGCCGAGCATGGCGCCGTCCATGTCGGGCATCTGGTAATCCAGCACGACTGCATCGAACGACTGCGGTCCTGGCTGACGCAGGATGGCGAGCGCGGCCATCGCGCTCGAGACGGTCTCGACTTCGTAGCCGGCGTGCCTGAGCTGACTCGCCATCACCTGGCGATTGGTCGCGCTGTCATCGACGAGCAGCACGCGGCGTCCCGTGGGGAGCGGATCCTGCAGGGGTTCCACACCGCCGATTTCCGCCGGCTCGAGCGGCAGCGTGAACCAGAACGTCGAGCCCTTGCCGGGCTGACTGTGGGCGCCGACCTGGCCGCCCATCATCTCGACCAGCTTGCGCACGATGGAAAGTCCCAGGCCCGTGCCGCCGAAACGACGCGTCGTCGAAGAGTCCGCTTGCGTGAAAGGTTGGAACAACCGGTCGAGCGATTGCTCCGGAATGCCGATGCCGGTGTCGCGCACTTCGAAGTGCACCAGCGCGCGGCCGTCCTGGCGACCGACGCAACACACTTCCAGCACGACCTCGCCGCTCGGCGTGAACTTGATCGCGTTGCCGACCAGGTTCAGCAGACACTGGCGGATGCGCTGCGGATCGCCGAACACGCGCTCCGGCACTTCCGGGCGCACGTTCACGACCAGCTCCAGGCTCTTGGCGGCGGCCTGGAAGGCCATGATCGAGCCGACGTCGTCGACGTTCGAGCGCAGGTCGAGCTCCAGGTGCTCGATGTCGAGCTTGCCCGCTTCGATCTTCGAGAAATCGAGAATGTCGTTGAGGATCGTCAGCAGCGAGTCGGCGCTCGCGCGGATCGTCTCGGCGTAGTCGCGTTGCACGCGATCGAGGCCGGTTTCCAGCAGCAGGCCGGTCATGCCGATGATGCCGTTCATCGGCGTGCGGATCTCGTGACTCATGGTGGCGAGGAACGTGCTCTTCGCGCGGCTGGCCGCTTCGGCCTCCTGCGTCGCCATCACCATCGCTTCGCGTCCCGCGCGCTCGTCGGTGATGTCGCGGATCGAGCCGGCCAGCCACAGCGGCCGGTCTTCGATGTCGCGCTCGGCCGAGGCGCGCGAGCGCACCCACAGCCACTCGCCGTCGCGCTTGCGCAAGCGGTATTCGACGTCGTACGGCAAGCCGAACGTCAGGTGATCGCCCATCGCCTTGCCGACGATCGCGCCGTCCTCGGGATGAATGAACGTTTCGATCTGGCCCGCGCCGTTGCTGTCGGTGGCTGCGTAGCCAAGCATCTGGCGGAAGCGCGGCGAGTACCACGTTTCGCCCGAGCGCAGGTTGAACTCGAACAGCGCATCCTGCGTGCCCGACACGGCGCGCTGGAAGCGCTCCTGCGCTTCGCGCAAGTCTGTGGCCTGACGGGCGATCTCCTGCTTGCGCAATTCTTCGCCGGTTACGTCCTGATCGATTCCCAGCACGCTTATCGGGTGGCCCTTGGCATTGCGCACTACGCGAGCGTGACACTGGATGTAGCCGACGGAGCCGTCCGCGAACAAGGCGCGGTAGCGGTGCGAGAACAGCTGTTGATCCTTGCTGGTGAGCACGGTCCGGAAGTGCTCGACCCAGCCCTCGCGATCTTCGGGGTGCACGTACTGGTTGGTGTAATCGGTGCCCTTGAATTCGCGTGGCGCGCCGAGCCGCTCCAGGAACGGGCTGTTCTCATCGATGTAGGTGATGTCTTCCTTGATGTTCCATTCCCACACCGACAGGCCGCCGGCCTCGTTTGCCATGCGGATGCGTTCGACCATGCGGCGGTTCTCCGCCTCCGCGGCTTCGGCGCGCTCCAGCGCCTCGCGCAGGTCTGCAGTTTCGGCGCGCGAGCGCACTGCTTCCGCGAGTGCCAGGGCCTCGGCCTGCGACTTGCGCAGGTTCGCGGAGCCGAAGAAGCCGGTCGCCAGCAGCGCGAACACCGTGACCGAATGGCTTTCCAGGTACGACCACCAGTTGGCGTCGTAGGGCGAGAGGGTTGGCGCGATCAGCATCAGGATGGCGCTGGTCGTCGCGATGAGCGTGATGTGCCAGTGCTTGCTTGAAGACAGCGCGAGCACGACTGCGAGCAGATAGCCGATGCCGACTGCCGAATCGAGCATGTTGGCGATGTCGACCGCGAAGATTGCTCCGCACATCACCAGCAGCCACGGCAGCAGGTTGCGGCGGCGTTGCAGCTCGCCGCGCAGTCCTTTGATGATCGTGTCGCTGCGCTCCGGCTCGGGCATGTCGATGAGCGTGCGCAGGTAGTAACGCAGGCTGAAGGCGCCGAACATCAGCAGCGCCACCAGGAAGTAGCCGACCGCGGTCATCGACAGGTACGACTGACCGAAGAACCGGCCGATCGTCGCGCGCTCGCGTTCCAGCGACAGATCCAGCAGCAGCACGCCGTCGGCATGATCGCGCACGGCGTAGAAGAGGTGCGGATTGCCGGCGACGTTTTCGAAATGGATGTACGGCCGGGTCGCATTCGCGCGCAGTGCCTGGGCTGCGCTCGCGGCATGCGTGCCGGCGGGCTGCGCGATCGCGTCCGGCGCGAGCGCATGTTGCAGATGAGAGGCGCTGAACGAGGACGCGTAGGTGTCGAGAGTCTCCCGACCTTCCTCGCCCGACAGAATCGCTTCGGTGACGGCGAACGCCTTGGTCACGGCGACGTCCGCGCCAAGTCGCTGCGCCACTACCTTCTTCTGTTGCAGCAGCGGCGCGCCCACGATCGACAGGAGCAGCACCAGCACCAGGATCGTCACGATCGACGCCTGGCCGGCGAGCATTCCCAGCAGATTCTTCGACATCTTCAATGGCATAACCGAGCTGTCCGGCCCTCCAAGGGACAGCGGCAGCCTGCGCCCAAACTTTCGGCCGCGAGTGTGATGCCCTTCACACACTGGGCCGCGAGGGCCGCTAATCCACGGGAAACGCCTGCCTCGCCCCGTCCAGCTTGTGCACCACGCCCCGCCGCATCACGAAGCGCACTCGCTCGAGCTCCGTCACGTCATTGAGCGGGCTCGCCGCGACCGCGATGATGTCCGCATCCTTGCCGGGCTCGATGCTGCCGACGGTGGCGACACGGTCGAGCAGCGTCGCAGCATCCAGTGTCGCCGCCTTGATCGCGCCCGCCGGCGTCAGGCCAGCCTTCACGAGCAGCGCGAACTCCTGTGCGTTCTTGCCGTGATCCGACACCCCGGTGTCGGTGCCGAAAGCAATCTTCACACCGTCTTTGATTGCCGCAGCGATGTTCTTGCCATGGGCCGCCGCGGCTTCCTCGGCTTTCGCCAGAGTGTTCCTGGAGCGCGCGCCGGCGCGTGCCTGTGCGAGCGCGGCGTGCGGGGCGATCATCGTCGGTACCAGCCAGGCACCGTTCTTCTTGAACAGCGCGTTCGTTTCCGCGTCGGTGTAAGTGCCGTGCTCGATCGAATCGACGCCCGCTTCGAGCGCGGTCTTGATGCCATTCTTGCCGTGCGCGTGCGCGGCGACTTTGCGGCCGAACATGTGCGCGGTATCGATGATCGCCTTCATCTCGTCCGCGAACATCTGCTGATTCAACCCGCCGGCGATGTTGCTGTTCACGCCGCCGGTCGCCGCGAACTTGATCACGTCGGCGCCCTGCGAGATCTGCTCGCGGACTGCGCGGCGGCAGTCGTCCGCGCCGTTGCACAGATTCGTCGCGCGCTCGCGCAACACTTCGGTGATGTCGCGGTTGGTATTGTTCGAGCCGTCGCCGTGGCCGCCGGTGATCGAGATCGCGCGTCCCGCGGCGACGATCGTCGGTCCGGCAATCGCGCCCGAGAGAATCGAGTCGCGCAGCGCCGTGACGCTGCGCACGTCGGACCCGAGGTCGCGCACTGTCGTGAAGCCTGCTTCGAGCGTGCGACGTGCATTGCCGACGCCGATGAGGAGGTTGTCCTCGATATCGCGATTATTCTGCTCCAGCCGCGCGCGCATCTTGTCGTCGTCGTTGAAGATGTGCACATGCATGTCGATCAACCCCGGCAGCACGAACTGCTTGCTCAAGTCGACGAGCCGCGCGCCGCTCTCCGGCGCGACCAGGCCGTCGCGAACCGCTTCGACGCGGCCGTCGCGCACGATGATCGTCGAAGCTCCGCGCGGCGCCTGGCCCGGGCGATCGAGCAGGGCGCCGGCGTGGATGTAAACCGCAGGCGCGCTGGTCTGTGCGCTGCTGGGCATGCTCCCGAGCACGGCCAGTGCTGCGGCAATCGAGATCGTGCGTACGAGCTTCATCGTTCCTCCGAGTGCGGAATGACATGTGCAAGCGCCGCGCGCAGGTCGCGCAGCTTCGGTGGCTTGTTCAGTACGTGATCGACGTGCGCCGGAATGTCGCCGTCGTCGACGAGACGTTGTCCCCAGCCGGTCAGCAATATCACCGGCGTTGTGGACGACAGCGCTTTGATCGCGGCGGCGACGCGGCGTCCATCGATGTGCGGCATGCCGAGATCTGTGATCACGACATCGAACCTCGCGCCGCGCGCGTTCGCCTCGGTGAAAGCGTCTACGCCCGCTTGACCGCCGTCGGCGGCCGTCACCTTGTGACCATCGCTGCCGAGCGTCGCGCCGAGTGATTCGAGCACCAGCGGATCGTCGTCGACGATGAGGATCGACAACGGCCGCGGTGTCTCTTCCGCTGCGGCTACCGGCGGAGCGACCGTCGCTGCAGCGTGCGCGGCGGCGAACGTGATCCGCATCGTCGTACCCCGATGCAGCGTGCTGTCGATCTCCAGCTCCGCGCTATGCCGCCGCACCATGCCGTAAACCATCGCGAGTCCGAGACCGGTGCCGCGCTCGCCTTTGGTGGTGAAGAACGGCTCCAGGCAGCGGCG
>Ga0070686_100001502_pt1 | contig 13110 bp, 10 predicted proteins | sample KBSS23LmetaG_FD_65654 | JGI IMG/M metagenome (GOLD analysis project Ga0070686, IMG submission 65654) | Switchgrass rhizosphere microbial communities from Kellogg Biological Station, Michigan, USA - KBS S2-3L metaG | ecosystem: Host-associated > Plants > Roots > Rhizosphere ...
CCCGATGTTTCAACTGTCGGTTCCCGATTTTAAAATTCTTCGGAACACCTTCTTTAGTGTCTTTGGTGATGTTTATATTTGGCGCGGAGATTTTTCACCCGGGCAACCGGCGCTCGCGTTGATTGGATTACGCGGCAAGGGTTTATCGAGTGAAACGACTGCCCAGAGGATTAAGGAAATGCAGGTGGACCCCTCGAACGTGCATTTTGTGAGCAACTATGCTGTTTGGATGAATTTCGTCGGGATTATGGACCGATTGGATAATTTCGGGACGGACTCTGTCCCGCCTGTGCAAATTAATGGCGAAGACCATCCTTGGATCGAACTATCTTCGCCTTCGGATAACGCCGTTATTGATCGGACGTTTGTTGGCTTTCACCTACAGGATTGGCTTTCTCGATTTCAATTCGTCACCCGCGAGTCTCTCATCAAGAACAAAATCAGACTCAGCGACAGCCTCTGGGATGCTTCCGAAGCGGGACTGCAGATGGGTGAATATACTGTTGCTGTTTCCCAAAACAATCGAGCCGAAGCGGAACGAATTCAGCTTCGGCTCAAATCTATGCTCTCGCCGGAATTGTATAAAATACTTTTCCCGGACGATCCTCGGTAATAGGTAATGGAATTGGAAAAAACTGGCTTTCCATCCAAGGGGCGCGCCGAGCAAACTGTCGTCGGTGAGATTCGCAAGAACGATCGCAATAATCGCAGCAGCCGCAATAGCGATCCTCATTTTTGCGGTTTCCAGGTCATCAAATCGGAATGGCCCTGGCGCCGCTCCGTTCTCACTGCAAAGAGTTTGGCGATCTTATCAGATGGCGCGCACCTACCGAACATTGAACACACGACCGATTGATTATTACGGCAGATTCGTGGACCAATCCGGGTCTCCCGTTCCGAATGTTAAAGTGCCGTTCGATATTGGTGGAGGTGGAGTAAAACCTAGTTCAGGAGAAGTACGAGCGGATCAGAATGGGTATTTTGCGATCACCGGCTACCACGGCGCGCAGATTTGGTTGAAGCCTCAAAAAGAAGGATATCACAGGATTTACCGAACGCTGACCAACGGTGGATCGAGATTTTCGTTATTGTCGGCTCCGGCGGATGTTTACAAAGGTAGCCCAACGAATCCGGCAGTGCTTCGATTATGGAAATTAAAAGGTGCAGAGAGCCTCATCGCGATCGAGTTGTGGCACAAGATACCCACAAACTTATCGAGCGAATCCGTGTTAATTGATGTGGTCAAAGGGAAAACTGTGGATTCCGGGGGCGATATGAGAGTGACCGTGACTCGAACCGGCGAAATGAAGCCAAACCTCGGTTTAGAGTGGCGCTACAGCATTGTGCCGGTGGATGGGGAGATTCGGGCCGTGGAACGCGAGGATTTTTATGAGTTCGGGGCTCCTTCGGGAGGCTATTCCGGCAGATTTGACCGCGAATTCGGCGCTGGAAAAGAAAGCCAAATGGGAAATGTTTACCAAGTTCTCTTTTTGATCAGCCGAAACCACGGAGTTTTCACTAAACTTATGATGGAACTCGCTCCACCGAGACGCGATGAATCCGGATGTATTCGAATTTTAAAGGGTATCGTGAACGCAAATGGATCTCCGAATTGGGAAGAAGACGGAACCAATTTGCGCCCACCTGAATAGAGTGGGCTTCGGAGCTCCCCTCTCCTCCATCGGGGAGAGGGGAGGAAACATTCGGTGCGAAGTGACTACAGCGAGTTCGCGACGAGGTCGCCGATCTGGCTGGTGGTGTAACCCATTTTGCCGGCGGCGAGGCTCTTCACTTTGTCGCGCGTCACGTTGATGACGGCGGTTTCGATGGCTTTGGCGGCTTCGGTTTCGCCGAGGAAATCGAGCATCATCTGGCCCGCACAAATCGCCGCGAGGGGATTGATCACACCGAGTCCGGTGTATTTCGGCGCGCTGCCGCCGATCGGTTCGAACATGCTCGCGCCGTTCGGATTAATATTTCCGCCCGCCGCAATGCCCATGCCGCCCTGCACCATCGCACCGAGGTCGGTGATGATGTCGCCGAAAATGTTGTCGGTCACGATGACGTCGAACCATTCGGGATTTTTCACGAACCACATCGTGGTCGCATCGACGTGCGCGTAATCGCGTTTGATGTCCTTGTAATCTTTGGCGCCCACTTCATGGAACGCGCGTTCCCAAAGATCCCACGCGAAGGTGAGCACGTTTGTTTTTCCGCAAAGGGTGAGCTTGTTGTCCTTCTTGCGTTTGCGCGCCAGATCGAACGCAAAACGCAAACAACGTTCCACGCCGCGTCGCGAATTGATGCTCTCCTGCACCGCGATTTCGTGCGGCGAACCTTTGAAAACGAAGCCGCCCGCGCCGGTGTAAATGCCTTCGTTATTTTCGCGCACCACGACGAAATCGATGTCCGACGGCTTCTTATCCTTCAACGGGCAAAAGCGTTCGTCATACAATTTCACAGGGCGCAAATTGATATATTGTTCGAGCTCGAAACGCAGGCGCAGCAAAATGCCTTTTTCGAGAATGCCCGGCTTCACATCGGGATGCCCGATGGCGCCGAGGAGAATCGCGGGAAACTTCCGCAATTCTTCCACTACCGAATCCGGCAGCGCTTCCTGCGTGCGAATGTAGCGGTCGCCGCCCAGGTCGTAGTCGGTGTAATTGAGTTTGAGATTGAATTTGCGCGCGGCGGCGTCGAGCACCTTGACCGCTTCACGCGTGACTTCGGGGCCGGTTCCATCCCCGCCAATGACTGCGATATTGTAACTTTTCATCATGACCCGCCAGCAGCGGGAACGGCGATGCTAAACAATCGCGCTTTTGTTTCAAGGGGCGAATGCGAGTCAAAGATACGGCAAAAACAAGCGGGCAATGCCGTCGCGAAAGCGGGTGGGCAGCGGACGCCCATCGACTTCCTGCAAGGTGACCTCGTGCGCGCCTTCCAGTTTTTTGAGCGCAAGCTGTTCAAGGTTTTTCACGAGGTCCGTGTTGTAACATTCGAGGTTCAATTCGAAATTCAAACGCAGGCTGCGCGTGTCCCAATTCGCCGAACCGACCAGCGCCCATTCGTCATCCACCAGCATAATTTTCGTGTGATCGAATGGTCCCGGCGTCAACCAAACGCGGCAACCGTGCCGCAACACCTGCCACCACGTCGCGCGCGAGGCCCAGTGCATGTAGGGCAAATTATTTTCGCTCGGCAAAATGATGTCCACTTCCACGTCGCGCAACGCGGCCATGTTCAACGCTGAGAGGATCACGTAATCCGGCAGAAAATAAGGCGTGACGATGCGCACTTTCTTTTGCGCCGACGCGAGCGCCGCCTGGATCGTCCAGCGAATCGTTTCGTAATTGGAATCGGGTCCATCGGGAATTCCGCGCGCCACCACATCGCCGACGGGATCGAGCGAGGGCAACCATTTTGCGGCGGGCAATTCCTCGCCTGTCACAAAAAACCAATCATCGAGAAATGCGTTTTGCAGATGCGCAACCACCGGGCCTTCGACTCGGAAATTTAAATCCTGCACCGGGCGTTTCGGGTTTTGCGCGAGCAGATTACCGACGCGAATATTCATTCCGCCCGTGAACCCGAGCCGGCCATCGACAATCATGATCTTGCGATGATTGCGCAGGTTGAATGTCGTCAAGCGCGACAGTCCGCGCACCGGTCGAAATTTTCCCGCCTGCACCCCGCGCTCGCGCAACGGCCCAAAAATCGAAGGCCACGAATAACGCGCCCCGGCGGCGTCCACAATCACGCGCACATCGACCCCGCGCGCGACAGCACGCCCGAGGGCATCCACGAATTTCTGCCCGGCCGCGTCGTTGTCGAAAATATACGTGCAGAGCGAGATCGATTGCGTTGCCGATTCGATCGCCGCGAGCATTGCGGGATAAGCGGCGTCGCCGTTGACAAGCATTTCGATGCGATTGCCCGCGGTAAGCGGATTTGCGGCAACACGATTCACCAATTGGGCCAGCCCGTGCCAATGTCGAGGCGCTACGTCCACCAACTCCGGCGCCAGAACCTCGTTCGGGTCCGCCGCGTTGGATCGATGCATGCGCGCGCTCAAGCCGAGTTCGCGAATGCGATTGATGCCGAGCGTCAGGTATAAAACCGCGCCGATCACCGGCAGCAGCCAAATGACCACGGTCCACAGCACCGCCGCGCGCGGATCGCGTTTATAAAGAATGGCGTGGCCGGATGCGATGAGCGCGATGACGATGCCGAATGCCGCGACCATGTGCGGCCAAACTTGCAGCAGCCACTTCAACGGATCGGCGGAGTTGTTCAATGCGGCGATCAAACGGAATCAATCGTGCGTGTGCAGCGGTGTCGCGATCAACTTCCGCCGTTGCTCCGGCTGCACTTCGACCTGCGACGATTCGACCTTGATGAAATGCAAAATCACCGGCGCCAAAACAATGCCCGGCACGCCCATCAACCGTTCCGCGAGCACCAATCCCAGCAGCGTGAGCCACACCGGATTATTGATGCGCGTGCCAATAATTTTGCTGTTCAAAAAATACTCCAGCTTGTGCAGCACGATCAGGAAAATCAGCGCGGTGATCGCTTTCTCCGGCGAAACCGTAAACGCAATCAGCGTGATGATCGAATTGCTGATGATGTTTCCGATGATCGGCAACATGCCGCACAAAAACGTGACCCCGATCACAATCGGCGCGTGCGGCAAACTCGTGGCCATCGTGAAAATCGCCGTCGCCGCCGTGTTGATCAGCGCGATAATTATTTGCGCGCCCATCACCGTTTCGAAGCTCATGTAAAACGATTGGAAACGCTTCACAATTTCGTCGGTCGTTAGCGTGTAGAGATTATTTCTGAGTCGATGTCGCCCCTTCTCAAGGTCCATCGCCGGATTCAAAAAGAGACTCCCGGCCACGACCACTCCGATCAACAAAAACACGAATTCCTTCGACGCGACCTTCGCGTAATTTCCCAGATACTTCACCTGCCCGCGAATCCGCGCCACCGTCAGCGACTTCAAGCTGTCCATGTCGTCGAACGGCAACTGAATCCCATTCTGCTCCGCAAACGACATCGCGCGCGGCAACGCCGTCTCCACGATTTTCAACAAGCCTTCACGGCCTTCCTTTCCAGTCGTGTGACGGAGAAAAACGACGAACCCCCAAAACGCAATCACGATCACCGCGATAAACAAAGTCAGCGTCAACGCCTTGCTGCGCACAAAATGAAGCTTCGAAATCACGAAATAGCAAAACAACACCGTCAACAAAGGCGTGGCCAAATGCAGGGAACCCACCAGCACCAGCGTCGCCGCGAAAAAAAAGTACGAAATATACATCGGGCGACTCTGGAGCGTTCCCCTGCGAATCTCGGTATCGGTCGTCATCGGCTAAGCAGTGCCACAGAAGCGTCCGTTCAACAAGTTAGAAGCGAATTCATTCGGACTTTTCGTTGCGAACAAAACCGGGTGTATAAAAACCGCGTTGACATGGTGGCTCCGCGTCAATAGGGTCCATCTGTAAATACCGAGCGCGCCCCGAATTTACGATTTCGGGGTTTTTTATTGCCCGCGCTCGATTGAACGCTATGGCGAATACTATTTTGGTCGGCTCCCAATGGGGAGACGAAGGGAAAGGGAAGATCATCGACGTCCTTACCGAGGCCGCCGACATCGTGGTCCGCACCCAGGGCGGCAACAACGCCGGACACACCGTTTATCTCGGCCCGAAAAAATACGTCCTGCACCTCGTCCCGTCCGGCATCTTGCGCAGCGATAAAGTGTGCGTCATTGGCAACGGCGTGGTGATCGATCCCGTTGCGCTGGTCGAAGAAATCCAGGGCTTGCTCAAGCTCGGCGTCAAAGTGAACGGCAACTTGTTCGTGAGCGAGACGGCGCACCTGGTGCTGCCTTATCATCGCGAACTCGATGCACAGCGCGAGATTCTCAAGGGCAAAAACAAGATTGGCACGACCAAGCGCGGCATCGGCCCCGCTTACGGCGACAAGGCCGCGCGCGTCGGATTGCGCATGATCGATTTGGTCGATCCGGTGCGTTTCGAAACGATTCTCAAACAGCGGCTCAAGGAAAATAACGAAGTGCTCAAAGCGCTCGGCGCCAAGCCGCTCTCGTTCAAGAAGGTCCATGATGCCTATCGCGCCGCGGGCGATGCTTTGAAACCGTTCGTCAAGAACACCGTGGTTTATTTGCACGAAGCCACACGCCGCAAAGCCAACATTCTTTTCGAAGGCGCGCAGGGAACATTTCTCGACATCGATCACGGCACGTATCCGTTTGTCACGTCGTCGAACACCACCGCGGGCGGGGCCTGCACCGGTTCGGGCGTTGCGCCCAATCGCATGGATCGCGTCGTCGGCGTCATGAAGGCTTACACGACGCGCGTCGGCGAAGGACCGCTGCCGACCGAGAACGCCGAGATCGCCGACATGTTGCACGGCATGGGCCGCGAATTTGGCGCCACGACCGGGCGCGCGCGCCGGTGCGGTTGGTTCGATTCGGTCGCCACCCGCCACGCGACGATGGTCAACGGCATCGATGAAATTGCCGTGACGAACATCGACGGCCTCGATTCGCTCGAAACGATCAAGGTGTGCATCGGATATCGTTGCGGCTCCGAAAAATACGATTACGTCCCGAACAACGTGGACATTCTCTCCAGGTGCGAACCGGTTTACGCCGAGTTCGAAGGCTGGAAAACGCCGACGCACGAAATTCGCGACTGGAAAAAGATGCCTGCCAAATGCAAGGCGTATTTGAAGGCGCTCGCTGAATTGAGCGAAGCCAAGCTGACCATTGCCTCGATCGGCCCCGCCCGCGAACAGACGATTTTCCTGTAAATCGTCCCTCTCAAAATCATTTTTGTAGGAATCGACGGAAGGAGATTTCCCGTATTTAGGGCGTTTCCTTGCGAAAAAACCTCCTTCCGTCGGTTCCTACGATGAACGGCGGCGTGCAAAAAACTTTTTGACAATCGGGGCCTGATGTGGAAACATCTGTATCCTAATTAATTTACTTATGATTGAAACGGCGGCGAAGGCGGTTTCGCACAATGAAGTCATCAAAGAGGCCAACCCAACTTTGGCTGGGAGCATTGGCGCCACTTTGGCCGATGAATCGACGGACCGATTCTCCGAGGACGATTCGCAGTTTCTGAAATTCCACGGGATTTACCAGCAGGACGACCGCGACAAGCGCAAAACCGGGAAGTTTTACCAATTCATGGTGCGCGGGCGTTTGCCTGGCGGCATTGTCCCGCCGGAGCAGTATTTGGCGTTCGATCGCCTCGCGACGGATTTTGCCAACGACACGTTGCGGATCACATCGCGGCAGGGTTTTCAATTTCACGGCATTGTGAAAACGGGGCTCGGCAAAATCATGAAGGGGATCAACGATGCGCTGGCGACGACACTTGCGGCGTGCGGTGACGTGAACCGAAATGTGATGGCGCCTTCGACGCCCGGGCGAAATGGAATGGTCGAACGCGTGCTCGAAGACGCGCGACTGCTCTCGAAGGCGTTGTTGCCGAAGACGCCGGCGTATCATCAGATTTGGGTGGAGGGACAGAAGCTGAATCTGAGCGACGCGGATCCCGAATTCGTCGATCCGCTTTACGGCAAAACCTATTTGCCGCGAAAATTCAAAGTGGCATTCGCGATTCCGCCGTTGAACGACATCGATGTGTTCACGAATTGCCTCGGATTCATCGCCATCGAAGAGAACGGCGAGTTGGTGGGATATAATCTTTGCGCGGGCGGCGGATTGGGCATGAGCCATGGCAACAAGGAGACCTATCCGCGCGTGGCCGATGTGATCGGATTCGTGAAGCCGCAGGACATCGAGGCGTTTGCGAAAGCGACGCTGACGGTGCATCGCGATTTCGGCGATCGCACCAATCGCAAACATGCGCGCTTGAAATATGTCCTTGAAGAAAAAGGCCCGGCCTGGTTTCGCGAAGAAGTTGAGAAGCGCACCGGCATCAAGTTCGAAGCGGCGCGTCCCTACAAATTTACCAAGCAAGGCGATTTGTTCGGTTGGCACAAGCAGACGAACGGAAATTCGTTCCTCGGTCTTTTTGTCGAAACCGGACGCATCAAGAACACGGCGCAAGCGCAATTGAAGACGGCATTGCGCAAGATCGTGGAACAATTTCACACCGAGATTCGCCTGACGCCTTCGCAGAATTTGATCATCGCGAACGTCGCGTCGCCGAACATCGAAGCGATCAATCGCGTGTTGCAGGAACACGGCGTGGTCGTCGAAAATCAGGCCTCGCGCGTGCGCGGCGCGTCGATGGCCTGCCCGGCGTTGCCCACCTGCGGGCTGGCGTTGTCCGAATCCGAACGCGTGTTGCCGAGCATTCTCTCGCGCATCGAAGACACGCTCAAGGACGTTGGCCTCGCGGATGAAGAAATCATCGTGCGCATGACCGGTTGCCCCAACGGTTGCGCGCGTCCGTATATGGCGGAGATCGGCTTCGTTGGACGCGGGCCGAACAAATACCAGATTTACCTCGGCGGCAATGAAGGTTGCACGCGCCTCAACCAGGCCTTCAAAGACAACGTCAAAGGCGAAGACATTCTCACCGAGTTGCGTCCGCTCTTTGCGCGCTTCGCGGCCGAACGGACGGCGGGCGAACGTTTCGGCGATTGGTGCACGCGGAATCTGTTTTCGGAAACGGCGCCCACCGCGCCCGCTGCGTCATGATTTCCGCGACCGAAATTCCCGCGCTGAACGAAAAACTTAACACCAGCCCGACCGAAGAAATACTCGGCTGGGCGTGGAAAACGTTTGGCGCGCGCGCGGCGATCGGCACGAGCTTCCAGGGCGCCGGGCTCGTCATGATGCACCTCGCGAAGGAGAAGGGATTAAAGTTCCCCGTCTTCACGATGGATACGGGTTTGTTGTTTCCCGAAACCGTGGCCTTGCACACACGCCTCGAAGAATTTTTCGGCTACAAAATCGAACGGCTTGAACCCGATCTAACCGTCGAACAACAAGCCGCCACGAACGGCCCCGAATTGTGGAAACACGATCCCGACCTTTGCTGCACGATGCGAAAAGTTGTTCCGCTGCGCAGCAAACTTTCCGAATTGGATTGCTGGATCACCGGTTTGCGCCGTCAACAATCCGATACTCGTTCCAACATCGGCATCGTTGAACTTTACGAATTCGACAGCGGTCGAGACATCGTGAAATTAAATCCGATGGCCAATTGGTCGCGCGACGCTGTTTGGAAATATTTGCACGACCATCACATCCCGTACAATCCGTTGCACGACCAGGGTTACAAATCGATCGGATGCTGGCCTTGCACGGTGAAAGACACGGGTGGTGAAAACGAACGTGCGGGTCGATGGATCGGCTTCAACAAAGTGGAATGCGGCATCCACACATTCTTGCCGAAAAAGAGCTAAGGCTCGAAAGGAATTTTCCCATGGATTATCTGAGCAAATTGGAACAGCAGAGCATTTACATCATGCGCGAGGCGTTCAACAAGTTCGAGAACATGGCGATGCTTTGGAGCATCGGCAAGGACTCGACGGTGTTGTTGTGGCTCGCGCGCAAAGCGTTTTTTGGCCACGTGCCGTTTCCGCTGGTGCATGTCGATACGACTTACAAAATTCCGTCGATGATCGAATACCGAGATCGTTTGTGCGCGGAGTGGAAGTTGGAGTTGGTGGTTGGGAAAAATGAGGAAGTGTTGAAGTCGGGAATCACGTTTCCGAACGGCAAGGCGACGCGCGTCGAGTGTTGCGGGACGTTGAAGAAGGACGGGCTGAAGGCCGTTTTGGAGAAGCACAATTTCACCGGCGTGATCGTTGGCGTGCGCCGCGACGAAGAGCCGACGCGCGCGAAGGAACGTTACTTCAGTCCGCGCGACAAAAACATGGAATGGAACGTCGAGGACCAACCGCCCGAGCTTTGGGACCAATTCAAAACGGATTTCGAAAAAGGAACGCACATCCGCATTCATCCGCTCCTGCATTGGACGGAATTGAATGTGTGGGAATATATCGAGCGCGAAAATATTCCGATCATCCCGCTTTATTTCGCGAACGCGGACGGCATGCGCTATCGGAGTTTGGGCTGCGCGCCTTGTACGGGAGCGATTAAGTCCAATGCGAAAAACGTGCGCGAGATCATTGAAGAACTGCGCCACACCAAAACGCCTGAGCGCGCCGGCCGCGCGCAGGACAAGGAAAGCGAAGACGCGTTCGAGAAGCTTCGTCGCGATGGGTACATGTAAATCCGAGGGCCATTTGTTTTAAATTTCATGAATCAGATTCCAACCGAGCAGTTGAAGATCGTCATCGTGGGGCATGTGGACCACGGCAAATCGACGTTTGTGGGTCGCTTGTTCCACGACACCGGATCGCTTCCGGAAGGTAAGTTGGAGCAGCTTCAACGCATTGCCGAGCGGCGCGGCGTGCCGTTCGAGTGGGCGAATTTGATGGATGCGCTTCAATCCGAGCGCGATCAAAACATCACGATCGACACCGCGCAGATTTGGTTCAGCACGAAGAAGCGCCAGTACGTGATCATCGATGCGCCCGGCCACAAAGAGTTCCTCAAGAACATGGTGACCGGCGCTGCGAATGCCGAAGCGGCGTTGCTCCTGATCGATGCGAACGAAGGCGTGCAGGAACAATCGCGACGCCATGGGTATTTGTTGAATCTGCTCGGCATCAAACAAATCGCCGTGCTCGTCAACAAGATGGATCTGAAAGGTTACTCGCAGGAGACCTATCAAGAGATCGAAGCGGAATATCGCAAGTTTCTCAAATCGGTCGGAGTCGAACCGATGCAATTTATTCCGATTGCCGCGAAACACGGCGACAACATCGCGGAGAAAAGCGCCAATATGCCGTGGTGGGATGGCCCCACCGTCATCGAGATGCTCGATCGTTTCCAGGTCGGCGCCGCGCCGAGCCATCAATCGTTGCGCATGCCGATCCAGGATGTGTATCGGTTCGACGAACGCCGCATCCTCGCGGGCCGCGTCGAATCGGGAGCCATCAAAGTGGGCGACCGACTCGTCTTTGCGCCTTCCGGCAAAACCAGCACCGTCAAAACCATCGAGCGCTGGAACTCGCCCTCGAAGGATTCCGCATCCGCGGGCGAATCGATTGGCATCACGTTGTCGGAGCAAATTTTCGTCGAACGCGGCGCCATCGCGGCGTTGGAGAGCGATCCGCCCTTCGAATTGACGCGCTTCAAAGCCCGCGTTTTTTGGCTGGGCCGAGCGCCCTTCAAGAAAGGGAAATCCTATCGCCTTAAACTGACCACGCAGGAAGTCGAATGCGAAATCGAGCAGATCGATCGCGTGATCGATTCGTCCACGCTCGAAACGCTTTCGCGCAAAGATGAGAAGGAGATTTTCGTCGGACGCAACGAAGTCGCTGAGCTGACCATTCGCACGAAGCGTCCGGTCGCGTTCGACATTCATTCCGAGATCGTGGCGACGGGCCGATTCGTGATTGTCGATGGCCTCGAAGTTTCCGGCGGCGGCATTGTCGCGTTCGATCGCTATCCGAAACGCAGCGCGGATGGTTCGCATCGCAGCGACAATCTTTATTGGAGCCACGGCAAAGTGACCGCCGAACATCGGGCCCGCCGCAACGGCCATCCGGCGCGCATCATCTGGCTCACCGGCCTTTCCGGAGCCGGCAAATCGACCATCGCGACGGAGTTGGAGCGCGAGCTTTTCAACATGGGCAAACAAGCTTACGTGCTCGACGGCGATAACATTCGCCACGGCCTTTGCTCCGACCTCGCCTTCACCGCGCAGGATCGCAAAGAAAATATTCGCCGCGTCGGCGAACTAGCGAAACTATTTGTCGATGCTGGCATCATTTGCATCACCGCGTTCATTTCGCCGTATCGCGCCGACCGCGATCTCGTCCGCGAAATGGCTCCCGACGGCCAGTTCATGGAAGTCTTCGTGAATGCCCCGCTCGAAGTGTGCGAACAGCGCGACGTTAAGGGCCTTTACGCCAAAGCGCGCGCGCAGGAAGTCAAAGAATTCACCGGAATTTCGGCGCCTTACGAAGCGCCGGAGAAACCTGAGCTCGAACTCCGGACCGACCAACTCACCATCGCCGAGTCCGTCGCGAAGATTCTCGAATTCCTCCACCTCCAGGACGAAGAAACAGAGATTTCGATCTAACCTCAAAAACTTGAGATACCTGGTCTCCGAGTCCAATTCCTTTCTCACGCTGGCCCATCCGCCATTAGCGATCAAACGGGTTTTGCTCAGCTGGGCGCCTTGTAGCGCTCGGCAAGATTTCCAGAGAGAGTTTGATCATTTCTTGGATTTCGGGATCGGTCTCCGATAGAAGACATTCTCGTAGGAGATGGCGTGCGGCATCTTTGACGCCGATCTGTTTTGCGCTGAAGGCTAACAATCCGATACCTGCCTCCGCGTTTTTTCGAATTTCCCGATCAGAATGATTCATGAACGGGCCAAGCGCTTCGAGCGCCTCGAAGCTGCCAAAGTCGGCGATGGCTCCGCCCCAACCGGACCTAAATCGATGAGTTTGGAAACGACTTTCCGTCATTAGATTCAGCATCGGCGCAATCGCACGGGTTTCTCCTCGCTGCGATAATGGGTAACTTGCCACAGGGGCGTGTTCGTGACCTTGATCCAAAAGGTTCAGCACAAAGAGAGTTGCTTTTTCATTTCGATTGCTGGCCAGCGCATGCACTGCGTCGCTGCCCAATTCTTCGTCATTCACCCAAGGCATCAAAAATTCGATGACTGGGTCTCCGCCGATGCGCCCGAGGCTCTCGATAATTTCCATGCGCACGTAGTGATCTTCTTCGCGAGGGAGGATGTTACAGAGTGCGGCCACGGATTCTTCGGTGCGAATTCGCCCCAATCGTTTCGCGGCTGTCCTTCGCGCGCTTGCGATTGGCGATGTCAGATGTTTCAAAACTGCAGTTAGCTCATGGATTTTTTTGGGTGGTCGGATGCGGCGGTGAGCTTTCGATGGGGGGTCGCGAAAAACCACCGGCAGTTCGCCATGCTTGTGCTCGAAGGTGTATTCCCGCCCGCTCAGAACAGCCTGTTCGTGCTTGATCAGCTCGGCAAAAGAGCGATGCCG
>Ga0070686_100001503_pt1 | contig 13109 bp, 11 predicted proteins | sample KBSS23LmetaG_FD_65654 | JGI IMG/M metagenome (GOLD analysis project Ga0070686, IMG submission 65654) | Switchgrass rhizosphere microbial communities from Kellogg Biological Station, Michigan, USA - KBS S2-3L metaG | ecosystem: Host-associated > Plants > Roots > Rhizosphere ...
GCCGCGATCATCATCCCGCGCGTGCCGCGGTTGCCGAAGCCGCCGGGCACGAGGATGCCGTCGGCTTCGTCGAGCAGCGCCGGCCCATTCGGCTCTTCCAGCGCTTCGGCTTCGATCCACTTGATGTTCACTTTCAGCCGGTGCGGGAAGCCGCCGTGATACAGCGCCTCGTTCAGGCTCTTGTAGGAATCCTCGTAGCCGACGTACTTGCCGACGACGTGAATCGTGATCTCGTCCTTGGGGTTCTTGATCCGGCTGACGAGATCCTCCCACGGCTGCATCCGCCGCTCGGTTTCCGGCAGATGCAGGTACTTCAGCACGATCCGATCGAGCCCTTCGGCGGCGAGCACGACCGGCACTTCGTAGATCGTCGAGACATCCTTGGCGGTGATCACCGCTTCTTCGTCGACGTCGCAGAAGAGCGCGATCTTTCGCTTGATGTCGGTGTCGAGGAAGCGATCGGTGCGGCAGAGCAGGATGTCCGGTTGAATGCCGATCGAACGCAGGTCGCGGACGCTGTGCTGCGTCGGCTTGGTCTTCAGCTCGCCGGCGGCGCCAATGAACGGCACCAGCGTGAGGTGCACGTACAGCGAATTGTCGCGGCCGACGTCCTGGCGGAACTGGCGGATCGCTTCGAGGAACGGCAGGCTCTCGATGTCGCCGACCGTGCCGCCGATCTCCACCAGCACGACGTCGGCATCGGTCGACACGGCGCGGATCGCGTCCTTGATCTCGTTGGTGATGTGCGGGATCACCTGGACGGTGCGGCCGAGATAATCGCCGCGCCGTTCCTTCTGAATCACGCTCTGGTAGATCTTGCCGGTGGTCCAGTTCGAGTTCCGAGTGGTGACCGTGTTGGTGAAGCGCTCGTAGTGGCCGAGATCGAGGTCGGTCTCGCCGCCGTCGTCGGTGACGAATACCTCGCCGTGCTGGTAGGGGCTCATCGTGCCCGGATCGACGTTGATATACGGGTCGAACTTCTGGAGCGTGACCTTGTAGCCGTGTCCCTCGAGCAGACACCCGATGCTCGCCGCCGCCAGCCCCTTGCCCAGCGAGGAGACGACGCCGCCGGTCACGAAGATGTATTTCGGGGTCCGCACGTCCATGTTCGTCATAGGCCTCAATTCGTCGTCGAGGTCGTGAGCAGCCGCCGTACCTGCTCGAGATCCTCGGGAGTGTTCACCTCGAACGATTCATGCCGCGTCTCGACTGCCTTGATGCGGATCCCGTGCTCGAGGGCGCGCAGTTGCTCGAGCGCTTCTGCGCGTTCGAGCGGCGTCGGTTCGAGCGAGGCGAGCACCAGCAGGGTTTTGCGGCGATACCCGTACAAGCCGATATGTCTGTACATCGGCGGCCAGCCGCCGCGCGGATCGCGCACGTAGGGGATCGGCGCGCGCGAGAAATACAGCGCGAAGCCGCCGCGATCGATGACCACCTTGGCGATGTTCGGATTGGCCAGCTCCGCCGCGTCGTTGATGCGGCGAAACAGCGTGGTCATCTGCACCGACGGCTCGGTGGCGAACGGCGCAACCAGTTCGTCGATGGCGTGCGGATCGATCAGCGGTTCGTCCCCCTGCACGTTGACGACGACGTCGCAGTCGAGCGAGGCCGCGACTTCGGCGAGGCGATCGGTGCCGGTTTCGTGGGTCGCTTTGGTCAGCCGCACCTTGCCGCCGAAGTCGTGCACGCGGGTCGCGATGCGCAGATCGTCGGTGGCGACGATCACCTGCGAGACCCGTTTCGAGGCGGCGACGCGGCGGTAAACGTGCTCGATCATCGGCCGCCCGTCGAGATCGGCGAGCGGTTTGCCAGGGAGCCGTGTCGAGGCGTATCGAGCGGGGATGACGGCGACGATGCTGAGGGGAGGAACCGGATCGACTCTCGGACCAGTCGATGCAGGGTGCACGACGAATAATAGCACAGGGGTAAAGTGCGCGTGCTACCATCGCCGAAGGGCTGAGCCCTGCACTACATCCGATGATGAACTTCAAGCGGACGGCGACGATCGCACTCGTCGGCGCCTTTCTCATCGCATGGCTCGCAGGCGCGGCAACGACGTTGCGGTCGCCCGTGCCGATGGCGCCGGCGGTGTCGAACGTCGTCGAGCAGAGCGCCGATGCCCTGGCCAGCGAGATCGCAAAGCTGCACGAGCGGCTGCATCCGACCGAGCCGCCGCGCCACCCGGCGCGCAACCTGTTCGCGTATCGCGGTGTCGTCGCGAAGGCGCCGAGCGCTCCCGCATCGGCACCGCGTGCGGCCGTCGCCGAAGCGCCGGCGGTGTTGGCGCCGCCGCAGCCGTCGTTGAAGCTCGCCGGCATCGGCGAAGACGAAGGCGCCGACGGCCCGATCCGCATCGCCTTCATCAGCGGCGAAGGGCAGTTGTTCATGGTGAAAGAAGGAGAGATGGTGACGCCGCGCTATCGCGTCGCCCGAATCTCCGCCGACGTCGTCGAGCTCGACGATCTGACGACCAACACGCCGCGCAGGCTCGCGCTACGTTAGATCCCCTCTCGATCATCATCAACCCGATTGCCGGAGGAGGCCGCCTCGACGCTGTCGACGCGAAGGTGCGGCTCGCGCACGACATTGCCGCCGCCGCGCAGGTTGACGCGAGCGTGGTGGTGACCGAGCGAGTCGGGCACGGCCGCGACCTCGCCGCGGCGGCGGCATCCGCCGGCGCGCGCCTCGTGATCGCGTGGGGTGGCGACGGCACGATCAGCGAAGTCGCCTCATCGCTGATCGGGTCGAACGTGGCGCTCGGCATCGTGCCGGCCGGTTCCGGCAACGGCCTCGCGCGCGAGCTCGGCATCGCGCGACGGCCGGCCGCGGCGATTGCCGACGCCATTCGCGCGACGCCGTCGCCCATTGACGTCGGTGACGTCGAGGGCCGCTACTTCGTCAACACCGCCGGCATCGGCTTCGACGCGCATATCGCCTCGCAATTCGCGACCGCGCGCCGCCGCGGTTTTCTCGGCTACGTCAACGTCACCGCTCGGGCGCTCACCAGCTACATCCCGCTGGAGTATCGGATCTCGGTCGACGGCGGGACGCCGCAGATCGTGCGCGCGGTGCTGGTGACGATTGCCAACTCGGCACAATTCGGCAACGGCGCGCGCATCGCGCCGGGCGCGCGGGTCGACGACGGCGAGCTCGATCTCGTGACCTTCGAGGAGCGCTCGCGGTTCAGAACCGTCTGCGCACTGCCGCGCCTGTTCAACGGCACCGCCGACCGCATCGCCGGCTGCAGCACGACGCGCCTTCGCGAGATGACGATCAGCGCCGACGCGCCGTTGACGTTTCACGTCGACGGCGAGCCGGTCGTCGGCGGAACGACCCTGCGCGCGCGGGTTCATCCGCGCGCGCTGCTGGTTGCTGTCGCGCGCAATTAAGAATTAGGAATTTGGAATTTGGAATTCGTATCTTCGTTCGTCAGGCTCGGGCGATCAGTAACGCACCTGATCTCCCGGCCGCGGCGAACCCGTTACGAATTCCAAATTCCAAATTCCCAATTCTTAATTGATTCGGACGAGGAACACTTCGCGGACCGCGGCGATGCGGCGGAGTTCTTCGACGGCGGCATCCATGGCGCGTCCGCCAGGTTCCTCGTCCACGTTGACAACGCCGACGGCGCCAGAGGCGTTGCGGCCGAGCGCGAAGTTGGCGATGTTGACGCGGTGACGGCCGAGGATGGTGCCGACTTCGCCGATCACGCCCGGCTGATCGTCGTTGGCGATGATCAGCATCGTGCCACCTAACGGCGCTTCGACCTCGATGCCGCGGACGGAGACGAGCCGCGGGCTGTTCGGCTCGAAGACCGTGCCTTCGACCCACCGCTCGCCGCTGTCGGTGCTCAACTTGATCGACACCAGGCTGCGGAAGTGCCGCGAGCGCGAGCTGCGGGACTCGACGATCTCGATGCCGCGGGCGCGTGCGACGGCGCGCGCGTTCACCATCGAGACACCGCTCGAGAGGATCGGCCGCAGCATCCCGGCGGCGGCGCTTGCCGCGAGCACGTCGACGCCGCGCCCTTCGGCGAGCCCGCCGTAGTAGCGGACGCCGAGCGCCTCGATCCGGGCCGCACCCATCTGCGAGGCGAGTCCGCCAAGCTGATCGGCGAGCCGGATCCACGGCTGCAACCGCTGGAGTTCGTCCGGGTGAATCGACGGAAAGTTGACCGCATTGCGCACCATGCCGTCGCGGAGGAAATCGCGTACCGTTGCCGCGGTCTCGATGCCGACCAGTTCCTGCGCTTCTTCGGTCGATGCCGCGATGTGAGGCGTCGCAATCACCTGTGGCAGTTGGGCGAGAGACCAATCGGCCGGAGGCTCCGTCTCGAAGACATCCAGCGCTGCGGCACCAACGATCGCCGATTCGATCGCGCGCCGCAACGCCGCTTCATCGATCAGTTCACCGCGCGCCGTGTTGATGAGCCGGATGCCCGGCTTGCATCGCGCGAAGCGCGCATCGTTGAAGAGATGTCTCGTTTCGGCGGTTGAAGGCAGATGCAGGGTCAGGTAGTCGGCGTTCGCGCAGATATCGTCGAGCGACATCAGCTCGACGCTCAGCCCAGCCGCAACGTCGCTCGAGATGTACGGATCGTGCGCGACGACGCGCATGCCGAACGCGCGGGCGCGCTGCGCCACTTCCTGGCCGATCCGGCCGAGCCCGGCGATGCCGAGCGTCTTGCCGCGCAGTTCGGTGCCGAGAAAACGCTTCTTCTCCCATTTCGCCGACTTCATCGCGTGGTCCGCGGCCGGCACCGACCGTGCCAGCGCCAGCATCAGCGCGCACGCATGTTCGGCAACGCTGATGCTGTTCGCGCCCGGCGCGTTGACGACGAGAATGCCACGGGCGCTCGCCGCGGCGACGTCGACATTGTCGACGCCGGTACCGGCGCGCGCGATGATTCGCAACCCGGGCGACGCGTCCATCAGGCGCGCGTCAACCTTCGTCGCGCTGCGCACGAGCAGCGCGTCGGCATCGGCGACGTCAGCGGCGAGCGCTTCGGGCGTACGTCCGGAACGCGCGTCGACGACCCAGCCGGATTCAGCGCGGAGCAGCTCGAGAGAGGACGCGGGAAGATCGTCGGCGACTACGATGCGCATGGGTCAGGCGGGCCTGGCGGGTCGGGCACGTTCCGCGGGTCGGACGGCGCAGTGGCGAACAGGCGATCCGACCTGCTCGACCTGCCTGACCCGCTTGACCTGTGAAACACGCGAGCTCAGTGACCGGCGAGCGACCGCACGTAGTTGACGACGTCCCAGATCTGATGCGTCGTCAGTTTGCGTGCGAAGGGCTTCATGCCGGTGTTCTTCACGCCGTCGCGGATCACCGTGAAGATTTCACCGTCGGTCGATCCGTGTTTCCAGTCGGCGTCGGTAAGGTTGGCCGGCTTCGGGTTGAGCTCTTCGCCCATCCTGCCGTCGCCGGTGCCGGTGTCGCCGTGGCAGCCGGCACATTGTTTGTCGTACAGCTGTTTGCCCGCGGCCACTGACGTCGCGTCCGCGGCGACCGGGTTCTTCAGCTTCGCGGCTGCCGGATGGCGATGCGCGCCGCCTTCCGGATGCGTTCCCGGATGCTGGTGCTCTTGCGCGGCGCCGGCAGCGAGTCCGATCGAGATCGCCATCGTCAGTGTGAAGGTCACCAGCGCGTCGCGAATGATCAAACGCATGGTTCGACTCTCCTACGGTTCTGTAAGTATAATCCGTGGGTTTTGCACACCGCGCGATGCACGCCGTCGAGCCGCCCTGACGTGGTGCAAACCGCTAAAACATTCGAAACTCCCCGTGACAACGGCGTAAACACGAGGCGTTTTCCACAGAGTTTTCCACAGAAGTCGCGGAAATCTTCCACCACCCGACAGGTGACCTGACCTAACAACGTTTTATGAGCACACCGATCTCTCTCAGCAACGGTCGACTCGTCGTGCCTGACGATCCGATCATTCCATTCATCGAAGGCGACGGCACCGGACCCGATATCTGGCGCGCGAGCGTGCGCGTGTTCGACGCCGCGGTTGAAAAAGCGTACGGCGGCACGCGACGCGTCGAGTGGCTCGAGCTGCTCGCCGGCGAAAAAAGTTTCAAGCGGCTCAACACGTGGCTGCCCGACGATACCGTCGACGCGTTCCGCAAGTACTACGTCGGGATCAAAGGACCGCTGACGACGCCGGTCGGCGGCGGCATCCGGTCGCTGAACGTCGCGCTGCGACAGATGCTCGACCTCTATGTCTGCTTGCGTCCGGTGCGCTGGTTCCAAGGCGTCCCCTCACCGGTGCGCCATCCCGAAAAAGTCGACATGGTGATCTTCCGCGAGAACACCGAAGACATCTACGCCGGCATCGAGTACGTCGCCGGATCGCCGGAAGCCAAGAAGGTGCTCGATTTCTTCGCGAAGGAATTTCCGAAGGAGTTCAAGAAGATCCGCTTCGGTGTCGACGCGGCGGCGTCCGAGTGGCAGCGGCAGCTCGAATCGATCGGTGCGCCGGCGCGCGAGGTCGGCGTCGAAGTTGGCGTCGGCCTCAAGCCCATCAGTAGGCTCGGCACCGAGCGTCTCGTTCACAGCGCGATCGGATACGCCGTGAAGTATGGACGCAAGAGCGTCACGCTCGTCCACAAGGGCAACATCATGAAGTTCACCGAGGGCGCGTTCCGCGACTGGGGCTATCAGGTCGCGAAGGACTTCTATGGCGCGCAGGAAGTGGACGGCGGTCCGTGGTGCAAGATTCCGGCAGGCCGGCCGGGCGCCGGTCTCCTCATCAAGGATGCGATCGCCGACATCACGCTGCAGCAGGTCCTCACGCGGCCCGACGAGTTCGACGTCATCGCGACGCCGAACTTGAACGGCGACTACCTGTCGGACGCGCTCGCCGCGCAGGTCGGCGGGATCGGCATCGCGCCCGGTGGCAACATCAATTACGTCACCGGGCATGCCGTGTTCGAGGCGACGCACGGCACGGCGCCGAAATACGCCGACCAGGACAAGGTCAACCCCGGCTCGGTGATTCTCTCCGGCGAGATGATGTTCCGTCACCTCGGCTGGACCGAAGTGTCGGATCGGATCATCAAGGGCATGGAAGGCGCGATCGGATCGAAGCGCGTCACCTACGACTTCGCGCGCCTGATGGACGGCGCGACGGAGCTGAAGACCTCCGCGTTCGCCGACAACATCATTCAGCATATGTGACAAGGGCGCAGAGGTTAACAAAAGGAGGGAAGGAGGCTGGCGGAAGGCGGGCCTCCCTCTCTTTCCTCTGTTCCCCTCTGCGTCCTTGAGGAGCGAAGTATGAACCGCAAAGTGACTGTGGTCGGCGGCGCGGGCAACGTTGGCGCGACGGTGGCACGCGGCGTCGCCGACAAACAGCTGGCCGACGTGGTGGTGATCGACATCGCCGATCAAAAGGCGGCCGGCGTCGCGCTCGACATGCTCGAGGCGTGCCCGATTTACGGATCCGACGCCCGCGTCATGGGCACCGGCGACTACGCCGAGAGCGCCAACTCCGACATCGTCGTCATCACTTCCGGCATGCCGCGCAAGCCGGGCATGAGCCGCGACGACCTGCTCAACGTGAACTACAAGATCATGCAGCAGGTCACCGAGCAGGTGGTGAAGCACTCGCCGAACTGCATCATCATCGTCGTCTCCAACCCGCTCGACGCGATGGCCCAGGCCGTCTACAAGCTGTCGAAGTTCCCGCGCGAGCGGGTCATCGGCATGGCCGGCGTGCTCGACTCGGCGCGGATGCGCGCCTTCATCGCCAAGGAGCTGAACGTGTCGGTCGACAACGTCCACGCGTTCGTGCTCGGCGGGCACGGCGACACGATGGTGCCGCTGCCGCGCTATTCGACCGTCGCCGGCATTCCGATCACCGAGCTGATGGACAAGGCGACGATCGATCGCATCGCGGCGCGGACGGCGGGCGGCGGTCTCGAGATCACGCAGCTGGTCGGCACCAGCGCCTGGTATGCGCCCGGCGCGTCGGTCGTCGAGATGGTCGAGGCGATCATGCTCGACAAGAAAAAGATCGTCCCCTGCTCGGTGTTCTTGCAGGGTGAATACGGTGTTCGCGACCTGTTCGTCGGCGTGCCGGTGAAACTGGGCGCGCGCGGCCTCGAGCAGGTCATTCAGATCAAGCTGATGCCGGACGAAGACACTGCCTTCAAGAAATCCGCCGCCGCGGTGAAGGAGCTCGTCGACGTCATCGGTGTGTAAAAGAACAGCGTAGGGGCTGGGGGCTGGGGGCTAGCTGCGCCAGCCTCAAGCCTCAAGCCTCAAGCCTCAAGCCGCAAAAGCCGCCACCCGACCCCGTTTCGATTCAGCCAGCCCCCGAGCCCCTAGCCCCCAGCCCCGACTCGCGCCGCGGAACCAATCCAGCGCCGCGCCCGTATAATGCCTGCAATGAAGGCGAAAGACGTCTACGTCGGCGAGCTCGAACAGCAGATCCTGCTGATCGTCCTGCGGCTTGGCGACGATGCCTACGCCAACCCGATCGGCGAGATGCTCGCGGCGGCGGCGCGGCGGCGGGTTGGCCGCGGCGCGCTGTACACGGCGCTCGAGCGGCTCGAAGCCAAAGGCTGTCTCCGGTCGACGATGGGGGAGCCGCTGCCGGAGCGCGGCGGCCGCGCCCGCCGCTACTTCACCGTGACGGCGGCCGGGATGCGGGCGCTCCGCGAATCGCGGCGCGTGCTGCTCGGACTGTGGGACGGGCTCGAATCGAAGCTGGAGACGTCGTGACGCCGCGCCTGTCGCCGGACCCGCCGCGCGCCATCGAGCGTCTCCTCGACCGCGCCCTCGCTGGCGCGATCTACCGCGACGACATCCTTGGCGATCTCCGCGAAGCGTTTCTCGATCTCGCGAGCCGCCGCGGTGAGGCGGTCGCGCGGTTGTGGTACGCGGCGCACGCGGCGCGCCTCATGGTCCGCTACGGCCTTCGCGTCACGCGGTATGCGCCGGCGAGTCATTATTCTCCGGGGGCCCGAGGAGGGACTGCGATGGACCGCGCGCTGATGGATGTCCGCTACGCGTTCCGATCCCTGATGAAGCGGCCGACGACGACCGTCGCGATCGTCGCGACTCTAGCGCTCGGCATCGGCGCCAACGCCGCGGTGTTCGGCGTCGTCGACGCGATGCTGCTGCACCCGTTCACGATGCCGGATGTCGACCGCATCGTGATGCCGATGACGACCTCGCCGCGGTGGAGCGATCATCGCGAGACGGTGTCGCCCGCCGACTTTCTCGACTGGCGGCGGCAGTGGGCCGGCGGCGCGGTCGAGCATCTCGCCGCCACCGAGTGGTGGGACGCGAACCTCGTCGGCCGCGACGAGCCCGAACGCGTGCTCGGCTTCCACGTGTCGCCCGAGTTCTTTGCGGCCCTCGGCGGACGCGCAGCGCTCGGGCGGACGTTCCTCGCGGAAGAAGAAGTCGCGGCGAACGCCAGGCGCGTCGTGATCAGCGACGGGCTCTGGCGGCGGCGGTTTGGCGCCGATCCCGCCATCGTCGGGCAACCGGTGCTGATCGATGGGCTGCAGTCGATCGTCGTCGGCGTAATGCCGCCCACCTTCACCTTTCCGCAGCTTGCTGAAATCTGGGCGCCGCTCTCATTCGACGAGAAGACGGCCCGCAATCGCACCGGGCATTACCTCACCGTCTTCGGCCGCCTCGCCAACGGCCGCACGCTGGACGAGGCCCGGGCTCAGCTCAAGACGATCGCGCAACGGCTCGCCGCGGATCATCCCGACACCAACGCGCAGCTCGGCGGCGAGGTGTTGACGCTCAGTCGCGGGATGGCCGACGTCGGCGTGCCAGCGGTGCTCGGATTGTGGCAGGCCGCTGGCCTCTTCGTGCTGCTCATTGCGTGCGCGAACATCGCCAACCTGCTGCTGGCGCGCGCCGCCGAGCGCGACCGCGAAATCGCCATCCGCCTCGCGCTCGGGTCCAGCCGCGGCCGGATTATTCGCGAGTCACTGCTTGAGAGCGCGATCCTGGTCGCCGCGTCCATGCCACTCGCGCTCGCGATCGCGTCGGCGAGCCTGCGGCTGATGCACGCGATGATGCCGGCGCGCATCGTCCGCTACATCGCCGGCTGGGATCGCCTCGGCCTCGACGCGTGGACGATTGGCGGCACCATCGCGTGCGCGGCGGTCGCAGCGCTGATCTTCGGCGCGCTGCCGGCGATGCACATGGCGCGCGGCATCGTTGCCGACGCCCTCAAGTCCGACGGCCGCACCGGGGTTGGTCCGGGACGACAGCGTGTGCGGCGCGCGCTCGTCGTCGCCGAGATTGCGCTCGCGCTGCCGCTGCTTGTCGCCGCCATGCTCAGCATCTCGACGATCCGGAGCTATTTGATCTCGTGGCAGGGCTACGACCCGAACAACGTATTGACGATGCGCGCGGTGTTGCCGCAGTCGCGCTTTCCCGACGAGGACAGCCGGGAGCGCTTCGCGCAGCTGGCGGTCGAGCAGTTGTCGGCCGTCGCCGGCGTGCGGCAGGCGTCGGCCGGCAACGTCATTCCGGCAGCGGACACCAACAGCAGGCGGTCGATCGAGATCGCCGGCAAACCGATCGAGGACGTGTCGAAATGGCCGCGCGTCGACTATCGCGTGATTTCGACGCAGTACTTCGAGGTGCTGCGCTTGCCGCTGCTGTCGGGCCGCACCTTCACGACCGCCGATCGGAAAGGCGCCGAGCCGGTGGCGATCGTCAGCGAGTCGCTGGCCCGCAAGTACTGGCCGTCGGGGAGCCCGATCGGCGAACGCCTGCGGATCGAGGACGGCGCGTGGATGCGGGTCGTCGGCATCTGCGGCGATGTCGTGCACGACTGGTTCGACGGGCGCGTGCCGACACTGTATCGGCCGCTGCCGCAGGCACCGGCCGACAGCTTGTTCTTCGCTGTCCGGACCGCGGGCGATCCGATGGCCGAGGTTGCCGACGCGCGCGCCGCGCTCGCGCACGTCGATGCGACGCAGCCACTGTTCGACATCATGAGCATGCGCCAGGTCCTCAGCGATCGCACGATCAGCCTGCAGTACATCGCCGCCGTGATGGCCGCGTTTGCGGGCCTGGCGCTGCTGCTCGCGGTGCTCGGGTTGTACGCGGTGATGACCTACCTGGTGACGCAGCGAGTGCGCGAGATCGGCGTGCGCATCGCGCTCGGCGCCACCGGTCGCGACGTCGCTCGCCTGACGCTGACGCAGGCGGCGCGGCTGACGGCGGTGGGTCTGGCAATCGGGCTGCTGCTGGCGATCGCGCTCGGCCGCGGCATGGAAGCGGGCCTGCTCGGGATCGTGTCCACGGACTTCCGGATCACGGCAGCGCTCGCGATTGCCCTGGGCGCGACGGCGCTCGGGGCCAGCTATCTGCCGGCGCGCCGCGCCGCCTCGATCGATCCGATGACGGCGCTGCGCAGCGAGTAGCCAGGCGATCGGACGTACAATCGCCGGATGCGCGAGGCTGAGCTCGTCCTCGTCCGCACCTTCGGCACCAGCACGGAAGCCGACATCGCGCGGAGCGCGCTCGACGCGGCGGGCATCGACTCGATGATCCAGGCCGACACCGCCGGCGGCACCCGGCCGCACCTCGCCTGGGCGGGCACCGGCTTCCGCATTCTCGTCCGCGCCGAAGACGCGGCGGCGGCACGCAACATCCTCGACGTGCCGGCGAAGCAGATACCGTGATGTCCAGCAGCAGCCGCGTCGCCGATTACGACAGCATCGCCGGACGCTACGATCGCCGTTACCAGATCCACGAATACGCCGGCGTTCGCGCGACGCTGATGGATTTCGTCGGCGAGTCGACCGAGGTCGTCGAGGTCGGATGCGGCACGGGCCACTGGCTCCAGGAGCTGGCACGGAGCGCGGGCGGTTCAGGCGAGCGGACGATCGCCGGCGTGGAGCCGTCGGCGGAAATGATCGCTCGCGCCCGAACGGCGGCACCGGATGCATTGCTAGTGCGCGCCCGCGCCGAGGCGCTGCCGTGGCGGGACGCGTCGTTCGACCGCGTCTATTGCGTCAACGCGCTCCACCATTTTTCCGATCGGGCCCGGTTCTTCGCCGAGGCGCGGCGGATTCTCAAACCGGGCGGGGCGCTGCTGACGATCGGCAAGGATCCGCACACCGAGCGAGATTCCTGGTGGGTCTACGATTATTTTCCCGAGACCCTGGCGATCGACCGCGACCGCTTCGCGCGCGTCCGCATGCTGCGCGGCGAGTTGACGCTGGCCGGGTTCTCGTGGAGCGAATCGTTCGAAGCCGATCGGATCGAGGCGGTCCAGCCGGCGACCGAAGCGTTCGCCAGCGGCATCGTCGATCGCGCCTACACGTCGCAGTTGACCGTGCTGTCCGACGAGGAGTTCGACGCCGGCGTGGCGCGGATGAAGAGCGCGAACGACGCCGCCGGCGGCGAACTGCAATTGGTGACCGATTTCTATCTGTTCGGGACAATCGGACGCGCGTGACCGATCACGGCGGCGAAAGCCCTACACGATGGCTAGCCGCGAGCCCCCCAGCCCCGACTGGCGGCGGTGTTCAGCGCGACGCACGATGCACCGCGTTGTCCGGGACGCCGACGCGGAACCAGCGCCACGCGTACGGGTCGAGCGCGATCTCGTGACGGCCGTTCCGCCCCTGGCTGTCGCCGTTCGCGTTGAAGACGTCGACCAGGAGATCCGCGCCGCGGACGTTGAGATCGAACGCGCTCTTCACCGGCCGGTCGGCGAAGTTGTGCAGCGTCACCAGTGAGGTCTCGCGCCAGTCGTAGCGGATGGCGAGCACCTCCGCTGCCGAGGTCGACATCACCGCGAAGGTGCCCCAGCTGATCTCCGGGCATTCCTTGCGCATGCGGATCATGCGCTCCGTCCAGTTGAGCAGCGAGTTGTGATCGCGCCGCTGGTCCGACACGTTGACCCGCTTATAGCCGTACTCGCGGTCGTCGATCACGCGCAGGATCGGATGGTCGCTGCGCGTGAAACCGCCGTGCCGCTCGCTGGTCCACTGCATCGGCGTGCGCGCGCATTCGCGTTCGGGCAGCGAGAGATCGTCGCCCATCCCGATTTCGTCGCCGTAGAGCATCATCGGCGTCCCGGGCAGCGCGAACAGCAGGCTGAAGGCGAGCTC
>Ga0070686_100001504_pt1 | contig 13106 bp, 8 predicted proteins | sample KBSS23LmetaG_FD_65654 | JGI IMG/M metagenome (GOLD analysis project Ga0070686, IMG submission 65654) | Switchgrass rhizosphere microbial communities from Kellogg Biological Station, Michigan, USA - KBS S2-3L metaG | ecosystem: Host-associated > Plants > Roots > Rhizosphere ...
CGCTGTTGGTGAAGGTCGGGGATCGCGTGCGGTCGCATCAGGTCGTCGCCCGCGCTGAACTTCCCGGGAAAGTCTATCCCGTCAATCTGGCCAATCAACTCAGCATCGCCCCGGATGAGATCAAGGAATATCTGGTCAAAAAAGAGGGCGACACCGTTGCGAAGGACGAAATCCTTGCGGAAAACAAGCCGTTGATCAAGTGGTTCAAAACGGAGATCCGTTCTCCGGTGGCTGGGACGGTCGAATCGCTGTCCGAAGTGACAGGACAGGTGCTGCTGCGGGAACCTCCGCGTCTCCTCAACCTTTTGGCCTATATCGACGGGACGATCGTGGAAACCATCCCCCGTCAGGGCGTCCTGGTGGAATCGACGTGTAGTCTGGTGCAGGGGATTTTTGGCATCGGCGGCGAAGTCTGGGGTGAGTTGCAGGTGGCGGTGGCCTCGCCGGACGAGCCGCTGGGCCCCGGCCATCTCAAACCGGACATGAAGGGAAAGATCGTGGTTGGGGGATCGTTTCTTCCCGCAGAGACCATGGTCAGAGCGAAAGAACTCGGCATTGTCGGCTTGGTTGTCGGCGGAATTCATGATAAGGATCTCCGCGCGTTGTTGGGTTATGACTTGGGCGTCGCCATCACCGGGAGCGAGCAGGTGGGGTTCACGCTGATTCTCACCGAGGGGTTCGGGGCGATTCCGATGGCCTCGAAGACCTTCCGGCTGTTGTCCGCCCATAGCGGGCAAAAGGCGTCGATCTCCGGCTCGACACAGATCAGGGCCGGGGTGATCCGTCCGGAGATCATCATTCCGCGCCCAGCAGTCGCGACCGATGCCCCGACAGAGAGCGAACGAATGGGGATCCGGTTGGGGGATGCCGTTCGGATCATTCGGGATCCGCTCTTCGGAAAAATCGGTGAGGTGTCTGCGCTTCCGTCAGACCTCGCCAGAATTCCCACCGAGAGCGACGTCCGTGTATTGGAAGTCACCTTTGCCGATGGTGCGCGAGCCGTCATTCCGAGGACCAATATCGAGGTGATCGAAGGCGCGTGAGGATGTTGAAAAAGATCGTACTTTTACCCACCCCGCCCCAGCGCGCCGGGACTTTACCGAGCGTATTGTTGAACATCCTCATGGTGAATGGGTTCCTCGCGTTCATCTGTCTTGCTGAACTCCTCTCTTCTTCATCGGCTCACGCGACGCTACCTGCTCCTGCCGATCTGCACGTCGTCGATACGCCGAACGATGGCGGTGGAAGTTTGACCGCCGTCTGGACCCCGAGTCATTCCGATGGGCCTGACGCGAAGTATCAGGTCCTCGTCGGTGAGGCGGGTGTCAGCGATCCGGCTTTACTCAAAGTGGTTGCCGAGTTTCCGGCGAATACCCGGTATGTGAAAGATGCCAAGGGAGCCTGGTGGACCAGGGCTGCCGAACGCACCTGGCATCACTATGTGATCAAGAGTGGCAAGGGCGTCGATCTGAAAGACGGCACTGCCTATGCTGTGTCTATCGCGATGCGCAGCGGCGATGAACGGATCTTCGGTCCTGTGCTCCAGGCGACCCCTCAGGCCAATTGGTTCAATTGGAATCAGATCAACAACCTGGTGCTGGCGCTGGGCTTCGGCGCGCTCGTGTTTTATGCGATCAGCCACGCGAAACGGAACGACATCTTCTTGCGCCGCATTCCGGGGCTCGACGCTGTCGATGAAGCCATCGGACGCTCCACCGAGTTGGGCAAGCCGATTCTTTATCTCACGGGTGCGCATGACATGAGCGATCCGTCGACGATCGCGGCAGCCGTCATTCTCGGACGAGTCGCCAAGCGGACCGCCGCCTATGAGACCGAACTGATGGTGCCCCATCGCGATCCGATTACGATGGCGGTGTGTCAGGAAATCACGAAGCAGGCCTATCTTGAGGCGGGGAAACCGGATCTCTTCAAAGAGGACTCGAACTTCTTTATTACTTCCGATCAGTTCAGCTACACGGCTGCCGTGGACGGGATCATGCTACGCAAGAAACCCGCGGCGAATTTTTTTATGGGATCTTATTTTGCCGAATCACTGCTGTTGACCGAAACCGGCGCAAGCACGGGCGCGATCCAGATCGCCGGGACCGACTCCGATCACCAGCTGCCCTTCTTCGTGACCACCTGCGACTACACGCTGATCGGCGAGGAGCTCTATGCGGCCAGCGCCTATCTCTCCAAGGAACCGATCCAGGTCGGCACCCTGCGCGGACAGGACATCGGCAAAGCGGTCATTCTGAGCGTCATCCTGATCGGCACCCTGCTTGCCACGGTCAGCGCGGCGACCGGTGCGTCGTGGCCGCAGCTGGTTCTCGATTTGTTCAAGGACCTCAAATGATTTTTTTACGCCGCCAGCTGCCCCTGCTGATCACGATGGTGACCGGCCTCGTGTTCGCCGGGCAATACTATGTCCCGCATCCGTCCTCCGAACTCCTGTTGACGTCCGCCACCAAGTGGCTGCAGATCATCGGCGGCTTCGCTTTGGTGTTGGGCGTGACGAGTTTGTTCCACCAGCATGCGGTCAAGATCCGCCGGCAGGAAGCCGGGTGGGGGTACAGTTTCGTGCTCTATGCCGGAGTATTCATGACGATTGTCGCCGGGGCGTTGGCTCGGGGCAAGGAGAATCTGGACGGTGCGATGACGGCGTTCGGCTGGGTGTACAGCTTCATGATGGTGCCCTTGCAAGGCACGATGTTCGCCATCCTGGCCTTCTTTATCGCATCGGCTGCCTATCGATCGTTCCGCGCGAGGAGCCGCGAGGCCGCGGTTCTGCTGGTCGCCGCGGTGATCGTGATGATGGGCCGGGTGCCGCTCGGTGAGTACCTCATTCCCTTGAGCGGCGACGTGTCGCAATGGATTCTCAACGTGCTCAATGCCTCGGTCCGGCGCGCCATTCTGATCGGCGTGAGCCTTGGCGCCATCGCATTGTCCTTCAAGATCATTTTCGGTCTCGAGCGGTCGTATTTGGGCGGAGGAAAAGAGTGATACTCGCGGGTCCCGTCGCCGAGCAGCCCCGTCGTGCTCGCATCCCTGCCCGGTGTAGGGACCCCCGCTGCGCGCGCTTGGTGCAAGCCGCGTCTTGGCGCGGCGGGGTGGGTGGGTGTAAACCGTCCCCCCGCTCGGCGCCGCCCGCAATGCATGGGCGGCAGGAAGCGGAAAAGGCATGACATGACGTTTTCCGAGCGCATGTTGAAGATCGACAGGCGGATCATTTTCCTCGTGATCGGTCTCTGTACATTGCTGCCGCTGCTCTATCCGGTCGGGCTGCCGATCAGAATTTCCCCCGAGGTCCGCAGCATCTACGATTACATGGAGTCATTGCCAGAGGGCTCGGTTTTTCTGTTGTCCATCGATTTTGATCCGGCATCCAAACCGGAATTGCATCCCCAGGCCATCGCGCTCTTGCGGCATGCCTTCCGGAAAAACCTTCGTGTTGTTGCGATGACGCTCTGGGTGTCAGGAACCGGTATGGCCGACCAACTCTTGACGCAGGTCGCCCAGGAGATGGGAAAGGAGAATGGGAAGGACTACGTCTTTCTCGGCTGGAGTCCCGGAGGCGCCGCCGTCATCATCAACATGGGCCAGAATTTGTATTCGGCGTTTCCGAGCGATTACGGCGGCAAGTCGACCAAAGGGCTTCCTGTATTGGAAGGCGTCAGCAGCCTGAAGGACGTCACTTACGCCATCAGCCTCGGGGCCGGCAATCCCGGCGTGGAAGCCTGGTACGTGTACGGCAAGGACAAGTACAAATTCGAGTTGGGAGGCGGCTGCACTGGCGTGATGGCACCAGGCCTGTACCCGCTGTTGCGCAGCGGGCAGCTCAATGGCCTGATCGGCGGCCTGCGCGGCGCGGCGGAATATGAGAGCCTGGTCGGGCGGAAGGGGCGCGCCGTCGCCGGCATGGACGCGCAGTCGGCAACCCATCTGGCCATCATCGTGCTCGTCGCGATCTGCAATGTGTTCTATTTTTCGCTTCGGCACCAGCAAGGCCGAAGTCGGGAATCACGGTAACGCGGGGATGGTTGGGATGGATGCCAACGTTCTAGGCGCCTGGATGGCCACAGGGTTGACTCTGTTTATCTTCTCTTTTTTGTTTAAAGACAACCCGCTGTTCAAACTTGCCGAGCATCTCTATGTGGGCGTGTCCGTCGGATACACCATCGTCAAAACGTGCGATTCGGTGGTCGTGCACTTGATCTATAAGCCGATCGTCGAACATGGGGAAATTGCCCTGCTGATTCCGGTGGCCATCGGACTGCTGATGCTGACGCGCTATGTGCCGAAAGCCACCTGGATGTCCCGATACGCTTTTGCGTTTATCGTAGGGCTGGGCTCCGGTCTAGCCATTCCACGGACCATCTCGTCCTTTATCCTGAAGCAGATCGAAGACACCATCAGGCCGCTGCTCTCCATGACCGGCGGCGACGGTCTGACATTTTCAATGAGCCTGCTCGATCCGGCGAGCAATCTCAATGCGATCATTGTCCTGGTCGGGGTGAGCTCGGTGCTCTTTTATTTCTTCTTCTCCATCGAACACAGCGGTCCCGGCAGGATGGTGGCCAGGACGGGCATCGTGTTTCTCATGATCGCCTTCGGTGCGGCGTTCGGCTACACCGTCATGGCCCGCATGTCGCTCTTGATCGGCCGGTTGACGGACCTCATCGAATTTTCCGATGCCTCCTATGGCTACCCCACATGGTGGCTCCTCATTCTGACCATTGGCGCGCTCGTCGTGCTGAGCCGTCGAGGCTCGGAATCCCCCTCACAACCCTGAAGGGTCTGCTTCGCGGTAGTTGCAGGGCGGGAAACCGGTTCGTTAGAATGCCGCTTTCGCCTGAGGGACACCTATGACGACAGGCACTGCCAAAGATCCCAAACAGTATCCCATCCTGAGAAATCTCCAGTTTTCCCCGGTAAAGGAAGGGGAAGAGCAATACGTCGTGCTGTGGGACCCCAGCGGCCTCAGCAAAGACAAGCTTGTGCTCCCGCTCAATTATTTCTTCATCATTCAACATTTCGACGGTGACCATTCATTACAGGAAATTGGCGCGCTCTACCTCAAACGGTTCGGCGAATTTCTGATGCCCGCCAAGGTCGAGCAATTGGTCGGAGACCTCGATGCCAAGCTGTTCCTCGAGGGCGAGCGTGCGGAAGGGGCCAAGGACCAGGTCCGCGCCGCCTATCGGCAAGCCGCGGTGCGCCCCGCGGCCTTTGCGGGGAAGAGCTACGAAGGGGAGAGGGGGCAGCTCAAGAAACAGATCGATGGATTTTTTTCGTCCAAGGAAGGGCCGGATTTCAAGCCGTCAGACAACAAAGGCAAATCGATCAAGGGCATAGTGGTGCCGACCTATGAGCTCAAGCAGGCCGGTCCGATCTATGCCTGGGCGTATAAGGAACTTCAGGAAGCCCAACAGCCGGACGTGCTGATCATCATCGGCACCGCGCATGCCGGACTCGAACAGCCCTTTGCGCTCACCGATAAGGATTTCGAGACGCCCTTGGGTGTCGTGCCGGTTGACCAGCCCATCGTAGACCGTCTCAAGGCGCTCGTGCCGGAATATTTTGCCGAAGACATCGCCCATCTCTCCGAGCACGCGATCGAATTTCAATTGCCGTTTGTCCAAACCAATACCGGGGCTGCCGATCCGATGACATTTGTGCCGGTCCTGTCGTCCTTCTCTGCCATGAGCTTGAATGATCCCTCCGTGCGCGCGTCGGTCGATCGGTGTCTGGCAGCCATGCGCGAGGCTATTTCGGCTTCCGGCAAGCATGCCTGTGTCATTGCTGCGGGAGAGTTGGCCCATCTCGGCATGCGTTATGGGGACAGCACGCCGCCGACTGATTTTTCTTTCCATCGGTCAATGCAGTACGATCTCGAAATGCTCAAGTACGTCGAGGATCTCAAGCCGGAAGAGTTTGCGGCCTATATCCAAAAAGAAAAGGACCAACGGCGCATCTCGGGATTCTCACCGATCTATTGCCTCCTGCGGCTGATCCAGGCCGAGAAGGGGCAGGTGCTCCGCTATGACCGGGGCATCACCGACCAATACAATTCGACGGTGACCTACGCCTCAATGTCCTTCTTCTAGGCAAGGCGGTGAAAGCAAGTCGCGCCGAGACGCGACGGCGCCCATGGTGCTCGCATCCCTCAGACCCTTGACGTACCGACCGGGGTACGCCTCGGCCCTTCGTTCGCTGCGGCCTTGCCGGCGGTCGATTTGACCGCCCTGCGGGGATGCTGCTGAATCTCTCCAGGTCCTTTCTCAGCCGTTCCTTCTCAGAGTTTTGAACCGCTGCACAGTGCGGGCTGGAGTTTTGCCGTCTCCGTTGCGTAAAATGACGCACCCGAGGCCGGAGTCCGTCGTGAAAATCCGAACCATTCGTGGACGTATTGTCTGGGCCATCGTCTTGGTGGGTTGTATCCCGCTGGTGATCGGCTTAGTGCTGGCCTACGTGTCCGGCATGCGATCGCTGCGAGACGTCATCGGCGGCAACCTGCAGGCCGTCGCCGTTCAGGCGGCCGATGCGGTCACGATGCTCGTGCAGGGCGAGGTGCGCAACGTCCGCTTGCTGGCCTCGGCACCGCTGCGCGTGCGCCTGCCGGTCGAAGTGGCCAATATGGCCTATTCACCCGACAAGGAGAAGACGGCACTCCTGATTAATTCCCGGATCGAACTCTGGAAGGAGGGCAGCGAACAGGCCGCGTCATTGTTGAACGCCGAGCTCTCGCGGTTCCTTTTAGAGACCAAGGTCCGCGACGGCGACAAGGTCATCGGCCTCTTGATTGTGGACCAACACGGTGCGCTCGTCGCGGCGAGCTCTGAGCCGGACCGGTATTATTTTGGAGATGAGGCGTGGTGGAAAGCCATTCGCGCAAGCAATGAAGGTGTGTTTTTGAGCGGGCTCATTCCCCCAGAGGAAGGAGCCTTCAGAGCATCCGATGAAACACTGGATATCGCGGTGCCAATTTTGGACGACCGGCAGCAGAACGTGATCGGCGCCGTGGTCGCCTCCTATCGCTTCGACGGTTTGTTCGCAATGATTGCCCAGATCAAGATCGGACAAACCGGCCATGCCATGTTGTTCAACTCGGCCGGTCAACCGCTGGTCTGCCCTATTCTCGCTCGTGAGGCGCATCGTATCCCCAGCCAACTGATGGCCATGATTGTCTCATCCGACCCCGGCTGGGCCATTGCGGAGGACGACGGTCATGGAGCGTCTGACACCGTCGTGGGATACGCGCCAGTGAATGGACTCAAGCTGCCCGACAATACCTGGCATGTCTTTGTCAGGCAGCAGCCGGTAGAGAGCTACGCGCCGATCCACGATCAGGTGAGAAATCTCGCGGCGATCGGCATGGTGATGCTGGTGTTGCTCTGGGCGATGGGCAGGTATGTGGCGGCCCGGATCGCCCGGCCGATTCAACTGCTGCAGACCGGTGTCGAGGCGATCAGCCAGGGTACGTACGATGCGCCGATCAATATTAAGACAGGTGACGAGTTTGAAAATCTGTCCGCCGCTGTCCACCGCATGGCCGATCGGTTGAAGGCGTCGCGGGAAGAACTCGAAGGGCTGAATCGCGATCTGGCGCGCCGCGTCGACGAGAAAACGCAGGAAATCACAAAGCACATGCAGAGCCTGGAGCTGGCGGAACGCCTCGCGACTCTCGGGAAGGTCGCCAGCGGCATCGCCCATGAGATCAACAATCCGTTAGGCATCATCTTGAACCGCATCGAATGTATGGAAGACGATGCCGTGCGCTTGCCGATGTCGACGGAGTTGCGCCGGGATTTGATGACCATTCGTTCGCACGCAGAACGCATTTCGCGGGTGACCAAAAGCATTTTGACCTTTTCCCGCGGTACCGTCTCGACGCTCAAGGCTGTGGAGATGAACAGCGTGGTGCGCAGCTGTCTTGCCCTTGCTGGCGAGCGGACTTCGGCACTGGCGGTGCGGCTGGAGTCCAGGCTGACACCCACGTTGCCGCCCGTTATGGGCGACCGCGACCGCCTGGAACCGTCCTTCTCAATCTCATCAATAACGGCATCGACGCGGCCAGCGGACGCAGCGGCGCCGGCTGGGTTGCCGTGCAGACGTCGCTCATTGAGATGGAAGGGCAGCCATGGGTGGAAATCCGTGTCGCGGACAACGGTCCCGGCATACCCAGTGCCAACATTGACCGCGTCTTCGAGCCTTTCTTCAGTACGAAACCCGCTGGACATGGCACTGGACTCGGATTGTTCTTGACCCACGGCATCGTCTCGGACCATCGAGGACGCATCGAAGTGAAAAACGGCGAAACAGGGGCGATTTTTACCGTAGTGTTGCCGACCGTCGGACGGTCCGTTACTACTGCGAGAGGGGCATCGTGGGAATCGCAGGCAAAATTCTGATTGTAGATGACGAAGAGGATGCGTTGGAGAACTGCCGGCGGATCCTGAGCCGCGTGCCATACGACTGCATCGGGACGTCCAACCCCGGTCAGGCGTTGGCGCTGCTCGAGCGTGAGCATCCTGGGCTTGTGCTGACCGATCTTCGCATGCCCAAAATGGACGGCATCGAAGTCTTGACTGCCGCAAAGCGCTTCGATCCTGCCGTGCGGGTCGTACTGGTCACTGCGCACGCGACGATCGAAACCGCCGTGACGTCCATGCGGTATGGCGCCTTCGACTACATCACGAAACCGTTCACGAGTGAGGAGTTGATCCAGGTGGTGCGCCGGGCTTTCGCGGTCGACGCGGGTGGCGATGCACCGACGCGGACAGCGACGCTGCCGCGTCCAGCGGCATCCGCGACGGACGCGGTCGTCCAAATGGTCGGCAGCAGCGAGCCGATGAAAGGCGTGTGTGCACTCGCCGATCGCGTGGCTCCGACCGACTCCAACGTGCTGGTGTACGGGGAGAGCGGCACCGGCAAAGAGATGTTGGCCCGGTACATTCATCAGAAAAGCCGTCGCGCCGAGCACCCGTTCATTCCAGTGGACTGTGTGTCGCTGAACGACGCGCTATTGGAATCCGAGCTCTTTGGCCACGAGAAAGGGGCCTTCACAGGCGCTCACGCAGCCAAACCCGGCCTCTTCGAGATCGCGCATGGGGGGACGGTGTTCCTCGATGAAGTGAGCGGCATGAGTCCGAATCTTCAGTCCCGGTTGCTGCGGGTGCTTCAGGAACGCCAAGTGCGCCGCGTCGGCGGTACCAAGTTCGTGCATGTCGATGTGCGGGTCATCGCCGCTTCCAATCAGGACCTCGAAGAGTTGTGCCGCAAAGGTACGTTCCGCGAGGACCTGTACTATCGCTTGAACGTCATCCCCATGTCGCTCCCGCCGCTCCGCTCGCGAGAAGGCGATATTCTTCTCCTGGCTAACGAATTCGTGACGCGCTTTGTCCAGCGGGTGCAGACGGACACCGGTTCAATACCGGCGATCGATCCTTCCGCTGCTGATCTGTTGATGCGCTATAGCTGGCCGGGCAATGTGCGTGAACTGCAAAATGTGATGGAGCGTGCCGCAGTGCTGGTCGACGGCCATACGGTGATGAGTACCCATCTGCCCGATCGATTGCAGGCCCTGGCCGACAAAGACTCCACGTCCGCCGAAGCAGGATCCTTCAAACAGGCCAAGCAGCAGGCCGTCGAGACCTTCGAGCGGAATTTCTTATTGGATCTCCTCAAACGCAATGAAGGGCACATGAGCCGGGCCGCGCGCGAGGCCGGCGTCGATCGAAAAACGATCGAGCGCATGGTCAAAAAGCATGGACTGCGCGGCACCTTTTGATCGTGTTCCCATCGTTCAGTCTGCATATTGTGGGGCGCTGACGCCCCATTCTTCTCTAGCCGCCTGATCTCTCTCAACCGATTGCCATCACAAGAGTTTTATCTCAACGCCCGTGAGGCATGGGGCGTCGGCGCCCCATGGATTCATGCGTCATCTCTTCTGTCCTCTCAAAAGCCTTGGAAATCTGCAGCACCAAACGCCGAGCCAAATCGGAACGGGTTTTGCTATCCCTTTTGAAGATTTTGACGAGCGTGTCTCTGCGTGTACGAGCTGTCTGGTAGGGGAGTGGGAACAGCATGGACTGGCCTCCTGATGATCCCTCCAAGTCAAATTGGCCTCTGCCAGACTTTAATGGTTGGAACGGCACGGTGCCGGTGGCGCCGATGTCAGTGTGAATTGAGGAGGATCAACGTATGGGTGCTTCAATGAGCCAGCGACGGTGTGGAATTGGAGTTGCGGCTGCCCTCGTGCTGCTGAGCACTTCGGCATGGGCCGCGATGACGCACGATGCCCATGTCACGCACGATCAGCAGGCGGAGATGGCGACCCCTGTGCATGCGCAGGCGGGACCTGTGCTGCAAGACAAGATGTCGAAAGCCATCGAACAGATCGAGCGGGAAGTCCAGACGAAAGGTCCGTTCCAGGGAGCCGGCGCCCATGCGATGCAGCAGGGCATACTCCTGGTGGCGGAAGACCCCGACAAGGTGAAGGTGACGCAGGGAGCCCGTTGTCCCGTCACCGCCCCGGTCCGTGCGTATGACATCACGGCGATCAATGTCGAGATCACGGTGAATCGCTTCGGGGATTTCTATCCCGGGTACATGTATGCGTTGACGGAAAACGTCAAAGGTATTCGCGAAGAAGAAGAAAAGAACAAGGCGGCACGTGAGAGCGACGATGAGACCTTTGCCGGCGGTGCCGTGTCGAATGGTCTGCAGGGCGACCTGATCCAGCCGTTGGTGATCCGGGCGAACCAGGGGGACTGCCTGCGCATCACCCTGAAGAACGAAATCGCTGAAGAGCCGACCAACATGATCATCAATGGCTCTCAGATGCTCGTCGCCAAGACCGGCAAGCCGGCGACCGCCAACAACCCCGATGCGTTGGTCCCGACCGGCAAGACCGGCGAATTCGAGTGGTACATCCCCATCGATCTGCAGGAAGGCGGCCGGGCATTTCACAGCCATGCGACCAGAGAGCAGTACTCCCTCGGCATGTTGGGGTCGCTGGTCGTCGAGCCGCGCGGATCGCGTTTCCTCAGCCCGTTCACCGGCGAAGAGATGAAGAGCGGGTGGGAAGCCATGATCGACGTCGCGAACGCGTCGGACTTCCGCGAGTTCGTGATTTTCTACCACGAGGCCGGTGACGAGACCTTCCGGTTGTTGAACCGCAAAGGCGACATGCTGCCCCAACGTGATGCGCACACCGATACGTATCGGCCGGCAGCTCGCCTCTTGAATTATCGCAGTGAGCCGCACGGAACGAGACTGGAACTTCAGCACCATCTGGTCGGCTTTTCCGATGAATCCCAGGGCTATGGCTCCTACACATTTGGTGATCCGGCCACCACGATTCCTCGCTCCTATCTCGGCGATCCGGCGAAGTTCCGCATGATCGGCGGATCCGAAATCGTGCACTCGCATCACCTCCACGGCGGTTCGATCCGTTGGGCAAGACAGCCGGGAACCAGCAAGCTCGATACGACGCTGTCGAAGAACGGTCCGGTGAAGTTCCCGAATATCAGTGATACGTCCGACCGGCTCGATGTGCAGTCGATCGGTCCGTCGGAGATCTACGATGAAGTCACTGAGGGCGGCTCAGGCGGCCTTCAGGCGCTGGCCGGAGAATTCGTGTTCCATTGCCACATACCTCAGCACTACGTGACCGGCATGTGGGGGTTCTGGCGTGTCTACAATACGTTGCAGACACCGGGATCACAGACCGACGTCATGAAGCCACTGGTCGAGCTTCCCGACCGGAAGGGCAAGATCAAAGTGGCCGTGAGCTCGGACAAGCTTGTGGGCACCACGGTGGATTGGTACGGTGGCAAGAAGTACGAGATTACGAAGGATAAGACGGACTGGAAGGCCAATCCGGTGAAAGTGTCAATCAAGGACTGGGTCGAGTACATGCTGCCGCCGCAGGGTCTTCCCGGCAAGACGGAAGATCAGGTGAAGCAGGCGCAAGCGCACGATGCGACCGTCGTCAACTGGAAGTGGGACGGCACGAAGGCGCTGAACGAGCCGGAAACCCCGCACAAGTGGGCGGATTATGTCTCGCCCACGCCGAATCAGCGGCCGGCGGTAACCTTTGATCCGCAGACGGGCAAGCTGGCATTTCCTTGGCTCCGCCCCCATCTGGGCAAGCGGCCGCCGTTCGCACCGAATCACGGAGGCGCGCCGTGGTTGGAGCCGTTCCGCGTCCGTGAGGACGGCACCCGCAGCACGGAACAGGCGAAGCCGGGCGAGCAGGGACCCTGGAGCCTCTGTCCGGAAAATTCGCCGCGCAAGTTCTATACGATCCATTCGATCACGCTGCCGATCACGCTGAAGCCGGCGACGCCGAAGTCGCCTGCGATCGTGGATCCGATCGGCATGATCTACGTCCTCCACGAGGAGGAGGCGGAAGTCCGCAAGAATCCCAAGAAGCAGGTGCCGCTCGTGATCCGCGGCAACGTGTATGACTGCGTGGACGTCATCTTCAAGAATGAAATCCCGGATGACGCCCGCACGGGATGGGCGAACAAGATCAATCTCCATCCCCATTTCTTCCAGTTCGATACCAGCGCGTCAGACGGGCCGACGATCGGATTCTCGTACGACATGTCGCTGCGCGCGTTCACGATGCTGGAAGATCCGCAGCCCGACAAAGGCATGCCCTTGCCGGGTAACACGGTGCTCTTGGCCGATACCAAGGCAGGTGCGCGTAGCATCACCGTGAAGAGTACGGCAAAGTTCCACGTCAACACCGAGCTCGGTGTCGGCATGGACGACCCGAAGTTCTTCGAGGTGGCACGCATCAAGGAGATTAAGGGCAATACCATCACGTTCGATGCGCCGTTGAAGTACGGACACAAGAAGAACGACATCGCGAGCGTGGAGTTCATCCGCGAGCGCTGGTATGTGGACGCGGATTTCGGGACGGTGTATTGGCACGACCATGTGTTCGGCACCGATACCTGGGGCCACGGACTGTTCTCGGCCTTCATCACCGAGCCGCCGCGGTCGACCTATCATGACCCGGTGACGGGCAAAGAAATCCGGAGCGGCCCCATTGCCGACATCCACACCCTGGAACCGGTGTCGGCCCATATCCG
>Ga0070686_100001505_pt1 | contig 13104 bp, 11 predicted proteins | sample KBSS23LmetaG_FD_65654 | JGI IMG/M metagenome (GOLD analysis project Ga0070686, IMG submission 65654) | Switchgrass rhizosphere microbial communities from Kellogg Biological Station, Michigan, USA - KBS S2-3L metaG | ecosystem: Host-associated > Plants > Roots > Rhizosphere ...
CGTGTGAGGCCGCGCTGCAGCACCGGATAGATGCCGGCGGAGTACAGCCGATCGATCGCGCGCGCCGGAATGGGCACCAGCGCGCCAAGCGCGGCCGCGGCGACGACAGCGGCGCGCCACGCAGATCCCCGTGCAAGTCCTGCAAATTCCACTGGTTACTGCCCGGTTAGGCGGCTAAAATAGTCAGTCGGCGTTCCGACTCCCTGGCGACATCGCATCGTTGAGCTGCATCCAACCGATATGGTAGGATACATAACGGTTGTTAAAGGCTCTTAGTGTCATTTCAAGTCATATATCGTGCGGCAGGGTAGCGGGGCTTCCCCGTGCCGCCGATAAGGGGATCCGAGGATCGTATGTCTCGCCTCTTGTACAGAGTCGCCGCGGTGCTGCTCGCCACGACCTCGTTGGCGGCGGCCCAGCAGTCCGTGGTACGGCCGCAAACGCCCTCGCTGCGGGCCAGGGCGCGATTGACGGCGCCGCGACCGGTGACGGCGCGACCGACGACCCTCACGACCATCCAGGGCAACGCGCTCGACGCGACCAACGGCAATCTCGCGAATGTCGTCGTTCGTCTGAGAGACGCGCGCTTCGGTCGCATCGTCGACACCGAGCTTACCGACAAGTCCGGGCTCTTCACATTTCGCACGCTCGATCCCGGCAGCTACATCGTCGAGCTGATCGGCAACCAGTCGACGGTGCTCGCCGCCAGCCAGATTCTGAACGTTGAAGCCGGCGAAATCGTGTCGGCGATCGTGCAGTTGCCGCTGCTGACGCCGGTGATCGCCGCCGCCGGAAGCAGCACGGTGGCAACCGCAGCCGCCATTGTGACCGAAGCGGCCGCGACCGGTGTCGTCGCGGTGATTGCCACCGATCCAGTCAGTCCGATCGAGTAGCCGATGCTGGATTCGACCTCGTCTGACGCACCACACGGATCGGCACCGGCGTCGCCATCCGGCGCCGCACCGGCAACAGCGGCATCGCCGCAGTCGCCGTCGCCGCAGTATTCAGCGGATCCCGACGTTCACCTGCTCGATCGGCTCGCGGTCCTGTATCGCTACCGCCGGATCTGTGTCACGACGTTCGTGCTGGTCACGGCGGCGCTCACGATCCAGGGCTACAGCACCACGCAGATGTTTCTGGCCCAGGGGCGCCTGCTGATCGAAGACGAACGCTCGACGGCGGTCCCCGGCCTGCAGAACGACGCGAACACGTACTACGAAGATCCCGAACCGTATTACCAGACGCAATACAAGATTCTCAAGGGCCGCGACCTCACGCGGCGCGTCGTTCGCAAGCTCCACCTCGAGAACGTCACCGAGTTCAACGGCAAGAAGCCGGCACCGCCCTCGGCGTCGTCGCTCCTGCAGGATCTGCGGACGAAGGTGATGAGCCTCGTCAGGCCGGCGCCGGACCCGGCGGAAGCGCCGAAGGTGGACGAGACCGCCGACGAATCCGGGCTGGTGAGCGGGTTCATCTCGCGCGTCAACGTCGAACCGGTCCGCGGCAGTCACCTCGTCGACGTGACGTTCCTCTCCGAAGATCCAAAGTTCGCGGCCGTCGCCGTGAACGCGCTGCTCGACGAGTACGTGAACCAGAACCTCGAGCTGAAGCTGCAGTCGACGCAGGGGATGCTCGACTGGCTCGACAAGGAACTCGACAACCAGCAGCGCCGCGTCCAGGACAGCGAGCGCGCGCTCGCCGAGTACCGCGAGAAGGAAAACGCGCTCTCGCTCGACGACAAGCAGAACATCATCGTCTCGCGCTTGAACCAATTGAACGACGCCGTGACGCGGGCGCGCACCGAGCGCGTGCAGAAAGAATCGCTCTACAACCAGGTGAAGGCGATTTCGACCGGCACGACGCCGGACGCGATTCCGGCGATCGCCACCAACGCGGCGGTGGCCAGCGCGAAGACCAAGCTGGTCGAACTGCAGCGCGACAAAGCGAGGCTGCTCGAGCGCTACGCCGAGAAGCACCCGCAGGTCATCAACGTCAGCGCCGCGCTCCAGGACGCGCAGCGCCAGGTCGACTTCGAGATCGCCCGCGCCGTGCAGTCGGTGAAGAACGAGTACGAGACGGCAGTGCTCCAGGAACAGACGCTGGCGCGCAACCTCGAAGGTGCAAAATCCGAGGCGCAGGATCTGAACCGCAAGGGCATCGGCTACGGCGTGATGGAGCGCGAGGCGAAGAGCAACCGCGAGGTCTATCAGTCGCTGCTGACCCGCGAAAAGGAACTGCGCGTCTCGGCCAACAGCCGCACCAACAACGTGCGGGTCGTCGATCGCGCGGAAACGCCGCGCGGACCGGTGTCGGCGAGCGGCCGGCGCACGGTGATGATGTCGATGTTCATCGGGCTGGTGCTGTCGGTTGGCGTGGCGCTCGGCCTCGACTACATGAACGACACGATCAAGACGCCGGAAGACGTCACCCGGCGGCTGCGGCTGCCGTTCCTCGGCCTGGTGCCGGCGGTCCGCGGCGACAAGCACCCGCTGCTCGCGTCGTCGCAGGTGCCGCACGATTTCGGCGAATCGTTCCGATCGCTGCGCACCTCGCTGCTCTCGAAATACCAGGGCGAATCGACCAAGATTCTCGTCGTCACCAGTGCGCAGCCGCTCGAAGGCAAGACCACGACGGCGGCAAACATCGCGATGGCGCTGGCCTACGGCGGCTCGCGCGTGCTGCTAATCGACGCCGACATGCGCCGTCCCGGCCTGCATCGTCCGCTGCGCCTCACCAACGAGCGCGGCCTGTCGCAGGTGCTGACCGGTCAGGCGCGGGTGCGCGACGTCATCCAGCGCACCGTCGATCCGAACCTGCTGGCGATCACCGCCGGGCGGTCGCCGCTGAACCCGTCGGAGCTGCTGTCGTCGGAGCGGATGAAGACGCTGCTCACGAACCTCGCGCACGGGCCGTTCAACTGGATCATCATCGACACGCCGCCGGTGCTCGCGGTCACCGACGCGGTGATTCTGGCGCCGCTGGTGAGCGGTGTGACCTTCGTGGTCGGCGCGGAGATGACGCGCCGCCGCCTCGCCGAGCGGGCGATCGAAACCGTGATGCAGGCGCACCCGAAGTTCGCCGCGGTGGTGCTGAACAAGGTCAACTTCGCGAAGAACAAGTATTACTACTCGCGGTACTACGGCCATCAGTACAAGAACTACTACGCCGAAGCGGCCTCCTGATGGCGCGGCCTACGCACTCCTCCTTGTAATCGGCTGGGCACTCGCCGCCTTCGCCGGCGCGTATCGCTGGACAACCGTTCCCCTCTTCGCCGCCGTCGCGGCTCTCGTCGTCTTCGTGCGGCCGTCGGTCGGCCGCGGGTCGGATCGTTGGGTCGACGCGCTCCTCGCGCTATGCCTTGTGGTCACCGCCGGCCAGCTGGTGCCGTTGCCGATCGGCGTGCACGACGCGCTCACGTCGAATGGCACCGCGGTCACGCGCGCCGTTGCGCTCGGCGTGCCGGCCGCGACGCCACGTGCTCCGACGTCGATCGATCCTGAATCGACAGCATGGGCTGTCGCCCTGGGCGCTGCCTACGTCGGGCTGTTCTGGTGCGCGCGCGAGATCTTCGCGTTCGGCGGCGTCCGCAAGACCATTCGCGGCATCTCGGTGCTCGGCCTCGCGCTGACGGTACTCGTCGCCGTGCAGCGGACGACGTCGCCGAAGCTGCTCTACTGGACGTGGCAGCCGTTGAGCGCCGGCGCGGCGCCGTACGGGCCATTCGTCAACCGCAACGCGCTTGCCGCGTGGCTGGCGATGGCGATCCCGCTGGCGATCGGCTACCTGGTCGCGCGACGTCAGTCGGATCCCGAACGCGGACGTGGCGTCGCCGCGGCGGTCGCCGCCGTCGACGCCACGACGCTGCTGCTCGCCGGCTCGGCGTGCCTGATGCTGATGGGCCTCTTCGGATCGCTGTCGCGTTCCGGCATCTTCGCGGCCGGCATCGGCTTGACGATGTTCGTCGTGCTGTCGCAGGCGCGGCTGACCGGCGGACGCGCTGCTGCCGGCGTGGCGGCGAGCGTCGCGGCGCTGGTGGCGATCGCGTCGATGTACGCCAACCTGGGTGCGCTCGCGGTGCGGATGCAGGAGACGACCGAGCTCGGCGAGTGGGGCCGGCGGGTGATCTGGCGCGACACCGTGGCGATGATCCGCGACTTCCCGCTCACCGGAGTCGGCGCCGGCGCGTTCAAGCGCGGCATGCTGGTCTACCAGGAAGGGTCGCGGCAGTTCTTCTTCAACCACGCGCACAACGAATACCTTCAGCTCGTCGCCGAAGGCGGCGTGCTGCTCGCCGTCCCGGCCGCGCTGGCCATCGTCGCGGCGGTCGGGGCGATAACAGCGCGCCTTCGCGCCGATCACAGCGCGGTGTTCTGGATCCGCATCGGCGCAATCGCCGGTCTGATCGCCGTCGCCGTCCAGGGCATCTTCGACACCAGCCTGCGAACGCCTGCCGACGGCGTCCTCTTCGCGGTCGTCGCCGCCATCGCGCTGCACCAGCGTCGCGACGGGAAACCGCAACGACGCGCAAACCCGGTACAACCGTAGCGTCAGGCTTCAGCCGGACCGTCCACGTCCACCCGTAGTGTCCGGCTTCAGCCGGACCGTGATCGATGTGTGCGGCATCAAAGCGTTTAGCTGTACGGGCCCAAACGTGGTCTCCCAGCAACTCTGACCCACGCGACCGCGACGTCTATGAAACACGCGAGGACCAGCAGTCGATCGAAGTGCTCGACGAGGAACGCGGCCAGGGTTCCGGGGGGCACGAGGCCGGCGAGGCGGGTCGGGATGTCGAGCACCAGCACGGCCTCAAGGCACGCGATCTGGAACCATCGGCGGCGCGGGCGTGCGCCGCTGTCCGCGAACCACAGGAACACGAACGCGGGCACGATCAGGATCAGGTTGTTGACGTTGTGATAAATCGCCGCGAGCGACCAGAGACAGAAGAGCGCCGGAATCGCCAGCCCGCCTTCCTCTAACGACCGCATCGGATCGCGCAAGGCGAACCACACCGCAACCGCCAGCAGACCGAGCGCCGCAACAATCCACAGTGCGTCGACAGCGCCCGGACTGGCCGTCACGGTCGCGATCAGGCCGCGGATGCTGGTTCGTCCAGTCAGCGCATGCTCGCCGCTGTAGACCTCGACGAGCCATGGCCAGTAGCCGCGCAGCGTGTCGATCGGGTTGTCGCCGACGCGCGCCGCGTAAACGACGAGACCTGCGACGACGACGCCGGCGGCGACGGCGAACACGCGAAACCGCCTGGTGATGAGCACCCACAGCGCGAAGGGGCCGGCGATGTGCGGCTTGAACAGCGCGAGGCCGAGCGCGACGCCGCTCAGAATCGGGCGCGTCTCAGCGGTCAGCGACGAGATCAGCGCCAGCGTCAACGACAGGGCGGTGAACTGCAGCAGCGTCCGCGTGCTCGTCCAGCACCAGAACAACAGCGCCGGCAGGACAGCTGCGCGCAGGCGCGGCGTCACGCAGCGAGCCGCCAGGCACGGCAGCACCAGCGCGAGCCCGACGCCGAGTGCCGTCCAGACAGGAACGATCAGCCGCCGCGGCAGCAGCCCGAGCGGCGAGAGAAACACGAGGGCGTACGGCGGGTAATCGGCCGCGTCGTGCAGGACCGTGTAGCGCCGCTCGGCGCCGACGATCCAGCCACGGCACCAGTCGTACATCAGCGACAGATCGGAGGCGCGCGCCGGATCGCGGATCGCCAGGACCACCGCGATCGCCATGTTGGCGCACGCGGCGATCGCGATCGCCGCAGTCGCGATTCGGGCGGTGCGCGGGCTCACGAGGCGGGACGCAGCGAAGATGCCGCGAGTATAGCGCGTACAATGTGCGCGCCATGACGCCGCGGATCGCCACCGCTGCCTTCGCCGCGGCGCTCGTCGCCGGCGCGGCGCTGCGCGGCAGCGTGCTGCGCGTCGCCGTGCTCGTGGTCGACGACTCGTGGCGGGCGTGGAGCTATCACGCGGCGACGACCGGTACCGCGCACATGTACGGGCCGCGCGGCCATACGGTCAGGTTCGGTACGATCGACGCGCCGGTGGTCTATCCGCCGCTGGCGCTCGACGAGCTCGGCGTCGTCGGCCGCATCTACGCGCGCCTGCGCGGCGGCCGATTCCCCGACGACGACGGGCTGACGATGGCGATCAAGAGCACGATCGCCGTGTTCGACGCGGCGGTGACGCTGCTGCTGTATCGCACGCTGCGACGACTCGCGGGAACGCGTGAAGCGCAGTTCGGCGCCGCGATCTACTGGCTCAACCCGGCTGTGCTCTACGCGGCCTCGCTCGGCTACGTCGACGCGCTCGTCGCGCTGCCGGCGGCAGCGGCGGTGATTGCCGCATCCGGCGCGCAGCCCGCTGCCGCGGGTGCGCTCGTCGCCGCCGCAGTGATGACGAAGCCGCAGGGCCTCTTCATCGTGCCAGTCGTCGCGCTGGCCCTGTGGAATGCCGGCGCGCGCGCCGAGGCGGCGGCGCGTGAGCGAACGGCGCTGTTCGCAGCCGCGGCGATCGCGATCGCGCTCATCGCTCCAATGGTGGCCGCCGGCACGCTTTGGTACATGGTGCGATCGGTCGCGGTGCTGGCCGGCCACAACATGCTCTCGGCGCTGGCGTTCAACCTGTGGTGGATCGTCAGCTACCTGTTCGCCGCAGCTGCCGTGCCCGCGACCGGCGGGCTGGGCGCGGCGCTCGCCGCTCAGCCTGCCGTCCTCACGCACGCCTACGCGATCGCTCGGGGACTGCCGCATCCGCGGCTGATCGCGCTCGCGTTGCTCGTGCCGGTGGTGTGCTGGGCCTGCTTTCGCGCGCGAGCCGCCGCCGATCTCGGCGTGCACGCCGCACTCGCCGCATTCATCGTCGTCGCCTACTTCGTGCTTTCCGTCCAGGTGCACGAGAATCATTTCTTCCTGGCGATACCGTTTCTGACGCTCGCCGCCGCGCTGCGGCCGGCATTCGCGCCGGTCGGTGCCGCGCTCAGTGTCACGTTCGCGCTCAACCTCGCGCTCACCTATGGCTGGGCGGGACGCTTGCCGTCGACCACGCAGCTGCCGATCGTCGGCATCGATGCAACCGTGATTGTCGCTATCGCCAATTGCGGACTGCTGGTGTGGTTTGCGGCGACGCTGGCGCGGGTCTGCCGCGGCGGGACGGCGGCGGCAATCGGGTAAAATGTCGGGCTCATGGCCTTCTCCCTGGACGATCGCGCGACCGTTCCCGACGGCGTCGTCTCGCGCGAGCTCGATGGCGAGACGGTGCTGTTGAACCTCGAGACCGGAATGTATTTCGGCCTCGACGCGGTCGGCACCGACATGTGGCGCGCCATCGGCGAGAGCGCGACGCTCGGCGAAGCGCTCGCTGCGGTCCGCGGTCAGTACGACGTCGACGAGGCGACGATCCGGAGCGACTTCCTGCAGCTCGCCGACGAGCTCCTCGCCAAGGGTCTTCTCCAGCGCGCCGACCAGGAGGCGCCGTCGGCGCGATGAGCGTCGTGTCCGGCGAACGCGAGGCGTTTCGCCTGACGCGGACCGGCCCCGAGTGGCGCGACCACGATGTTGGCGGGCTGCGTGAGACATTCGATCGGCAACACTGCGTCAAGCTGCCTGGCTTCATCGCGCCGCCGCTGCTGCGGCAGATTCACCGGCTGGTCGCGTCGGCGGCGTTCGCCGAGTTCGTGCACGAAGGGATCGCCTCTGAGCTGCAGATGACCGCCGGCGTCTGCACTGGCGCGCTCGATTTCCTCGTGAACGATCCGCGGCTGTTCGAGTTCGTCCGCGCGGTGACCGCCTGCGCGCCGATTCGCGCGTTCGTCGGCCGGGTCTACCGCCGCTGTCCAGGGACCGATCACCACGACAGCTGGCACGACGATCTCGGACGTCAGCGGATGATCGGCATGAGCGTGAACCTCAGCGACGAGCCCTACGAGGGCGGCACCTTCGAAATCCGCCGCTTCAAAGCCGACACGTTGATCGCATCGATGCCGAACGTCGGCCTCGGCGACGCGATTCTCTTCCGCATCGCCGACGGCCTCGAGCACCAGGTGACCGCGCTGCGCGGCGCCGCCGCGAAAACGGCGTTCGCCGGCTGGTTCGTCGGTCATCGTCCGGACGGGCCGTCCGACGGCGCTGCCGGCGCGCAGTGAGCGCGATCGCCGGGATCGTGCGCCTCGATGGCGCGGCGTGCGACCAGCCGCCGCTCGACGCGCTCGCACGTCTGCTCGCCCACCGCTCGCAGGACGGCTCGACGACCTGGCGCAGCGGCGAAGCCGGCCTGGTCTACGGGCGCCTCACCACCACACCCGAATCGGCCAGCGAACCGCAACCGCTGGTTGACGCCGCCGCGAACACGGCGATCGTCTTCGACGGCCGGCTCGACAACCGCGACGCGCTGTTCGACGCCGCCGGCATCGCGGCCGGCGATCGCGCCGCCCTCGGCGACGCGGAGATCGTGCTTCGTACCTACGCGGCGCTCGGCGCCGATTGCGTCGATCGCCTGCTCGGCGATTTCGCGTTCGCGATCTGGGACCGGCGGGCACGGCGGCTGGTGTGCGCGCGCGATGCGTTTGGCGTCAAGCCGTTCTGCTACCGGACCACCGGCCGCTGGATCGCGTTTGCCTCCGAGGCCGGTGCGCTGGCGCGATTCGACGGCGGCATGCCGCCCGTCAACGAAGGGATGATCGCCGAGCATCTCGCCGGCGTCGTCACCAGCCGGACCGAGACGCTGTTCGAGGGCATCCTGCGGCTGCCGGCGGCGCATCGCCTCGTCGCCGACGCGAACGGCATCCGTACGTCGCAGTACTGGGCGCCGGATCTGACCGCGGAGCTGAAGCTGGCGAATGCCGGCGAGTACGTTGACCAGGTTCGCGAGCTCGTCGAGCGCGCCGTCGCCGCGCGGCTGCGCGTCGGCGGCGGCGTCGCCGTCTCGCTCAGCGGCGGCCTCGACTCCTCGTCGATTACCGGCGTCGCCGCGTCGTTGTGCGCGCGGCGCGCCGTCGCGGCCTCGCACGTGTCGACCTTTTCCCTCGTCGGCGAAGGCATCGACGAAGGCGCCTACTCGAACCAGGTCGCGGAGCGATGGCGTCTGGATGCGACAAACGTCCCGGTCGCCCCTCTGTCACCAGGCGCGCTCGCCGATGAAGCGCGGCTGTTTGGCGACGTGCCGAACACGCCGAACGCCGCTTACACCGACCGATTGCGGCAGTCCGCCAGCAGCCGCGGGCTGCACGTCGTCCTCAACGGCGGCGGCGCCGACGACTGGTTCGGCATCTCACGCGCGAACTATGCCGATCAGCTGAAGCAGCTGCGCATCGCGTCGCTGGCGCATCGACTCCGGCTCGACGCGCGAGAGGAAGATTTCATGGGCTGGCCCGCCGCGGCAAAGGCGACGATTTGGCCGCTCGTCCCCGGGCCGATACGGTCAGCCGCTCGGCTGCTGCTCCGACGCGGCAGGACGCCAGACTGGATCGATCGCGGGTTCGCGGCGCGTACGCAGCTGCGCGAGCGGCTCGAGCGCCATGCCGTCCCGTTGCCGTACTCGTCGCACGAGCGCTACGACACGTGGCACCAGTCGGTCAGCGGCGCCGCGGTCCATCATTACGAGCAGTTCGAGCGGTCGAGCGCGCGTGCCGGAGTCGACACCTGGTTTCCGTTCTTCGACCGGCGGGTCATCGAGTTCGGCCTGGCGGTGCCCGCCGCGTTACGATGGCACGACGGCCGTCCCAAGGAAGTGCTCCGCCGCGCGATGGCGCCGTACCTGCCGCAGAGTGTGGCCGACCGCCGCACCAACCCCGCCGGCACACATCTCATTCTGCTCGGGCTCGAGGGCGAGGGCGGCCGGGCGCTGTTCGAACGGATGCGCATCGCCGAGTTCGGGTGGGTCGATGCCGCCGCACTGTTGCGGCGGTTCGACCGCGCGCAGGCGCTCTGCGCCGCCGGCGATCCTCGCTATCACTGGCTCGCGATCACACTTTGGCACGTCGCTGCCATCGAGCTGTGGGCGCGTGCGATGCAGCCGGAACTGTGCTTGAATAACTGAACTCCTGAGGAGGACGCATGGCAGAGTCCAGCGAGCGCGAGCGCGAGGAACCGGCGCGCATCAAGCGGTACTCGCGGCCGACGCTCACCGAGTATGGCAGCGTGGCCAAGCTGACGATGGTCAAGGGCGTGACGGTTACGGAAGGAACAGGTCAGCTGAAGCAGAGCTGCCTCTGAGCGGTCGTGTCGCTGGTTCTCGATGAGCACCGCGCCTATCTCGCCGACACGCCGCGGCTCGACGCCTTCGACGCCGCGCTGCGCGCGCTCGTCAGGCCCGGCGATGTCGTCCTCGATCTCGCGTCCGGGACCGGTATTCTCGGCCTGCTCGCCTGCCGCGCCGGCGCCCGCCGGGTCTACGCGATCGAGATGGGATCGATCGCCGAGCTGGCGCGCGACATCGCACGCGCGAACGGATTCGGCGATCGCGTCGTTGCCATCCAGGACGTCTCCACCCGCGCGACACTCCCCGAGCCGGTCGATCTCATCGTCATGGACGGCGCCGGCCGCTTCGGTTTCGACGGCGGTGTCGTCGAGACGCTGAGCGACGCACGCCGCCGTTTCCTCAAGAGCGACGGCCGGATCATCCCGGCCGCGATCACGCTGTCGGTGGCGCCGTGCGACGCCGCCGAGCCGATGGACCACATCGCCTTCTGGTCGCGGCCGGTTCATGGCCTGTCGTTCACAGCGGCGTCGACGATCGCGCGCAACACCGGTTATCCGCGGCGGATCGCCGCGCACGAGCTGGCCGGCGCGCCTGCCGACATCGTCACCTTCGATCCGAGTCGCCAGACTGCCCCGTTCACCGGGCGCGCGTCATGTCGCATCGAGCGCCGGACCGTTGTTCACGGCATCGCCGGCTGGTTCACCGCTGCGCTCGCGCCGGGCGTCACACTGACCAACGCGCCAGGCGCGCCACTCCGCATCGATCGCCGCAACGTGTTCCTGCCGCTCCGTGAGCCGGTCGCGGTCGAGCCGGGCGACGTCGTGTGCGCCGCCCTGACCATCGATCCGATCGCGGTCATGCTGCGGTGGCGTGTGGAAATCGCGTCGGCTGATGGCAGCGTGCGCGACGCGACGGACGCGTCGACGTTTCAGGGGATGCTGATATCGCGCGACGACCTGCGGCGAACACGGCCCGATTTCGTGCCGGTCCTGACCGCGGCGGGCCAGGCGCGCAAGACGATCCTCGATCTGTGCGACGGGACGCGTCCTGTCGCCGACATCGAGGCAGAAGTCGAGCGGCGGCACGCGTCGCTCTTCGAGACGCGGGCCGCGGTCGCGGTGTTCGTCGCCGAAGTGCTCACTCGCTACGCCGAATAACGTGCCGATCTATCAATGGGCCGGCCTCGAGTTGGCGGCCGACTTCCCATTGCCGGAGCTCGTGCGCCGCGAGCGATCGCGCGTCGCCGTCCGCGCGTCTGCATCGGACCATTGCTGGCGGATTCGCCGCTGGCAGGGGCGCGCGCCGGCGCGCGCGGCGATCCGCTGGTTCCACCACTGGACGTTCCCAGACGGCCGGCGTTGGCTCTCCTTCGCGCGGCTCGACGATGGCTACCTGCTGCGCTTTCCGCGGCTCGCGGACTTTCATCTGCGGCTGCGAGCGCGCGAGGTCGCGGCGCGCCGCGGCCGATCGACGCCGCACGACACCTTCCGGCACCTGCTGCTCGACCAGGTGCTGCCGCTGATTGTGGCGAGCCGCGACTGCCTCGCGCTGCACGCGAGCGTCGTCGACGTCGACGGCGGCGCGATTGCGTTTCTCGGCGCCGCCGGCCAGGGCAAGTCGACGCTGGCCGCGGCGCTCGGCCGCCGCGGCCATGCCGTGCTCAGCGACGATTGCTGCGTCGTCCGCAGAAGCGCACGCGGCTTCGAGGTCTGGGCGACCTATCCGGGGGTTCGCCTGTTCCGGCCAAGCCGCGATCACGTGTTCGGCGACGCGCCGACGCGCGGGCGGCGGGTGTCGCACTACTCGTCGAAGCGCCGGGTGATCGACGCCGCCGGCACGCCTCGGTTCGGCGCGGCGCCGGTGCCGCTGCGCCGCGTCTACGTGCTTGCCGATCGCGCCGCGCAGCCGCACGGGCCGCGGGTCGAGATGACGCAGCGCAGCCGCCGCGACAGCGTCGTCGATCTGGTTGGCGGGACGTTCTTCCTGGATGTCACCGACCCGGAGCGGGCGCTCGACGCCTTCGGCCTCGCCGGCGACATCGCCGCCTCGCTCCCGGTCTGCTCGTTGACGTTCCCGTGGGATCTTGCCGCGCTCGACGATGTGATCGATCAGCTGCTCGCAGACGCGTCGCGCTGACCGTTACTTCTTGTCTTGCTTCTCGTCGTCCTTGTCGTCTTTCTTGCCGCCCTTGTCGGTCTTCTCGGGCGTCGTCGCCACCGTCGAATCGAACTTCGGTCCCTGGCCGACGGCCACGCGCCTGCCTTCGTCCTTCTGCACGCCGACGGTCACTGTTCCGGTGCAGCTGCCGCCCTCCGTCGTCGCCTTGAAGTTGATGTAGTAGACGCGGCCGTCGCCGCCGCCATCGCGCTCGGCGCGGACCTGCGCGGCGCCGTTGACGATGATGGCGTCAACTGCGGTATCGCCGTCGCCGAGCCCGTTGGTCGGTTCGTCCTGGAGGACGCCGGTCACCGTAATCGCGCTCGCGCCGCGATCCGCCGTCGTCACGTTGCCAACCGCGATCGGCACGAGCTTGTGGTTCGGCGGCCAGAGCGATCCGGGATCAGCAATCGCGGCGGCGCACACCGGCGCGCTGTGCCTTACCGTCACCTTGAAGGTGACCGAACCGGTGAGGCCGACGCTGTTGGTAGCCGAGCAGGACACGGTGGTCGTACCGATCGGGAACGTTGCACCCGAGCTCTGCGGCGTGCAGGTCACCGGGTTGTGATTCGTGCCGTCGATGGCGTCGACAACCGCCGGCGCGAACGCGACCACGGCGCCGGCGGCGCTGGTGGCGTAGGTGACGATGTCGGCCTGCGTCAGCACCGGCGGCTGCGTCGGTTTCCTGAACGTCACGACCACCGGCGCGCACGCGCTCGTGTTCTCCAGCGCATCGGTCGCT
>Ga0070686_100001506_pt1 | contig 13103 bp, 10 predicted proteins | sample KBSS23LmetaG_FD_65654 | JGI IMG/M metagenome (GOLD analysis project Ga0070686, IMG submission 65654) | Switchgrass rhizosphere microbial communities from Kellogg Biological Station, Michigan, USA - KBS S2-3L metaG | ecosystem: Host-associated > Plants > Roots > Rhizosphere ...
AATGCGCCGGAAAATCGCGTCCATATTTTTGGTAAGCAGCCCACACCAATGCGCTATCGGGAGCTGGAGATTCCTCACGATCGTCGAGACGCGTCGCCGCCGTGAGCAAAATATTTTCATCGCGCAACGGCAATTTTTCGTGAAGGGACTCCGGCGTCGTATGCAGCAACAAATGCCCAAACGCGGCCGACCCCAGCGACGCTTCGCCCCGTCCATGCGGCCCGCGATGCGCGATGCGATCCAGCATGCGCCCAAGAACACCTTCACGATCCCCACGGCCATCTAAATAAATGAGCCCGGCAATGGCGCTCATTTTATTTTCGTATTCTGGTATTTCGGATCGAGTTTGGGCCAGTGAAGGTTCAGGTCTTCGAGCGCTTTGATGACGGTGCGGGCGATGATGTGGTCGCGATACCAGTTGCGATCGGCAGGGATCACATGCCAGCGCGCATCGGAGTGACTGGTCGCGTTCAACATGTCTTCGTACGCGTCGATGTAGTCCGACCAATGCTGGCGCGTCTTGAGGTCCGCGTGCGAAAATTTCCAATGCTTTTTCGGGTTCGAGAGGCGCTCTTCGAACCGTTCGGCCTGTTCTTCCTTGCTGATGTGCAAATAAAATTTCAGAACGAGCACGCGGTTCGCGCAGAGCATTTGTTCGAAGTCCACGATTTGTTTGAAACGGGCCCGGCAGGTTTTTTCATCGACGAGTTTCAAGATGCGCTCGGCCAGAACCCCTTCGTAATGCGAACGATTGAACACGCCAATGTTGCCGTAACGCGGCAGCGCTTTATGCACGCGCCACAAGAAATCGTGCGCGCGTTCTTCATCGGACGGGACTTTGAAATTCGCAGTCTCGATGCCCCCGGGGCTCACGTGCCGGAGCACGCTCGCGGCGGAACCATCTTTGCCGCTGGCATCCATGCCCTGAAAAATCAGGAGCGCGGAATGGCGGGCGTTGGCGTAAAGGAGCTGCTGCAATTCGGCGATGCGTTCACCCAATTTGTCCGTCAGTTTTTTCGTGTGCTCTTTTTCGAGACCGCCATCGTAGCGCGGATCAAAATCCTTGAGGCGAATCTTCCCTTTGATAACGACGGGTTGCTTTTTCATTTGGCGGGCTCTTTCTTTTCGTGCCAACGGCTCCACGCAAGGCCAGGGCGATCGACACGAAAACGGACCAGGCGGGTGTGTTCGACTTCGGTCACGTAAACAGTGCGTCCGTCAACGCCGCCAAAACAGAGGTTGCTCGGCTTGGAACCGAGCACGTCAATCTCGCGCAACACTTCACCTTGCGGCGTCATTTTCACAACCGTCCCTTTGCCGTGCCGTGAAATGTAAAGATTTCCATCAATGTCGCACCGCATGCCATCGAAACCGAAATCGGGAAATTGCCGGATGAGCCGTTTGTTGGAAATGGTGCGATCCGCATTGATCGTCCAGGCCCAAACATTGCGCTGCACACTTTCATTGACGTAAAGCGTCGATCCGTCCGGGCTGACATCGATGCCATTGCTCGTTCCAAGATTGGCCGCAAGCAGCGTGGTCGCGCCATCGGGATCGATCCGCCAAAGTTGGCCCGTGCCATTTTTCCACGCCGGATCGCTCGCGAACAAAGTTCCATCGGGCGCGAGGGCGAGATCGTTGGGTTGGTTCATCTGATCGTTGTGCGCAAAAACTTCGACGCGTCTCGACCCAGGCAGAATGCGCAGCACATTGTGTCCCACATAGTCCGCGATAAACATCGTTCCCTTGGGATCGAAGACGATTCCATTTCCAACGCTGTCGCCGGGCAGCGTCGCGAAAATTTCCGAAACGCCATTGGTTTTCGTGCGGCCAATTGTTTGTTGTTTCGCGAAATTCACTGCATAGACATTGCCCGCCCGATCGCACGCCGGCCCTTCGATTCCTTCCGTGAATTGCCCCTCTTGTGTGAAAGGCTCCGCTTTAAAAGCCATCGCTTCGGCGCCTTCGAACAGAATCCGATTTTTTTCGACCACCGCGAGCGTGCACGAACCATAAGCGATCGCTCGAACGTATTCCGCCACCGTGAGATCATGGCCGACGAACGCCAGCCGATAATAATGCCAGGAACCTTTTTCGGTCTCCGTCGGAAAAATTTTGTGCGCGGTCAACTTTCGCAGCGCCGGGACAAATCGATCGTAGGGACGATCCAGATAATAACTGCGTCCGGGAATTTTCTTCTGCTCAAGAGGACCGAGCAAACCGCCTTCGCCGGCGACCAGCGGATCGTGCAAATCGTCGCGTTGCACGTGCAGCAAAACAAATGGCGCGACGAACGTGAACCCAAGTTTGGCCTGGTTGGTGAAGCCGCGAATGGCATCGAGCAAGTTGGGATTCTGCGGCAGAGTCACCTGGCCCCAATCGAAAAAATAAATTTGATCCGCCGCCCCCGGCATCAAGATCACCCCGCGCATCGTCTCCGTCGGCTTAAAACTCTTCAGAATCAAATCGATCGGCTCCGTCTGATAAGCCCGAAACGAGTTCGTGGGGAACGGCGTTTTAGCCAACGTCTCAAGCCAGTCCTCGGCGTGAAGCGAAACGCAGAAAAAGAAAGCGAGTACGATCGTAGGAACCGACGGCAGGAGGTTTCGGGCAGATTGGCAGACACGTGCCACCGCCAAAAAAACCTCCCCCCGTCGGTTCCTATAGGGGCCGTGTAATTTCACTTCCATGTGGATTCATCAATCGGATTCGCCTTCTGGCGCCGTTGCATCACTTCGCGCCAGGTCGTCACGATAATGCCGCGACGTTGCAAAATTGCTTTCGTTTCCGGACTCGTAAGCGCGTCCAGGTCTGCTTTGCGGTTCGCGTGCGTGCCGGTTATCAAGGGAAAATCTTCGGTCGGCACGGAGGCGTGAAAAAGAAATTCGGTGACGCCGGGTTTGAGTTCATTCAAGACGGCGTGAAATTTCTCCGGCGTATCCAGCCCGGACCACCCCGTATGCAAATCGTCGATCACCGGCAGCCCCGCATTCCAAATCTTCGGAATCAGCGGACGCAAACTCTTCGCCGCTTCCGGTTCGTTCTTCGAGACGAAAGTCATGTGGCCGCCAATCGCAAGAATTGGAATTTTCTTTTCCACGCCGACCTTCATGAAGCGCATGAAATAATCGGGCCGCGCAAACAGCGTCCCCATATGCGAATCCAAATGCGTAATCGGAATCCCAAGATTTTCCGCGCGTTCAATTTGCGCGCGAATCTCCGCTTCGATTTCATCTGGCGAAGCGTGCATCGCGACTTCCTCGACGCTGCGCCAAAGGCACCCTTCGCGATCGACCAAACCCGGAACCGCTTTTTTTCCAGCCAGCGGACCCCAACGATAAATCTGCCATTCCGACGTGAGCGTCAGATGAATACCCGAATCGATGTTGGTATTTTTCGCCAGATACCGCGCAATCTCCGGCACCCACGGACACGGCATCATGATCGCAAACGAACTCCCGGCTCCTTTGTCCAGCGAGGCCATCGCCCCCAAATTCGATGAGTGCGACATGCCCACGTCATCGACATGCAGAATCACCGCAATCGTATCCTTCGGCCAACCGAGCCGCTCGGCGAAAGTTTGGGAAGCGACCTGCGCGCCGTTGAGCAGAAAACCGAAAACAGTAAGAAACCAGGCCGCGAAAAAGCGGCGTCGGACCGCCGCACTCCAGAACCTGGCGGAATTTCGAGACGCATCCCTCAACGGGCGAGCGTCCTGGAGTGCGGCGGTCCGACGCCGCTTTCCAAAGGCCATCAACCCGCTCATCCACGCGGTCACGTTTACTTTCATCAATACATCCCCATGATCTGATACCCACAATCCACGTAGATCGTCTGGCCCGTAATCGCCGCCGCCCCATCGCTGGCGAGGAAGACGCCCGTCTGACCAAGCTCCTCCGTCGTCACATTTCGCTTCAACGGCGCATGCGCTTCGTAATGCTTCAACATCTCCGTGAACCCCGAAATCCCGCGCGCCGCCAGCGTATTCACCGCCCCGGCGCTGATGCAATTCACGCGAATTTTCTTCGGACCCAAATCGTAAGCCAAATACCGCGCGCTCGCTTCAAGCGAAGCCTTCGCAACACCCATCACATTATAATGCGGCACCACTTTCTCCGCGCCCAAATAACTCATCGCCACAATACTGCCGCCATTCGTCATCAACGGCGCCGCGCCCCGCGCCAGCGCCACCAAAGAATACGCGCTCACATCATGCGCCACCCGAAACGCTTCGCGATTCGTATTCACAAATTCCCCCTCCAACGCCTCCCGCGGCGCGTAAGCGACCGAATGCAACAGCAAATCCAAGCGCCCAAACTTCTGCCCAACCTCCGCGAAAACCTTCGCGATCTCTTCGTCCTTCGAAACATCGCACGGCATCAACAACGTATCGCTCCCGAACGTCCCCGCCAGCTCCTCAACATTCTCCTTGAGCCGATCCCCCTGATACGTGAACGCCAGCTTCGCGCCCGCTTTATGCCACGCCTGCGCAATCGCCCACGCGATCGAACGCTTATTCGCCACGCCAAAAACGATTCCCAATTTATTTTCCAGTAATGCCATACCTACCCCCTACGGTGCCAAGCCATCCAATGTTCTGGCAATCGTTTTTCGTTGAATCGAATTTGAGGAATGCAATAAATCCAGGCGGGAAGGTAGGGCCAGCTGTCCTCAGCGGGCCGCGCCGAAGCCCAAAGTATTCAGGACCACACCATCAACCGAAAACCAATCGCGCCCCCGGACCTCATCCACTTTTAACCACCCCCAAATCGTCGAAGCTTGAGGGTGGCCCGGGCCGAATGCCATTTTGGCAAAAAAACCGGGCCTCATAGTCAGGGGATGACACGGAGGCCCGGGGAATTTTCAGATTCAGTACTCATGTAGGACTACGGGGCAATCCCAACTCCGGCCAGTACTATGCTGGAGCTGGAAAACTTCCCGGACTAAAAAGAACATCACCAACCAAATGTCCGGTTACAACTTCCGTATCCGGGGACAGCTAACCATGCCCCCGCTTGACCGTCAACACTTTTTCCAAACTTTTTTTACCGTTCGGTAGGCATTGCAAATCAATGGGTTTTGGCACAATTCCTCGTATTTTCCTCAACTCGAACGCAAACGCCCGTTCAACTATTGGCAGGTCAAGAATTTTTTAGCCGGGCGACGACTCGTCTCCTTTGCTTTACCTGATTCAGCGCCTTTCCCAATGGCTAAGGGCGAAAAATTCTTTTAATAATCGCCTGAAGGGCTTTTAGTCGGACAAGATGAAGGCGGGCTTTGCGGAATCAAGCCAGGCAATCGAATCGTTAATTCTGTCGATTCGAGGGGAAAAAGTTTTGTTGGATAGTGATCTGGCGCAAATTTACGGCGTTGAAACAAAAGCTCTGAATCGAGCAGTCCGGCGAAACTCGGAACGGTTTCCGGAAGACTTTTGCTTTCAGATAACAGAAGAGGACTTCCAAAACTTGAAGCGCCAAATTGGCGCTTCAAGTCTGCACGGCGGGCGACGGAAGCTTCCACTGGTTTTCACCGAGAACGGCGCAATCATGGCAGCAAACTTATTGCATAGCCGTCAGGCCGTGCGAATGAGTGTATTTGTGGTTCGTGCATTCGTCAAAATGCGCGTCTTATTGGGAGGGACTGAAGAATTTGCGCGACAATTGAAGGAGCTGGAGGCGAAATTGACAGTCCGGCTTGATAGTCATGAGACAGCGATTATCCAAATTCTGCAGCGCCTAATGGAAATGCTCGATCCGCCGCCAGAACCTCCCGCAGAGGAGACAAAGAAAAGCGAAATTGGGTTTCACACACTCGTTGGGAAGGAAACCGTCAAAAAAGCCGGCAAGGTCGCCGGGCGGTTGAGACAATGAATCTTCCCAAAACTTCTTTCAAAAACTACCGGGTTGGCGTTAAGTCGCGGGCTTGAATTTATGAAGATTGTTTTGGCTTATTCGGGTGGACTCGATACCTCGGTGCTCCTGTCGTGGATCAAGGAAAAATACAACGCGGAGATGATCGCGTTTTGCGCGAACATCGGCCAGGAGGAGGAACTCAAGGGACTTGATAAAAAAGCGATGAAGACCGGCGCGTCGAAACTTTACATCGACGATTTGCAGGAGGAATTCGCGCGCGATTTCATTTTCCCGATGATGCAGGCCGGCGCGATTTACGAGAACCAATATTTCCTCGGCACCAGCATCGCGCGTCCCCTGATCGCCAAGCGCATGGTTGAAATTGCGCGCAAAGAAGGAGCCCAATACATCGCCCACGGCGCCACCGGCAAAGGGAATGACCAGGTTCGCTTCGAACTAACCGCCGCCGCGCTCGCTCCCGATTTGCAAGTCATCGCCCCGTGGCGCGACGAATCGTTTCGGAGCCAATTCCCAGGCCGCGCCGAAATGATCGCCTACTGCGAAGCAAAAAAAATTCCCGTGCAAGCGACCGCCAAAAAGCCCTATTCGATGGATCGCAATCTTCTGCACATTTCGTTCGAAGCGGGCATTTTGGAAGATCCGTGGCTCGATGCCTCCGCGAAAGAATACAAGGACATGTACGTCTTGAGCGTCTCGCCCGAGGATGCGCCGGACAAGCCGGAATACGTCACGCTCGATTTCGAAAAAGGAGATTGCATCGCCGTCAACGGCAAATCCCTGAATCCCCTCGGCGTCATGCGCGCGCTCAACAAGCTCGGCGGCAAACACGGCGTAGGCCGGGTTGACCTCGTGGAAAATCGTTACGTCGGCATGAAATCCCGCGGCGTCTATGAAACTCCCGGCGGCGCCATTCTCCATTTCGCCCATCGGCAGATGGAATCCATCACCATGGACCGCGAAGTCATGCACTTGCGCGATTCCTTGATTCCGAAATACGGCGAACTCGTCTATTACGGCTATTGGTTCGCGCCCGAACGTCTCGCCCTACAGGCTCTCGTCACGGAAAGCCAGAAACACGTCTCTGGCTCCGTGCGGGTGAAACTCTACAAAGGCAATATCATCAACGCCGGCCGCAAATCCCCATTGAGCCTTTACAATCCCCACATCGCCACCATGGAAGCCGACCCCACCAAGGCTTACAACCAGGACGACGCCACCGGCTTCATTCGCCTCAACGGCCTGCGCCTCAAAGTCGCCGCCCAGGTCCATCAGGCCGCGAAGAAAAAGTAGTTCCCAAAAAATATCCGTGCACCGGCGTCGAACCATTCTCCCCAGGAAAGGGTTCTCGACGCCGGCGCCGTTTCTTATCATTGCGAGCCGCTGTCTCGTGCCTCACGCCTCTGTCCCGTAACGGGACACGACCCATCGATTCAGGCAGCTTTTGCCGTGGTTTTCGCGTTTGGCATACCCGTTGCTAAACGTCCGCTCGTAAGGCATTCCCTGAGGTTCCGGCGCCGGCCAAAAGCGCCGTTGACCACTCCGAATGCCGCTGTTCGCCAAATGCGCTCAGCGAAACCGATTATCGTAATGCAGAAAAATAAGATCACAAATTGTTGGCAGTGGCTCACCGGAATCGTGGCGCTTTTTGCCGTCGCTTTCACCACGCGCGCCACGGACCCATTCTATTACGCCGTCCAGGTCAGCGCCTCTGTTTCCACCAGCCCCGCGAAAATCACATTGAATTGGGTCGCCGATGCCAATGCGACCGGTTACACCGTCTCGCGCAAAGCGGTCAATTCCTCCGCCTGGTCGCAGGTGGCCACGCTCGCCGGTTCCGCCACCACCTGGTCGGACTCGAACGTCGCGGTCGGAGCCGCCTACGAATACGGCTTTTCCAAATCAACCTCCGCGGGCTACACCGGCACCGGTTACATTTACGCCGGCATCAACGCCCCTCTGATCGAATCGCGCGGCAAAGTCCTGCTCGTCGTGGATAGCACCTATGCTTCCCAACTCACCGCCGAGCTTGCGCGCTTCCAGCAAGATCTCATCGGCGACGGCTGGACGGTTGTTCGTCGCGATGTGGCCCGGACTGATTCCGCGCCCACCGTCAAGAACGTCATCAAAACCGAATACAACAACGGCGGCCTTCGCTCCGTTCTTCTCTTCGGCCACGTCGCGGTGCCGTATTCCGGCAGCCTCAATCCTGACGGCCATCCCGACCACGTCGGCGCCTGGCCCGCCGATGTTTATTACGGCGACATGGACGGCAACTGGACCGATTCGAGCGTCAATAATTCCAGCTCCGCCAAATCGTGGAACTGGAACACGCCCGGCGACGGCAAGTTCGACCAAAGCACGATTCCTTCGGACGTCGAACTCGAAGTCGGCCGCGTCGATCTCGCGAACATGACCTGCTTCTCGAACAAAACGCCGTCCCGCAGCGAACTCGATTTGCTCCGTCAATACCTGAACAAAGATCACAACTTCCGCCACGCGCTCCTCAACGTCCAACGTCGCGGTGGAGTCTGTGACAATTTCGGCGTTCCCTACGGCGAAGCTTTCGCGGCGGCGGGATGGCGCCTTTCGGCCGCCTACTTCGGCGCGCAGAACGCTTCGGTTATCCCGGGCAACTCCTACGTCAGCACGCTCCAAAACAACAGTTACCTCTTCACCTACGCGTGCGGCGGCGGCAGCTTTTACACCTGCGCGGGCGTCGGCACCTCCGATGATTTCGCCAACAATGACCTCAAGTCGGTCTTCACGCTTTACCTCGGCAGCTATTTCGCCGATTGGGATAACGAATCGAATTTCCTTCGCGCCCCGCTCGGCGGCTCCAGCTACACGCTCACCAGCGGCTGGTCGGGCCGTCCTGAATGGTGGCTGCACCACATGGGCCTGGGCGAAACGATCGGTTTCGGCACGCGGCTTACCCAAAATAATTCCGGCGTTTACAACCCCCAATACATGGGCACCCGCGGCGTGCACATCGCCCTCCACGGCGATCCGACTCTTCGCCTGCATCCCGTGATGCCGGTCTCGAATCTCACTGGCGCCGCCGCTGGTTCCACGGTCACCTTGAACTGGGCTCCTTCCGGCGACAGCGCCATTCAAGGCTACCATGTTTATCGCGCCACCTCCGCGAACGGAGCTTACACCCGCCTCACCGGCAGCCCGCTCTCCGCGCTCACCTACACCGACACCTCCGCTCCCGCGAACGCCGTTTATATGGTTCGCGCCATCAAGCTCGAAACCTCCGGCAGCGGCACTTATTTCAACGCCAGCCAGGGCGTCTTCTACACCAGCGGCTCGACCGGCGGCGGCGGCCCCACCGTTCCGGTGGCGCCTTCGAATCTTGTCGCCACCAGCCTCGGCGCGAACCAAATCCGCATCGTCTGGTCCGATAATTCCACCGACGAAACCGGCTTCAAAGTCGAACGCAAAGTCGGCGCCGCTGGAACCTACGCCGCGGTCACCACGACGGCCGCGAACCTCGCGACCTTCACCGACAGCAGCCTGACCCAGGGCACCCAATATTACTACCGCCTCAGCGCGGTTAACGCCGCCGGCTCTTCCACGACCGTTGAAGCCAACGCCACGACGGCCTCCGGCTCGCCCGCCACGGCCAGCGCGACGTTCGTGAAGACCGACTCGACCACGCAAGGCACCTGGAAAGGCGCTTACGGCGCGGATGGCGCCTCGGTCATCGGCGACACCGCGACCCTGCCCGGCTACGTCACCGTCACGCCGTCCGGCAACTCCGCCTGGACGTGGAGCGATTCCACCAACGACGTTCGCGCCGTCCAAAATATCTCCGCGACCGATCGCATCGCGTCCGCGTGGTATCTCGACGGCTCCTTCACCGTGGACCTAAACTTCACCGATGGCCAAACCCATCGCGCCGCCCTCTACTTCATTGATTGGGACCAAAGCGGTCGCACCCAGACCGTCGAAATCCTCGACGCCGCCTCGGGCTCCGTGCTCAACACCCAAACCGTTTCCAGCTTTGCCAATGGCAAATACCTCGTCTGGGATTTGAAAGGCGCGATCAAAGTCCGCCTCACCAAAGTCACCGGCTACAATGCCGTGTTGAGCGGCCTCTACTTCGGCCCCGTCACCGCCCAAAGCGGTGGGATCACCCAGACGACAACCGGCACGATGAACGGTTCCACGTTCAATCTCCGCGTCACCGGCACAGCGGGCCAAACCTTCAAAATCGATTCGACCTCCGACTTCGTCACGTGGAACAACAATGCCACCGTGACCCTGACGGGCTCGACCTACGATTACCCCGTCGCCAACGCGACCTCGACGACGCCCAAATTCTATCGCGCAGTCCCGCAATAAAAATTCCCGAGTTCATGTTCCACGAAAGGCAGGTCCGCAACCGCGGCCTGCCTTTTCTTTTTTTGCAAATGCCGTTTCCCGATTACCCACCCCATATACGACGCTCCACTGAGAAAAGCTTGCTTTCCGTTCCCGGTCGGATTTACAACTCGCGCGTTCTTTGAAAGAGAGATAAGCGTTTGCTTATCGAATTGGCAATCAGATGGCCAGGGAACCCCGTGAGATTCGGGGACGGTTGCGCCACTGTAACGGGATACAACCTCTCAATGCCACTGATCACGCAAGTGCGCGATCGGGAAGGCGGGAGGAAGATTCGAAGCCCGAAAGTCAGGATACCGGTCTGGTTGCGCTCGTCTGTTCCGCTTCGGCGGAACGCTTCTCCGACAAAGAGAAGGATGAGGCCAGCCCGGTCATCTGTTTTGATCGGAGCTCGTGGATGCCTTCATTCCCCGCTTTGTGGACTGGAGGTTTTTTTATGCCTACAGGCCTCAACTGGTCTCTCAACCAACCAACCTTCGCGCGATTTTTTTGCGCGAAACAGAAAGAGAAAGATCAGTATGCGGAAAAGTTCCAGTTCGTTTCGATTCGGGGCGGTTTGCACCGGCGCGGTCCTGGTGTTGTTCGTTCCATTTACGTGCGGACAAGTCGCCAGCAGCGTTATCTCCTACACGCCGGGCACGGGCGCGGGGTCATTCACCACGCCTTCCTCAGCGCTCGGGTTGCCTTCGACTTTCACCGTCCATGAATTCGGCGGGCCCGTCGATCCATTCGACCCGCCTTTTCTGACCGATCAAATCGTGTCGGTCGGCGCAGGAGGTTCGTTGACCTTGCAACTTTCGTCGCCCGTTCACAACGATCCGAGCCATCCGTTCGGCATGGATTTTATTATTTATGGCAACGCCGGTTTTATTTTCTCCGATTTCAACGCGGGCCTGACCGATGGCAGCCTATTTGGAGCGGCCACGCCGGGCACGACCAAAGTGAGCGTGAGCGCGGACAACGTCACTTATTTCCAACTTTCATCCAGCCTCGCGCCGACGGTGGACGGTCTTTTCCCGACGGACGGCAGCGGTCTTTTTGGCCAACCGGTGAACCCGGCGCTGACGAGCGCGAGTTTTAATGGCAAGGATTTGGCGGGAATTCGCTCGCTCTACGCCGGGTCAGCCGGCGGCACGAGCTTCGACCTCGCCTGGGCGCGCGACGGCAGCGACCAACCGGTCTCGTTGGATTCGATCAGTTATATTCGCATCGATGTTTCCGCCGGCGCGACGGTCGCGGCCCAGGTGGATGGAATTGTGGCGACGCCGGAACCGGCGACGATTGCCTTGTTGACGCTGGGAGGAGCCGCGCTTCTCCTGCGAAAACGCCGCGCGTGAAAAAATTCCTCGCGATTCTTTTTTTGTGGATCGCGCTCGTTTCGACAACGGGCGCGATCTTCACCGATTCGTTTATCACCGAACCGATCGCGTGGCGCGCGCATAATTCGGGGGCCGTGCAATGGGATTCCTCCGCCCAAAATCTGGCCGTAACGTGGGATTCGCGCCGGACCAATTCCTTTTTTTATTACGCGCTCCCCTTCGCTTTGAATCGTCAGGATACTTTTTCCTTCGAACTGACTTTGCGCCTGGACGACGTGCAGATCGGCATCGATCCCGCCAAAAAATCGACCTTTGAATTGTGCTTCGGCTTCCTCGATCTCGCGCAGGCGTTGCGCACCAATTATTTTCGCGGCAGCGGCGTCAGCGCGTTGTCCGGCCCGCGCGGCCTGGTCGAATTCGATTATTTTCCCGACAGCGGATTCGGCGCGACGATCGGCCCCGTCGTCGTTTCAACCAACAACCAAATCGCCTATGCCCACACCTTTCCGGTCGAACTCATGCCCGGCGAAACCTACCGCGTTAAACTCGCGTTCGATCCGGTCGCGCAAAAGTTGAACACCACGCTCGTGCACGATGGCGAACCGATCCCCATCGAATCAGTCCAATACACCGCCGACTTCCGCGATTTTCGCGTCGATGCCTTTAGCATTCACAGCTACAGCGATGCCGGCCAAAGCCCGCCGCAATTTTCGGGTTCGCTCCTCGCGCATGGCACGATCGATGACGTTGTTGTCACGTGGCCCGATCCGCCCATCGGAACCATTTCACTTCGTCGCGAAGGATTTTCCTGGATCGCTTCGTTCGCGGGAAACACTGGCTGGACTTATGCCCTCGAACGTTCGATCGACCTGAACGCGTGGGAACAAATCACCAACGCCTCGGGCTTCGATGGAACCGTAAACCTCACCGACGCCGATGCGCCCGCCCAGCGCGCTTTCTACCGCGTTGTCGCCACGCGCCCATGAAACGCGCCTTTACCCTCGTCGAATTGCTGGTCGTCATTGCGATCATCGCCATTCTCGCGGGGCTAACCCTGCCGACTTTGCACCGCGCACGCAGTTCGGCCAAAGGCGCTGTCTGCCTGAACAACCTGCATCAACTCGGCCTCGCGGCGCAGATGTATTGGAATGACAACGACGCCAATCCCTTCCCTTACAAAATGGGCGCAACGAACAACGGAGATATTTATTGGTTTGGCTGGATCGAGCGCGGGTCGGAAGGCTCGCGCCGATTTGATCCGAGCCTGGGCATCCTTTTTCCGTACGTCCGCGACGCAGTGAAAATCTGCCCGCGACTCAACTACGCGATGGCCACATTCAAAATGAAAGCCACCGGCGCCTCCTACGGATACGGCTACAACCTGCACCTCGCGCCGATGCCTTCCGCACCCAAAGTAAAAATGAACCAGCTCGACCATCCCGAACGCATCGCCCTATTCGCCGACGCGGCGCAGGTCAACACCTTCCAGGCGCCCGCCTCGCCCGAACATCCGATGCTCGAAGAA
>Ga0070686_100001507_pt1 | contig 13100 bp, 10 predicted proteins | sample KBSS23LmetaG_FD_65654 | JGI IMG/M metagenome (GOLD analysis project Ga0070686, IMG submission 65654) | Switchgrass rhizosphere microbial communities from Kellogg Biological Station, Michigan, USA - KBS S2-3L metaG | ecosystem: Host-associated > Plants > Roots > Rhizosphere ...
CGGGGCGAGCGCTGGTGATGCAAGCATCGCATTTGCCGCCGTTTTGAAGCCACCCATGCCGACGCCGATGATAACGATCGCGATCACGCCGAACAGCAGGAACAGAATCGTCTGAAAAGTGTTGACCCACGCCGTACCGCGCATGCCGCCGAAGAACACGTAACCCATCACGACTAAGGCGACGATTGCGCCGCCAAACCAATAGGGCACGAAGCCGCCACTGATGACATTCAACGTAGTGCCACCACCCATGATGCCGATGATGATGTATGGCACAAGCAGGACAGACTGAACAACAAAGATGACAGTGCCGATGTGGCCACACTCCCATCGATCGCGAAACATCTGTACCGGCGTCATGAATCCATGTTTCTTGCCGAGGGCCCAAACACGGGTACCGATGAAGAAGATCGTCAGCGGAATCACGAGACCAGACGATGAGGCCATCAGACCGAAAGTGACGATGCCATTAGTGAATGCATGACCTGAAGAACCGAGAATCGCGAACGCCGTCATGTTGGTCCCAAACAGCGAAAACAGAAACACGAATGGACCAAGCGAGCGACTCGCGAGAAAGTAATCTTCAGCTTCTTGTTTGCTCTTCGCCTTACGAAACGCAAAGATGCCAATGTAGAGAACGGCAGCGAGATATAGAAAGACAACGATTGCGGGTATCAATGTTTAGCGTCCTCCTCGGGCTGTTGGTGTTCGATCTCTTCCTCAAGATGAACGGGCCAGGCATATTTGACGAGCAACCACATCAATAGCGATGCGGCAATCGAAAATACTCCCTGGTAAAAAAGCCCGATGGGAACAAAGCCAAAAACGAGTGGATGCGCCGTACGCCAGAACCAGATGTCCTGGTGAAGGATATAGAGTGTGACAACAGCGACAACAAGCAGGATTCGCTTCATTGAATTGAGTCTCGGCTTCTAAGAGTCAGTCTGAGTACGTGAACGCGGACTATATGTAGCTACGCGGAAAGGTGTCAAGACGTGAGTCTTCTCATCAATGGCTGCCCTTGTCAGCGAATGTGGTAGAGTAGCGCCGCTCGCTCGATTCCTGGCTTGTTGTTCAACTAGCCCACCATGAACTGTTGGTGTCGCACAACGTTCATTGTCGTCCTTTGTGGCCTCCTAGCTCTGCCAGCCTCAACAGCGCACCAACGACGCAATCAAACGAAACCTGAGGTCGATAAAGAAGCCGAACAACGTCGCGCGACGGCGATGTCGATGCTGCAAGCACTCGCCATCGATGCGCGAAGCTACGTCGATAAACCATTACGAGCAAGAGTACAGGCACGAATTGCCGATGTAATTTGGACGCAGGATAAAGAAGCCGCGCGCGCGCTGTTTCGGAGAGCGTGGGAAATTGCGGAGATGCTCGACGAAGAAAGCCCAACGTTATTAGCACCAGGACAACGTTCGAGTAGCGCACGTCCGCGTCCGAGAACAAAATTTCGACGCGAGGTTCTTCAACTTGCCGCGCGGCGAGATTACAAACTGGGCGAAGAGTTCCTCATGCGGATTACCAATAAAGAGGCCGGAGAGGCAAAGACAGATGTGGCCCAGTTATCACCTGAAGAAATCACTGAGCGATTAATGATCGCCGGCCAGTTGGGAGCAGAAAACAACATCGAGGGTGCTCTACAGTTTGCTGATCCAGCGCTGTCAGTTGTCAGCGAAAGATCGATCCGGTTTCTCGTTGAGTTACGAGATCAAAATGCTGCTGCCGCCGATCAACGATTCATGTCGCTTCTTCTCAACGCAGATCGCGACCCAAACGCGGATGCGAACACAGTCTCACTGTTGACGTCGTACGTGTTTTCCCCGTCAGTCTATCTCCAGGTTTCTAAGAGTGGCATTCCTTACGGCAATACCTATCCGTCGCGGATGACACAGGAGATCAACCCAGCCGTTCGCAAAGCTCTTTTTGAAGTCGCTGCGAGAATCCTGCTGCGGCCTCTGCCGCAAATTGATCAGTCGTCAGCCGGCAGAGCGGGCACACATTTTATGGCCACGCGTTTGTTGCCACTATTTGAGCGGTTTGCGGCACAGTTCGTCGGACCGGTCAGTGCGCATCTCGCGTCGATGGGTCCAGAGGTCGCACAAAAGACATCGAGCAACGGCGACATAGCACTGAACCGCGGGTTGAATGGAAGCGACCGGCCTTCATTCGATGACGAGTTGAAGGATCGTCTTGACCGCGCGCAAAACGTGGATGAACGAGACAAGGCTTATGCGTACGCCGCGATGTCCGCAGCAGACGCAGCGGATCCTCGTGCACGAGACTTTGTCGATAAGATTGAAGATTCCGACACTCGCAAAGGCATTAAGACATTTGTCGATTACAACCTCATCGGTGGTTTGCTTAGAAACAAACGCGAAGAAGAGGCTCTAGCTCTAATACGGAAATCTGATCTACCAGTCACAATGCGCGCTCGGTTTCTGACGTCCATCGGAGCTTTGGTTGTGAAGAATGATCGCACTCGCGCGATCGAACTTTTCAATGAAGCGTTAACAGATGCACGGCGTCTCGAACAGACATCAGACCAGGCTTACTTACTGCTCGCATTACTGCGTCAGTTTTCCGCAATTGATCGCGTTCGGACGTGGGAACTGTTGAGCGAAACAACTAAAGCCGCAAATCGAATCTCAGATTTCACTGGGGAGAATAGTCAGACAGCTTTCACGCTCGAAGGTAAATTCAGTATTCGACTAACAACCGAACTCGCCTCGCCTTCAGATCTAGCCGAAGTCTTTCACACACTCGCGACGGAAAACTTCTATCAGGCGCTTGATGCCAGCAAGACATTTTCCGGCGACGCACCGAAAGCTAGTGCCATGATCGCTGTTGCGCGAGCAGTGCTGGATGAGAAGCCAGCCAAATGAGACTAAAGCAGATCCACCGCGGATGAGGGATGAGGGATGAAGGATGAAACGGCGACTTCATTCCTCATCCTTCATCCTTCATCCTTCATCCTTAGACGCGGTGGATCTGCTTTTGTGTGCTATCTTTTCCCTGAAAACACATCTTCAACGAGTAAGGGGATTTGGAAAATGTCTCGGAAGCTGCATCATGTTGTGATTGCCCCCGTGATCGTTCTTTTCATCGTTTTCCTTGTCACCCCCCAGACGATTGCACAGCAAGCGTGCTTCAGCGCAGCAGAGCGCGAGCGCGTTGAAAAAACTGCCAAAGTTTGGCGGACACCTGACCCCGGCTACGATCCAGTACTCGGTTACAACCCAGCCAATGGGCCACGAAAGGGTGCGCCGCCTGTCGATGACAGTGGACTCGCAAAACCAATTAACTGCGTAGCGAACAAGGACGAAAGTCCGGGTTCTGGCACGACACCGAAGTTCCACTGCTCAGTACCAGGCAACACTGACAACGATGGCAATCTCATTCGGTATAAGGTGAAGCCCCACTTCAAAGGGCAATCGCCTGACAAGAGGAACGGCGAGATCTACGGCGAGTTCTTATCGTCGCGGTTTTCGAAAGCCCTCGGATTCTTTGCCGATGATGAGTGGGTGGCCGACGTCAACTGCCCTGACTGCGAAAAAAGCCTGACGAGTAAATTTCAAGGGGCTCCATGGTCGCCGTCACAGCCCGCCGCGGGGATCGAGATGTCGCTAGCGCGTGGTGTTGACGTGAACTGCAACGGTAAAGATTCGGGCTCGCTTTCAGGATCATTAGAGAAGCTAGCCGCGAACGGCGCACCTCGCGCTGAGATTGACGCTTTCAAACTTTGGCTGGCGTTCATCGATCACGGGGACACAAAAACCGACAACCACAAGTTCGCTTGCCTCGATTCAAAAAAGGACGGGAATAATCGAGTTTGCAAACCAGGGGAAGCCGTGTTCTACGTGAGCGACATGGGATCTACCTTTGGGTTCTCGGCTTCGAGTGAAAAGAAAGCAAAACTCGAGACCTGGAAAAAGAAAGACCCGATTAAAGTGAGCGGCGGAAGTTGTCAGGCGAATGCAAAGAGCGTGGGGGACACCAACATCAGTGAAGCAGGCCGGCAGCTACTGGCAACTCAGCTGCAGACGCTACTGGATGCTGAGAAGTCGAACGGCACGATAACGAAAGTTTTCCGCGCTTCGCGAAACGCTGAGCGAGATCAGCCCGCGGAACAATGGACCGCAGAGTTTATCCGCAAAGCGAGGATGATTATCGACGCGCGCTGCTCGAAATAATTTTGCCCTGCTCGAAATAATTTGTAGGGGCGGCCCTCCGCGGCCGCCCGCTATTACAAGTTCTCAACCTACAAAAGAACCAAGTACAAGCTACTGATGAAGTCTGAAAACCAGCCCCTCAACGACGAGTCCAAAGCCAAAAAAGAAAGACCAAAGCACTTTTTGGCGTGGTCTGTCCTCAACCGGGACCTTCAACAGCTCGAATTCTTCCGGCGCGTGTTGGAAGAAGCCACCGATAACACGACTCCTCCTCTCGAACGCCTGAAATTTCTGTCTGTCTTCTCTTCGAATCTTGATGAATTTTTCATGGTGCGAGTGTCGGGAATCAAAGAGATGCTCGACGTCGAAGACATTAGGCCGATGCCAGGTGAGTTAACGCCGCACGAGCAACTAAAAGTAATTCGCGAAAAGGTATTGGCGCTCGTTGAAGAGCATTCCGCCTGCCTACGCGAGGAGGTGTTACCTCAACTGCAGTCGAAAGGTCTGGCAATCGTTCCATACGCTCGGCTGACGCAGGAAGAGAAAGAGCGAGTGGCGAAGTACTTCATGAAGGATGTCTTTCTGGTACTCACACCGCAGGCAGTCGATCCAGCGCATCCGTTCCCATACGTCTCAAACCGCAGTCTCAACATCGGGTTGATCGTCGAAAGCGATCCGGAAGACACGTTCGCAGGATTTTCTGTCCGCGAGGAGGTGCGATTCGTTCGGATAAAAGTGCCCCCGGTCGTGCCGCGACTTATTCCACTCGACGATGAGAATTCCAGATTCACCCTGCTAGAAGAAGTAATCGAAGCAAACATCCACGCACTTTTTCCGAGAATGCACCTCGGCAAGGGTCACTTCTTCCGCGTAACGCGCGATGCCGATGTCGAGATTCGTGACGATAAAGCCGCAGACCTGCTCGCATTGATGAAAGAATCGCTGCGTGAGCGGCGTTTCGGTCTACCTGTCCGTTTGGAAGTTTCATCGTCGATGCCGCCAGAGATGCTCGATTACCTGATTCAATCTCTGAATATTGAAACAGACGACGTCTATAAAATTGATGGACCACTGGACGTTCCGGGCTTAATGCATCTTTATGGCCTGGAGCGACCGGAGTTGAAAGATAAACCGTTGAAGGCGACGGTATCGTCAGTACTCCGAAAGCGAGATACACTTTTCGATGCTATAAAGAAACAGGATCATCTATTCCATCATCCTTACAGTTCGTTCGAAACGATTATCGACTTCATTGAAGCAGCCGCACACGATCCGCAAGTGTTGGCGATCAAAATGTGCCTGTATCGGACCGGGCAGAACTCGCCGATACCGCGTGCGCTGATGGAGGCAAGTGACCGCGGCAAACAAGTGACGGCGGTTGTCGAAATCAAAGCTCGTTTTGATGAAGAGAGCAACATCGAATGGGCGACTCGTCTTGCCGAATCCGGCGTGCATGTTGTCTACGGCTTACTCGACTTGAAGACACACAGCAAAGTAGCACTCGTCGTTCGCCGTGAGACAGACGGGCTGCAAACTTATACACACATCGCCACTGGCAATTACAATCCGGCAACTTCGCGACTCTACACCGACCTGGGATTGCTAACGAGCGATCCGGCAATCGGCGACGACGCGACCGACCTCTTTAATTTCCTGACCGGCTTTTCGATGCAGAAAGACTACACCCGCCTGATGGTCGCACCGGTCAATCTTCGCAAGCGCATGCTCGCTCTGATCGAGCGCGAAACGGAACAAGCTAACGCGGGTCAGCCGGCGCACATCATGGCGAAGGTGAATCGCCTGACCGATCTGACGATAATTGAAGCGCTGTACCGTGCGTCGCAGGCCGGTGTGAAAATCGATTTGATAGTGCGAGGCGCGTGCATGATTCGACCCGGCGTACCGGGCCTGTCACAGACGATTCACGTCAGAAGTGTGGTCGGACGATTTCTCGAACACAGCCGCATCTTCTATTTTCTGAATGGCGGCGACGAAGAGATTTACATCGGCTCAGCCGATTGGATGACGCGTAATCTCGATCGACGCGTCGAAGTTGTTGCCCCGGTGTTGGATGCTCAGTTGAAGAAGTATTTGAAGGAAACGGTGCTCGCCGCATATCTTCGCGATAACGTGAAAGCGCGCATCATGAACTCTGAGGGCACGTACGAACCACCGCCCATGGGTATCAACGAAGAGCCTTTCAACAGTCAGATATACTTTGAAGGAGCGAACAGTTCACCTGGAGCCGGCAGCGTCCACTCAATCAAGAGAAGACGCCTGTGGTCCAAGCCGGTGTAGGTCTTTGATTTTGGGTCTTTGGTACTGCCGCTCTTCGAGGTAGCTTTATGAGTATTCTCGGGCTTGTTTCGGTTCGTTGAACTTCTACTCGTTCTGCTTCATACACTGTGTCACAAATCCTAACCGCAGAGGAATGGAGTCAGTACCACCTCATGTCCGACACACTTCAGGAAGCCCTGATTAAGCCGTCGACAGTACCATTCGGTACCGTTCGCGGTAGCGGACGGCCAGGACTCAACACCCGTCTCACTCCACTGTGCGCGTTGAGTTCTGGCCATCCGCTACCGCGAACGGTACTGAATGGCGGCCACTTATCAGAGTCTCCTTCAGTTTGTCGCGAGATGCTGAGGCGTCGAGTTCCTATGTAAATTGAGTACCGCGCAAGTCACGACAAACTGAAGTGTGTCGGACGCGAGGTGGTACTGACTCCATTCCTAGAGAGGACCTAAACAAATGAATAGAGTCAGTCTTGGAGTGTTGGCAACGTTCGTCATCATCTTAGTCGGCAGCGGTATCCTCGCGTATGTTCTTCGCGATCGCACCACATCACCCATAGGACCGTCGAAGCAAGAATCAGCGGTGACGGCAGAGCCTTCTCCGAATTCGAGTGAGGAGCCGTTGCTCGGACAACTGTTCGGCACAAAGACGACCGGACTGGTCCCGTCTTCTGTCGCCACTTGGGAGGGGACGGCCGCGCGTATCGCACTTCGTTTCTCGCTGGCCGCGTTTCTGGCCGGCTTGCTGGCCTTCCGACCACGACGCGGCGTTTCAATCAGTCGACGAAATCCTTACGTGGCGCAAACACAGATACTGATGGCCGTGGTCGCTGCGGCAATGATGATGGTTGTCGGTGATAGTGCGGCCCGCGCGTTCGGAATCTTCGCCGCTGCTTCGCTCGTTCGGTTCCGGACGAACATTCGAGATCCGAAAGAAATCACGGTGTTGTTGATTTGTCTCGGCGTGGGTTTGGCGTCAGGTGTCGGGCGTTGGGACATGGCGCTCATTCTGGCGCTGTTTGTATTACTGACATTGGCGGTTCTCGAGTTTTTCGAAGTCTCGCAAGTTTTCCGCTCGATGGAAGTGACCGTGAAGACACGCAACGTCGATACAACCGAAGCAGCACTCAAGAGGATGTTTGCACATCACGAGTTTGACGCCGAACTTCGTGAGATTGATCGGCCTGACGAGGATGACCCAATGGGCAAGGTCGTGTACCTCGTCAACCTGAGCAGCTCAGTTAGCACAAACAAACTCAGTGACGAGTTGCTAAAGAGTGATGCGGATAATATCGACATGGTTGAGTGGGCTCAGAAGGAGAGTCAAACGTACATGTACAAGTAGTGAAGGCCTTTGGCCTTTCGTCTTGTTCCTTTGTTAGACTCGTAGTTCACACAATCACTCAGCAGGGGTAACGAATGGCGGCTCGCACGATTGTAGTTGGTGACATTCATGGTTGTTATGACGAACTAATTGCGCTCCTTGAAAAGGCGGAGCTCGGCCCTGACGATCATGTGGTGTCAGTCGGCGATCTAATCACCAAGGGTCCCAAGAGTAAGGAAGTGCTGGAGCTGTTCATGACTGATCCACGTTTCAGCGCTGTGATTGGTAACCACGATCTCGCGCTGCGGCGAAAGTGGAACGGTGAAGACATTGAGTTGAAAACTGCACAGAAGGAAACTCACAAGGAACTAAAAAACGAGAAAGAGGCCTACTGTACTTACTTCAATAAACTCCCCTTCATTATCGATCTCGATACGCACCTGGTTGTGCATGCGGGACTCCGTCCGAATGTTGAACTCTATTCGCAAACCACAGGTGACTTAACTCGACTGCGTACGCTCGGCGCAGACCGAGAGAGCGAAGAAGGCACGCCGTGGTATCACGTCTATTACGGCGACAAGACAGTGCTCTTCGGACACTGGCCCGCTCCAGAACCACGTCGAGGTAAAAACGCCATCGGCCTCGATACTGGTTGTGTCTATGGCTACAACCTGACGGCTTACATCATTGAGACTGAAGAATTCGTGAGTGTGAAGGCGTTGAAGTCTTACGACGCGAGCTAGTGATCATTTGAGCGGCGGTCCTCCGTGGCCGCCCGTCGACCTGCCGCATATTCAACACGAAAGAAACGTGGGCGACCTTGGAGGGTCGCCCCTACAATTATTTCGACGACGTTGGTCTCAAGCACGAATAAGGATTACTCACTCGTCTCCGAAAATATTCAACTACAGGACGGGAGCGAAGCGACCGATGTCAACGAACTGTATGCTCAATGCAACTTGACATCGGTCGCTGCGCTCCCGTTCTGTAGTTGCGTGTTTTGCTCCCAGCGTTCTTCGTACTGTAGGGTCCAATTGAGCGGCTCGCTACGCAACTTAACTCACAAGTCTGCTCAGCGCGAGCTTGTTCCAAGCGCTTCTTAGCTCGCGGCGATTAGATATCTCTACCTAAACTAAATACTTTTTCGAACTCGCACGTTGAGATCAGATCTGCAACGACTTCCTCAATGCGTTCACGCGTTAACTCGTCAACAAGGATCATATCGGTAGCCCAAAAATAACGACCATTTAAGCATTCGCCGCTGTGGCGGTTCTTATTGGCGAGCGTTTTCACATTGTCATAGGTAACGAACGTCGCCACCCATTCTCCGCTTTTCTCAAACGACACAATCACATCCGAATTACAGTCTTTCGGATTCCATTGTCCGGGTAGCCATTGTTCGGCTTCGATCCAAATGTAGTAGTTGCTGCCCTTTGAGTTTGCCATGTTGAAGACCCGGACTAGCTAAGCTTTATCCAACTCTTTTGGCTTCACAATCCATTCAAGACTTCCCTTCTTGTTTCCAACCTCCGCCCACTTCAAGTTCTTAAACGCGATCTTTGTCACCGCCGCAGTCGGATACTCTTCATTTTGCCCGGTCAATAACAATAACAACTCCTGCATCCCTGGATTGTGCCCGACGAGCAGCACGGCCTTATGTTCGTTCTCGAGCTGCGAAACCACCTCCACTAACCGTCCGGCAGTCGCTTCATAAATCCGCTCATCCAAGCGAAGCTCTGGTTTCATCTTCGCTGCACGCAAAACCAGCTCGATTGTCTGTCGCGCGCGCACCGCCGGTGAGCTGACTACGAGATCTAAATTGACTTCCTCGTCTTTCAAGAACGAGCCGACAGCTTCCGAGGCCTTGCGACCACGCCCGGACAATGGCCGATCAAAATCCGCAAGGTTTGTTTCCTTCCAGCTCGATTTGGCATGCCGCAAAAGATAAAGGGTCCGCATTTATCCGTCCTTCAGATGGTGTTTACAACGCTGTAACACGTCTTTCCTAAAGTGTCAGCCGATTCTACGGAAAAGTGTCGTTTTCCGGCCAGTTTTCTTCAACGATCTCCGGGTCACTGGACGGAACGGCTTAAAGAGTTCTAGCCTTAGTACAATTCTCCAAGCTCCAGGAAGACAAAGCTGATACTCAAATCTATTCTGCCTTGAAACTCGCCGCTATCGACATTGGCTCCAACTCAATCAAACTCGCGGTCATTGAGGCTGCAGCAAGTGACTCGTTCGCTGTTCTGATGCGCGAGAAAGAAGTCGTTCGACTCGGACACGAGACGTTGGCAAACGGACGACTTTCGCCGGAAGCAATCGAACGAGCCGTGAATTGTATTCAGCGGTTTCGAACCACAGCTGAAGCCCGCCAGGCAGACACCATCATTGCCGTGGCTACTGCATCCGTGCGCGAAGCCCGAAACTCGGCGCAGTTTATAAGGCAGGTGGAAAAGAGGACGGGTGTTCGCGTCGAGATCCTGTCGGGAGTCGAAGAGGCGCGTTTGATCGGACTAGCTGCGTCACACGGTTGTGCACCGCGCGGCGTTACTAACATGAACATCGACATCGGTGGCGGATCGACTGAGATTTCCCTGTTCCGCGACGGCGCGCCGCTGTCTCTTTTCTCGGTAAAGTTGGGAGCGGTCAGGCTAACTGATCGATTCCTTCGTAACGATCCGCCAAAGCCAAAGGAGATCGCCAATCTCAAGGCGGAAGTGAGCGCTGCGTTTCAACGGCCAGCGCGCGAACTTCGTAACACAACGTGGCAGAGAGTGTCGGGAACATCCGGCACTATTCTCGCGATTGGCGAGGCGCTTCGCGCAAGCAACACGACGAATGTCGAACGTAAGGAACAACCTGCACAGCCTGTTGAAGCAGAGGTTCCGCTGAGCCGTCTTGCGCAGTTAAATTCGGCGTTGGCCATCAAGAATCAAGCCGACAGACGAGCATTTGCCGGCATCACGGCGCAACGAGCAGAAATAATTGTTGCCGGAGGTTTCATCCTCGAGGCGGCAATGCGCGCACTAAATCTGAACGTGCTTCACACCTGTGACTGGGCATTGCGTGAAGGAGTGATCATCGATTGCCTGCGTGAGTTGGAAGACGAAACTCGGCCTCTCGTGCCTGAGTTTGAAGATCATAAACTACGCGCTGTGCACGCTGTCGGCCGTCGTTTCGGATACGAAGAGACGCACGCGCGACAAGTCGCTAAACTCGCAGAACAGATCTTCGACAGTCTGGCAATATCAGAGAACTTGTCACGACATCATCGAACGTTGATGCTCGCCGGTGCGCTTCTGCATGATATCGGCTATCACATCTCACATGACGCTCACCAAAAGCACGCGCTTTATTTAATCTTGAATTCAGAGCTAACGGGATTCTCGGAAGCAGAACGCGCGGTGATCGCAAACATCGCTCGGTATCATCGCGGATCAATGCCGAGGCGGCGTCACCTGGAATATGCGTCGCTTAATGCAGCAGACCAGGATACCGTCAGTAAGTTAGGTGGGATCATTCGACTCGCAGATGCGCTCGATCGAAATCATGACAGCCGCGTTCAGTCGCTCGAGTGCGTTGCTGAACCAGGTCGATTCGCAATTGGTATCTCCAGCAATTCGAACTACGAAAATGAACTTGCGGAAGTCGAACGAAAAAGAGATCTATTCGAGCAGGCATTTGGTCGAACTCTGACCGTCACGTCCTCAAAACGAAAAGTGAAGATCGCATAAGGTCATGGCTAGAGCACGAAAGATCAAAGGGATTGATTGCAATGGTGCGACGGGCGACGGGATAAGGCTCGTGCTCGACGGAAGGTTCTCTGAGATGTCGAAGTTCAGAGACGCCGCACTAAATTGGAACGATCCGGAAGGCGTGCATTCGATGCGCGTCGCCTCGCGTCGTCTCCGCAGCGCGCTCCGCGATTTCGCACCTTACCTTCGAAAGCGCGAGCTTACGTCGACACTGCGACGAATAAAGCAGTTAGCAGACGCGCTCGGAGCTGTCCGCGATCAGGATGTAGCAATCGACGCCCTGGAGAAACTGCGAGCGACGGCGCCGCAGCAAGTTTCAGTTGTAATCGGAGAACTTATCAGCGACCGTGAGGGGATACGAACCAAGGCACGACTGGATTTGAAACCAATCGTCGTCAAAGAGCAACTCAAACAATTGAACCGCGTCTTCTTGATGGCAGTGGACGCGGCAACTGTTCCAAAAGCGCAAAGAGGCCAGCTTTCCAAACCAAGTCAAACTTATGTGGATATGGCGAGGTCGATCATTCTCGATCGCTTAAGGGAGCTTGAGAAACTGAGCAATAGCCTCTATCGTCCGATGAAGGTTAAGCCCCTGCACAACATGCGGATCGCAGCCAAGCGTTTACGATACGCAATCGAATTGTTCCAGGAGTGTTGGGGAGAAGGCATCGCACCTTTCGCTGCCGAGGCGGCTCGCCTGCAAACCGCGCTCGGAGATCTGCACGATTGCGATGTTTGGATCCGGAGTTTTGGCCAGCATATCGTCGAAGCGAAAAAGAGAAACGAGCAGAATCACAACGATGAGTTTTCCTGGCTTCTCAGCCATTTCGTCGACACGAGAAATAATCATTTCAACGAGGCATTCGACGTCTGGCGTGAATGGGAGGCGCGCGGCATGAGCGACATGCTGCGGCAGTTTGTTCGACCTCCAGAACCACAGCCGGCACTCGAAATTCCCTCTGAACAATCAACGACTAATCCTTCATGACAGCTACAGCAACGCGCGAAAAGAAGAAGTCTCCTAAAACCGCCAAAGAGCGGAAACCGCGGCATCCTCGTCATCAAAAACAGCTCTTCTTCAATCGTGAGCTCAGTTGGTTGGAGTTTAATCGTCGTGTTTTGGAAGAAGGCCTGGATCAACGACACCCTTTGCTCGAACGATTGAAGTTTCTCGCGATCTTCTCTTCCAACCTTGATGAGTTCTTCATGGTACGCGTGTCAGGTCTACAGGAATCGTTGGCTGGAGGGTTTTGGGAGATATCGCCGGATGGAATGACGCCGGCGGAACAATTGAAAGCGATTCGAACCAAGTTGAATCCAATGCTCGAGCAACAGATGAATTGCTTGAAGCAGCAGGTGTTTCCGGAACTCGCAGAACACCATATCGTGATTCGACGTTACCGGGACCTTTCCAAACGCGAAAAGAAAGTTGCCGATGAATACTTTTTGGAAAACGTATTTCCGATTCTCACTCCGCAAGCGGTCGATCCCGGGCATCCATTCCCGTACGTGTCCAATTTGAGTCTGAATCTCGGCGTGATGGTCGAAC
>Ga0070686_100001510_pt1 | contig 13086 bp, 6 predicted proteins | sample KBSS23LmetaG_FD_65654 | JGI IMG/M metagenome (GOLD analysis project Ga0070686, IMG submission 65654) | Switchgrass rhizosphere microbial communities from Kellogg Biological Station, Michigan, USA - KBS S2-3L metaG | ecosystem: Host-associated > Plants > Roots > Rhizosphere ...
GACGTCCACGGCACGAGGTACGCGCCGCTCGATCAGATCAACGGCTCGAACTTCAACCAGCTCGAGGTCGCCTGGCGGTTCAAGACCGACAACCTCGGCACGCGGCCTGAGTACAAGCTCGAAGGGACACCGCTCGCGATTCGCGGTGTGCTCTACACGACGGCCGGCACGCGTCGCTCGGTGGTCGCGCTCGATGGCCGCACCGGCGAGTTGATCTGGACGCACAGCTATCGTGAGGGCAATCGCGCCGCGATCGCGCCGCGGCAATTGTCCGGGCGCGGCGTCGCCTACTGGACCGACGGCAAGGGCGACGAGCGCGTGCTCTACGTGACGACCGGCTATCGGCTGGTCGCGCTCAACGCCAAGAACGGATCGATGGTGCAGTCGTTCGGCGACGGCGGCGTCGTCGATCTGAAGAAAGGTGCGCTCGTCGGCAAGGGACAGCAGATCGACTACGAGGTCGGCGAGATTGGCCTGCACTCGACGCCGACGGTGGTGAAGGACGTGGTGATCGTCGGCTCCTCGTTCAAAGAGGGAATGACCGTCGTCACGCACAACAACACCAAGGGTCTGGTGCGCGCGTTCGACGTCCGGACCGGCAAACTGCTGTGGACGTTCAACACCATTCCGCGTCCGGGTGAGTTCGGCAACGACACCTGGGAGAACGAGTCGTGGGCGACCAACGGCAACACCGGCGTGTGGTCGCAGATCACCGTCGACGAAGAGGCCGGCCTCGTCTACCTGCCGGTCGAGGATCCCACCTCCGATTATTACGGCGGCCATCGGCCGGGCAACAACCTGTTCGGCGACAGCATTGTCTGTGTCGACTTGAAGACCGGCCAACGCAAGTGGCACTTCCAGATCGTCCACCATCCGATCTGGGACTACGACATGTCGTCGGCGCCGATTCTTCTCGACGCGAACCTGAACGGCAGACTGATCAAGGCGGTCGCGATCCCGAGCAAGCAGTCGTTCCTCTACGTGTTCGATCGCATCACCGGCCAGCCGATCTGGCCGATCGAGGAGCGGCCGGTGCAGCAGTCCGACGTGCCCGGCGAGAAGACGTCGCCGACGCAGCCGTTCCCGACCAAACCGCCGGCGTACGGGCGTCCGTTCCTCAAGGTGCCCGACGACCTGATCGACTTCACGCCGGCGCTCCGCGCCCAGGCGCTCGAGAACCTGAAGCACTACCGCGTCGCCGGGATGTACAACCCGCCGGTGGTCGGCGACCCGAACGGGATTCGCGGCGCGATCAACACCGGCAACGCGAGCGGCGGCACCAACTGGCCGGGCGGCGGCGCCGATCCCGAGACGCATACGGTGTACGCCGTGGCGAGCATGGGCGCAGTCGGTGGACTGACGCTCCGCAAGCCGCCGACAGGATTCTCCGATCTGAACTATGTGTCCGGGATGGAAGGAACCGAGTTCCGTGAGGCGCTCGGTCCTGGTTTCGGCACGGCGGCCGATTCGCCGCTGGCGGGACGGGGGCGCGCCGGTGGTGCGCCACCGGAAGGCGCCGCGGCGCCAGGTGGCGGACGCGCCGGACGCGGCGGTCGGGGCGCAGCGGCAGCCGAACCGGCGGCGGCACCGGGCGGCGGTGGCGGTGGCGGACGCGGCGGCGGGCTCACCGACGGTCTCAACGGGCTGCCCATCATCAAGCCGCCGTACGGCGTGCTTGCCGCCATCGATCTCGACAAAGGCGAGCTGAAGTTCCAGGTGCCGCACGGCGACACACCTGATGCAGTGCGCAATGCGCCGATTCTCGCCGGGATGAACATCCCCAAGACCGGGCAGAACGGCAGCGTCGGTCTGGCCGTCACCAAGACGCTGGTCATCGCCGGCGATCCGCAGGTGACGGCGCCGCCGGGACGTCCGCGCGGCGCCATGCTGCGCGGCTACGACAAGAACAACGGCACCGAGGTCGGCGCGGTCTGGCTGCCGGCGGCGCAGAGCGGCTCGCCGATGACCTACATGGCCGATGGCAGGCAGTACATCGTCGTCGCGGTGAGCGGCGGCGTCTACTCGGGTGAATACATCGCGTTCGCGCTGCCGAACACCTCGCGACCGTCGACCGGCGGACAGAGGTAAGCTAGGGAATAATCGCGTAGCGTAGGGGCGGCCTTTCAGGCCGTGCTACATCGATCAACGAAGGACACACGAATGACACGAACAGTGAAACGCACGATGCTGGCCGCAGTCGGGATCGCCGGCGTCGTCGGCGCGATCGTCGTCGCGCCGCGGATGACCGCCAATCTCTCGGGCCAGGCCAAGGACTTTCTGACGACGAAGAATGGCGAATGGCCGTACTACACGGCCGACATCCGCGGGTCGCGCTACTCGCCGCTCGATCAGATCAACGCCAGCAACTTCAACCAGCTCGAGGTGGCGTGGCGGTTCAAGACCGACAACATGGGCACGCGGCCCGAGTTCAAGCTCGAAGGCACGCCGCTCATGGTGAAGGGAGTCGTCTACGCGACCGGCGGCACCCGCCGCTCGGTGGTCGCGCTCGACGCGAAGACCGGCGAGTTGATCTGGGTACACGCGGAGAAAGAAGGCGCGCGCGCGGTCAATGCGCCGCGCCAGTTGTCGGGCCGCGGCCTGTCGTACTGGAGCGATGGCAAGGGCGACGATCGCGTCATCTACGTGACGACCGGGTATCGCCTCGTCGCGCTGAACGCGAAGACGGGCGTGCCGGTGCCCGGCTTCGGCCAGAACGGCGTCGTCGACATGAAGCTCGGCGCCGTCGTCGGCAAGGGGCAGCAGATCGATCTGGAGAGCGGCGAAATCGGCCTCCACTCGACGCCGACGGTCACGACCAACGCGATCATCGTCGGCTCGTCGTTCCGCGAAGGCCTCACGGTGAAGACCCACAACAACACCAAAGGCCTGGTCCGCGCGTGGGACGCCAAGACCGGCAAGCTGCTGTGGACGTTCAACACGATTCCGAAGCCGGGCGAATTCGGCAACGACACCTGGGAAAAAGAATCGTGGGCGATCAACGGCAACACCGGCGTGTGGACGCAGATCACCGTCGACGAAGAAGCCGGCCTCGTCTACCTGCCGGTCGAAGATCCGACCTCCGATCTTTACGGCGGCCATCGTCCCGGCAACAACCTGTTCGGTGACAGCCTGGTCGCCGTCGATCTCAAGACCGGCCAGCGCAAGTGGCACTATCAGATCGTGCATCACCCGATCTGGGACTTCGACATGCCGGCGGCGCCGCTGCTTGCCGACATCAACGTCAACGGCCGGCCGGTGAAGGCGGTCGCGCAGGCGTCGAAGCAGGGATTCCTCTACGTGTTCGATCGCATCAGCGGTCAGCCGGTGTGGCCGATCGAAGAGCGGCCCGTGCCGCAGACCGACGTGCCCGGCGAGAAGACCTCGCCGACGCAGCCGTTCCCGACCAAGCCGCCGGCCTACTCGCGCAACGGCGTCGTCGAGAGCGACCTGATCGACTTCACGCCGGAGTTGAAGGCCGCGGGCCTCGAAGCCGCCAAGCGCTACCGTCTCGGTCCGGTGTTCACGCCGCCGACGGTGAGCAAGGCGGAAGGGCCAGTCGCGACGCTGACGTCAGGCACGCTCAGCGGCGGCGTCAACTGGCCGGGCTCGGCGTACGACCCCGAGATGCACACGTTCTTCTCGCACGCGTGCAACGCCTGCATCTCGCCGCTCGGCCTCGTCGCGCCGCCGAAGGAATTTTCGGATCTCGACTACGTGATGGGCACCGCCGGCCAGACGTTCCGCGCGATCGTCGGCGGCGGCGAGGGTGAAGCGGCCGATGCGCCGCGGCCGGCACGTCCGGCCACGCCGCCTCCCCCGCCGACGCCTCCGCCGGCAGCGGCCGGCGGCCGCGGCGCCACGCCGCCGGCTGGCGGCGGCGGTGGATTCGGTGCGACCGTGCAGGGTCTGCCGATCGTGAAGCCGCCGTACGGCCAGATCGTCGCCATCAACCTCGATCGCGGCGACCTGGTGTGGTCGACGCCACACGGCGACACGCCCGACGCGGTCCGCAATCACCCGGCGCTGAAGGGGATGAACATCCCGAAGACCGGACAGAGCGGCAACGTCGGCGTGGTGGTCACCAAGACGCTCGTCGTCGCCGGCGACCCGTCGGTGACAACGACGCCGGAGCATCCGCGCGGCGCGATGCTGCGGGCCTACGACAAGAACAACGGCAAGGAAGTCGGCGCGGTGTGGTTGCCGGCGCCGCAGAGCGGCTCGCCGATGACCTACTCCGTCGACGGCCGGCAGTACATCATCGTCGCGGTGAGCGGCGGCAACTACTCGGGCGAGTACATCGCCTTCGCGCTGCCGCAAAGCTCAACGCGTCCGACCGCTGGACAGTAGCAGAATCGCGTAGCGCAGCCCTTCAGGGCTGCAGGTCAGGAATTCGTGAGGGCCGCCCGGTGGGCGGCCCTTTTCTTTTTCAGCCGACGCGCAGGCGCGACTCCGGCGGCGCGCTTCTCGGCACGAGCGAGACGATTACCGAAACGAGTTCGGCGGGATCGATCGGTTTCGCGAGATGCCACTCGAAGCCGGCGTCGAACGCCCTGGCTCGATCTTCCTGCCGCGCGTGCGCGGTCACCGCGACCGCGGCGATGTGGCTCCGCTGCCCCGACAGCGTGCGCACCTTACGCATCAGCGTGTAGCCGTCTTCGCCCGGCATCTCGATGTCCGAGAGCAGGACGTCGGGCGACCAGGTCTCGAGGAGCATCAGCGCATCCTCCGACGACGCCGCAGCGCGCACTTCGGCGCCGGCCGCCTCGAGCACCGCGACCAGCAGTTCGCGCGCGTTGAGATCGTCGTCGGCGACGAGCACCTGCACGCCGTCGAGCCGCACCGGCACCTTGCGGCGATCCTCGATCGGCCAGCGGCGGAGCTCGTGCTGCTCCGCGGACGCGGGTGCGCGCGCCGGGAGCGCGACGTGAAACGTGGCGCCCGGCGCCGACGGGTTGTTTTCGGCGCGGACCGTGCCGCCGTGCAGTTCGACCAGGTGCCGCACGATCGCCAGCCCGAGGCCGAGGCCGCCGTGGGCGCGGGTCGTGCCGGCTCCGCCCTGCCGGAATCGCTCGAAGACGTGTGGGAGAAAATCGGCCGCGATGCCTGTGCCGCTGTCGCGGACCGCGATCGACACCGTGCCTGCCGTTCTCGCCACCTCGACGTCGATCCGTCCACCGTTCGGCGTGAACCGGACGGCGTTCGAGAGCAGGTTCCAGATCACCTGCTGCAGCCGGCCGGCGTCGCCGCTGACGGTGAGTTCGCCTGACCCGACTGCCGTCGTCACGGTGATGTTCTTGGCCATCGCCGCGGGACGGATCGCGTCGATCGCCGCGGCGACGACGTCTGGCGCCGCGACCGGCTGCACGTCGAGCCGCAGCTTGCCGGAAACGACGCGCGAGACGTCGAGGAGATCGTTGACCAGCTGGCCGAGCGCCTTGGCGTTGCGTTCAATTGCGACCAGCGCCCGCTCGCGCTGCGGCTCGTGCAGCTGCCCGCCCGACAGCATCCGCGACCAGCCGTAGATCGCGGTCAGCGGCGTGCGCAGCTCGTGCGAGATCGTCATCAGGAATTCGTCTTTCAGCCGGCTGGCCTCGTCGCGCTCGCGATTGCGCGCCTCGAGCGTCATCGCCGCTTCACGCAGCCCCTTGGCGAGATCGTCGATCTCGGCGATGCGCGACGGCGCCGGCGCTACTGCCTCGCCGCGCGCCAGCGCATTCGCCGCGGTCGACGCCGACTGCATTGCGCGGACGACGGCCTGGCCGAACACCAGACCGACGCCGGCGCCGACAGCGAGAATCAGCACCCAGACGGCCGCCAGCAGCCACAGACTCCGGCGCACCGGCCCATCGACGTCCTCGCGAGGTTCGGCGATTGCCACGAGCAATCCGTGCTTCGCCGACCGGCTGAAGGCGGCGTACGTCGGGACACCCTCGCGCGACACCGTTTCCCAGCTGCCTTCCACTTTGCCGGCCGCCGCCACCATCAACGCCGGCCGCGCTTCCGTCCCGACATAGTCGTGTTCCCGCGGCGTCCGCGCGACGATATGGTTGCTGCTGTCGACGAGCGCGACCGAGATATTCGGCGGCGCCTGCTGCAGGCGGAGGATCGCGCTGAGGCTGTCGGAGCGGACCCGCGCGCCGAGCGCGAGCCGCGCATGACCATCGCGGATCACCGGCACCGCGATCATGACGAAGTGACCGGGGGCGTCGGCGACATTGAACAGGTTTGAAACCAGCGGCTGCCCGGTCGTCATGACAGACCGCGCCCAGCCGGCGGCCGCCGAGTTGCTGAGATCGCTGCCGCCGTCGGGAAATGCTGCGAGCACACGGTCCCGGCCATCGGCAAGAATGATCGCCGACCAGTCGCGCTGCCGGACGATGAGGCGCCGCGCCAGGCTGTCGAAGGCGGCAAGATCGGGGACGTCGAGCGCATGCAGCGCCGCGAACACTTCGAGCGCGGCCGTCGTCGTTTCGATTTCGGTGTCGACCGCGACCGAGATCGCCCGCGCGGTCGCGACGTTCTGGCGATCGATGTTCGCGCGCTGGCGTGTCCAGGCGCGCTGCAGGCTGAGCGCCGACAGGACGCCGAGCGGGGCGACGATCGACAGCGTGAGCGCGACCACCACCCACCGCAGCCCGATCCTGGCGGGAATCACCGGTCGATTCTAGCCCAAGGCGCCGCGGCCGCAGCGCTGCGGCGCGTGCGGTATCCTTGGTTCGCTGCTGACGCTTTCATGACACTTTCGTCCTTTCACCCGGTCGTCGCCGCTTGGTTCACGGAGACACTCGGCACACCGACGCGCGCGCAGGAACTCGGTTGGGCGGCGATCCGCGAGCGGCGGCACACGCTGATCGCCGCACCGACCGGATCCGGCAAGACGCTCGCCGCCTTTCTCAACGCGCTCGACGAATTGGTCCGCGAGGGCGTCGAGACCCCGCTGCCCGACGAAGTTCGGGTTGTCTACGTATCGCCGCTGAAAGCCCTGAGCGCCGACATCCACAAGAACCTCGCCGAACCGCGCGATGCGATCGCCGCCCGCGCCGCCGCCGCCGGACTGCCGGCGCCGCGGATCACCGCGGCGGTGCGCACGGGCGACACGACGGCGTCGGAACGGGCCGCGATGCTGCGCACGCCGCCGCACATCCTGGTGACCACGCCGGAGTCGCTGTATCTCCTGCTCACCGCCGGCCGCAGCCGAGACATGCTGCGCACTGCGCGTACGGTGATCGTCGACGAGATCCACGCGGTGATCGGCACGCGGCGCGGCGCACACCTGGCCCTGTCGCTGGAGCGGCTGCAGCAGGTCGCCGAGCGGCCGCTGCTGCGCATCGGCCTGTCGGCGACCCAGAAGCCGATCGGCGAAGTGGCGCGCTTTCTCGCCGGCCAGCCGCCGGATGTCGATCGAGGCGCAGCCGGCGCTGAGGAATCCGTCTCGATTGTCGACGAAGGCCATCGCCGGACGATGGAGCTCGGGCTCGAGATCCCGCGATCGCCGCTCGAAGCGGTGATGTCGCACGAAGTGTGGGAGGAGTACTTCGATCGGCTGACCGCGCTCGTTGGTGAACACCGGACGACGCTGATCTTCGTGAACACGCGGCGGATGGCGGAGCGCGTGGCGCGCTGTCTCAGCGATCGGCTCGGCGAGGATGCCGTCACCGCACATCATGGCAGCCTCTCGAAGGACAAGCGGCTCGACGCCGAAGCGCGGCTGAAAGGCGGCGCGCTGAAGGCGCTGGTGGCGACCGCGTCGCTGGAGCTCGGCATCGACATCGGCGCCGTCGATCTGGTCTGCCAGATCGGATCGCCGCACCGGATTGCGACCTTCCTGCAGCGTGTCGGCCGCTCCGGCCACACGATTGCCGGCACGCCGAAAGGCCGCCTGTTCCCCTGCTCGCGCGACGACTTGATCGAGTGCGCGGCGCTGATGCGCTCGGTCCATCGCGGCGAGCTCGATCGCATCGTCTCGCACGACGCGCCGCTCGACGTCCTGGCGCAGCAGATCGTCGCCGAGACAGCGTGCGTCGACTACGCGGAAGACGATCTGTTCGCGCTCGTCCGCCGTGCCTGGCCGTACCGCCATCTGCGGCGCGACAGCTTCGACGCGGTGGTGGCGATGACCGCCGACGGGTTCGCGACCAGGCGCGGCCGGCGCAGCGCGCTCGTCCATCGCGACGAGGTCAACCGGCGCGTGCGGGCCCGCCGCGGATCGCGGCTGCTGGCGATCGCGTCGGGTGGCGCAATTCCCGAGGTCGCCGACTATCGCGTGATCCTCGATCCGGGCGACACCTTCATCGGCACGCTGAACGAAGACTTCGCGATCGAAAGCAACGCCGGCGATGTGTTTCAGCTGGGCAACGCATCGTGGATGGTGCAGCAGGTCGCGTCCGGCGTGGTGCGCGTCTCCGACGCAAAGGGCGCGCCGCCGACGATCCCGTTCTGGCTCGGTGAAGCGCCGGCGCGAAGTGACGAGCTCTCGCGTGCGGTCAGCGATCTGCGCGCCGACATCGAGGTCCGGCTGAAGTCAGACACCATGGACGCCGCCCATTCGGCTGCGGGTAACGCATCCGTAGTGTCCGGCTTCAGCCGGACCGTGGACTGGCTGGCGAATGAAACCGGAATCTCGGTCGCCGCCGCCGAGCAGGCGATCGCGTATCTCGCCGACGGGCGCGCGGCACTCGGCGTGCTGCCGACCCAGGACACGATTGTCCTCGAGCGATTCTTCGACGAGTCTGGCGGCATGCAGCTGGTGCTGCACGCGCCGTTCGGCAGCCGCGTCAACAAGGCGTGGAGCCTGGCGCTGCGCAAGCGCTTCTGCCGGCAGTTCAACTTCGAGCTCCAGGCCGCGGCAACCGAAGACGGCCTGCTGCTGTCGCTCGGGCCGCAGCACTCGTTTCCGCTCGCCGACGTGTTCCGTTACCTGCATCCGGCGACGGTAAAGGACATCCTCATCCAGGCCTTCCTCGATGCCCCGGTGTTCCAGACCCGCTGGCGGTGGAACGCGACGATCTCGCTGGCGGTACCGCGTAATCGCAGCGGCAAGAAGGTGCCGCCGCCGCTCCAGCGGATGCTTGCAGACGACCTGATGGCCGCCTGTTTTCCGGATGCGGCGGCCTGTCTCGAGAACATCCCCGGCGACCGGCAGATTCCCGATCATCCGCTGGTGAACCAGACCGTCCGCGACTGTCTCGAGGAGGCGATGGACTTCGCGGGGCTCGCCGACGTGCTGTCGCGCATCCACCGCGGCGACATCCGTTGCGTCGCCCGCGACACGACCGAGCCGTCGCCGCTCTGCCACGAGATCCTCAACGCACGGCCGTATGCGTTCATGGACGACGCGCCGCTCGAGGAGCGGCGGACGCAGGCGGTGTACACACGCCGGGCGAGCGAACCGTCCGGCGCGAACGATCTCGCCGCGCTCGACCCGGCGGCGATCGATCGCGTCCGCGACGAGGCGAAGCCCGATCCGCGCGACGCCGACGAGCTGCACGACGCGCTGGTGACGACCGGTTTCCTGACCGGCGCCGACATGACGGCAATCGCACCGGAGTTGTTGCCGCAGCTGACGTCAGCCCGGCGGGCAACGGCATTCCACATTCCACATTCCACATTCCTAATTCTCGCGGCGGAGCGGCTGCCGGAGCTGCGGGCCATTCACGCCGACGCGGTGTGCGAGCCGCCGATCGAGGCGCCGCCGTCGCGCGCGGCGCGGCAGTGGACGCGCGAGCAGGCGATCGTCGAACTGCTGCGCGGCCGGCTGACCGTAGTCGGCCCGACGACCGCCGCCGACCTCGCCGAGTCGCTCGGCATCGGCGAGGCGGATGCCGACGCGGCGCTGCTCGCGCTCGAAGCCGACGGCGTCGCGATGCGCGGGCACTTTTCCCCAGAGGGTCGGGAACCGTTTTCGCCCGATGGAAACTTCGGGTCCGGGCGAAACGGTTCCCGACCCCCTGTGGAAAACCGGGCATCGCTGACGGAGTGGTGCGACCGGCGACTGCTCGCCCGCATTCATCGCTACACGCTCAACCGCCTCCGCGCCGAGATCGAGCCGGTCAGCCCCGCGGACTTCATGCGCTTCCTGTTCGCGTGGCAGCACGTCGATCCGGCGGCGCGGCTCACCGGCATCGACGGCGTCCGTGCCGTTCTCGAGGCGCTGGACGGCTACGAGGTCGCCGCCGACGCGTGGGAGCGCGCCGTGCTGCCGGCGCGCGTCGACGGCTACGACGCCGCCATGCTCGATACGCTGTCGCTGACCGGCGACGTCGGCTGGGCCCGCCTCTCGTCGCCGAGCGACGAGGCGACGCAGATGGTCGGGGCCACACCGATCGCGTTGTTCCTGCGCGAGCACGCCGACGCGTGGGCGGCGCTGAAAACGCCGGCGAGCGGCAGTGCGGACCACTCGCCGGCGCTGCTGCGCGCCGATTCGGCGCGCGTGATCGAGATCCTGCGCGGCCGCGGCGCGCTGTTCCTGCCGGAAATTGCCGCCGCCTCGGGCCTGCCCGATGCGCAGGTCCGCAATGCCATTGCCGATCTCGTCGCGCGCGGGCTCGTCACCTCTGACGGGTTCGCCGGGCTGCGCGCGATCATCCGGACCGCTTCGGGCCGTCCGCTGCCAGCCGGCGGGCGGACCACTGTGACGGGGCGATGGGCGTTGATAGAGAGTCGGCGCGCCGAGAGCGACGTCGCGCTGACGCGCGACGCGGCGGTGGAACTCCAGGCGCGCGTGCTGCTGCGGCGCTACGGCATCGTCTTCCGCAAAGTGCTCGCGCGCGAGCCGAACGCCGCGCCGTGGCGCGAGCTGGTACGGGTCTACCGCCGTCTCGAGGCACGCGGCGAGATCCGCGGCGGACGGTTCGTCACGGCGATGTCGGGTGAACAGTTCGCGCTGCCCGACGCCGTGGAGCGGCTGCGTGAGATCCGCCGGACGCCGCCGAGCGGCACCCTTCACGTGATCAGCGCCGCCGACCCGCTGAACCTGACCGGGCTCGTGACCACGGGTGATCGCGTCCGCGCCGTCGCCGCCAACCGCGTCGTCTACCGCGACGGCGTGCCGCTCGCCGCGATGGAAGGCGACTATGTGCGACCATTGGTGGAGGACACCGACGGCGCCACTGCCTCGGCGGTAACGACGAGCCTGACCGGCCGATCAAGACCGGCGGTGGTCAGCGGTTTCCTGGGGAGGTCATGATGCGGGTGGCTGCAGCGTGTGTGGTATTCGCGCTCGGCGCCGGAGCTGCGCTGGCGCAGACGAAAACCGATCCGAAGTCGCAGCCGAAAGCGAAGCCGGACGCGATCACGCTGACCGGGTGCGTCGTCCGCAGCGAGACGGCGCCGACCCAGTACACGCTCGAAGACAAACAGGCGGGGACGAAGTACCGGCTTACCGGCGTCGATTTCCGCGACTACATCGGCAAGCCGGTCGTCGTCATCGGCAGCGGCGCGAAGAAGCTGGCGATCGTCGGCGGCCTCACGCCGACGCCGAACATCGCCGCTCAAGCGGGCGCGATCGACCCGTCACGTGCAGCCGTCCAGGCGCAGACCGCCGCCACGTCGCCGGGCAACGTCGAATTTCCCGAATTCAAGGTGAAAAGCATCCGTCCCTCGGACGGCTCGTGCCCCGAGTGAGGCGAATGCGCTGATTCGTGCGCCGGGTCTCGAGAGACCCGGCGCCGGACAGATGATGACGGGGTTATTCGGGGGAGACGGACGTCTTCCCGCAGTCGTCGCAGCGGAGATAAAGAACGGGTAGAGCCTCGGAACGGCCGATCACTTTTGCGCTCGGCACGCCACAGCGTGGGCAGACGATCCCCGAGGTCGAACGTTTGGCCATCGGTGCTACTCCTTACTTTCGTTTAGACGCCAAAGTCGCATGAACGATACACGAATTGCGCGGTTTTGCGGCCCTTTCTTGTGTCTTTCGTTGTCTCTTTTGGCCCGATCCGGCTCGACCGAGGGCCGCCAGCTGGACCGTAGAACCGTCATCGCCGCTGCCACGGTCCTCGACGGCAGAGGTGGCGTTGCCCGCAACACGCGCGTCGTCGTGTCGGCCGGCAAAATCGTCGCGGTGGATCCGACCGCGTCGCCCGTCGATATAGATCTAGGACGCGCGACGCTTACTCCTGGCTGGATCGACACTCACGTGCACCTCACCTGGCACTACAACGAGCAGGGGAAATCAGTGAGCGGCGGCGAACCCGAGCCGATCGCCGCACGAGCGGCGGGCGAGAACGCGCGGCTAACGGTCGAGGCCGGGTTCACGACGGTGCAAAGCGTCGGCGCAGCGGCGGACAAATCGGTTCGTGACCGTTCGGTCGACGGCGCGGCCGCCGCGCCGCGGATCTTGACTTCGCTGCGCCAGATTCAGGATCGCAGCGGCGACCCCGAGGCGCTTCGCGCGCTCGTGCAACGGACAAAGGACGAGGGCGCCGACGTCATCAAGCTCTTTGCGACCACCGGCCTTGGCGCCGGCGGCAACCAGAGCATGACCGACGCGCAGATCGAGGCGACCTGCGGCGCCGCCAGAGCCGCGGGTCTGCGCGCCGTCGTCCACGCCATTGGCGACGCAGGGGCTCGCGCTGCAGTCCGCGCCGGATGCACCTCAATCGAGCACGGCACGTTCGTCTCGAACGAGACGCTCGACCTGATGGTGGAGCGCGGCACGTTCTTCGATCCGAACCTGCTCGTCCTCCACAACTATCTCGACAATCGCGCCCATTTCGACTTCACGCCTCAGGCGCTGGAGACGCTGGAAAAGGGGATCGCGCCGACGGTGGATGTGCTGCGCCGCGCCCGCGCGCGCGGCGTCAAGATCGTGTTCGGCACAGATGCCGTGTCGGGCGCCCACGGCCGCAATGCCGAAGAGTTCGTGTACCGCGTGCGCGACGCGCACGAGCCGCCGATGGAGGTCTTCCGCAGCGCGACATCGATCGCAGCCGACTCGGTCGGCCTCGGCTCGCAGATCGGGACGATCGCCGCCGGCTACGACGCCGATCTCGTTGCCGTCGGTGGCGACCCGCTCACTGACATCACCGCCGTCCGCAAAGTCGTCTTCGTGATGAAGGGCGGCCGACGAATCCGCTGAGCGCCCGC
>Ga0070686_100001511_pt1 | contig 13078 bp, 10 predicted proteins | sample KBSS23LmetaG_FD_65654 | JGI IMG/M metagenome (GOLD analysis project Ga0070686, IMG submission 65654) | Switchgrass rhizosphere microbial communities from Kellogg Biological Station, Michigan, USA - KBS S2-3L metaG | ecosystem: Host-associated > Plants > Roots > Rhizosphere ...
CAATCCGATACAGTATGTATGCGCAGCGGGTTCGCCGCGCACGGAGCGGATTTTCTGCGACGCTGCCAAGGAATGTTTGCCTGCGCAAAGGTTAACAGTGCGCGTATCATGCTGGCCAGAGATGGTGCTGGCGTTAAACCGCTCTACTATGTTTGCGAGCCGGATATGTTCGCCTTTGCGTCAGAACTTAAGACGCTTGCGCCGCTGCTGCGCCCGATCCAGGAGGTACTGCCCGGCCAGATCGTTACATACGATCGGTCGTCCCGCACTCTTACGGTGCAAAATTTTGCTTTCGAGCCACTAGAGCCAAGTACTGGCTTACTGAACGTCCTAACAACCGCGGTCGTCGAGCCGACTTTGCGCTATCTGACACAAAGCGATAAAAAGGTAGCCCTGTTGTTAAGTGGCGGGCTGGATAGTTCAATTATCGCGGGCATTCTGGCAAACCACTTGCCGGATCAGTTGCGCGCCAGGCTCGTCGCATTTTGCATTGGCAGTCCTAGTGCTCCCGATGTACACGCCGCCCGCAAGCTAGCACAAACCCTGAACATAACTTTCGAGCACGTGTCCTTACCGTCGGCCGAGCAGCTGCTCTCCCGCTTACCAGGCATCGTCTACGACGTCGAGTCGCCGCATGCCCGGGTCGTTCGCGTCGCATTGCTACATGACGAGCTGGCCCGTGCCATCAAAAGACGGGATATCGACATCGTTATTGGCGGCGAGGGCGCCGACGAGCTTTTCTTCGGCTATCGACGCTTCATTGAAGGGTTGCTGCCGGCCGAATCCGAACGAGCCTTTACGTCCTTCTACAAAGGAGTTTTCTTCAATACGCTCCTGCAGCGCTTTGAGAGAATCTTCGCGCGCAATCTAATCGAAGGCCGCGTGCCATATCTGGATCAAGCGGTGGTGCGTATAGCAACAGCCCTTCCGCCGAACGCCAAGGTCAAGCACCACTCAGATGGCGGTCATACCTCCAAATTACCGCTGCGGCAGCTGGCCAGACAAATACACTTGCCCTCGTATATCTACGACCGACCCAAAGAAAAAATGACGTCCGGAGCCACCGGCCAAGAGAACAGCACGGCAGCCGACGGCTTTTTAGAACGCGAAACCCGCGCACTCACCGGCTGTTCGTTCCAGGAGTTGGTGACCACGCTGTACAAACTGTTTTACTACCAGAATGGCGCAGATTGCCTGCGGCGCGGGCCGGGCTTTACAACCGAGGATGAAGTGATGAAAATGGTGAGAGCTTTGCAAACTAAAAAGATGGGGAACGTCCGATGAAGACGAAGACAAACGACGGCTATTTTGGGGAATTCGGCGGGCGGTATGTGCCCGAGGTTTTGGTTCCGGCGCTAGAGGAGCTAGAAGAGGCCTACCTGGCGGCCCGGCGCGATCCTGGTTTTAAGCGTGAGTTCAGGCACTTGCTCGTGACCTTTTGTGGCCGACCCACGCCGTTGACTTTCGCTGCCAACCTTACCCGGCAGTGCGGCGGCGCTAAAATCTATCTTAAAAACGAGGGGCTTAACGTAACCGGTGCGCACAAAATCACGCACTGCGTTGGTCAGGCGCTATTGGCCAGGCGCATGGGCAAAACTCGTCTGATCGCCGAAACTGGAGCTGGCCAGCACGGCGTAGCAACCGCGACAGTAGCCGCCAAGTTCGGCCTGGAATGCACCGTCTTTATGGGGCGAGTCGACATGGAGCGTCAGCGACCCAACGTGTTTGTCATGGAGCGCCTGGGCGCGCGAGTAGTGCCGGTCGACTTCGGTAGCCGCACGCTCAAAGATGCCGTGAATGCTGCCATCCGCGAGTGGATTCAGCATAGCACCGATACCTACTACCTGCTTGGTTCGGCGCTCGGCCCGCATCCCTATCCGACCATGGTTCACGATTTTCAGTCGATTGTGAGCGAAGAGATCAAAATGCAGCTGGAGACGGCCGAAGGCGTAGAGCCGGATTACGTAATCGCCTGTGTTGGCGGCGGCAGCAATGCGATCGGCGCGTTTAGCGCGTTTTTGGGTGAGCCAAAGGTGCGGCTGATAGGTGTCGAGGCCGGCGGCAAAGGCAACAAGTCGGGCCAGCATGCTAGACGATTCAGAGGCGGCAGCACCGGTGTTATCGAAGGTTATAAGTCGATTTTCCTGCAAGACGCCGATGGCCAGCTACTACCCACGCACAGCATCTCGGCCGGCCTGGACTATCCGGGCGTCGGTCCGGAACTGGCTGATTTGCAAAAGCGTGGACGAGTCACTTTTGCCAGCGCCACCGACAAAGAGGCGCTGGCCGCCTTTGATCTGACGGCAAGACAAGAGGGCATTTTGCCGGCGCTGGAGTCATCGCACGCGCTCGCCGAAGCGCTGCGACTCGCGCCTACACTACCGAAAGACCAGACGATTGTCGTCAATCTTTCCGGCCGCGGCGACAAAGATCTCTTTATTTTGGCCGATGCCTTCGGCGATAAGGCCTTTTACAAATTTCTGCGCCAGGAGGCCGCACACCATGAATAAAATCGACCAACAACTAACCGAACTTGGTAGTGCAAAGCGCAAGGGACTGATGACACATACGGTGATCGGCTACCCCGACCTGGAAACAACAGTAGGCCTGGTGCAAGATATGGCCGCGGCCGGCGCCGATTTTGTAGAGCTCCAAATTCCGTTTTCGGACCCCATTGCCGATGGACCGACCATCCAGCACGCCTGTGAAGCGGCGCTGGCGCGTGGAACTCGAGTGCGCGACGCTTTTAGGGTAGCCCGCAAGCTCTCTAAAACAGTCGACATCCCGCTTCTTTTTATGACTTACTACAACATCGTGCAAAAATACGGCGTGGAACTGTTTTGCGCCGATAGCGCGCGGGCCGGCATCGCGGGGCTGATCGTCCCCGATCTACCGCTCGAAGCCGCCGCGCACGAAGGATTTCTGGCGGCCTGTCGCCAACACGGTCTGTACAACATTCTGGTGCTGGCGCCGACCTCAACCGATCAACGGCTGCAAAAGAATGCTGCGGCCGCGCAAGGCTTTGTATACTGCATGTCGCGCCAAGGCTTGACCGGCGCCCAGCAAGGTTTCGAGCCCGAGCTGCAAAAGTACCTCGGCCGCGTCCGCGCTCATATCGACGTGCCGCTGGCGTTGGGTTTCGGCATTTCCAATCCCGAGCGGCTCAGGGACGTACTCCCGTTTGCGGACATCGCCGTCGTGGGCAGTGCGATCATCGACATCATTGCGGCCTCCAAGCCGGGCGAGATTCGCGCTAACGTTAAGCGTTTCATCGCTTCACTCAGCCAAGAAACCAAGCAAGGCTTTAACGCAGTTAATAAGGTATAATGCAAGCTATGAGTAAACCAGTCATCTTAACCGGCCTGCGTGCCAACAACGATCTGCACATCGGCAACTACTTGGGTGCGCTATTGCCCATGGTGGACATGGCCAAACAGCGGGCGGGCGAGTACCAAGTAAATCTGTTTGTGCCGGACCTGCATAGCTTTACCACGCCTATCGATCATTCGCAGTTGCAGGCACAGATTATGCAAAATCTACGCGTCTTTGCCGCCGCCGAATTGCCGCTCGGCAATCCCGACGTGCACCTGTACCGCCAAAGTTACGTCCCCGCCCACAGCGAGCTGACCTGGATCTTAGATTGCTTTACCGGCTTCGGCGAGATGAACCGCATGACGCAGTTTAAAGACAAATCGCAAAAACTTTACGAGGGCGCCGTCGACTTCAGGCAGCCAGACACGCCACATGATGTAAAAATGCGCAGGGTGACGGTCGGGCTATTCAACTACCCGGTGCTCATGGCGACGGACATACTGCTCTACGGCACCACATATGTACCCGTGGGTGACGACCAGACACAACATCTGGAGTTTACTCGGGACATTGCGGAGCGTATGAACAACCAGTTCGGCCAGCTCTTTACCGTGCCAGCGGCTGTGCCGAAACAACACGAATTCTTTGGCAAAGACCAGGGGCTGCGCATCAAGGACTTGCTCGACCCAACCAAAAAGATGAGCAAAAGCGACGAGACCGGCCGCGGCGTAATTTTCCTAACCGATTCGCCTGATGCTGCCGCCAAAAAAATCATGGGCGCTGCCACCGACAGTTACGGCGAAATCAAATATGATGTTAAAGAGCGGCCCGGCGTTAGCAATCTGTTGCAAATGCTAGCGCTGTTTACTAACCGTGATCTTAAAGATGTCATCCAGGAGCGCGAGGGCCAAGCCAGCTACGGCGACCTCAAAAAAGATGTTGCCGCGGCCGTAAGTGCCTTCTTGGCGGATTTTCAAGCCAAACTAGCCGCCGTAGACGACGCCGCAATCATCGCCAAACTCGAACAATCCGAAGCCGCCATGCGCGAACAGTCTAACCGCGTCCTTCTAAAAGTCCAGCGCGCCGTCGGTCTCAGACCGCAGGATTAAATGCAGTACATAGTTTCCGAAGAGCAGCATGGTCAGCGCCTCGATGTCTTCGCAGCGGCAAACCTCCTGCGGCTGAGCAGGGCCTACGTGCAGAAATTATGCGAAGAGGGTAGGGTGGTGGTAAACGGCCGGCCTGGCAAGCCGGGATATAAATTGCGCGAAGGCGACACGGTGCAGGTTGCTTTTGACGAGGCCGAGCTGGTTGTACCCGAAATCGACCTGCCCATTCTATACGAGGACGACGACTGCGTGGTCATCAACAAACCGACCGGGGTCCTGACGCACGCACTTGGCAAGCATGGCAACGAGGCGAGCGTGGCGAGCTTTTTGCGCGGCAAAGTCACAGGGCTGGACGGCGACAGGGCAGGGATCGTGCACCGCCTGGACCGCGCCACCAGCGGTGTGATCATCGGTGCCAAAAATCAACGCGCCCTCAGCTTGCTGCAAAAGCAATTCGCCCTGCGCAAGGTCAAAAAGACGTACGTAGCGCTGGTGGAAGGACAGCCCGAGCCCGATGAAGCCGTCATAGATATGCCGATCGAACGCAATCCCAAGGCGCCGTCCACCTTTCGGGTCGGCCCCAACGGCAAACCCTCCAAGACGCATTACAAAATAATTAAATCCGGCGTTCAGCGCAGCCTGCTCGAACTCAGGCCCGAAACCGGTCGCACCCACCAGCTTCGTGTCCACCTGGCCAAGCAGGGCCACCCGATCGTCGGCGACCCGCTCTACGGAAGCGGCCAATACGGCGACAGGCTGTTCCTACATGCGCTAAGTTTGGAGATCACACTGCCCGGCGGCGAACGACGCGTCTTTACCGCGCCCTTGCCCGAAGAGTTCGGGGAGCAGATGAGATGACCCTTCAGCAGCTTGTTCTCCACGAGACTACCCGCCGGCAGCTGGAATGTTTCCTGGCCAGTCCGTCCCACTCCCTGCTGCTGACAGGCCCGCCCGGAATCGGCAAAAGCACCGTCGCCCATGCGCTGGCGACAGAAATTTTGGGCGCCGAGCCTAACTCGCATCCGTATGTCAGTCTGATAGCCCCTGAGGGTTTATCTATCTCTATCGAAGCGATCCGCCAACTGCAGAAATTTCTGCTGCTCAAGACTATCGGCGAACGCCCAATCCGCCGCATCGCCGTGATCGAGCAGGCCGAACTGCTGACCACCGAGGCGCAGAACGCCTTTCTCAAACTTCTGGAAGAGCCGCCAGCCGACACTATCGTCATGCTCACCGCCCGCAGTCCGCATGGCCTGCTGCCGACGATCATGTCCCGCGTGCAGCACATCGCCATCAACCAACCCGCGCCAGCGCAGGTGCAGGCGCTGCTGGAAAAATCGCTCAAAGACGAGACCGCCCGACAGCAGGCCTACTTCCTGAGCGGCGGACTGCCCGGCCTGCTGCAGGCGTTGCTGAATGAGGAACAGGAACACCCGCTGCTCGCCAGCGTCAACCTTGCTAAAGAACTGTTGCAAAAAACGCCATTTGAACGTTTGGCCGCGGTAGACACTTTGAGCAAACAGAAAGAGGCGACGCTGGGCTTGGTTGAGGCGCTCAAGCGAATCGCCGAGGCCGGGCTGAACAGTGCCGGCGCCAAAGGCGAGCGAACACGCATCGTACAGTGGCATCGCCTGCGCAAAGCCGCCCTCAAAGCCAGTGAAGCACTCAAGCGCAGCGCCAACGCTAAGCTGGTGCTCGATGATCTGCTCCTAAGTCTCTAACCTGTGCAAAAGTGCTTGTTGTTAATCTACCCGACTAGGCTATAATGATATTTATCCATGTTGGAACTTGCGATTGTAGGTGTTTTCGGGCTGCTAGCCTTTCATAACACCAAGGTGCACGACGACGAATTTGTGGGGGCTTCGCGCAAAATCGGCGACCGCCTGGGCAAGCTGTGGGACATTGCCCACCAGGGCATGCGCGAAAATCGTATGCTGCGCGCAGAGAAGGCCTTGCTCACTATCCTCAAAATCGACGAGCGGAATGCTGCGGCATATAACCGCCTGGGTATTTTGTACGCAAAACAGCGCGAATACCGCGACGCGATTGATTGTTTTGAAATCGCCAGCAGCATAGAAGCCAGCCCATCAAGTCTACACAACTTGGGGTTGATTTATTATGAAACGGAGAATTACGAAAAAGCGGCGATTGCCTTCGAGCAGGCGCTTAAGCTGGAAGACTCCCTGGCTGCTCGCCACGTCGCCTATGCTAAAGTGCAAGAGAAACTGGGCAACGAAAAGCTGATGTTCCAATCACTGGAGAAAGCCGTGGAACTGGAGCCCAACAAAGAAAGCTACCAACTTTTACACAAAGCCTACACCGAACGAGGCATGGAAGCCGAGGCCGACATGATCGAGCAAAAACTGCGCAAACTAATCGTCCCGGCCGGCAAACCCAAGCGCATCCAACGCCCTGCCAAACGCGTGGTTGTGTAAAAGTGGAACTTTTGCTAAGATTACTCTGTTAATTGCCGCCTTAGCTCAGTTGGTTAGAGCGTCAGTTTTGTAAACTGAATGTCGTCGGTTCGAATCCGACAGGCGGCTCCACATTAACAATCGGGGCACAGTATGCTATCATTCCGGCCATGCTCACTAAGCAAAAGGGCGACGTGGCTCTGGGAGTAGCGATAAGCTATTTTTTGTCCCAAGGCTACGAAGTCTGTCTTCCAATTGGCGATAAACGGGACTATGATCTCGTAGTCGAGAGGAGCGGCGGGCTCGCCCGAGTACAAGTCAAATACGGCGGCCTTTATCGCAATAAAGCGAAATGCACAGTTGCGCTGAGGGTAATGGGAGGCAATCAGTCCTTCTATTCAGCGAAGGAATACGCGAGCGATGCCTTCGATTATTTGTTTGTGCACACAGCGAAGGGCGAAACGTATGTTCTTCCATGGAATGATGATATAATCGGTAAAAGTGCTCTAAGCATAGAGGCACCAAAGTACCGAGAATATCAGGTAATTACGCAGGGATAGTGAAGCGGTCAAACACAAGGGACTGTAAATCCTTCGGCTTTCGCCTTCGGGGGTTCGAATCCCTCTCCCTGCACCAATCATAAGCTTAGTCACAGGAAATAATATGCCCGGTACCCAAGAGGACGCTAGTGTAGTCGCCCAGTTTTTAGCCAGCAATCGCAGCCACCCTCCAGAAAGAGAGGGGTGGTATAGTTCTTATGAAATTCAATCGGGAATTCTAGCCCAGCGAGAGGAGAAGCTTCGCTCCGCTCGACTATTTCATGCGTTAAATTCCCTCCTGACGTCCCAGCCACCCGCCATTGAAGACGCCTGGATGAGGAGTGGACCAGCTGGCCCCATTACGGATGAGCAATATACATATCCAGCACAGCCTCCGGATGCTCGCCGTTACTACAGAGCGCTCGGAAGCGTCCCGACTACGTCGCTATCCAGCCCGGAGCCGGTCCAAACCCCGGCTTTTGATAAAGTCGGCCCAACCGAACTGCCGCCTTCGGCGGGTTCATGAATAGACTTCCGTGAGCTTTTTTGCTATGATTACCTCTGAATTATGCCGTTGTAGCTCAGGGGTAGAGCACCTCCATGGTAAGGAGGGGGTCCGGGGTTCAAATCCCCGCAACGGCTCCATTTGCTTTTTTAGGATAGTTCGCTTGTGTGTACGTAGGCCGCGCCGGCCTTCTTATGTAGAGCCCATAAAAGTCCTCTGTTCGATACTTATCCACAGGATTATTATAAAAACTGTTGACAGGCAAACCATAAGCGGCGTACTGTGATGGTAGAGCGTAAATCCAAAAGAAATACGCCAAAATTTCTTTCTTGCAAGAAGAAAAACGAAAGACCGGTCCGATCAACCGGTTTTTTGTTACATAGGCGACTGGATTAAAGTGTTTACAACTGTCGGCTCATCTGTTAAACTAGCATAGTTATGGCGAAAAAAGGCGAGAAGCGAAAACTCATCGGCATGGTGAGCGAAGAGTCCGGCGAGCGGATTTACTACACCAGCAAGAATACTATGAACACGCCTGAGAAACTGTCTTTGCGCAAGTACAGCCCCAAGCTTCGCAAACACGTGGTGTTTACCGAAACCAAGAAAAACCTGGGCCGCAACGAAGTCAAGCCCAAGAAGTAGCACCAAAATTCACGCGAATATTCAGCCGCCTACGGGCGATTTTTTATGTCGTTGCTAAACTGCGAGGCTGAGGCTCGAATCGAAAGACAATCGAAGGCGCGTTAACGTCGTCTTAAGAAGTTCCAAACGTAAATGCAAGGAGCAGACCTGCGGGTGCAGGTGTGCGGTCCGGGCAGCCGAACGTGCCAAGACACCGACGCGGATTCGTAACTGATTATTTGATATCATGGACGTCCAGCACAGTATTGATAAACTCGGCATGGCTCCACACCAGCGGCGCAACGCCTAGTGCTGCGCCGTCCTCAGGATCGAACTGCTCGCTCAGAATCCCGCTGGGCAAGGCACGGGCGATGACCCAATCCAGCAGCTTGAGCGCCTCTTCCTTCTGCCCCGCAGCGTTAAAGTACTGGGCGACCCACAGAGTGCAGACCACCCACGGATTACCCTTGTACTGCTTTTTGGCGAGAAAATAATTGTCGTTTTCATACCGAATAACGCCGCCAATCGGGGAACTGCTGAGCAGACGTTCGCGCACGTGCTCGAACATCGAGGAAAGGCGCGAATTGCTCAGCGGCAGCTGGGCGTACATGTACGGCCCGTACATGCTGGAAATGTCTAGCGTGTCGTCGTTAGCCAGTGTGCCGTCCGGCATCAGCAGAAAGCCGTTTCGGAAGTAGCCGTCGGGATGATAGAGGGTCTGCATGGCGCCCAGGAGGCTGGCGGAAGCTCGCTTCCAGTTGGCGGCGTCATCGGGGCGTTTTGCGATTTCTGCCAGTTCGCTGGCGGTGCTGAGCGCCGCGGCGACGACCGAAACGGTGTAAGTGCTCGTCAGAAACTTCTGCTCCCAGAGGTCGTAGCTGGCGTGCGGCAAACCGGTCTGCGGGTCAACAAAACCGACCATAAAACTGGCGCACGGCTCGATGAACGTGTCGTAAAAACTTTCGATCAGCGAAATATCTTTGCTAGCGCGGTAATACTCGCCCAACATAAAAATGACGATGGCCGTTTCGTCCTCCTGAATGGCCAGTTCCTTGTGTTTGTTGTGGACCAACGGATGCCATGTGCTGCCGATAGCGCGGTCGGGCTGATACTTGTGCATCAGGTAGCCGTCGTGGTGCATTGTGCTGCGGGCGAATTCGAAGAAATTGCGCGCCTCGGCGAACAAACCCAGCCGGATGAGCGGCCATACGGCATAGGCGGCGTCGCGCGGCCAGCAATAACAGTAGTAGTCGCGGTAATAATTGAAGATGCTGGAATCGCCACTGGCCAGAATGGAGCCGCGATCGTCGCAGTGGGCTTTGACCACCAGCAGGCTTTTGACAAGCTCAGCGCGGTATTTCTCGGGCACGTTCTCGAGGCGGTGCAGGGGCGTTTCGAGCCAGGATCGCCAGTGTTCGCGCGCTTTTTGCAGCCGATCTTCTACCGACGAATATTTGATTTTGGTGTGCACGACCTGCGCGTCGCTCTGGCTGTCCGCCGCCACGATCCAGTAATCCACGCTGTAGGATTCTCCGGCAGGCAGGTGCCTGCTAAAACGCAGTACACTGTCCACACCGCCGTGTTCAACCGGATTGCCGGACAACTCACCGTCTTCGGCGTCCACATAGGTGCCAACCCGGCCATCCACACCGTAAGAGCCCACGGCAAACTGGTCGAAATCGCCATCGTCGGTATACTTGCCGGCCGTCAGCAGACAGCAGCGGCCTTTGTAGTCCAAAATATAATTATCGTCTGGAACATACAACGCCGTGTCAGCCCTGCCGGCGCGTGAGATTTGAAACGCCTGGTGCAGAAAAATCCTGACGTCGCGCGCCTGGTCGGAGTCGTTTGTGATGGTAAAACGACGCACAAAGGCGTTGACATCTGGGTCGACAAAATCAGTGGAATGTATGGAAATTTTGAGGTCGGTCGAACGCATGGTGACGTCACTGACCAAGGCATCCGGCTCAAAACCGGTCGTCACCTGCCAGGTCTGCCCGCTCACCCAACCGAAGGTGCCATCGACCCACACACCGATTTTGTGCTGCGAATTCCGGGCATTGCTGAGATTTTCGAGTCCGACATACGGGTAGTAAAAATCGTGCACCAGACCGCTTTCGTCCAGGCCCACAAACAACTGCCCGTTACTCAGGACTACGGGCCGGCCCATCTAAACCGCAACTCCTTTTTGGCTGAGGCGGAAGCGCAGGTCGTGGTAGGCGTTCATGTAGGCGATAAAGGCGTCGTACGGATTGTCGTATGGGCTAAAGTAGGCGTGAATGTCACCGTCATTGAACCACTTAGTGCACATATAGTAGAAGTGGTCGGAAGTTTGCAGTTTTCGCCAATCCTCGATAAGGCTGAGGTCTTTAGTTTCAAGAATCTTTTGCTCCAAGCCGTACAGGGCGGTAATTGCCGACGACTGCATGTTGTTGCCCAGCCAAGCAGATAGGTCACGCTCAGTGTCAGCCCAGGTAATTGTTTGAGGTACGTCAAGTTGATCCTTGGGTTCAAAGGCCCCAACTGCTTCGGACACGGTCATGAAGGTATTGCCGGAGCGTTTAAGCCACTCTTTGGGCAGGTGTTCCAGAAAATCGAATATACCGGTGTGGTCCCACTGGTGCTCGCCGAAAGTTTCGTAGTCCATAAAAAGATCGAAATTAGTCGCTTCGCCACTCTCGTTCAGCCAGTGCGTGAACTTGTCGGCCGTGAGCGGCCAGCCAGCCCAAGAGTGATCGCCAAAACGGAAGGCGATGTCATCGCTCAGGTGATAGTTCTTGAGAAGCAAGCGAATGTTTTCAGTATATGCCGGACGATACACAAAGTTCGGGCTGCGCCAGCCCAGCACACTGTCCCACCCCTCGGCCAAAATACCCTTGTAGCCGGCCTTGTCGGCCCAGTACGCGATGTCGTTGTTGTAGGCCAGTTCGGTGTTCCTCAGTACCTTCGGCGTCTGGCCGAAAACCTTCTGCACCTTTTTCTCGTGCATCTTTACCTGTGCCTCAAATTCGCTGCGTGAGTAAAAGAACGCCAGGCTGTGATGATACGTTTCGCCGACGATTTCCACCCGCCCGGTGTCTACCAGTTTTTTGAAAGAATCGAGCGCTTCGGGCGCCCATGCTTGCATCTGGTCTAGGACTGTGCCCGTAATGCTCAGGCTGAGCTTAAATTCGGGGTGGTGCTGCAGCAGCTTGAGCAAACGCCGGTTCGTGGGCAGGTAGGACTTCTCGGCAACTTTGTGCATGATGCGCTCGTTGCTGGTCTGATGGTTGTACGCTGCGTCAAAATAAGAATGATCGACACCAGTGTCAAAGATGGTGTAGTCACGAACGCGGTATGGTTGGTGGACGTGCAGATACAGGACGATTGCTTTCATGCGTAGACCCTTTCAGTGTGTCTGCGATACACGCTCATGAGCTTGGTAGCGGAATCGTCCCAACTTCGCGCCAAAAACTCTCGAGTGGCGTTATTACTTAGCTCTTCTCCCAACGCTCTGTTTTGGAGAACGGCCGCGATCTTGTTAGCTAGATCCTGCACATCCCAATGGTCGGCAGTCAGGCAGTGACGGATAACTTCGGTAACACCGGCCTGCTTGCTTACCACTAGGGGCGTGCCGTACGCTACCGCCTCCAACGCGGCGATGCCAAAGGGCTCAGAGAACGAAGGCATGGCAAATGTGTGGGCCACCTTAAAGGTGTCGCCATAACGCTTACCGCGTTGGAAGCCGGCAAAAACCACGCTGTCGCCGATACCCAGCTCGGCAGCCAGCGCCACCAGCTCGTCCCGCTGCTCGCCGGCGCCAGCCAGCAGCAAGAGGCTCTTTGGTACGTGTTCGTGCACAATCTTGAAGGCGTGGAGCAGATTGGGCAATCCCTTCTGAATCGTCATACGCCCGATGTTAGCCACGATCCCATAGCCCTCCTGTCGCATTCGCTCCAGATAGACATAGTCGTTCGGAGCGTCCGCGCGGTGCTCCTGGAAGCTCAGATCCATAGACGGATCAAAGTGGTTGTACACCACCTCGATCTTATCTGCTGGGATGCCGTACTCCCGTATAATTCCCGCCTTCGTGCGCTCGCTGATAGCTATAATCTGGTCCGCCACCATCATCGCTGTCGCTTCTATCTCGCGGCAGAGCGGGTTGCCGCCGAACTCTCTACCGGCACGGTCGGCCTCGACAGTGTGTACATGCAGAAAAAGCGGTTTGCCGGTCAGCATTTTAGCGCGCAGCGCGGCGCGGAAGGTCATCCAATCGTGGGCATGAATAATGTCGTATTCGCCATACTGCGCGATTCGACCCACTGCTTGCTCGTAGATGCTGGTCTGGCCAAACAGATCAATATATTCAACTTCGCCGGTTTTTTTGATGTACTTGAAGCTCTCGTAGGCCATACCGGCCTTCATAACTGTCGTAACGTCCTGCGGTGTCGCCGCCGTAACCTTCATAAACTTAACACCGGGGTGCTTGGCGGTATAGGGAAGAATAAACTCAATATCGGCGCCCTTTTTGGCAAGCGACCGGCACAGCTGATGGCAAGCGATGCCAAGACCACCACTATTATGTGGAGGCAGCTCCCA